>Ga0070741_10003694_pt1 | contig 37171 bp, 37 predicted proteins | sample Coa_R1_4_FD_66440 | JGI IMG/M metagenome (GOLD analysis project Ga0070741, IMG submission 66440) | Surface soil microbial communities from Centralia Pennsylvania, which are recovering from an underground coalmine fire - Coalmine... | ecosystem: Environmental > Terrestrial > Soil > Unclassified ... | reverse complement strand
GAGTTATTCGCGCCGCGTGTCCGTTTCATCGAATCCGCGCCCCGCGCCCCGCATTGACCGCCGCGCCGTCCGCGTCGCAAACCGTTGCGCGCCGCGCCGTTTTAGGGCGCGCGCGCCCCGTTTTGCGAGGCGGGGCGGGGAGAGACTCCCCGCCGTCGTATGTTATACGCGCGGCTGTGAGTTATTCGACAAGCGCGCCGCCGCCGCGCACCGTTGATTTGTCGCGCGCCGATCCCCGCGCGCCGCATGGCTAGAGCCGCCCCGCGCCCCGTCGCGCCAGATCGCGACGAAAGCGCGCCCGCGCGCCGATTTTCGCACGAATGAGAAAAAACATTGCGCGACGTTGCCCGCTATTGAGCGAACGCACCCCGCCCCGCTATGTTGATACTCGCCCCGCGCCCCGCGTGCGATGCGACGCGCACCAGGACAAATGCGCGCCCTGGTGCGCGGCCATGCGGACACAAAAAAAAGCGGCGCGGGATTGAACCCGCGCCGCTCGATTGAGCCGCGCCGCTGCTAGGCGGTTTGAATGCCTAGTGACGCTTCAAAGTCCGCGCGCGACCGTGCGAGCCGCCGCGCAATCATGCGCGCGAACGCATCGGACGAAAGCCGATGCTCGCACGATGCCACGCGAGCGCGCGCCGCGTCGCGCCGTGCTTTGACGCGAGCCGCAGCCGTCCGTGTCGCCGCGCGTGCGAGCGTCGCCGCGTCCAACTCGCGAACCTCGCCAGCGTGCGCGATTGCCCGCGCGAGCCGCGCCGCCGCGCCGCCGTAGTGCGCCACCAGTCGCGCCGCCGCCGCCGCGTCAACCAGTCCGCCGCAATATGCGGCGGCCTCGCGCAGCCGCGCCAGCTCGCGCGCGCTGTGCTCCGCTTGAGCCGCCCGCCCCGCCGCCATGCTCACCAGCTCGCGACCGCGCGCGCGCCTCACCGCCGCCCCGCGCCGGATGCGTGCGGCATAGTCGCGACGCTCGCCCTTTGTGGCGAGCACCGCCGCCGCCGCCACGCGAGCCGCCGCGCCCGTCGTCGCGCCACGCGTGAAGCGTGACACGTCCGCCGTCGCGAATTGCAAGGCTGTTGCGAGCCGATACGCCCCGCGCCCCGTCGTCGTGACTGTGAACGAACGCGCCACGATGCGCGGCGCGTCGCCGGTATCAATCACCACAACCGCCCGCGCGGACTCGATGCGAGCCGCCGCGCGCTCGATCAACGCGCGCGCCGCGTCGCTCCGGCACTCATCCGCGAGTGACCGCCGCCGCGCCGCGCCCGGAATGCCCGGAGCGATTGCACCAACCATTGCACGCGCCGCCGCGCCGCCGCGCCGTGCGCCGTAGTGAATCAACAACGCATCGGCCACCGCTTGCGGCTTGTCAGTCAGCAGCAAATCGCCACTGGCGAGCCGCCGCCGGAAGTCCGCGACGCGTGCGCGCATTGCATCCGTTGCGACCGTGCGGCGCGCTTTGCGGCAATCGTCGCACGGTTCCGCGTCGCCGCTCGCGATTGCGGGAGTGCAGGCGCACTTGACGCAAAGCGGCGCGGCCTCGCCATCGCTCAACAGGCTGTCAAAACCCGCATCCGCGAGCGCAGAGAGCCCCGCCCCCCGCGCGACCGCGACCACGGAACGCAACAGCGTGTTGTCGCCACGGAAACCCGCCGCCCACTTGCGCGACTCCGCGCCGCAAAGCCAATGCGCGCGAAGGCAATTGCGAGCGTGCGCGACCTCGCGACGCAGGCGCGCCACGTCGCCAACCGTGCGCGAAAGCTTGCGACCGCCGCGCCGCTCTGCGCCGTCGCGACCGTGCGCGTAAGGATGCACGCAGGATGCCGCACCGTCCGCGTCCTCGATCACCGAAACCGCCGCGCCCGTTTGCCAATCATCCGCCGCCGCGCCGTCCGCGTCGCGCCGACCGAACGCGGCCACGAGCCGCGACAAGTCCGCATCGCTCGCGAGACTCACCGTTTCGTTTCGCTCGCACCCCGCGCCGAACGTGCGCCCGTAGAGGTAGCGGCGCGCGAGCTTTGAACCCGCTCGCAATGCCGCACGCCACGCGCGCACCGCACGCCAGCCGACCGCCGCCGCATAATCCCGCGCCCACAGATCGCGCAGCGCAGACGGCACGACGGCCACGCGCGAGGCGCGTGCAAACTCCACGGCATAGACGCCGCGTATCTCGTCAACGTCCGACGCTGACAAGGTTTCACCGCCGCCGCGCCACTTGACCACAGGCGCGCCGTCCGCGTCGCGCTGGTGCTTGGACTCGAATGCGAATCCGCCCGACCACTTGACCGCGAACCGCTGCGCCGCTCGCGCCGCGAGCACGCCGACCGCCGCCCCGATGCCCCGCGCGTGAACGGCCACCGTGCCGCCCTCGCCGTCCGCGCCATAGGTTGCGGCCACCGCGAACAGCGGACACGCTTGCGCCGCAGGCGCGTCGCTTTGCGCGGCATCGCCGCGCGTCCCCTCAATCCGCGCCGCAGGCGCGCTGTTGTTGTTTGTCTTGGTATGTTGGACGCGATGCCCCGCGCCCCGTGCCCCGTGTGTGTGAACTGCTTTTTTTGATGTTTGCATGTTTTGCTTTCGTTTGTGTTGTTTTGCTAGTTGCCCGCTTGCGGCATCGTGCCGCTGCGCTGCGTGCATCTAATATAATGCCCGAACGCGTGCGGCCACCTACGGAAACGGCGCGCGTTTTTTCTGCGCGCGGCGCGCCGGATTCGCGGGGCGATTTTACTCTGTAAAACGTCCACCGAAACGAGGCGCACAGCCGCAAAGCACCTTTAGCCGGTTTACAGAGGGGGATAGGTTTTGCGGCGCGCGCGCCCCGAAATTATAGCGGCATTCGGGAGGCGACGATGAGCGCGCGTTATCCCAAGTTACTTTTCAATCACCCAGCGATCGGGAACCCATCCTTCGCGGCCGTCCTGCAGCTTTACCTTCAGAAAGAATCGCCGGCGCTCGGTGATCATCACCGGCGCGTTGTTGGCCGTGTAGAACGCGGGGTCAGGGGATTCGTAGCCGTGGACGAGGTCGGGGCAGTGATCCAAAACAGAAACCTCTTTCAAATCAGGGACCGCAAGACGAGGGGCTCGGGGTCGCGACGACCACGCACCGATGATGAGTGCGGCGGCAGCTATGGAGAGGCTAACGGCGAGTATCTTTCTGCGCGTGGAGGAGGCCATTGTGGAGGTTCTTGGCGAGGTTGATGACGTAGCCGCGAGGCACCCATTTCCGTTTGTCGTTGCCGAGGATATCGATCAAAGACTGAATCGCGTCCAACGAGGGCGCGGGAGTGGGAATCTGGCCGGGCCGGAACATGGGGCGCGAGGCGTCGATGGCGTCCTTGATCTCCTGCGCGCTGAGTTTCAGAACCTTTGAGAAGGCGGTGATATGTTTCGGCTTGAGCGAGCGGGGCGAGGGGTATCCGTTTTTGTTGTGCAGCCACATCCAGAGGGTGCTCTGGCGCGTGGGAGCGATCTCATCCATGTTGCGCGCGAGCTCGCGCGTGGAAAGCCCGAGCTGCGAGCGACGGCCGTCGATCAGGAGCTGGAAAGGCGAGTGCGGCTCGAAGGTCTCGACGATGCGTCCGCACGGTGGAGCCTTTCGGCGCGTGCGACGTTGTGTGATCAGCTTGGGCATGACAGTTCTACGTGGCAGCATGTGAGGTAGGCTGCATAAAAAGCAAGCTATTTCGCTAACGGCGAGGCTAGACAAAAGCAGGCCACCATGGTGGCAAGCCGGTGGCAAGGCCGGTGGCATCTGTATCTTTTGAGTAACTAACAAGTTATTCACAAAATAAAGACCATGCCACCGTTGCCACCTAAAAAACGGTATACGACGCGAAGCAAAACACAATCGATCTGCTCGTCGGCGGCTGGCGAACGGCAGAACTGGGCACTATTGGGATATGTGCCGCGAAAACGGTGGCAGGGTGGCAAGATATGTTAAACTCACACCGAGCATGGACTTCCATCGACACCGGATGGTGGCAGCGACACCGCAAAATGGTGGCATTACGGAAACCTTAACTATCATATGAAACAATGGATGCGAAAACCGCGTGATTGGCGGTCGGAGCGCCTCATAGTTTCACATGAAAGAAACCGCGAAAGGCGAGCGAGGTTCAAGCAAGTGGCAGCACGTCAGCTTGCAGCGGTCGGAATCAAAAACGAAACCCCGTGAACCTTGGGGACGCGGGGCGGCTAGGCGGCGATGACCTCGTCTTCCTCGTCGTCGCCCTGGATGATTTTGTCTCTGGCTAGCCGTTTCGCCATTTCCTCGTCGCAGACGATTGGAACGAGATCCTGTATGAATGGGAAGGTTCGCTCGCTCGTGGAGTCCGCGCTAAGTGAGATCACCCAGCACAACGCCTTGTTGCCATCGATGGGAATGCGATGGCAGCGCTCGCCGTCCCGCTTGGGCGGCGGCATAAAGTAGGGTTCCTTGCTGAGTTCGCGCCCGATGGAGTTCACATCGAGCGGAACAGACTCGTTGCGGCTCCGCTTGTCCTGTGCGTATTCGTTAAACACGCTGCCGTAGTCGATGTAGAGGAACGGGCGGCCGTTGCCGTTTTCCTCCTTCACGATCGAACCGTCCGGGCGAACGAGTGCGTAGCGGACGCGGAAGAATTTCTTGTGGACCTTTCCCGTTTTCAGGCCGTTGGTAACGTCGCGCCAGAAGCTATTGAGGAAAGTCTCCTGTTTTACCTGCGCGAGCGATTCCGAGGCGTGTTGCAGGAGGAATCTGAAGTAGTCACTGAGCCCCTGCAACTTTGACTCGAGCACGGTATCGAGCGCATCCATCGCGACGTAGGCGACGCCGTGCACGAGTCGCACGCGTTCATTCGGGATAGCGGTGCGGACCTCCTTGTTGTGCATCCAGCCTTCGAGTTGGTGGCAGACTTCCTCGGCGAATTTGCCGCGGTGCTCCATGATGAAACGCCCGATCTGGTAGTAATGCTTGCTGTCCTCCTGCATGCGCTGGTAGCGCACGGTGCCGTCGCCGATGCGGTTGTGTTCGCTGACGTGGATCTGCGTGTAGCGCGATCGCGTGGCGGCATCGGTCGATCCGGTCTCGCCGGTGATCATCGGCGTGGTGCGGAGCTTGGCCGAGCGGGTGCGGTTGGAATGATCGGCGATGCCCTTCGCGCCGGCGTTGCGATCGAATGCGCCGCGAATCACGCTTTCCTTTTGTGCGTCGCACTGGTCGCGCCGGTATTCGTCGAACCAGACGGGGAGGCAGGAGTATTGGGCGAGGAATCGGTTCATGCCGACGTGCGTAGTGCGGTCGTCGATGCCGATGCCATCGAGGTGCTTGAACCCCCAGATGCGAAGCAGCCATCGCGCGACGGTGGTTTTGCCGCTCGACATTTTTCCGTAGAGCCAGTTGCCGGGATGCCCGCCCATCTTGAGCAGCTCGGGCCCTGCGCCGTAGGCGAGCATGATGCCGAGGGCGATCCAGCCTTCATAACCGCCGATGGTATCGAACAAATCCTGCGCGAGTTGCGTGAAGATTTGTCTTGGTTCACCGTTCTCCTTCTTCGTGCGGTCCTGCGGTGAGAGCAACAGCGGCGCGCCCTGTTCGAACGTCGTGCCGCGCTCGTCGATACTGGAGTCAATCTGATAGCCGATGCCTTCGTGCCAGAAGATGTTATCGTGGTCGGCCTCGATGCGCTGCGTGCCCTTCTCCGGAACCTCGACGTAAGCCGAGTCGCCGAAAAACCAGATGCCGGTTTCCTTGTGCCAGCCGTAGTGATCGACCTCGAAGATGTCGCGCAGATAAGAGTGCTTATCCATGTCGATCGTCAGGAACTGCAAATGCTCGTCGCGCATCCCGCGGGCGGCGCCGCGCGCGGTGCCGAGCAGCCATTCACGGAAGTTTGCGACGCGCGCGAGGTCGGTGGGTGCGCAGCGCCAGAGCTTGTCGGCGGCGGCGGTCTTTCCGGAGTCGTCGGAGTTGCGAATCTTCACGAGCCGGATCGCTTTGCCATCGGATGGATGCAACTTGAACTCGCATGAGAGCACGAAGTTTGTGATTGGAACCGGCAGCCCGCGCAGCCGCTCGAACACAGCGGATAGGAGAATCTTGAGCGTGTGGCGCTGGTCGCTGGTGAGGGTTTCGTCGCCGATGCAGCCGGCGGCGAGTGCGCCCTCGATCTTATTTTTTATCGCGATGAGCCGGGCGTATTCCTCCTTGCGCACGCTCTCGCGATCGTAATAGCAGCCGCGCACCGACCTCAGCGCCTGCGCGAGATCCTCGTCGATCGGTTCACCCTTTATCAGTAATGGCAGCTCGTCGATGAGGACACTTACCGTCGAAGTGCGGCCGTATTTTTTGGCCAGCTTCGCTTCACGTTCCCCGCCGGCGGCGACGAGCGGCTTATAAAAAAGCTGCTGGAGCTTGAACTCGATGATGCGTCGCGACTCGGACGGGAAAAGATCGAGCGGTGTCTTCTCGGTCGCCTTCTCGACCACCTCGCGGAAGACGCGGCGGGCGGCGCGGGTGCCATCGGTCAGGCCGAGCGCGCTGGAAAAAACCGGATGGCCTTTGACGCCGTGGACGAAGCCGGCGAGCACGCCATCGAAGTCGGCCTTGCCATCGACACGCAGCTCATTCGGGAGCCATCCGATCCTGACCTTGAAATGCTCGCGGAGAACCAGTGCTGCGTATTCCGCCCAGACCTGCGTGTCCCAGCGTTTCGTGGGGTCTGGCTTGTATTTGTCGGGAAAGTTCGGGTCGTCCTTTACCTCGTTGTCGAAGCAAATGATTACTTCGCGCACGCCGAATTTTTTGAGCACCGAGACGAGCTCCTTGCGGAAGGTGGCGTTGCGAATGAACGTGATGCCGGGCGCTGCGCAGGCGGGAATGCGGGTTTGAAAAAGCGCGCCGACCTTGAACTCACCCTCGGTGAGGATGCAGCGGCCGTCGAACTCCGCGACGAGATCCGAGAGCGTGAACGGGCAATAGACGTGCGCCGCGCAATCGGGGTCCTGCCCGAGCAGTTCGCTCACATAGCGATCATCCTCGAACTCGTTTGCCTGCCGCTTGAAGCCGCCCTTGTGCGGACGCAGGTAAAACGGGACGCCGCTTTCATCGAGATAGGGAATGATCGGCGGTTGCGTGATTTCCCAAATCTCATTGTCGCTCGAATCCTTTTTGCCGGTGATGCCGTAGCCGAGCAACTGTCCGCTTGGGCGCGGGCCGCGTTCGCCCTCGACGTAGAGCCCTTCCTCCAGCAATGGCTCGACGCCTTTCTCCTGCGCGATCGCCTCGATGATCGGGCGGTTGGATTGGTTATTGGACCGATAGCCGAGCCGGGTAATCGTCTCATCGGTAAAGCCGCGCTTTTTCTTCAGGCTCTCGCGGTCGGGTCCGGTGAGGGCAAGCCGCTGCCAGATCAGGTGCCAGAGATTGCGCGGCTCGCTGGAAAGGCGCGGGTCGATCGGCGCTTCGCGGCGTTCCGATGGCTCGCGCACGGATGATGGAAGTCCGCTCTCGAAGATGCGATTGATCTCGTCGGTGCGCTCGGGGAGCGCCAGCAAAAGGTATTCGCGCTTGCAATCGTCGAGGCTCTTGCCGGTGCGCAGCGCGAGGTAGCCGAGCTCGCCGTGCCCATGCTCCGGGTTGTTGGCGGGGCAGTCGGGCTTGAAGCACTTGAAAAAGTGGCGGTTGCCTTCCTTGTAAACACTGAACCGCTTTTTGGTGTCCTGACAAAATGGGCAATGTGCGCCTTTAACTGTGAAATGGCCGTCGCCGATCCGCGTCATCAGCATCGGAAGCGGCAGACGGTCCCATGCCTCCTGCCATATTTGCATCATCGAATCGCTCATCGTGCCTCCACTATTTTTGCCAACGCCGGAAACGCTTTCAAAAGCCGGGCTTTGCAGTCCTCACATATTTCCAGCGTGTGCTCGGGTTCGTCGCCGCCGTCTGCTGCGCGAAGCAGAATCAGGGCGCCCGAAGGCAGGAACGGTTGCCCCTTCTTCATGGCCCAATCGTCTTTGCACCCGCAGTTATCGCAAAATGCAAATCGGCTCACGGCAACACCTCCAGCCTGCGATTGGGTGCGCGCATTGCTTCGCGGATCTTCTCCTGGTCATCGGCATCGTAGAACTTGAACGGCCCGGAAGTGGACTTTGGTTCAAGCTTGAGGCGCTGGATAGCGCGCCAGACGGAAACGGGATGACGCCCCAGGTTCTTGGCGATGGCGTCTGCTGACAGAAGGTTCGTTTGCGACATTGGGTGGGATAGGAACGCTAATCAGTTTTGCGATAAGCGGTCAAAGAAAATGTTTTGTTTTGCAAAACACCGTGAGATGCGGCACAAGGCGAGCCATGAGTGACGTGATTACCGTGTGTTGCGTGCTTGCACGCGGGAAGTTTGAACATCCCGCCGGAACCTGCGACGCGCTCGCATTCGTCAACCCGGCACAAAAAGGAAAACCGTGGCACTGGATTGCCTGCCATAAAAAGGGAACGCCCGAGCTGCCGACGAGCTGGCCACAATGGGAATACGAAGTGCGCGAAAACCGCCTGCATCTCACGCCATCACTGCTTGATAAGTCTGATAATTTTCACACGGCATTTAACTGGGACGTTTCATTTGCCGAGTGCCCCGAACATCGCGATCCATTTGATTTCTTTTTGGAAATGAACCCCGAGGTAAAGCCATGAATCTGCTCATTTGCGGAAAATGGGACGGGGTCAATCTCTGGCTCCAGTGGGATGCCGACGCCGCGGCGCTGGCGACCGGCTTCGAGCTGCAAATCCGTTACAGCAGCAAGGGGCAATGGGAGCCGTGGAAGCGCGTGGGCGGCGTCGATCCAATCAAGCGGGCGTGGATGATCGTCGCGACCTACCGCGATGGAGGGGAGGCGCAGGCGCGGATTCGCCTGTTCGGCGCCGGTGATAACGCTTGGGTGCCGTGTCGGGAATGCACGTTCCAGAAATCGACGTGCGACTTCGAGATCTCCAGTGAACGGAAGCCGGTCGCGTTTGAAGCGGGACATTTCTTTGCGAGCACGGTCGATGGAGCCGCGTGCGCCTACGTTCTCAAGGACGCGATCGAGATCGCCGCCGGCGAAACGCTGAAAGTTACTTTGGAGGCGAATCATTCCAGCGGCTGGCACCAACTCGACCACGAAAACCATTTCGATATCCGGCCGTCGCTCGGGGTGCGAGTGCGCAATCTCGAGCCGAGCGTCAATGATGTGCAGGAAACGGGGCGCGGCTTCACGGTGATGGAGCGCGTGCTGCCGGATGGTCCGCTGGTGATTGCCTTCGGGCGCAAAAACTTCTAGCACATGCCATACACCATCAGCGGCGGCGCGGTGATTCGGGAAGCCAACATCACGCGAAGCTGGGGGCTCTCGCCGGCATCGGGCTCGGTGATCGCGATGGGCTCGACCACCGGATTATGCGGAAGCGATTTTACCGTCACGCTTGGAGGCGATACTTTTCACGGGGTCGTCTCGAATGATCCGGTGGCGCAGACGTTTAATGACGGGCAGTTGACCAAGCTGGAGCTGGTGGATAACCGGGTGAAGCTGATGTGGGACGACGTTTACTGCACCTTCAACAACCTCGAAGTGCGCGAGGACGATCCCTCAACGCCAGGCGTGGACCGGCAGGTGCGTTACTGGCATATCAAGCCCGACGATTGGGACTCGCAAACGAAGACATGGACGACCGAGCCGTATGCCGCGAAGGACATCATCAATTTTCTACTCGATGCGCCGACGGTGAGTTACTCGTGGTCAACCAGCTTTCACTCCGCGCAGGATGAGGCCGTGGGCGCGATCGACGCGAACAAGGGCGCGAAGCTTGGCAACGTCATCCAGCAAGTCACCGACGAGCAGGGGCTGGTGTTTACGCTGATTGGTGAGTCGCAGTTGACGTGGACACGCAAGGGCGATGGCACGCTGCCGTCGATCACCGGCTCCGACCATATCGACTACGAGCTGGGGGAATCGATCAATAGCAACGACACGAACGTGCGGCTCGTCGGCGATCGCAACCGCTATCAGGATATGCCGATCGACCTCGAAGTGGACTGGGTCACCGGCTACGAAAGTTTCTGGTTCGAGCCGTTCTGGCTGACGGAGGTTGCCTCGGTGTTTTCGCTGCCGGCGACCACGATTGCCGAGCGCGCGGTGATTGCGGCGAAGGCCCGCACGGTCACGCTGCGGGAGTATGTCACCGCGAAGGATGACACGAGCTATTCCGATTACGGGATTTGGGGGGAAGTGTCGCGCATGGAGATCCCGGTGTGGACTTACCTCAACGATATCGTCTTCAAGGCTTACCGGGTGCCGCGCGATTACACCGTCAATGGCATCGACCTGAGTTCGCTGGAGCTGGTTGAGGGACTACTGGCGGCGGTGGAGTTCGATATCGACAGCGGCGATTTTTCGCTGAAGTCCCCGCGCGAATATTTTCCGGACACGAAGGCGTTCATCATCCTGCAAGGCCAGCAGGTCGATCTGCTCGATGCGCGCACGCAGACGCTTATCACGAAGGAGCAGCTCGATGACGCTCGGACGAAATGGCAGGCGTGCAATAAGTTCAATCTCGATACGCGCAACAAGACGGTCATTTTCCATCATCCGGTGTTTGTGCCGGGCACCGATGGCAGCGCGCTGTTCGTGTTCCCGAATCGTGGCGTGAGCGGAATTGCGAGCGATCATCCGCTTTACAACATCGCCGTGCCGAATGCGGCCGTGGAGATATCGCATGCCGAGGCGAAGGCGGTGATGGTGATGGACGCGGAGATCTATTCGAAGCGATTCGGGTCCGGGCATCGCAAGGGGCCGAAGTATTTCAAGGGGCTCAACTACAATGCGCTGATGGACAGCGGCTCCTTTACCGAGGAAGTCAAATACGCCGACGGCAAGACCGCAGATCAAAAGGCGACGACGTTTGCCGCGTCGCTGATTGCCCAGCAGGCGACCTATGCGAGCGGCCGCTTCAAGCGCGATGGCGGCTCGGGCACGGTGCTCAACGGGGTGATTGACCGCGTGACGACGTCAGTGTCCTTCACCGAGGGCATCAGCGAGGAGGTCACGCTGACGAAGGAGCTCGGGCAAAGTAACTTTGAAGGCGAGCGCGAGCTGGAGCGCAAAAGCCAGGCGCGCGAATTATTCCCCGGCCAGAAGTCGTTGAAGCAGGCGGCGGACGACCTGATGCTGATCGCGAAGATCTCGAAGGAAATCCGGCGCAACGGCCCGTCGGGTTACGCAAACATCAACGACGTCATGCAGCGCGTGGTGGGCGCGGTCGATTGCGCGCCGACGACGTTCAACTCGACGGATAGCTGGCACGCTGGGCAGCCGGTCTTTGTCGATCCGGCCACGCTCGAGCCGGCGCCGGACGGGAAAAAGTTTCTCGGCATCAACATCGCGGACATGGCGACCGGCAACGGGATCGCCGCGGCGACGCAGGGCGTGGTGCCGGTGCGGATGAAGGGGCCGATTACAGCCGGCGACAACGTCGGCATTGACGACGGCTCGGGTGAGCTGCCGAAAAGGGATGGCGCAAAGTTTATCGGCAAAGCGGAAGCGACGTTCTCAGGCACGGACACGGTGCTGATTCCGGTGCGGCTGGGTGGGGGATCGCAGCGGAAAACGTTTGTGCCCTTCGAGATTATTAGCGTGGGAAAAAGTGAAGGGGGAGACAACCTGATCGGGGTTAATTTCTTTTCCACAATTTTCAAAAGCCTAGTCGGTAATGATACGCTTACCATCAGCGGACTACTCACTTCGCCAAATCCTACGACAAGCGATTCGGGGGCATTCGCTGTCCCAGCTATAGGAGAAAAAATATGGGTGGAAATCACGACGCACGACGGCTCGACCCCGCCTGACCTAGTGCCTGCTTCGGCGCACATCCGGCATGGTGCCGTAGGTGGCGGGATGTGGGATGAATACCCGAACGCAATCGCTATCAATAACGATGACCCTGACAATCCTTATCAGGAGTTTTTCAATCTGCTGCTGGCAGAAGTGACGGACTACGAAACCGATGACCGTCCTGCGTTGCTGGATTTCGTGATAGGCGACGAGCATAGACAAATCACTCTAATGTATAGCCAGAACGTGTTCATTACCGAGTGGGACGTGGAAGGTATGGTTAACATTGTGCCGGTTGTTCCTACGCTGAATTTCCCAGCCTCATGACCGTAATATCTCCGGTTAAGCGCAGGGGATTTCCGTTCTCAGTGCCGCGCAATGTCCCGATATGGGACGGTGAAACTATTTACCTGGTCGATGCTGATTCCCCGTCCGGCGCTGGCTATTTTATTCCCAGCGCATCGGACACCCACCCTATTGCGGTCTGCGGAGATGGGTCGCTTTATCCGTGGAAAATCGGCAACACGATTCACGACGCCGCGAAGTTCTTTTACCGCGCCAAAGCATTCCAGATCGCGTTCAGCTTCGGCTCATCCGAGTCATTTCCAGACCCATCATCGGAGACGGTTTTTACTTACCGAAACAATCTGGAACGCGACCTCGTTGTTCCCAACAATCTAACCACCTATGGTGACAGTTTAATCGGGGCACCGATTGCATCCCAGTGGACGCTTGTGCGCGGCGAGGATGGCTATTTTTATGCGGACGCAACGATAGACTTCGCATCGTGGTATACCTTCACTACGGTTACCACAGGTCGCGAGTTCGACCCCGGCTCCGGGACGTGGAGTTACACGTCGCATATTCTAGCGCCTACCGGCGACCATATCATTTTCCGCAACTGGCGCGGAGTGGATTTGCCGATGGCTCTTTACTACGATCCTCCTGCTGACCCGCCCTTCACTCCTCCGCACCCTTTGGCTGGTGACCCGATTTTGACCGTGGCTAATTGGTGGACATACGGCGGCAAATACGATTCTGGAGGCGCGTGGCTCGGGTAATCGTTAGCTCCGGCAACTGTGAGCCGCCATTTGCGACATACTGCTGGGCCTCGCAGCAGGCTTACGCGGAACGGGTGGAGGCAAGTTGCACGGTGATAAAAGAGCGCGGCGGAAATACGCTCTGGCATCGGCTCCCGCACATCCTGGAAAACTCCGAGATGGGAGACGTGATTCTTTTTGCGGAATGGGACATTTATATCCGGCCCGGAGCGGCCGATGTTTTTCAAGTGCACGTCGCCGAAAAGCTTTCTCTTTTTCCAGCCGTCTATGACCCGGAGAATATCGGCATCGTCATGGCAACGCATGAAGTGTTCGCGGCAATCAGCGATAAAATGCCGGCGGAGCGCAAAACGAGTAGTAAAGGATATGAGATGATTTTTCTGAAGGCCGTGCAGGAGGCCGGGGTGGAAGTTCAGAAACTGGATGGATGGGTGAGTTGCTTCCCGAATAATTCAAGACCGTTCAATCACGCCTTCGGTGTGGCGAAATGGTCACGAAAACCGGAAAGCCTTTTCCGGTAAATTCGTTCAAGGAAAAAATCACATTGCCATTTGGAAGGTTTCACGTAGAACTTGCGATGTTCTCCTAAAGATTGCGAAGGCGGTCGGGGTGAACAGCAAAACAAAACAAAAGCAAGAACATGGAAATTGCCCAACCCAATGTCCCGCCGGTTGCGGGGACGAAAGTAAAACAAGAGGAAAATCACTTCAGCCTCGAAGTGACGGCGACGGTCCGCATGAGCATCATTGCGGATGACGAGGCGCAGGCGCGTGAGATCCTGCGCGCGCTCCTCGGCAATGGCGACTGGTGCCAAATCCAGAGGGCGGGGCATCCTGTCCATGCCGCGCTGCGCCTGACATGAGCCTGCTGCACCTGCCACTCGATTTTGAGGCGCGCGAGGATGTGCGCCGGCTGGCGATCATCCTGGGCAAAGACTATTCTCTCCTCGACCCGAAATTCTGGGCCGCGGTTTTTGCGTTCCGGCTCTGGATGGAATGGGGACGCGCGGCGAAGGAATGGCGTGCGCTTGATCAAGCATGGGAGCGGCAAGGCATCGGCGGCTGCTGGGAGAACGAGCCGCTGGCATGGCTCATCCATGAAACAATCGCTTGCAAAAACTTGAGCTTATCGAGCATGATGGCGAGTTTTACCAGCGCCGGAATTCTGCAAATCGAGCAGCGCGGAGACTTGAGCGGGCTGGTGCTCAACGATTTCTGGACATACAATAAGCACCTTTCGCCGGATCATTTAACGATCCAGCAAATGGGCGGGAAGGGGAAGGCGCATGCCAGGCTGCTTCGTGAGACAGAGGTAGCGGCTAAAAAGCAGACGGAGTTGATGGCCGCGCAGGGTTCCTTGAATTTGTTGTTCGTCACCAATGGCAGCACTCCCGAGCAGCGCGAGCGCGCCATCGCGCTCATCATGAAGCTCGATGCGGTCTGCAACCTGCCGATGCGGCCGTCGTCGGGATTCACGCGCACGGAAGTCGATCACGCCTTTGCGATCATCTGCAGCTGCACCCTGCAACAGATCGACGCCGTATGCCGCTACGTGATGAACCATCGTGAGGACCCGTCCGTGCCGCGCGAACCGTCGCGGATTCTATCGTCATTCAATGACCTGCTAAACAAGACAACGTTATGAACAAAAAAGTAACCCGCCGCGGCAAGGTGGTGGAAGTCTCCGACACCGACCCGCTTAATGCGACCGAGCTCGCCCAGTTCACCGGAGTCTCCCGATGGACGATTCAGGAGCGTGTTCGAGCCGGCTACCAATTCGAGTTCGGCACAACGACTACGGCATCCCATTATTTCAACTGGCTGCGCGAGCACCCCGTCAAGCGGGCAAGTCGAAAGAAGGAAGACGCATCGCGGCTGGAACGTGAGCTATCTGAAGCACGCTAAGTTTTTTGTAAATACGATGCACCTCCACACTTTCATGATGACAAAACGCCATGGCCTGACTCTCCGGCACGCCGTTCTCGGCGGCGCGCGTAATCCACGTCACCCTCAACCCATGATGCGAATAGCCTTCCAGTCCCGCGCGATCGAATGCCTTGCGCAGCCGCAGCGAAGCGTCCCATGGCACTTCACACAAAGTTTTCAACCCGAGCTTGCGCGCGTCTGCGGTGAGCCGCTCCAGGATTGGCTTGAAGCGAGGGTCAATCGGCTGCGCGAAATCCTTGCCGCCTTTGACGATCGAGCCGTGGTATTGGATCACATTGAGATCGAGGCGAATCCCGTCGAGCGGTATCGCGCATTGCCGAAGACGGCAGGCTTGATAGATGCCGAGAAAGACGACGCACTGCATCCAGTGGCTGCCGTGCTTCATCACGTGGCGCACGCCCTTACTCAGCGCTTCGTCGCTCCAGACCTTCTTTTCCTTTGCCGGCGCCTTGCGCAGTCCGGGGCGGGTAAGTGGATTCTCGGAGCAATGCGCGCGGGTCACGGCCTCCTTCATCACCATGCCCATCAGCTTGATCTCGCCGATGATGGTGTTGCGCCCGGCGGTCGCCTTGCGCCATGTCATGTAGCGCTCGATGAAGTCGCGGCGGATCAGCGAGGGCACCGGAAGGTTTTGCTTTTTCAGGAAGCGCGAAAGCATGCGCCACGAACGCGTGTAGATCGCCAGCGTCGTCGTTTGTGGTTGGCTGGTCGCGTTCAGACCGCCGTAGCGCACATTGAGCCACGGCATCACCCACGTCGAAAATTCCGCCGTCGAGCTGTTGCATTGCTCGGCCTCGCGGTCGGATGCGAGCTGTGCAAGTCGATTCGCCTGTCGAACCTCGCCGATGTTATTCCAGTGATAACTTGTCGGCTTGCCTTTCCATTTTCCCCGTTCATCCTTGTAACGCAGCCAAATGCGGGGATCGCTGCCCTTGTGGTAGATGCTCGCCATGTGGTAGCAAACAGTAGCAAGCAGCTCCCCCATTTACAAACACAACCTCTAATAAATCCCCATAACCCCCCACCGCTCGCCCGTTCCCTATACCCGAAGGTTGCAGGTTCGACCCCTGTCGGGCGCATTTCCCGCACAGCGCAAACGCACGTGACTGCCAACGAAGCGACATCCACCGTCTACTACCAATGCCAGCGCTGCACGAACTGCTGCCGCTGGCCCGGCTTTGTGAAAATCGACGACGCCGACATCGCCGCGCTCGCGCAGTTTTTGGAAATCAGCGAGCACGATTTCATCCAGCGCTACACGCGGCTGCGCCAATACCGTGACGGCCTCGCGCTCCTCGACAAGCCGAATGGCGAATGCATTTTCCTCAATGGCCGCGACTGCGCCGTGCAGCCCGTGAAGCCGCGCCAGTGCAAAGGTTTTCCGAACGAGTGGAATTTCCCCGGCTGGCGCGAAGTGTGCGAGGCGGTGCCGGTGAAAATTGCTGATTGTTAATTGCTGATGGCCGTTTGAGCAGTAGTCAGTTCACCGCTTGAGACGAGCGTGCCTTCAAACGGCAGGATCGTTTTGTGGATATTTACGAACGGCCCCAGCTCATACACGTTTCTGTAACCATAGCTATAGAGCGTGTTGAACGTGTAGAGATTCAATGAAGCCCTGATGACCTTTGATGGGAATGCTCGCGGTTCGTCATCGAAGTTGTTGTTGCAATAGATCAGTATCCGAGTCGTTTTGTCGGGAATCACCTTCGCCAGTTCCTCGGCAGTCGTATCCGGAAGCGAAAGGTGTTTCGCGCCTTTAACGTGCAGCATGAGGAATTTTTCGCTGCTTCGTGCATCGAGGATGATCGTGTTAGGTTCCGCGGACATGCGGATGAATGCTTCTTCCGTGATGCGATGCTGTTCGCGCACCTTTTGCACTTGGTTTGCGTTCTCCAGAAATCCTGTGTAGTCGATCATCGGGTTGGGAGCCGGCTTGTCGTCGGCTCGCAACATTGTTGATGAAACGATAAAGGCAAAGAGCAGTGTGCGCGTTTTCATATTTGATGTCGCTGCAGCATACCACGCCGCTACCGGAAATCATTCTCCAGCACGATGCGGTAGCGCGCTTTGCCCGAGCGCAGATGCTCGAATGCTTCGTTCGCTTGCGACATCGGGAATGTCTCGGTGACCGGTGCGATTCCGTGCCGCGCGCAGAAATCGACCATCTGCTTGATCGTCGTCACGCTGCCCGTGGGCGAGCCGGAGATTTGCTTTTGCCCGGCGATGAGCGAAAAGGCGGCGACGGGAATCGGCTCCAGCACTGCGCCGACGACATGCAGCCGCCCTTTCGGCGCGAGTGCGTCGAGAATCGCCGGCCAGTCGAGCGGCACGTTTACTGTCGAGATGATCAGATCTAGCGAGCCGGCGATCTTTTTCATCGCCGCGGAATCGCGCGAGTTCACCACCGCGTGCGCGCCGAGCTGCCGCGCTTCATCGCGCTTCGAGTCGCTCGAGGTAAATGCCGTCACTTCGCAGCCCCATTTCGCGGCAAACTGCAACGCCAGATGTCCGAGCCCGCCGATGCCGATCACGCCGACGCGGTCGGTCGGCTTTACGTCGAATTGCGCGAGCGGATTGAACACCGTGATGCCGCCGCAAAAAAGCGGCCCCGCCTTTGCCGGATCGAGCGCCTCCGGCAGAGGAAACGCCCACGCCCAGTGACAGCGCACGCGCTCCGCGAATCCTCCGTGGCGATGCACGATCGTCCCTTCCGCATGCGGGCAAAGGTTCTGGTCGCCTGAAAGACATTGCTTGCAAGCCATGCAACTTTCCGACGTCCAGCCGAGCCCGACGCGCTGGCCGACGCGCAGATTTTTCGCGTGCTCGCCGAGCGCCGCGATCGTGCCTACCACTTCATGTCCCGGCACGAAGGGAAAAGAACTCATGCCCCATTCGTTATCCAGCATCGAGAGATCGGAATGGCAAATGCCGCAATGAGTTACTGCGATCTCGATCTGCTCCGGCCCGAGCGGACCGGGGTCGAATTCAAATGGAGTTAATCGCGCGCCCTTTTCCAGCGCAGCATAGGCTTTGATGGTTGTGTTCATGGAAATTCAGTTTCGTTTCGATGCGTGAAATTGAGTGCGTTGTCGACAAATTATCGCTCAAGTCGCGCAGGCATCGGCACACCTTCCTGCTCGTCCAGCCGGCGCGAGACTTTCTCGATCTGCTTGCTCATTTGCAACAGGCGCTCCGCCAGCGCACGGATCTGTTCCTGTTGCTCAGCTTCCTTCTTTTTCAAGGATTCGACTTCCACACGCTCCGTCTCCGCGCGCTGATGTTCTTTCAAAAACTCATTGAGAAGCATCGCGTTCACCTGTTCGTAACGCACCGTCTGCACGGAGCCGTCTGGGTTTCGAATCACGAGATCGGGGCAAACCTTCGCGACTTCCTCGGCGATGAGTCCAAACTGTGCGATGCCTTTTGCGTCAATCTGCGGTTTGTAGCGGAACGAAACCGGGCGCAGCGAAAAGATCACGTCGCTCGCAGAGTCCATGTTTTTGATGTCCATTTTAAAACGCTCCGACGAAGTGATCGTCCCGAGATGGCCATCGCTAGTGACAAAGACCGCCGCGCCACCCGACGCGGTCGCGCCGCTGATGCCGGCAATGTAAGTCGCGGTCTGCGTAGCCGTGCCGCCGATGCGGATAGTTCCACTTTCAAACTGCGCGCCGGGATTGGCGATATAGACGTTGTTGCTGCCGGAGTTGAGTGTGATGCCGCCATTGAAACCGATGCCGATGTTGTTGTTGCCGCTTGTGAGATCGTAAAGGGATTGATAGCCGATGCCGATGTTGCCGTTGCCGTCAATGCTCGAATACATCGCGCTATCGCCCACGGCGATGTTTCGATAACCATTGGTATTAATAAAGAGCGCTTGATTTCCCACGGCTGTGTTGCTGCCACCGTGAATATTATCGTAGAGCGCGCTGCTGCCGAGTGCGGTGTTGCCGAAACCATCTTGATTTAGCCAAAGCGAATAAAAACCGATGGCGACGTTGCCTCCGCCGTTGGTGTTGTAATAAAGCGCGTTTGCGCCGACGGCGACGTTGGCTCCGCCGCTCGTGTTTGAGTTCAGCGCGCTAAAGCCGTTGGCGACATTCATTGTGCCGATGGTATTGGAAATCAGCGTCGCATAACCGAAAGCACAGTTGCCATCGCCACCGACATTTCCATTGAGCGAATAAGCGCCAACAGCGGTGTTCTCCACTGCGGTTTTGTTCGCGGTTAGCGAGCCATAACCGACGGCGGTATTGTCATTCGCGAGGTTATTTTGAAGCGCGCCATTGCCGAGCGCGGTGTTTTGCGTGCCGACGATGTTGTGATTGAGCGCATCGAAACCGATGGCGGTGTTTTCATCCGCGGTGCTGTTTTCGAGCGAGCCGCTGCCGAGGGCGGTGTTGTAGTTGCCGATGGCATTTGAGAAAAGCGACCGGTAACCGGCTGAGGTGTTATCGTGACCGTTCGTGTTGCTTTGCATCGAATACACGCCCGTCGCCGTGTTGTAGCTGCCGGTCGTATTTGAAACGAGCACGGACGCGCCAAGTGCGGTGTTGGCGACGCCATTGGTGTTATTGTAAAGCGCCGCGTTTCCCATCGCGGTGTTGTTGTTACCGCCGTCATTAGTGCGCAACGCCGAGAAGCCGACCGCCGTGTTGTCCTGCCCGCCGGTGTTAAAGAACAGCGCCTCCGCTCCGAACGCAGTATTGTTGTCTGCGGTATTCAATCCGAGCGCGTGAAAGCCGACCGCAGTATTCTCGTTGCCGGTGCTGTTATGCTGCAGCGCCACGTTGCCAACCGCCGTGTTGCCGCCGCCGGTCGTGTTGAAATAGAGCGCGGCTTCCCCGACAGCCGTATTGGTGCCGCCTGTGTTATTTTGATTGAGCGCATTCAAACCGACCGCAGTGTTGTCGCTGCCTGACAAATTATTCATAAGCGCGCTCGCTCCGACTGCCGTGTTGTTATTCGCCGTGTTCTTGTAAAGCGCTAGCGAACCGACTGCGGTGTTATAGTTGCCGCTGGAGTTGAGATAGAGACCCTCCTCACCGATCGCCGTGTTGTCGTGCCCCCCTCCGTTTGTCAACAACGCTCCGCGTCCGAACGCCGCGTTATCATCTCCCGTATTGTTCAGCAGGGCCTGATACCCCATCGCCGTGTTGTCTCCACCGGATGTATTATTGCTTAAAGCTTGAGCTCCAGTCGCCGTGTTATTCACACCCGTCGTCGTGAAATTCCCCGCGCCCACGCCCGCGAAGAAGTTACCCGATCCATATGCGTGCAGCAGCGGTGTGGTGCCTGAGAAGATAATCCCCGTGCTACCCGTCGTCGTCGGCAGGGTCAGCGTCGTCACCGATTCCGCACCTGTGCCGGTATCGCCATCGGCGGTGGCAAAGTTCGCCTCGATATCCAGCTCCGCCGCGACACCGGTGGCCGTCCCTTCCTTGCTCGCCAGCGCCACCTTTGTCGTGCCGCTCGTCATTACTGCAAACCCGTGCTCGTTCGTCCCGCTTTGCAGCGCTGCGATGACCGCCGCCGTGATATCCACACTCACAAACTGCTTCGCGCCGAGCGACGACGCGGGAATCGTCCCGCTCACCGTCGAGCTGATCGCCGGCGCCGCTTCAAACTTCCCCGCGAACTGCTCCCACGCCGCAGTCACAGCATGCACCGTGAGATCGCCCGCTGGTTTCGCGCTGATGACATACAGCCGCAAAATCGCGCTCTTGATGTTCGCCGGAGTGATCGTCGCCGGCACCACATCGAGATCGGCGAGATCGAACTTCAGCAGCGCACTCTGCTTCGCGCTCACCGGCAGCGTCACTCCTTTGCCGCTGCTGGCAAAGACGACCTGCGTCGTCCCGCTCGCACTCGTGAAACTATCCTCCGCGACCGGCACCGTGAGCGCGCGAAGGGAAGGTGAAACGCCCGCCAGGAAAGCGAGCACCGCCGCAAATTGCAGGAGCTTTTTCATAGGAGGAAGGCTGACGCCCCGACAGTAGTGAATTGTTGCCTTCAGGACAATTCTTTTACCGCCTTCACCGCTAAGCATAAGCCGCCGTCTTCAGCCGCTTCCAACTGCCGGTTGCCGTGATCGGCAGCACCCATTCACGGCGAAGCCGTGGTCGTGGGAAACGCCAGTGTGACCGGTTTGTTTTTGTATTGAAAGGTCGAGCGCAACTCGAAGCCGGTTGCAGTCGGGACGAATGTGAACGCGCGGCCATTCGTCGGATCGCGGAATGATGCGAGTGCTTCCGCGCCGTTTTGCAGGACCGCGAGGCCGGCGGAGAGCATGGTGCTGTTTACGCTGTTGAAGCGGTAGCGATCCAGGAACCCCTTCATAGTCTCCAGAACGGGCGATGCCAATGGTTGGGACCTGGCTTGCTCGTTCACCTGCGCCCACCATGCGTTGATGTCCGCATCCGGCAGTTGTGCCTTTTGCGGCAACTCCTTCTCGGTCTGTTGCAGCCATTTCACTTGAGCGGATAGGTTCTGGACTGGCGAATGGAGCACTTCCTGCAGCCGGTCTTCGGTGCCCATCGAATCCAAAACCTTTTTACGCTTTTGGGGATCTGAGAGATCATCGAGGAACGACTGCTGCATTTCTGCCACTCCTGCCACCGCGTTCCTGAAATCTTCGTTAAGCGTGGACGGATCCAGCATTTCCGCCACCTGCGAGGCATTCTCTGGCGAGAGTTTTGCGGCATTCTCGCTAACCAGGTTAATAACCCCCGCGTGAAAACTCGATCCGGCGAGAAAGCCAATCCACGATTCGCCGCCTATGGTGCGCCCGAGGTGCGCACGCGTGGCAAGATCGTCTACCGCCCCATCGGGATCGGAGGAAAAACGATAACCTGCATCCCAAAAGGCGAGCTGCCCGAGTTTGACTACTGCATTCAGTTGCGGCATCGGCGTGTCGAATCGCAGCGGGTGCACGGTGACTCCCCAGTCGCAATACTCCGCATCCTTTGCACGACGCAGTAGATCCATGATCGGCTGGATCTTTTCAAAGAGCGCGGCGGCTTTGTCGGCATCCACCTCGTCGCGCGGATGGGCAATGATCTTCTTTTCCTCATCCGACAATGCGTTGAGCAATTGAAAAGCGTCCTTGTAAAGGTCCGCGGCGTTTACGCCGGCAGGATGAGTCGGTGTTGGTGCGGGACTCGCCTCTTTCGCCACGACAACGGGCGACGCTTTTTCCATCGGTAGCGCATGCTTTTCCGCCGTAGTCGCATGTGCCGGCGTTTTTTCCTTCAGCGCAGACGACGAAAGGCGAACCGCAAGCAACAGGGCAATCATCACAAAGGCAAAGGTGCAGAGGAAACCAAGGCGTCTTGTCATGACTTCGCGGGATGTTGTGCTTCGATGCGCGCTTTTGAAAATCGAAAATGCGCGAACCGCACGACCAGCACTCGGCAAAGCCGGGACTCAGCACTAAACCATCGCCCGCAACGCCGACTTCCGCCTGACCGCCACCGGTGAGCCATCCGCGATGAACGCCGATGTCGGTGCATGCGACAGTGTCTCGACAAATTGCCCGCCATACAAAGCGCCGATATCCGCGTCGAGATGCGCTTCACTGCAGTGCCATACCTGCCAGCGAGGATGTTCCACCTCATACTCATGGCACCCGGCCTTGCACGCCGTGTATCCCCAGTAATGCTCGGTGATGAACTCCGCCTCCGAGCCGCTTTCGATCTCCCGCGGCTGACTCACGCCGACGGCTCGCAGCGACTCCCACCTTCCAGCGCGCCGCCATGCATATTCCGCACTCACACCTATGCCCGATAGTTTGATGCCATGGCGCATCGGCAGCGCGATATACGGCTCGCCGTAAAAAGTGCGCGCGACAAAGGCAATCGCCCGCCGCGGCACGATCTCGCGAATGAACACCACCCCGCGCCGCCAGCCCCCGTCGGTTTTGCGACGGACATAGAACCGCAGGTTCACTTCCTCAAAGTCCCTGTGCAGCGGAAAGGGAACGCCAAATACACGGGTGCGGAGGAAACGAAAGCCGACGACACTCAGGAAGGTCGTGCCGACATGGAAATCCAGCTCGGTGCCGCTTGGGACGAGTGGTTGCAGCAACCGAGGATCGACCGCGTAGTTCAGCATCGCTAGGTATCGCCACTCAGCCGTGAGGAATGCCTTCATTGCGTCGCTGCTAGCAGCCAGCGTGACGCGCGGAACCTGTTAGCTGCATCGCGTGATTAGGCGACTTCATGGGTGCAAGAGTCTGATCGCTGCTTGTGAATAGTGCCACTCAGAAAGAAAATCGAATGAGGCCGCTTGGTGAAAGGCAACGATCGCCCAATATGCGATCTGATAACTAATCTTGGAAATCTTGTGACGGAAAGTGCGCTGTGCGAGAAACGCAGCAGGCCATCCCCCAAGTAACTCGACAAGATGCAAGGTTGATTCGGGCGTCCTCCAACCATCTGCTTCTGCCATCCGCTTGTCATGCCAATAGAGCCAAAAGGTGAGGCCGGAAATACTGACGAGATAACCGAAGATAAAGCGTGGATCAAAAGATCGAGCCAATCGCAGGCTGGCCAGTGACGGAAATAGAAGCAATGCGACAAGTAGAATCACAGCGACGATAGAAAGGTTGCTTCGTCGCTGTCTCTGCTTCTGAAAACGTGCGTTCATCGGAAAGGATGCCCTGGAGTGCGCCTAGCTCCAATGAGGGGAAATGGGTATTTGGCCTAAGAGGGGAAATGGAGGGGTTTGCATGGGTGGTCTTTCGTCTAAAACGCCAGCCATTTCGCCTAGAACGGATGGGGTGGGCAAGGCGAAAGCGGACAGGGCACAGGTAGTGGATTCGCTGGGCATCACAGGACGTGGGCTGAGGTTCCAGCTTGCGGTGGGTCGGCTTCCAGCCTGCGGTAACCGGGGTTCCCGCCTCCGGAACGCGGGGTAGAACTGGAGCTTTGAGAAAACTGCGCGTCAATCTGCAATTGCCTCCCCGCCGCCCTTTCCGCGAGAGTCGGGTGCCAGCCGTTGCCCCGACTCTGCGGTCCCTCATCTGTTTGCCTTTTTAGAGCGTGGTCTTGCTGTGGAGCAAGCCGTGCTCGGGCATGCGCAGGACCTCGATGGTCTCCCAGACGGCGCCGATGAGCAGCGCGATCACGCCTAGCGTGAAGGCGATCATGGTTAGCATTCTTCCAAAGTCACCCATGGCTACCACGATGGTGCCGCCAAGCAGGAATGCCGCTGTGAGCAGGAAGAAAATCCCGCCGACGCCGACGAGGTCGAGCGGTTTGCGCCCGGTCTCATAACCCGATAGTCGAGCCAGCCAGGGTGCGATGAAGCAGACCAGACCCAGGACGATTAGTTCGAAATACATCTTTATTCACCTCCTTTCATCACGAATGGAGTTAGTGATTTCGTTAGGGTGAATCTACGCCCGTTGTGGCGTTTAGGCAAATTTGTGCCGGCGGTCATAGACGGCCGCTACAGGGCACGGCGCGGTTACCGGAATTCGGCGTAGCGCGGCTTGATGACGTCGTAGATCAGGCGGATGCGGTCGTCGAATGAGATGAAGGCGCTCTTGATGGAGTTGAGCGTGATTTTTTCCAGGTCGGCGAGGGTGAGGCCGAACTGCTCGACGGCGATCTGGAATTCCTGGGTCATGCTGGTGTTGCTCATCAGGCGGTCGTCGGTGTTTAACGTCACGCGGAAACCGCGGTCATAGTATTTTTTAAACGGATGCTCGGCCATGGAGCGGACCGCGCCGGTGTGGACGTTGCTGGAAAGGCACATCTCGAGCGGGATGCGGCGGTCGAGGATGTATTGCGCGAGCGAGCCCATCTTGACGATTTTGCCGTCGACGATCGTCATGCCGTCGGTGAGGCGCGTCGCGTGGCCGAGCCGGTGCGCGCCGCAGATTTGGAGCGCCTGCCAGATGGAGGCGACGCCGAATGCCTCGCCTGCGTGCAGTGTGCTGTAGAAATTTGCCTGCTGGATCGCGTGGAAAGCCTCGACGTGTTTCTTTGGCGGATAGCCCGCTTCCTCACCCGCGAGGTCAAACCCGACTACGCCGCGATAGCGAAAGTCGATTGCCATTTCGGCCCACTCGAGCGAATCGGTGCGGTCGCGCATCGCGCAGATGATGAGTCCCCACTCGACGCCGTATTTGTCCTTGCCGCGATGGAAACCGTCGATGGCCGCCTGCACGACTGCCTCCGGCGTGAGGCCGAGCCCGGTGTGAAAGCAGGGCGCAAAGCGCGCCTCGGCGTAAACCACGCCGTCGCGATACATGTCCTCGATGAATTCAAACGCGATGCGCTCGATGGCGTCGCGCGTCTGCATCACCGCGATCGTATGGCGGAAGCCCTCGAGGTATTCGGGCAGGCTGCCTTTGTTCGCGCCGCGATGGAACCAGTCCGCGAGTTCCGCCGGGTCTTGCGTGGGCAGCTCGTTGTAGCCCGATTGCTGCGCAAGCTCGATCACCGTGGCGGGCCGCAATCCGCCGTCGAGATGTTCGTGCAGGAGAACTTTCGGGATTTTTTGGAGCAGGGGAAGATCGAGCTTCATGGGAAAAGTCTCATCGCGCCGCCGTCGCGGAACAAGCGTTGTTTAACATTCGCAGATGTGCGCCGCTGTGTCCGCGCAGCACTTGCAGGATCTCGGCGATGACGCTGACTGCAATCTCGGAAGGAGAATCGGCCCCGATGTCGAGCCCGATGGGGGCGTAAACGCGTGCGAGCTGGTCGTCGGTGACGCCCTGTTTTTTCAACTCGTCGAAAACGTGCCGCACCTTTTTGCGGCTGCCGATCATGCCGACGTAGCGGATTGCAGGTTGCCGCAACGCGGCGAAGACCGCGGCTTGATCGATGACGTAATTGCGGCTGACGATCACGAGCGCTTCGTCGGGTTGCCAGTTGTGCGTGGAAATAACGTCGGCTGGAGGTTGCGTGATTTTATTGTGCGCGTCGGGAATCTGGTCGAGCTCGTTTGCGCGGTCGTCGATCACGGTGACGTGAAAACCGCATTCGCGACCGAGTTTCGCGATTGCGCGCGAGCAGTGACCGGCGCCGACGAGGATCAGTGCGTCGCCGATATTTTGCGGCTCGATCAAAATGGTGACTTCGCCGCCGCAGATCGCGCCGAACGAACAGACATCGCCTTCGTGCAGCGGATAGGTTTTCAGCAGTGACTTTTTTTCGTGCATCGCAGAGCGCGCGTCGTCGATAACAAGCGACTCGAATTTTCCGCCGCCGATCGTTCCCGAAGTTTTGCCGTCGGTGTAAACGATCATCTTTGCGCCCGCTTCGCGCGGAACGGAGCCGCGCGTAGCCGCGACCGTCACCAGCGCGCATGGAATCCGCTGGTCACGTGCGGCGAGAAGCTCGTCGAGCATCAGCGCGCGACCGTCGCCTCGATTTGCCCGTGCGGCTCGTCGGTCGGCACGAAGAGTTCGTTGCGATTCTCGATGCCGAACGGTTTGAGATCGATCAGTAGACAATGTTTGTTCGGCATCGCGAGATGGATTTTGGAAATTTCCGCGCATGCCTCGAGCGCGGCGGCGCCCATTTCATACAGCGTGGTCTGCACGGACGGGCTGTAGTTTTTCGCGAACGGTTTCAGCATCGCCTGTAGGATTGCGCTGTTTGTCCGCGCGTAATTTTCAGGCTCGGAGGAATAGCTCCACGTTGCTTTCAGCGATGTCGCGAAAATGCGGTCGCGCGTTTCCGGCAATGTCGTGAATTCGCAGCGCGGGTAATTTTCAAAACCGGATTCCGTCGATTTCAAAATCAGCAAATCGGCGATGCCGGACTCGACGTTTTGCCGGCCATCGCTGCAAACGACGCGCGTAAACGGCCGCGCGCCCTGCGTCTGCAAAAAGCTGTGCGGATGCGCCGCGCCGTCAATGTTCATGCGGCTCCAGACGCGCTCGGATGCCTCGACCGCGACGCGCTGCACCTGCGGATATTTTTCCAAAAAATGCCGTGCGAGCGTGAGCGCGAACCGCTCGTTTTCCTCGCCAAGATGCCGGTGCGCCAAAACGTTCACCGTGTTTTTCATGGTGTCGGTTGCGACGACTTTCGTGTTGTCGCCCGATGTGTAACTGCTCTCGAAATCGCCTTCGAGCGAGACCGCGACGTCGAGTTCTTTGACCGTGTGCGTCGCGCCGTTGCGTAGAATTTTCATCACGCGCACCCGCGATTTTCCGTAACGATGATCGAGCAGTTTCATAAGCGGGAGATCGATTCATCGAGCACTGCGAGCAGAAAATCAGCATCGGCTTGCGTGATGCACATTGGCGGCGCGAAGCGGATCGTCTGGCCCCACAAACCGCCTTTGCCGAGCAACAATCCGAGCTCTCGCGCGTTCTCCACGGCTTGCGCACATTCTTCTTTTGCCGGCTCTTTCGTTGCGCGGTCTTTCACGAACTCGATGCCAAGCATCAAGCCTTTTCCGCGCACGTCGCCAATGATGCTGTGTTTTTCCTTCAGCTTTTTCAGGCCCTCCAAAATGTAATTGCCGAGCCGCAGCGAGTTTTCCTGCAGGTTTTCTTTTTCGATCACTTCGAGCACCGCTTTGCCGATCGTGCTGACGATCGGGTTTCCGCCGAATGTGTTGAAATGGACTTTTTGCGCCATGACCGCGGCGATTTTCTGCGTCGTGACGACGGCGGCGAGTGGAGCGCCGTTGCCGATGCCTTTGGCCATCGTGACGATGTCGGGAATCACGCCTTGCGTCTCGAATCCCCAGAAATGCGTGCCGGTGCGCCCGAAGCCGGTCTGCACTTCATCGGCGATGCAGACGCCGCCGGCGGCGCGAACGTCTGCATACACGCTTTTTAAATAACCATCGGGAAAGACAACGAAGCCGCCAACGCCTTGAATCGACTCGGCGATGAAACCCGCGACTTTTCCGGGCGTCGCGTAGTCGATGAGGTTCTTCACATCATTCGCGTATTTTTTTCCCGCTTCCGGATCGTCGTAGCCGAACGGGCCGCGATACGGATAAGGCGCGAGCGCATGATGCACACCGAAGGAATGCGGCGTGTTGAATTTCCACGTGCTGTGCGCCGTCAGCCCCATGCCGCTGGCGTTGCCTCCGTGATAAGCATTGCGCAGCGCGATGATGTCGTAGTTGCCCGTGTAAAGCCTCGCCATCAGCAACGCGAGGTCGTTCGCCTCGGAGCCGGAGTTGACGAAATAGCAGACCTTCAACTCGCCAGGCATTTTCGACGCGAGTTTCTCCGCATACTCCGTGATGCGCGGCTGAAGATAAATCGTCGTCGAGTGCTGCAGCGTTTCCATTTGTTTCACAGCCGCTGCCGTGACATGCGGATGACAATGACCGACGCTGACCGTCACGATCCCGCCGAGCCCGTCGAGGTATCGTTTGCCGCCGTCGTCCCACACATACTGCATGCGGCCTTCCACGAGCATGATCGGCTTCTTGTAGTAAAGGAAGAGGCCGGGGTTGAGATACTGTTTGCGCAGCTTCAGCACTTCGTCGGCGGACGGACCGGCGTAAGGCTGCGGGGTGTAGTCGAACGGGGGGAGCGTGGGTGTTTTCATATTCGCGCACGAAGCACGAAAAAGGAAAACACCGCTGCGCGCTTATTTCAACTGCGCTTACGCCCGACCTCTGCCGGCGATTGCTTTTTGCAGGACGATGAAAAGCAAAAGCAGCACGCCGATTGCAATGCGCGTCCACCACGTGTTGAGGTTTCCCTGGAACGTAATGAGCGTCTGGATGAGGCCAAGAATGAGCACGCCCATCAACGTGCCCGGCACGAAACCAACGCCGCCCGTGAGCAGCGTTCCACCGACTACGACTGCGGCAATGGCGTCAAGCTCCAGGCCGACGAACGACGCGGGATTTCCTGATTGCATGTAAAACGTCGAGACGCAGCCGGCGAGCGCGGAGAAAAATCCGGCAAGCGCGTAGATGCCGATCTTCGTGCCGCCGACCGGCACGCCCATGAGCAGCGCGGAATTTTCGCTCGAGCCGATTGCGTAAACATTGCGGCCGAATCGTGTGTAGACGCAGACGTAAGTCGCGACGACAACCACCGCGATGAGGCACATCGCCGTGAATGGAATGTTCACGCGCGGTGCGAGCGGGATCACGAGTTGGCGGATCGTCTGCTGATAGAAGCTGTGTTTGATCGCGAGCGATTCCTGCCGCACGACGAACGCCATTCCGCGCATGAAAAACATCCCGCCGAGCGTGACGAGAAACGGTGGCAAATCGAAAACGCGGATGAGACTTCCCTGCACGGCGCCGAAAACCGTTCCGACGACAAGCGCCAGCACAATAGCAACAAGCGGCTGCATTCCACTGGCAATCATCGACGCGATGAAAATGCCGATGAAGGCAATCACCGCGCCGACGGAAAGATCGATGCCGCCGGACAAAATCACAAACGTTGCGCCGACCGCGGCGATGCCGAGAAACGCGTTATCGCCGAATAAATTCACGATCACGCGCGGCGAGGTGAAATTCGGATAAAGGACGCAGCCGAGCACGTAGAGTGCGATCATCACGAGCGCGGTCGCGGCGAGGGGAATGTATTTTGGATTGATGCGATTCACGAGCCGGCCTCCACTTTCGGCGCAGCCGCGGTGAGTGTTTCCGTCATTGCGGCAGGCGGATTTCTGCGGGGAAAAAGTCGCGTGAAATAGCGGCGCGCCTTGTCACTTTGCAAAAGGCACACGGCGATCACAACGAGCGCCTTTGGCACCGGCGCGATGTCCGCGCTGACGTTGCGCGCATACATCGTCGTCGTGAGTGTTTGGATGAGCAGCGCTCCGACAATCGAGCCGAGCAGGTAAAACCGCCCGCCGGTCAACGCGGTGCCGCCGATGACGACTGCAAGGATTGCGTCAAGTTCCGCGTAAAGCCCGGCGTGGTTTGCGTCCGCGCTTTTGATGTTCGAGGCCGCGACAAGCCCCGCGAGTCCCGCGCAAAATCCCGCGAAGACATATGCGATGAATTTTACAAAGCGCGAATTCACACCCGCGTAACGGCTCGCAATGTCGTTATCGCCAACAGACTCGATGAAAAGGCCGAGCGCGGTGCCGCGCGTGAGCGCGTAGGTGACCGCGAGCAGCACGAGCACGAGCGTGCAGGTGAACGGCATCCCGAGCAGATAACCATTTGCGATGTAAACGAGCGTGGCATCGGTGAAATTGAGAATTTGACCTTCGGTGATGAGCTGCGCGACGCCGCGTCCGGCGACCATCAGGATCAACGTCGCGACGATCGGTTGAATGCCGATGCCGGCAACGAGCAAACCATTCCACGCGCCTAGAACGAGCGAGACGAGCAGCGCAAAAATCATCGCAACGAATGGCGATTGATGATTGATCGCGGCCTGCGCGAGCACAGCGCCCGCGACGGCCATCACCGCGCCGACGGACAAATCGACACCGCCGGTTGCGATGACGAGAGTCATGCCGAGCGAGACGAGCATGACGATGCCGCCATGTTTCAAGATATCGATGAGCGTGCCGTAAAGATGGCCTTCGCGAAGCTCGAGATTGAAAAAGCCGGGCGTGAAGATGTCGTTAAACAACAGCAAAAGCGCAAGCGCGAGCAGCGGCCAAAGAATGCGCTGCTTGCGGGTGAAAAACAGCAGTGCCGCAAATACGATCCAAAACGAAATGTGCGTAATGTTAAACATCGACAACAGCCTTTGATTCCGCCGTGGGAGCGGCGATTTGGTTCATGATCGCGTGCTCGCTAATCGCGTCACCGGCAAGTTCGCCGACTTTTTTCCGGTCGCGTAGAATCACGACGCGTTGACTGGTGCGCACGACTTCCTCGAGCTCCGAGCTGATGAACAAAATGGCGAGTCCGTCGCGGCGCAGATCGGTAATGAGTTTTTCGATCTCGGCCTTTGCTCCGACGTCGATGCCGCGCGTCGGCTCGTCGAGAATAATCAGGCGCGGCTCTGTCGCGAGCCAGCGTCCGAGCAGAACTTTCTGCTGGTTGCCGCCGCTCAGGTTTTTGATGAGCTGCTCGGGTCCCGGCGTTTTGATGCGTAGCGCTTTGATGAATTTGTCGGCGAGTTCGTCCTGTTTTGCGCGCGAGAGTTTCGACCATGTGCCGCGACTCGCTTGCAGGGCGAGCACGATGTTTTCGCGAATCGAGAGGTTCGGAATGATGCCGTCGATCTTGCGATCTTCTGCGGTGAACGCGATGCGGCGGCGAATCGCTGCGCGCGGCGACGAAATGCTCACGCGCTCGCCATCTAAAAACATCTCGCCGCAATCCGGCTTATCGACGCCAAAAATAATGCGCGCTGTTTCCGTGCGGCCCGAGCCGAGCAGGCCCGCGAGACCGACGACTTCGCCCGGACGAATGCTCAAGTCGAGCGGCGCGATCGAGCCTTTGCGTCCGAAGTTTCTTACTTCCAAAAACGGTTTCTCATCGCGAACGCTGCGCATGCCGGGCTGCTGGCTTTCCATCGCGGCGACTTCCTTCGCATCCTTGCCAATCATGCGTGCGACGAGCTCCAGGCGCGGCAGCTCGGATGTGAGATATTCGCCGACGAGCTGACCGTTGCGCAGCACGGTGATGCGGTTCGTCACAGCGTAAACCTGATCCATGAAATGCGTAACGAAGACGATGCCCATGCCTTCGTCGCGCAGTTTGCGGATGACTTTGAAAAGTTCCTCGCACTCGCGCTCGTCGAGGCTCGATGTCGGCTCGTCGAGGATCAGCAGCTTCGCCGAAACGTCCATCGCGCGGGCGAGCGCGACCATTTGCTGGATCGCGATCGAGCAAGCGGAAAGCTGCCGCGATGGATCGATGTCGAGATCGAGCCGCGCCAGCGCTTGTGTTGCGCGTTGCATAATCGCGCCCCAGCGAATTTTTCCAAACGCCGTCGGCTGCCGGCCCAGGCAGATGTTTTCCGCAACGGAAAGGTGCGGGATCAAATTCACTTCCTGGTAAACCGTGCTGATCCCGCATGCCTCCGCCTCGCGCGGACTGCGCGGAAAAATCTCCTTCGCATCGAGCCGCGTCGTGCCTGCGTCGCGCTCGTAAACACCCGTCATCACTTTGATAAGCGTGCTTTTGCCGGCGCCGTTCTCGCCCATGAGCGCGTGAATTTCGCCGCGACGAACGGTAAAATCCACGCCTTGCAGGGCGCGCACGCCGGGGAAGCTTTTGGAAAGCCCCCGCACTTCGAGCAGTGAATCGCTCATGGAATCCGTGCTCGCTTTAGTATTTGCGGTTCGGCAATTCGGCGGCGGCTTTCGACTGATCGAACACGCCTTCCTGCACGACGATGCGCCTCGGCAAATCTTTCTTTGCCAGCACCGCGTCGATCGAGTCGAAGAGCTGCGGTCCGATCAGCGGATTGCACTCGACGGTGCAGTTGAGCTTGCCCGCGGTCATCGCTTCAAACGCGGCTTTCACGCCGTCGATCGAGACAATCGTGATTTCGCTGCCCGGCTTCACGCCGGCTTCTTCCATCGCCTGGATCGCGCCGAGCGCCATGTCGTCATTGTGCGCAAAAAGTGCGGTAATCTGTTTCGCATCGGGCGCTTTCAAAAACGACTCCATTACTTCCTTGCCTTTCGCACGGGTGAAATCACCGCTTTGCGACTTGATGATTTTCATGTCCGGATATTTCGCGAGCACTTCCTCGAAACCTTTTTTGCGATCGAGCGCAGGTGCCGAACCCGGCGTGCCGACGAGTTCCGCGATTTGCGCTTTGCCGCCTGTTTTGTCCGCGAGCCATTGCGCCGCGCGACGGCCTTCCTCGACGAAATCCGAACCAATGAACGTAGCGTAAAGCGAAGGATCGCTCACATCGACCGCGCGGTCGGTGAGAATCACCGGGATGCCCGCCTGTTTGATTTCCTGCAACACCGGTTCCCATCCGGTTTCGACGACCGGCGAGAACGCGATCACATCCACATTTTGCGCAATGAACGAGCGCAGCGCCTTGATCTGATTTTCCTGCTTTTGCTGTGCGTCGGAAAACACGAGCTTGATCCCGCGCTTCTGCGCTTCGTCTTTGATTGACTGCGAATTTGCCGTGCGCCATGCGCTCTCCGCGCCGATCTGCGAAAAGCCGACGCTGACCGATTTTCCGCCTCCTCCGGATGGTTCGCTGGTGCTGGTTTCTTTTTTACCGCAACCGCTGAGGGCGACGACAAGGGCGCTGGAGAGGAGGATGAGTTTTTTCATTGGGAAGCTCTTGAGTAACCGGTGCGTGTGGCAAAAGCAATCCAAACGCTCATGTCTTTTTGCGCAAACAAAAGTCGAACCTGACAAGCGGCACACAAAGATAAACGGAAGGTTTTCGGTAATTAAAATCGTGAAACGCAATTCACGATTGCAGGCGCGACATCCATTTGCTTATGAACTTGCCGATGTTTTTCCCCTCTCTCTTCGTGCCTTCGTTCGCCATTACAACTCAAATGGCGCCGCTCGACTGGCTGGCTATCGCCATTTACTTTTCGCTATTGCTAGGTGTCGCCTGGTGGGTTGTAAGCAAGAGCAAGAATACGGCGACCGACTACTTCCTCGCCGGACGCAACCTTGGATGGTGGGTCATCGGCGCATCCATCTTCGCATCGAACATCGGCTCGGAGCATATCGTAGGTCTCGCCGGTTCGGGTGCGAAAGATGGAGTGGCTCTGGCGCACTACGAATTGCATGCGTGGTGTCTGCTGGTGCTGGCGTGGGTGTTCGTGCCTTTCTACATGCGCTCGCAAGTCTTCACGATGCCTGAGTTTCTCGAGCGTCGCTTCTCGACCGGCTCCCGCTATGTCCTTTCGATCATATCCATCATCACCTTTATTCTTTCAAAGATAGCAGTAGGTATCTTTGCAGGTGGCGTAGTCTTCGGCACACTCTTGCCAGAGCTACAACTTAACATCGGCGGTCACGTTATCGATAGCTTCTGGATCGGCTCGATCTCGGTGATCGTGCTAACTGGTCTTTATACGATACTCGGCGGTATGCGCGCAGTGGCTTATAACGACGCCGTGCAAGTTGTCGTCCTTATTGGCGGCTCGGCTTTGCTCACTATCTATGGCTTGCACAAGCTGGGTGGCTGGCATGAACTTCACCAGCTCTGTGGCCCGGATATGTTTAACCTATGGAAGCCACTCGTTCCTGCAGGTCAGACTTCTACCTGGGCGCCGATCAAGGAAGTCGTTAACGGCGAAATCGTTCGTCAGGCATGGTATTTCAATAACAACTTCCCATGGCTCGGCATGGCCATCTGTGCACCGGTCATTGGCCTTTGGTATTGGTGCACCGACCAATACATCGTGCAGCGCGCGCTTGGCGCACCTAATGAAAAAGTCGCGCGCGAAGGCAGCATCTTCTCCGCATTTCTGAAACTCTTCCCGGTCTATCTCTTCATCATTCCGGGACTCATCTGCTACGCGCTCGTCAAAAAGAACGTCATCCCGGAATTGACCGAAGCCTTCAATGCGCGCGGCTCGCAAGGTGCATTCCCGATGATGGTGCAATACTTACTTCCGCCGGGACTGCGCGGCATCGTTGTAGCCGGCCTGCTATCCGCACTCATGGGTTCACTCGCCGGCGTCTTCAATGCCTGCTCCACGCTTTTTACGGTGGATATCTACGAAAAGCTTCGTCCGAAAGCTTCACAAGGCGAGATCGTCCACGTGGGCCGCGTTGCGACCGCCATCATGGTTATCATCGCGATCCTCTGGATTCCGGTGGTCAAAGGTGCGCACGGCCTTTACGAATACTTGCAATCAGTGCAGGGCTATCTCGCGCCGCCGATCTTCGTGGTCTTCTTCCTCGGTGTCTTTTGGCCGCGCCTCAACGCCCGTGGCTGTTTCTGGGCGATGGTTGTCGGCTTCATCATCGGCATCTTCCGCATGTGCATCGACACGCCGATCACGCTGGGTATGTTTAAGACCTATCCCGAAGGCTCGTTCTTCTGGATCGTCAATAACATCAACTTCCAATACTTCAGCATCCTCATCACCGTCGTCTCCGCGATCGTGATGGTCGGAGTCAGCTACATGACCGCCGAGCCGAACGCCGCGCAAATCCAGGGACTCACCTTCGCCACCGCGACCGCTGAGGACAAAGCCCGCACCCGCGCAAGCTGGAACTGGAAAGACGTGCTCGCGTCTGGCGTGATCATGATCTTCATCACGTTCGCCTACCTTTATTTCAGAGGCTAAAGAACACACGAAGCTACGGTGCGAAATTTGGGCAAAACTGCTTGCCATCGTTAAAAATTGCCCGTAGTTTCCCGCTCTCTCGTCCGGCAAAAACGGCGCTGGCGGGATGCAAATTATGCGCGGTTAGCTCAGTGGTAGAGCACTACCTTGACACGGTAGGGGTCACAGGTTCGAACCCTGTATCGCGCACCATTAAATTAACGGTGACCGGTAATTGGCGAGGAGAACAGATGCCCAAGGCGTTAAGATGCGTGAATACGCGTTAACAGGCGCGAAAAGAGCGACTTGCGAGGCATGAAATCAAAGCCATCGAACAAATGCCCAAAATAACAATCCGGCATTTCAGCGCCGAACAGATGCCCAGCCGCTAGAAAGAACCTCCAGCCATATCCGACTTCTGGAACTCGGATGTCGGATGCGCCTCTAACAAAAACTGCCCGTCGCGCGTCATCGGCGGCGATGCCTTTTTGAGCATCCTGGAACGCCGCCGCTGCATGTCGCGCAGGCGGACCATCTCGCCGATCGCGTGTTTCCTGCCGGCGCGATAGAAGTGTTTAAACTCCGCGTCGGTGGCGACGGCGATATGCTTGAAACCATGCTTCGAGCTGATCGCGATCCGCGTGCAGAGGCCGGGCTGGTCGCCCACGGCCCGCAACGCCCGCTCCGGCACACCGAAGCGCTCCATCAACTCCCGCGCGGGCACCCAGCGGCGCTGCTTGCGCAGGTAGTCCTCGATCGAGCTTTCGGCGGTGGTCACGCGGATCAAAACGGCTGCGCCTCCTCCGCGCGCACGCAGCGCCGTGCTTGAATCTTCAGCGCCCGGAGCACCACCACCAGCTTCGGTGCCTTGAGATTTTCCAAAAGCGGCCGCGTATCGAGCCCGAGAGCCTGGCGCGCGATCCCGGCGGCATAATCCTCGTCAAAATCGGCCTCGCGGCAGACGGCTTGAATCTCGTGCAGCGCGCGGCGGGCATCGCCCTTGAGCAGCTTGAGCTGCCACGTGAAATCATCCCCGCAGATCGCCTCAAAATGCGCCATCGCCCGCTCAAAATCGTCCTTCTGGTTCAATTCCACGCTCGTGTAAACGCCGCACGCCTCGTGCAGATTCGCGCGATACCATTTGTCCTTTGCGCGGTTGTCGCGCTCCAGTGCCTCCGCCAGCGCTGGCGGAGGCATCGTGGCCCGGCAATGCGCAGCCCACGCCTTTGCCACGAGCGGGCGAAAATGGAAAGCGTGTTGGCCTCTGGAAAAACTCATTTGATCTCCTTATTCTCAAGGCAAAATTTCTCAAAAGCGGGGGTGGCGGCTAGGTGCGAGCGGCGGCCTTTGCCCCTGGCCGCGCGCAGCACGCACTCCGCCGGCAGCGGGCAGCGCGGATCGTCGAGCCGGCGGATGACGTGCGTGGTGGTGACGCCGAGCCGCTTCGCAAAATCGGCGATCCGCTCCCAGTCGCGCGGTTTTTCCACGCAGTAACCCATCCCGCGCAATTCGCGCACGAGCGCCAGTTCCAATTCCTCCCGCGTGGGCGATTTTAAAATGAGCGTCGTCTCGATCATCGCGCCTCCGGTTTTTCCGGGTAGCTCCTTACATAATCCTCGCACCATGCTTTTTGGTTAGGATGGAATCGGAGCGCGCTTTTGTCGTAGCGTTCAGCGCGCGTGGCACACGCACACGGCCATCCGTTCCTGCCGAAAGCTTCCCAATAGCTTTTGGTCGCGAGCCATTGAGCCTTTGCTTTTGTCGCCGCAAAGACAATGCAGCTCATCGAGCGGATTTTAACTTCCCACGCCAAAATGTTCATTTCGGTCCCTCCAGCAACCGCTCGCGGGCGTCGAGCGCGTCGAGCACTTCGCGCTTGTCAGTGGTCTCGCGCACGTCGTTCCATGCGTCCTTAATTTCGTCGATTGGCAAAAATTTGATGCCTTCCATCTTGCGTTCCGCCCAAGCACAGCAGGGGCTAAAAAGATAAACCGGGACTCCGCGACGGTTGCTCGTGTTGCGGGCGTAAATCGGCTCCGGCCTGCCAATGCGCGGCCAGTTTCGATCCGGCCCCCACAATGAACATTCCGGGCAGGCTCTCATCGGTCACCCCTCATGGTTTCGCGAAAGCGCGCGGCTTCCTTTTTCACGGCCTCGGCGATCTGGCGGCCGTCCGCGCTCGCGGCGGGCAGCTCCACC
>Ga0070741_10003693_pt1 | contig 37174 bp, 37 predicted proteins | sample Coa_R1_4_FD_66440 | JGI IMG/M metagenome (GOLD analysis project Ga0070741, IMG submission 66440) | Surface soil microbial communities from Centralia Pennsylvania, which are recovering from an underground coalmine fire - Coalmine... | ecosystem: Environmental > Terrestrial > Soil > Unclassified ... | reverse complement strand
GCCGCCGAGCGGGCGGCGGTTGCCGCGCCCACCCCGGCCAGCGTGACGGCGATGGCGGCGGCGACGACGAGGGTGCGGATATGCACGGGCTCTCCTTGGTCGTTTGCGGGTCGTTCACCGGCAACGTACGCTCGACCGGACGAGGCGGATTGGAGGCGCCGTGCAGGTGAGCGAGATCGCGCCGGGCCGTGGCGCTGGACGGTCCACCACGAGGAGTTGCGCCAGGACGTCGGCTGCGTGTACGTCGAGGCGCCGGACGCGATCTGCGTCCTCGACCCGCTCGTCGCAGTCGCGGTCGCCGCGGGCCGGCGGCCACGTCGCCCGGCGGCGGAACCTCCGCCCCCTCCTCGACCTCCCCGTCGAGCGCGTGCTCGTCTCGCACGGCGAGCCGGTGCTGGCGGGCGCCCGCGAGGCGCTGGCGCTGCTCCTCAGCTGAGCGAGACGGGCGCGTCCTCGGCGGCCGAGCGGAAGAGCGCCTCGATCACGCGCGCCTGCGCGACCGCGTCGGCACGTCCGAGGAGCGGCTCCGCCTCGCCGCGGATCGCCTCGCTCAGGTTCTCCAGCTCCAGCCGGTACGAGTCCGCCGGCTCGACCTCGATCCGCTCGCTCTCCCCGTCTCGTCGCAGCTCGATCACGGGCGACCGGCAGTGCCAGGGGTCGTCCAAAAAGAGCGACCCCTCGCTGCCGATCGCCTCCAGCTCGTCGCGATTGGGGAGCGTCGTGCCGCAGTCGAACAGCGCGAGCACGTCGCCTGGGAAGCGCAGCGAGGCGGTGAACACCCAGTCCGTGCCGGTCGGCCCGACGAACTGCCGTCCGTACACGCTCTCCGGCTCGCCGGCGAGGAGTCGCGCGCCGCTGATGCAGTAGCAGCCGACGTCCATGAGCGCGCCGCCGTCGACGTCCGTGCGCAGCCGGATGTTGCCGGGGTCGAAGAGCGGGTAGCTGAAGCAGGCGCGGACGAGGCGGAGCTCGCCGATCGCGCCCTCGTCCACGAGCTGGCGCAGTCGTGCCGTCTGCGGGTTGTGGCGCCACATGAACGCCTCCGCCAGGAAGCGGCCGGCGCGGTCGGCCTCGTCGAACGCCTCCTCGACCTCGGCTGGGTGCCGGCTCATCGGCTTCTCGCAAAGCACGTGCTTGCCGGCCCGCAGCGCCCGGATCGACCATTCGCAGTGCATCGAGTTCGGCAGCGAGATGTACACGGCCTCGACGTCCGGGTCGGCGAGGAGCTCGTCGTAGGAGCCGTACGCGGTCGGGATTCCCCACGTCGACGCGTACGCCTCGGCGCGCGCGCGATCGCGGCTGGCGACGGCGACGAGCTCGACCTTGCTCGAGGCGCGGGCCGGCGGGATCACCAGCCGGTTGATGTCGGCCGTCGAGACGATTCCCCACGTCACCGGATCCATCTCACCCTCCTCGTACGGATCGCACAGCCACGGATCGCACCGCCGGGTAGAGCGCGCGGAAGCGAGCGTACCCCTCCTCGTAGACCTCCGACCAGGCGGGGTTCGGCTCGATGCGCTCACGCACGCGCACGCACGCGGCCACGGCCTCCTGAGCGGACGCGAACACGCCGCTCGCGACGCCGGCGAGGAGCGCCGCGCCGTACGCCGATCCCTCCTCCACCTCCGTCAGCTCGAGCGGCAGCCCGAGCACGGAGGCGGCGATCTCGAGCCAGAGGCGGCTGCGCGCTCCGCCCCCGGACACGCGCCCGACCTCGGCCCGGACGCCGAGCCCGCGCAGCAGCTCGAGCGAGTCGCGCAGGCCGTAGGCGACACCCTCGAGCACGGCCCGGACGAGGCTCCCCCGGTCGTGCCTGAGGGTCAGGCCCTCGAACACGGCCCGGGCGGAGGGATCCGCATGCGGTGTGCGCTCGCCGGCCAGGTAGGGCAGGAACGTCAGCCCCTCGCTTCCCGGTGGCCACCCCGCCGCTTCCGCCACGAGGGCGTCGTAGGGAACGCCGGGCGCGAACACGTCGCGGAACCAGCGCAGGGAGCCGGCGGCGTTGAGCATGACCCCCATCGCCTCCCACAGGCCGGGAACGGCGTGGCAGAAGACGTGCACGCGTGCCTGCGGCTCGGCGCGGTAGGCCGGAAGCGAGGCGAGCACGACGCCGGAGGTCCCGAGCACGACCGAGACGAGACCGGGCTCGACGACCCCGACGCCGAGGGCCGCCGCCTGCTGGTCGCCGGCGCCGGCCACCGCCGTCGACTCGGCGGCGGGCGGCAGCCACTCGAGCGGGATGTCGAGAGCCGCCGCCACCTCCTGCGACCAGCGGCGGCTGCGGACGTCGAACAGGAGCGTGCCGGAGGCGTCGGCCACGTCGATCGCGTGCGCTCCCGTCAGCCGCAGCCGGACGTAGTCCTTCGGCAGCAGGATGCGCCGGATGCGCGCGTACGTCTCGGGCTCGTAGCGGCGGAGCCAGAGGAGCTTGGGCGCCGTGAACCCGGTGAGAGCGCGGTTCCCGGTCAGCTCGATCAGGCGCTCCAGCCCGACCCGCCGCTCGATCTCCGCGCACTCGGCCGCAGTCCGCTGGTCGTTCCACAGGATCGCCGGTCGCAGGACGCGGTCATTCCCATCCAGGCAGACGAGGCCGTGCATCTGGCCGGAGAGCCCGACCGGCGCGTCGCCGTGCGGGAGCCGGGCGAGTGCTGCCTCGGCTGCCCGCCACCAGTCGGCCGGATCCTGCTCTGCCCAGCCGGGTTTCGGCGTCGACAGCGGGTACGGCTCGGACTCGCTCGCGAGCACCTCGCCCGCCGGCGAGATCGCAACCGCCTTGACGCCTGTCGTCGCGACGTCGAGGCCGACGAGGACGGTCACGCTGCAGGCTCCTCGACGGTCAGCGGCCGGCGCTCCTCGGTCGAGCGGGCGAGTGCGAGCACGGCCGCGACCGACCGGGCCGGCTCCCACCTGCAGGACGGATTGCCCGGCGCCTCTTCCCGGTCAAGCGCCGAGCGCAGCGTAGACGACCTCGTACGCGGCGACCGCGTCCTTGCGCATCTGCGCCTCGCGCAGCGCCGCCACGTCGATGCGCGCGGCGACCCCGTCGATGTAGCGCCATTGGAGCACGCTGCGCCTGACCGCGTCGACGGCGTCCTCGGTGTACGGGTACAGATCGAAGCCGAGCCGCTCGCCTCGCTCGCCGTACCCGGCCCGCCGGAGCTCGAGGGCGAGCTCGAGCGTCTCCATGAACGCCGTCGCTCCGACCATGTTGTCGTCGTCGAACGTGCCCCAGCCGGAGTTCGCATGCTGGTGCCCGAGCAGCTCGTGGGCGGCGAGCAGGGCAGCGTACTCGGCCAGGCTCTCGCCGTTCATGATCAGGTGCTGCCAGTCCATGTTCACCTTGACGTTGTCGATACCCCGAGCCCGCAGCAGGTGGATGACGTGCAGCGTCATACCGACGTTGCGCATGTGGATCTTCATCGCGGGCTCGGAGTTCTTGTGCTCGAGGAAGAGCACCTGGCCCGCCTCCCCGAGCCGGGCCGCGACCTCGGCCAGGCCGTCCACGAACCACTCCCAGCTCTCCCGGTAGGGGGTCTGGAACGGGTAGTTGTAGCCCTCGATCCCCGGCCAGACGATGAGCGGAACGCCGAGCGTGCCGGCGAAGTCCGCTGCCGCGGTGGCGATCCGGAGCGCCTCGCCGCGGACGGCGGGATCGGGGTTGACGAGGCCGCCGCGGCCGAAGCGCGGGTCGAGGTGCAGACCGCCCGCGAGGCAGTAGATGTCGTGGCCGCCGAGGGCGGCGCGCACCTCGTCGAGGTTCTCCTCCGACAGCTCCTGCGGATAGTGGAACTCGTAGCCGTCGATGAGGTCTCCGAGGCCTTCCACGGCGCGGTGCACGCGCTCGGCGGTCGTCTCACGGGCCCGCTCCGGCTTGTAGCCGCCGGGGACGAAGCGCGTGACCATCGAGCCGAACGCCCAGATGCCGAGAGAGGTCTTCACGCCGGCCTCCGCTCGGCGTCGCCGGCTCGAGCGAGTGCGGTGTGCATGGCTCGTTCCTCCTTCTGCTCGAGTGTCCCCGCTCGCCCTTCTCGTTCGTTCCTCCCATCATCCTTGCAAGGAACAGTCCGGTACTTGCCAGCTTCGACGTGCGAGCTCCGCGCGGGATGCGCCGGCACGCCGTCGCCGCCCTGCGAGACGGTGGTCCGCGAGACCGTAGTATCACGGCCGATGGCGCGACCGGTGACGCTGTTCACGGGCCAGTGGGCCGACCTGCCGCTCGAGGAGCTGGCGCGCAAGGCCGGCGAGTGGGGCTTCGACGGGCTCGAGCTCGCCTGCTGGGGCGACCACTTCGAGGTCGACCGGGCGCTCGCAGAGGAGGGCTACGTGCGCCGCGTCCAGGAGGTGCTGGAGCGAAATCACCTCAACTGCTTCGCGATCGGCGCCCACCTCGTCGGCCAGGCGGTGTGCGACCCGATCGACGCGCGCCACCGGGCGATCCTCCCGCCCGAGGTGTGGGGGGACGGCGACCCGGAGGGGGTGCGCCGGCGGGCCGCCGAGCGGATGAAGGACACGGCCAGGGCCGCCGCCCGTGTCGGCGTTCGCCAGGTGAACGGCTTCACCGGCTCGTCCATCTGGCACCTGCTCTACTCGTTCCCGCCGAACGACTTCTCGGACGTCGACCGTGGCTACGAGGACTTCGCCGAGCGCTGGGGCCCGATCGTCGACGTGTTCGAGGCCGAGGGCGTGCGCTTCGGCCTCGAGGTGCACCCGACGGAGATCGCCTACGACTTCGTGACGACGCGCCGGACGCTCGAGGCCATCGGACGCCGCCAGGGCTTCGGCCTGAACCTCGACCCGAGCCACTTCGCCCACCAGCATCTCGACCCGGCCGCCTTCGTCGAGGAGTTCGCCGACCGCATCTACCACGTGCACGTGAAGGACTCGAAGAAGATGCTCGACGGTCGCAGGTCGATCCTCGGCGGCCACCTCGACTTCGGCGAGGCAGGTCGCGGTTGGGACTTCGTCTCGCCGGGGCACGGCGACGTCGACTTCGAGGCGCTCGTCCGCGCGCTCAACCGGATCGGCTACTCGGGGCCGCTGTCGATCGAGTGGGAGGACTCGGGCATGGACCGCGAGTGGGGCGCGCAGGACGCGCTCCGGTTCGTGCGGCAGGTGGATTTCATGCCCTCAGCCGTCGCCTTCGACGCCGCCATGCAGCGGAGCGGCCGGCATGCCTGACATCCCGGAGATCGGCATCGGCATGCTCGGCTACGCGTTCATGGGCAAGGCCCACTCGAACGCGTTCCGCGCCCTGACCTCGATGACCTGGCCGCCACCGCTGCGCCCCCGGCTCGTGGCCATCGCCGGCCGGAGCGAGAGGGCGGTGCGCGAGGCGGCGGAGCGCTACGGGTACGAGCGGGCGACGACCGACTGGCGCGACCTCGTCAGCGACCCCGCGATCGGCCTCGTCTCGAACGGCGCTCCCAACGACGTCCACGCCGAGCCGACGATCGCAGCCGCCGAGGCAGGCAAGCACGTGCTGTGCGAGAAGCCGCTCGGCCGCTCGGCCGACGAGAGCTACGACATCTGGCGCCGCGTCGCCGCCACCGGCGTCCAGCACATGTGCGCCTTCAACTACCGGTTCGTGCCGGCCAACCGGCTCGCGCGGGAGATGATCGAGGCGGGCGAGCTGGGCGAGATCCGCCACTTCCGCGCCGCCTACCTGCAGGACTGGGGCGAGGATCCGACGCTCGCCAGCTGGCGTTTCGACCCGCATGCCGCGGGCTCGGGCGCGATCGGCGACCTGGCCTCGCACGTCGTCGACCTCGCGCGCTACCTCGTCGGCGAGATCGCCGCCGTCTCGGCGCTTGTGCGGACGTTCGTGCCCGGTCGCAGGGTCGACGACTCCGTGCACGCCACCGTCGAGTTCACGGGCGGCGCCGTCGGCACGCTCGAGGCGACACGGCTGGCGCTCGGCCGGCGCAACGCCTTCCGCTGGGAGATCAACGGCTCGCGGGGGTCGCTCGCGTTCGACCTCGAGCGGCTGAACGAGCTCGAGCTGTTCAGCGCCGACGGCGACCGCGCGCGCGGCTTCAAGACCGTGCTCGTCTCGGAGGCCGAGCACCCGTTCATCTCCTGGTGGTGGCCGCCTGGCCACATCATCGGCTGGGAGCACACGTTCGTGCACGAGATCCACCATCTTCTGTCGGCGATCGCCGGCCGGGACAGCGTCGCCCCCCACGGCGCGACCTTCGAGGACGGCTACCGCGCAGCCGAGGTGTGCGACGCGCTCGTCGCCGCGAGCGAGCACGGCGCCCGCGCTCCGATCGCCTACCGCTCGCTGTGAGCGGGGTGCACCGCGCCGGCTCGCGCTCCGCCGTCCCGGTCCGCGCTACGCGGTTCCGAGCCGCACGGGGCCGGCCCCGTCGACGGCGCGGCAGGGGTAGACGGTGGGCGCGAGCCCCGTCGCCTCGCGGTACCGCCGCGTCGCCGTCGACGCGACCCCGTCCGCGTCCTCGTCGTGCGCGAGCGCGACGACGCAGCCGCCGAACCCCGCGCCCGTCAGGCGCGCCGCGAGCGCTCCCGCCTCGACGAGCGCCTCGACGAGCGCGTCGAGCTCGGGCGTCGACACCCGGTAGTCGTCGCGTAGGCTGGCGTGGCTCGCGGCGAACAGCGGCCCGAGCGCGTCCAGGTCGCCCGCGCGGATCGCCGCCGCGGTGTCCAGCACGCGCGCGTTCTCGGACACGACGTGCCTCGCATACGCCTCGCCCGCGGCGTCGGCAGGCCGGGCGTCGCGCAACGCCCGCACCCCGAGCCGCGCCGCCGCCCGCTCGCACGCCGCACGCCGCTCGGCGTACGCGCTCCCGGCGAGCGCCCGCGGCAGGCCCGAGTGGACGGCGAGGACGGCGACGCCGGGCGGGAGCGGCACCGGCTCCAGCTCGAGCGAGCGGCAGTCGAGGAGAAGCGCAGCGCCGGCGCGTCCCTCGAGCGCCACGAGCTGGTCCATGATCCCGCACGGGACACCGGTCGCCACGTGCTCCGCCTCCCGGCAGGCTGCGGCCAGCTCGCGCGCGGGCAGCTCGAAGCCGGCGACGGCGACGAGCGCGAGGGCGCAGGCGACCTCGAGCGCCGCGCTCGACGCGAGACCCGAGCCGCGCGGCACGCTCGACGACAGCACAGCCTCCGCGCCGACCGGCGGGCGTCCCCGCTCGGCGAGCACGCGCACGACGCCGGCCACGTACCTCCCCCACGCCGGCTCGACCGACGCCGGCTCGTCGCCGCCGTCCGCCGCCACCTCGACGGCGGCCTCCTCCGGCTGCAGGTCGAGCGAGCGGAAGCCGATGCGACCGTCCGACCGCGGCCGCACCGCCACGAGGCAGTCGCGGTCGATCGCCATCGGCAGGACGAACCCCTCGTTGTAGTCCGTGTGGTCACCCATCAGGTTGACGCGGCCCGGCGCGCGAAACAGGCGCGCCTGCGCGCCCCCTCCGAGCGCGCGGGCGATCCGCTCCGCCCGATCGTCCACCGCGGGGCGCCCTCCTACGAGACGACGACGGGCGGCGGCGCGGGCGGCTCGCTCGTCCCGGCCCCCGTCTCCTCGATCGCCCGCTCGATGTCGGCGAGGTCGTCGGGCGAGAGCCGCACGCTTGCCGCCGGCGCCCAGCCGTCCACCTGCGCCGGCCGGCGGGCGCCGACGATCGCGGCCGTGACCCCCGGCGTGGCGAGCGTCCAGGCGACGGCGAGCGCGGCCAGGTCGCAGCCGTGCCGCGCCGCGATCGGTCGCAGGCGCTCGACCAGGGCGAGGTTCTGGGAGAGCTTCGGCTCGGCGAACATCGGCGAGCGCCGCCTCCAGTCGTCCGGAGCGAGCCGGTCGAGTCCCTCCCGCGAGAACGAGCCGGTGAGCAGGCCGGAGGCCATCGGCGAGTAGACGATCACGCCGGTCCCGTGCTCGGCGCACCAGGGGATGAGCTCCTGCCTCGCGTTGCGGTTGAGGAGCGAGTACGGCGGCTGCAACGAGTCGACGTGGCGGATCGCCTCGATCCGCTCGAGCAGCTCGACCGTGAAGTTGCAGACGCCGATCCAGCGCACCTTGCCGGCGTCCTGGAGCTCGGCCATCGTCTGCCACGACTCCTCCACCGGCGTCCTGCCGCTGTGATCCGGCCAGTGGAACTGGAGCAGGTCGAGCCGCTCCACGCCCAGCCGGCGCAGGCTCGCGTCGCACTCGGAGCGGATCGACTCCGGCGACAGGTCGTAGACGAACTCGACGCCCGAGACGCCCTCGCGCCAGCGCCGGCCGCACTTGGTGAAGACGAGCACCTCTGCGTCCGCGGGGAGTCGGCGGAGCGCTCGGCCCACGATCTCCTCCGCGTGCCCGAGCCCATAGGCAGGCGCCGTGTCGATCCAGTTGACGCCCACCTCGACCGCACGCAGAGTGGCCGCCACCGACTCGTCGTCGTCGGCCGGGCCCCAGCCGAACTCGTACTGGCCGCCCATCGCCCACGTGCCGAGCCCGACGGGCGTGATCGCCGGGCCGGCCGTGCCGAGCACGCGCCTCACCACGGCTCCGCCACGCCCGGCTTCAGCCTCCCCTCCTCGTCCAGGTAGTCGCGCCACGATCGCTTCGGCTCCCAGCCGAGCAGGCGCCTCGCCTTCGACGAGTCGATCGCCGACGCGTCGGGCCGCTCGAGCGGCCGCAGCTCGACCCGGTGGTGGCCGTGGTAGCGGCGCACGATCTCCTCGAGCGGGTGCCCGCCGATCGTGTCCGGCGAGGCGACGTAGACAACCTCGTGCCCGGGCAGGTCGGACTCGACCGCGAGCACGGTCGCCTCGCACAGGTCGTAGACGTCGACGTAGCTGCAGTAGTTCTCGACCAGGACGGAGGGGTCGCGCACGATCGGGCCGAGGTTGCGCTCGTAGCTGCCGACGTCCTGCACCCAGCAGGGGCGGATCGAGATGGCGGCGATGTCGGCGCGCTCCGGCGCCCGCTCCATGAGCAGCTCGCCGAACCACTTCGAGGTGGCGTAGGGATCCTGCGGCCGGATCGGATGCTCCTCGTCGATCGGCAGGTAGTCCGGCTCGAAGCCGCGGTAGGCGAACAGGAAGCCGGGGACGGTCTCGCTCGAGAAGTTGACGAAGCGCTTCACCCCGGCGGCGATCGCCGCCTCGAGCACGTTGAAGGTCGCCATCAGGTTCGTCCCGATGACGACGTGCGGGGCGTTGTGGATCGGCTGCGGGATCGCCGCCGTGTGCACGACCGCGTCGCAGCCGCGCACGAGCGCGTAGCACGCGCCGGCGTCGGTCAGGTCGGCCTGGACGTAGTCGGTCGCCTGGCGCGGGTCGACGAGCCGGTCCCACTGCGGTCGCGTCAGGTCGTTGGCGCGGACGTCGTGCCCGGCCCGCATGAGCGCGGGGACGAGCGCACGCCCCACCTTCCCGTGCGCCCCGGTGACGAGCACCTTCATCGCTCACCGCCTTTCGTGTCAGAGGTAGGTGACGGCGTCGCGGACGACGGACGAGCGCCCGCGCAGGAAGTCGAAGTCGCAGCCCAGGTTCGCCTGCAGCACGTGCTCCTCGTACAGCCGGCGGTAGCCCCGGGCGTCCTTCCGCTCCGGGGGCCTCCACGCCTCCCGCCGGCGCGCGAGCTCCGCGTCGTCGACGACCAGGTCGAGGCGGCGCTCGCCCACGTCGAGCCGGATCAGGTCGCCCGACTCGACCAGCGCGAGCGGCCCGCCCACCGCCGCCTCGGGCGCCACGTGCAGGACGACCGCGCCGTAGGAGGTGCCGCTCATCCGCGCGTCCGAGATACGCAGGAGATCGGTGATGCCCCGGCGCAGCAGCTTGGCCGGGATGGGCAGGTGGCCCCACTCCGGCATGCCCGGCGCGCCGACCGGACCGGCGTTCCTGAGCACCATCACCGAGCTCTCGTCGATCTCGAGCGACGGGTCGTCGACGCGCGCCGCCAGATCGTGGACGTCTTCGAAGACGACGGCCCGCCCCTCGTGCCGGAGCAGGCGGGGATCGGCGGCTGTGATCTTCATCACGGCGCCGTCCGGGCAGAGCGAGCCGCGCAGCACGACCAGGCTGCCGCCCTCGTCGAGCGGGCGCGCGCGCGGACGGATCACGTCCTCGTCCACGATCGCCGCGCCCGCGAGGTTCTCGCCCACCGTGCGGCCCGTCACCGTCAGCGCGTCGAGGTCGAGGAGATCCGCGATCTCGGCCATCACCGCCGGCAGCCCGCCCGCGTAGTAGAAGTCTTCCATCAGGTGCCGTCCGGCCGGCTTGAGGTCGACCAGCCACGGCGTCGTGGCGGCGAGCTCGTCGAAGCGCTCGAGCGGCAGCTCCAGGCCGACGCGCCCGGCGTAGGCGACGAGGTGCAGGACGGCGTTCGTCGAGCCGGAGATCGCGTGCAGCACCCGGATCGCGTTGTCGAACGCCGGCCGCGTGAGGACGTGCGACGGCCGCAGGTCGCGCTCGACCAGCTCCACGATCTTGCGCCCCGCGGCCTCGGCGAGTCCCGCGCGGCGCGCGTCCACGGCCGGGATGGCGGCGCCGCCCGGCAGCGTCAGCCCGAGCGCCTCCGTCACGCACGCCATCGTCGAGGCGGTGCCCATCGTCATGCAGTGGCCGTTCGAGCGGGACATCGAGTTCTCGATCTCGGCGAACTCGGCCTCGCTCAGCCGCCCTGCCCGGAGCTCCTCGTGGTAGTGCCAGCAGTCGCTGCAGGAGCCGAGCTCCTTCCCGCGCCAGTGCCCGTTCAGCATCGGCCCGCCGGTAACGACGACGGCGGGCACGTCCGCGCTCGCCATGCCCATCACCGACGCCGGGTTGGTCTTGTCGCAGCCCGTGAGCAGGACGACGCCATCGAGCGGGTAGGAGCGGATCGACTCCTCCACGTCCATCGCCATCAGGTTCCGGTACAGCATCGTCGTCGGCTTCATGAGCGACTCGCCGAGGGACATGACCGGGAACTCGAGCGGGAAGCCGCCCGCCTGCAGGACGCCACGCTTGACCGCGGCGGCCAGCCCGCGCAGGTGGACGTTGCAGTTGACGAGCTCGCTCCAGCTGTTGCAGATGCCGATCAGCGGCCGCCCGCGGAAGGCCTCGTCGGTCACCCCCTCCGCCTTCAGCCAGGAGCGGTGCAGGAAGCCGTCCAGGTCCGTACGCTCGAACCACTCGCTCGAGCGCAGCCCCTTGCCACCGCCGTCGCCGGATTCCCTCCGCACCGTGGCCATGCTGCTCCTTCCCCCCGCCCGCGCGGGGCTATCGCGCCGCGCTCGCCCTCCGCGAGGCTCGGTACTCGGCCGCGACGATCTCCGTCAGCTCGTCGGCGGACGTCTCCTTCGTCAGCTTGTCGAAGGTGATCCGTCCGTGCTGGAGGAGGTTGACGCGGTCGCAGACCGCGACGATGTGGATGAAGTTGTGCGCCACCACGATCATCGACTTCCCCTGCGCCTTCAGATCGCGGATGAGGTCGATGATGATCTCGCCCTCCTTGGCGCCCATGGCTGCGAGCGGCTCGTCGAGGAGCAGGATGCTCGCCCCCGTGTGCACCGAGCGCGCGATCGCGATCGCCTGCCGCTGGCCGCCGGAGAGCGTCGCCACCTCGGACTCGACCGACCGCAGCGTGCCGATGCCGATGTCGTCGATCGCCCGGCGCGCGCGAGCGCGCATCTCACGGTTGTTCAGCCAGCGGAACGGCCCCCAGCCGCGCACCTCCTCGCGCTTGAGGAACATGTTGTGGTAGACGGACAGCGTCGGCACGAGGGCGAGGTCCTGGTAGACGGTGTCGATCCCGAGCGCCCGCGCCTGGTCGACGGTGCGGATCGATACCTCCTCGCCGTTGACGAAGATCTTGCCGCGGTCCGGGCGGATGTAGCCGCTCAGGATCTTGACGAGCGTCGACTTGCCAGCGCCGTTGTCGCCGATCAGCCCGAGCACCTCTCCCTGCTTCAGGTGCATCGACACGTCGACGAGCGCGGTGACGGCGCCGAAGCTCTTGGCGACGTGCTCGACGCGGATCGCCTCCCGACCGTTCTCGCTCACTGCAGCCTCCCCAGGTTCTTGAGCCTGGCGACCTGGACGTTGGCGATCATCGACGCCAGGATCGCGAGGCCGATGATCAGGTCGAAGTACAGCGCGCTGACGCCTGCGATCGTGAATCCGATGTTGAGGATGGCGAGGACGGCGACGCCGATGAAGCCGCCGACGACCGTCCCGGCGCCCCCGAGCAGGGCCGTGCCGCCGATGACCGCGGCGGCCACCGCCTGGAACATGATGTCCGGCCCGCCCTGGAGCGGCAGGATCGAGGTGATCCGGACGGAGTCGAGAATACCCGCGAAGCCGGCGAGGAGGTTGGCGAGCATGAAGTTGCCGATCTTGATCATGCGGATGTCGACGCCCGCCTCGGCCGCGCCGACCGGGTTCCCGCCGGTCGCGATCGTGTGCAGGCCCCAGCGCGTGCGCGTGAGGATGAACTGGACGACGATGACGGCGCCGACCGCCCAGTAGAACTCGGCGTTGAAGAGCAGGTGCGGCACGTACTCGCCCGTGACGACGTTGAACGCGTGCGTACCGGGCGTCAGCACCTGGAAGGAGTTGGTCGCCTTCAGGTTGATGCCGTTGAGGAAGAAGAGCATGCCGAGCGTGGTGATGAACGCCGGCACGCGCAGCACGGTCGTGATGAAGCCGTTCACGAGGCCGACCGCCAGCGCCGTCAGCAGCCCGAAGAGCGCGCCGATCCAGATCGGCAACCCGGCCCCGTCCGGCGCCGGAGCCGACGCGAGGTACATGATGATCGGCGACAGGGCGAACACGCGCCCGACGGCGAGGTCGATCTCGCCGCAGATGAGGAGCATCACCTCGCCGGCGGTGATCAGCGCGACCGGCGCCGCGAAGTCGCCCATCGTCTGGATCGCGTCGTGCGTCGGGAAGGCGCTGTAGGAGAGCCCGAAGTACGCGAACAGGCCCGCCGCGATGACGAGGATGCTCGCCTCGCGGCGCTGGACGAAGGCGCGAGCGACGCGCCAGCCGAGGCCGGCGCGTCGCTCCGCTGCCGCTGTCGCCTGTGACCCTTCCAGGGCCATCCAGCTTACGACACCGGGTACTTCTGGCTCGAGGAGCTCCCCTCGTAGCGGGTCTTCGTGGTCAGGTACGGCTTGACGTTGTCCTTCGTGACGAACAGCAGACCCGTGTTCGTATCGGCCGGCGCCACCAGCCCACCCGACAGCTTGTAGAGGAAGAGCTGGATCACCGGGTAGAAGCCCTGCAGGTAGGGCTGCTGGTCGATCGTGAACTGGATCGCGCCCTTCTGGATCAGTTGCAGGGTGGTGGGCAGCAGGTCGTAGCCACCCCCCTTCACCTTCCCGGCGACGCCGTGCTTGTCGATCGTCTGCGCGACGCCCTGCGTGCTCCCCGCGTCGACGGCGAACATGCCCTTGAGCTTGCTCTTGTGGCCGAGGTAGTAGGCGTCGATGCGAGCCAGCTCCTGGTTCACGTCCGGCCCCGTCGCGATCGCGACCGCGTTGATCGGCTTCCCGGACTTCTTGATCGAGTCCATGGCGCCGTCGATACGCGGCTGGATGTTGAGCGAGCCGGGGGTGGCGATGAACAGCGCGACGTCGCCCTTCGGCACGAGCTGCACGATCCGCTCGCCCATCTTCTGTCCGGAGACGAACAGGTCCTGGCCGATGTAGGCCATGCGGGCCTTCGCCCCGGTACGAGCGCCGTCGGCGTTGTACGACACCACCGGGATCCCCTTCGCGAGCGCCCGCTTGATCGGGGCCTCGAAGGCGACCTTGTCGATCACCGAGACGGCGATCCCGGCGGCCTTGGCCGTCACCGCCGCGTTGAGCGCGTTCACCATCTGGCCGACGTCGCTCGACGCCGAGCCTGTCCACTGGAACGTCACGTCGACGAGCGCGGCTGCGTCCGCCGCCCCGTACTGCGTCGGGACGAAGAACGGGTTCGTGGTCACGTGGTTGACGAACACGAACTTCCACCTCGGGTGCTTGGGGTAGTTGCCCCCGCCGCCCGCAGCGTTGCTCGCTCGCCCCTTCGTGGCCCCGAGCGCACCCTGGGCGCCGAGAAGCGCTGGAACGGAGAGTGCGGCCCCGCCCGCCGCGATCCGCTTGAGCAGCGAGGCGCGATCGATGCCTGCGAGCTCCTCGGGAACCACGGGCTCGTTGTCGCTCACCGCTGTACCTCCCTATCTGAGGGTGTTGACCGGTGTCGCGACACTAGCGTGTCCGAAACCGCTTGTCCAGTTATAGGATTATCGTATGACGAAAGCGCGGACGTATCCACGGCGTGGTCTGCACGGTGCGCTCGTCCACGCCATCGGCCTGCGTATCGTGCGCGGCGATCTCGAGCCGGGCGATCCGATCCCGGCCGAGGACGAGCTCGGCGTCGACCTCGCCGTCAGCCGCACCGTCGTCCGCGAGGCCGTCAAGGTGCTCGCAGCGAAGCGCCTCGTCGAGTCCCTGCCGAAGCGCGGCACCCGCGTCCTGCCGAGACGCGAGTGGAACCTGCTCGACCCCGATGTGCTCGCCTGGCAGCTCGAGGCGGGCGCGGATCGCAAGCTCCTCGACGAGATGCTCGAGTTGCGCCGGCTGATCGAGCCGCCGGCCGTTCGGCTCGCCGCGCTGCGCGCGACGGAGGAGCAGATCGACGACCTCGAGCGGGCCGTCGTGGACATGGCCACGGCGGGCGAGGACGCAAGCGCCTTCCTCGAGCCCGACCTCCGCTTCCACAGCCTGCTGCTCGAGGCGACGCACAACGAGCTCCTCGAGCACATGGCCAGCATCCTCTCCGCCGTCCTGCGCACCCTGTTCACCTACTCGGGCCGCCCGCCCGGAGCCTACCTCCGTGCGGCGGCGCTCCATTCTCACGTGGTCGAGGCCCTCAGGCAGCGCGACCCGGCTGCGGCCGAGGCTGCGCTCGTCGCGCTCAGCGACGATACGAAAGCGAACATCGACTGGGCGCTTCGCCGGCAGACAGCGCTCGGCCGGTCGGACGCGCCGGCTGCCGGCTAGCCGTGGCCGCCGTGCCGAAGCCGCTTGGAGAACTCGCGGTCTGGCTCGTCACCGGCAGCCAGCACCTGTACGGCGGCGACGTGCTGAGCGCCGTCGACGAGCACGCGCGCCGCATCGCCGCCGCGCTCGACGCCGCGGAGGCGGTCCCGGTGCGCGTCACCGGCGCCGGGGTGGTGACGACTCCGGACGCCATCCGCCGTCTCTGCCTCGACGCGAGCGCGGACGACGCCTGCGTCGGCGTCATCGCCTGGATGCACACCTTCTCCCCCGCGAAGATGTGGATCGCCGGCCTGTCCGCCCTGCGCAAGCCGTTGCTCCACCTGCACACGCAGTTCAACCGCGACCTGCCCTGGGCGGAGATCGACATGGACTTCATGAACCTGAACCAGTCCGCCCACGGCGACCGCGAGCTCGGGTTCCTGCTGACCCGGATGCGACTGCCGCGCACGACGGTCGTCGGCCACTGGCAGGATCCGCACGTCGCGGCCCGCGTGGGCGCCTGGGCGCGCGCCGCGTGCGCCCTGCACGAGGCTCGCCGGCTCCGCGTCGTCCGCTTCGGCGACAACATGCGGCAGGTCGCGGTCACGGAGGGGGACAAGGTCGAGGCGCAGCTCCGGCTCGGCGTCTGCGTCGACGGCTACGGCGTCGGCGAGCTCGCGGAGCGCGTTCGCGGTACGGACGGCGCGGTCGTGGACCGGCTCGTGCGGGAGTACGGCGAGCGCTACGCGGTCGTGCCCGAGCTACGACCGGGCGGCGCGCGCCACGAGTCGCTGCGCGACGCCGCCCGCATCGAGGCCGGCCTGAGGGCGTTCCTCGAGGAACGGGAGGCGCTCGCCTTCACGGACACGTTCGAGGACCTGGGCGACCTGCCCCAGCTGCCCGGGATCGGGGTGCAGCGGCTGATGGCCGACGGCTACGGCTTCGGCGCGGAAGGTGACTGGAAGACGGCGGTGCTCCTGCGCATGCTCAAGGTGGCGGCCACGGGGCTCCCCGGCGGCACCTCCTTCATGGAGGACTACACCTACCACCTCGCCCCGGACGGGCCGAAGGTGCTGGGAGCGCACATGCTCGAGGTGTGCCCGTCGATCGCCGCCGGCAGGCCGCGCTGCGAGATCCATCCGCTCGCGATCGGCGGCAAGCCCGATCCGGTCCGGCTCGTGTTCACGGCCGCGCCCGGCCCGGCCATCGTCGTCTCGCTGCTCGACCTCGGCGAGCGCTTCCGCCTGCTTGCCAACGAGGTCGAGGTCGTCCTGCCGGACGGCGACCTGCCGCGCCTGCCGGTGGCGCGCGCGGCCTGGATCCCGAAGCCCGACCTCGCGGTGGCCGCCGAGAGCTGGCTGATCGCCGGCGGCTCGCATCACACCGTCCTCACGCAGGCGCTCGGCGTGGACGTGCTCGACGACCTCGCCGAGATGGCGGGGATCGAGCTGGTGGTGATCGACGCCGGCACGACCGTCTCCGCGCTGCGCAAGGAGCTGCGCTGGAACCAGGCCTACCACCGTCTCGCCGGAGGACTGTGAGCCGGTACGGCGACCTGCGCGAGCGCGCCCACCGGGCCAACCTCGACCTCGTCCGGGCGGGGCTCGTCACCCTCACGTTCGGCAACGCGAGCGAGGCCGACCGCGCGGCCGGCGTGATGGCGATCAAGCCGAGCGGCGTCCCCTACGGCCGTCTCCTGCCCGCCTCCATCGTCGTCGTCGACCTCGACAGCGGCCGGGTGGTCGAGGGCGAGGCGCGCCCGTCCTCGGACACGCCCACCCACCTCGTGCTCTACCGCGCCTTCGCGGACGTCGGCGGCATCGTCCACACGCACTCCCCGTTTGCCACCGCCTGGGCGCAGGCGCGCCGCGAGCTTCCCTGCCTCGGCACGACGCACGCCGATCACTTCCTGGGAGCCGTGCCGGTCACCCGCGCGCTGAGCGGCGAGGAGATCGGCGGAGACTACGAGGAGCGGACCGGCCACGTGATCGTGGAGGCGCTCGCCGAGCGGCGGCTCGAGCCGCTCGACATGCCCGCGACGCTGGTCGCCTCGCACGGGCCGTTCACGTGGGGCGCGGACGCGGCGGCGGCCGTCGACAACGCCGTCGCCCTGGAGGCGGTGGCGGCGGCCGCGCTGCGCACGCTCGCGCTCGCCCCCGACACCCCGCCGGTCGCGAGCGCCCTGCTCGAGCGGCACTTCCGGCGTAAGCACGGACCCGCCGCCTCCTACGGCCAACCGGCGTGAGGGCGCTGCGACTGCATGCCGCAGGCGACCTGCGCCTGCGCGAGGAACCGACGCCCGAGGCGGCCGACGGCGAGCTCCTGCTGCGCGTGAGCGCCGTCGGCCTGTGCGGCTCCGACCGCCACTGGTACCTCGAGGGCGAGATCGGCGACGCCGCGCTCGCGCAGCCGCTCGTGCTCGGCCACGAGTTCGTCGCCACCGTCGAGGAGGGGCCGCGGCGCGGCCAGCGCGTCGTCTGCGATCCGGCCGTCCCCTGCGGCGCCTGCCCGCTCTGCCTCGAGGGCAGGCACAACCTCTGCCGCGACGCGCGCTTCGCCGGCCACTCGACGGACGGAGCGCTGCGGACGCTGATGACCTGGCCGGAGCGGCTGGTGCACGCCGTCCCGGATTCGCTCTCCGACGAGGAGGCGACGCTGCTCGAGCCGCTCGGGGTCGCCCTGCACGCCGTCGACCTCGGCCAGGTCCGCCCCGGGGTGGCCGTCGGCGTGCTCGGTTGCGGCCCGATCGGGCTGCTCCTCGTGCGCGTCCTCGCCGCCGTCGGCGCGGGGCCGGTGCTGGCGTTCGACCCCGTGCCGCACCGGCTGGCGGCGGCGGAGGCGAGCGGCGCCATCCCCGGCCACCCCGACGGCGCCGACGTCGTCTTCGACTGCACCGACGCCGACTCGCTCGGCGAGGCGGTGGAGGCCGTCAGGCCGGGAGGGCGCGTCGTCGCCGTCGGCATCCCGGCCGGGGACCGGTCGAGCTTCGCCGCCTCGGTGGCGCGGCGCAAGGAGCTGACGATCGTCCTCTGCCGGCGCATGCAGCCCGCCGACCTGCCGCGGGCGCTCCGCGTCGTGACGATGGGGCGCGTCTCGCTCGGCTCGCTCGTCAGCGACCGCTTCGCTCTCGCCGACGGTGCGCAGGCGTTCTCGGCGCTCGCCGACCGGCGCGGGCTGAAGGTGGTCGTCGACCCGCAGCGGGACGGCACAGGGTAGGGCCGTGTGAGCCGCTCGCGCTACACCGTCGGCATCGACTTCGGCACCGAGTCGGGGCGCGCGGTGCTCGTCGACTGCAGCGACGGCCGGGAGCTCGCGAGCGCGGTCTACCGCTACCGCAACGGCGTGCTCGACGAGCACCTGCCGCCGCCCGACGACGACGTCCGCCTCGAGCCGGACTGGGCGCTCCAGGACCCGGAGGACTACGTCCGCACCCTGCAGGAGGCGGTGCCGGCGCTTCTCGCCGAGACCGGTGTCGACCCCGCCGACGTGATCGGCGTCGGCATCGACTTCACCTCGTGCACGATGCTGCCGACGACCGCCGACGGGACGCCGCTCTGCCTGCTCGGCGAGCTCCGCCGGCACCCCCACGCCTGGGTGAAGCTGTGGAAGCACCACGCCGCCCAGCCGGAGGCCGACCGCATCAACGCCGTCGCGGCCGAGCGCGGCGAGCCGTGGCTGCGACGCTACGGAGGCAGGATCTCGTCCGAGTGGTTCTTCTCGAAGGCGCTGCAGATCCTCGACGAGGCGCCCGAGGTGTACGCGGCCGCCGACCGGCTGATCGAGGCCGCCGACTGGATCGTCTGGCAGCTGACGGGCGTCGAGACGCGCAACTCCTGCACGGCCGGCTACAAGGCGATGTGGTCGAAGCAGGAGGGGTTCCCCCCGCGCGAGTACTTCGCCGCGCTCGACCCCCGCTTCGCCGACGTCGTCGACGAGAAGATGTCGCGGCAGATCGTCCCGATCGGCGACCGCGCCGGCGTCCTCGTCGAACGTGCGGCGGCGTGGACCGGGCTGCGTGCCGGCACCCCGGTCGCGGTCGCGAACGTCGACGCGCACGTGTCCGCGCCCGCCGCCACCGTCACGGCGCCGGGGACGATGGTCGTGATCATGGGCACGAGCAACTGCCACATCCTGCTCGGCGAGGAGGCAGCCGAGGTGGAGGGCATGTGCGGCGTCGTCGAGGACGGCGTCGTCCCCGGACTGTACGGCTTCGAGGCCGGCCAGTCGGCGGTCGGCGACATCTTCGCCTGGTTCGCCGAGCACGCCGTCCCCCCGCGCTACCACGAGGCGGCGCGGGCGCAGGGGACGGATGTGCACGGCGTGCTCGAGGCGGAGGCGGCGCGGTTGCGCCCCGGCGAGAGCGGCCTCGTCGCGCTCGACTGGTGGAACGGCAACCGCTCCGTGCTCGTCGACGCCAACCTCAGCGGCCTCCTGATCGGACTCACCCTGGCGACGGCGGCGCCCGAGCTGTACCGCGCGCTGATCGAGGCAACCGCCTTCGGCACGCGCGTGATCGTGGACGCGTTCGAGTCACGCAGGGTCGCCGTCGAGCGCATCGTCGCCTGCGGCGGGCTGCCCCGCCGCAACCGGCTGCTCATGCAGATCTACGCCGACGTCACCGGCCGCGAGTGGCGGCTCGCCGCCTCCGAGCAGGCGCCGGCGCTCGGCTCGGCCATGTTCGCCGCGGTCGCGGCGGGAGCGAGCGCGGGGGGCTACGACACGATCGTCGAGGCGGCTGCGCGCATGGCCCACCTCAGCGACGAGACCTACCGGCCCGATCCCGCCGCGCACGCCGTCTACGAGCTCCTCTACCGGGAGTACCTGCGGCTGCACGACCTGCTCGGCCGCGGGCCGGTGGACACGATGAAGACGCTCAGGCGCATCCGCGAGCAGGCGGTCGGCGGCTCCCCGTAGGATCGGCTCGCCGTGCGGGCAGGAGTCGTCTTCGACAACGACGGGCTGCTGCTCGACACGGAGCCGTGCTGGACACGCGCCCAGGTGGAGGTCTTCCGCCGGCGCGGCCGCAGCTTCGGCCTCGAGGAGAAGCGCGCGCTCGTCGGCACCGCCCCCGCCACGGCGGCGCGCGTGCTCGAGCGGCTGCTGGGGGCGCCCGGAGAGGGTCAGGCTCTGAGCGACGAGCTGTTCGAGCTCGCGCTCGCGGAGATCGCCGCCGGCGCCGAGCCGCGTCCCGGCGCCGTCCGTCTCGTCGAGCGGCTGCGCTCGCTGACGCCGCTCGCCGTCGCCTCGAACGCGCCCCGCCGCCACCTGCTCGCGGGGCTGGAGCGGACGGGGCTCGCCGGCGCGTTCGACGTCCTGCTCGGAGTCGACGACGTCGCCGAGCCGAAGCCGGCGCCGGATCTCTACCTCGAGGCTTGCCGGCGCCTCGGGGCGCTCCCGTCCCGGTCGACGGCCCTGGAGGACTCGCCGCCCGGCGTGGCGTCCGCGCGCGCCGCGGGCCTGTTCGTGATCGGCATCCCCTCCGTCGCCGGCGTGCGCCTCGAGGCCGACTTCGAGGCCTCCTCGCTCGCCGACGAGCGAGTGTGGGAGCTGCTCGCGAACCGGCTCGTCTGACCCCTCAGGCGACCGAGCGCCGCCACCGGTCGGATGCGAGCTCGACGCGCATGGGCGCCCGATCGCCCCAACGGCCAGCGAGCGCCTCTTCGACCAGCTCGTGCACGCGCCGCTCGTCGGCCTCGCCCCCAGCAGCCTGCGCACGCCCCGCTCCTCCGTCAGCGACTTCCCGACCTCCTCGGCGTCCATGCGCCAGTACAGCTCGACGAGCCGGGGCACGTCGTCGGGCACCGCCTCCCGCACGTCCACCGGCGCCTGCCCGCGCTGCACGACGCTACCCAGCGGGCTCGTCCGTTTCCGTCTGCTCCCGCGTCTCGGCGGACCGGCCGCGGCCGGCGACCTCCTCGAACTCGACCTCGAGCCGCTCGATGCGCGACCCGGTCGTCTCGAGCACCGTGAAGCGCATGCCGTCGTGCTCGGCGGTGTCGCCCTTGTGCGGCGCGTGCCCGAGCTGACCGAAGACGAACCCGGCGAGCGTGTGGTAGTCCTCCTGCGGCAGCGCCACCCGGAACTCCTCGTTGAAGTCGTCGATCGGGAACGTGCCGTCGATGCGGATGCGCCTTTCGTCGACCTGCTCGACCGACTCGTCCGGCAGGTCGAACTCGTCCTCGATCTCGCCCACGATCTCCTCCAGCAGGTCCTCGAGCGTGGCGATCCCCTCCATCGCCCCGTACTCGTCGACCACCACCGCCATGTGCTCCTTCGTACGCCGGAAGTCGCGCAGGAGCGCAGCGAGATCCTTCGTCTCCGGGACGATGTGCGCCGGGCGGAGCAGCCCGGCCAGGTCGACGTTGGCGATGCCCCCCGCCTCCTCGGCGGCGCGGAAGAGGTCGCGGACGTGCAGGATGCCGACGATCTCGTCGAGCGAGCCTCGGTACACCGGGTAGCGCGTGTACGGGGACTCGACCGCTGCTTTCAGGCACTCCTCCGGCGGGAGGTCGATGGACAGGGCCACCACCTCCGGGCGCGGCACCATCACGTCGGAGACCTCCTTGTCGGCGAAGTCGAACACGTTGTAGAGCATCTCCCGCTCCTCATGCTCGATCTCGCCCTCCTCGCTCGAGCGGGAGAGGAGCATCTTCAGCTCAGCCTCCGAGAGCACGCCCACCTCGCCGGTCGGCGGCTGCAGGCCGAGCGCGCGCAGGCCCGCCTCGCTCGCCCGCTGCAGCACCCAGATGAGCGGATGGAAGAGCACGAAGAAGCCGCGCACCGGGGCGGCCACGGCCAGCGCCACGCGCTCCGAGTAGGCGAGGGCGACCCCCTTCGGGATCAGCTCGCCGATGACGACGTGCAGGAAGGTGATGATGAGGAAGGCGAGGATGACCGCGACCACTGCGGCCACGACCGGGTGGAAGATCCGCTCCAGCACCGGCTCGCCGAGCGCGCCGATCGCCAGGCTGGTGGCGGTGACGCCGAGCTGCATCGCGGCGATGAACCGCGGCGGGTCGCCGATGATGCGCAGGACGATCCTCGCCCGCCGCACGCCCTCGTCGGCGAGCTCCTGCAGGCGCGTCATCCGCGCCGTGACGAGGCCGTACTCGGCGGCGACGAAGAAGCCGTTCAGCAGGATCAGCGCCGCGACGGCGAGGAGCAGGAGCGCGAGCGTCATGCCCCTGTCACCGGGGCGGCGGTACTGGGCACGTCGTCGGCCACCTGCTGCCGACAGTATAGGGAGCGGGCCCGCCGGCCCCGCTCGCGCGCCCGGATGGCCGTCTCCCGATGGCGAACATGCGTTCGCTAGACTGCGCGCCGTGCGTTCCGAGTACCGGGAGGAGCCGTGCCGAACCGCGCTCAACCGCGTGCGCGGCATGCCGTTCGACTGGTCGCTCAACCCGTACATGGGCTGCGTGCACCGCTGCACCTTCTGCTACGTGCGCACCTTCGAGCAGCGCGCCGACCGTCCCTCAGGCGACGGGTACGGCCGCTCGATCAGGGTGAAGGTGAACATCGCCGACGTGCTCCGCGCGGAGCTCGCGCGCCCCTCCTGGAGGCGGGAGCCGGTGTCGGTCGGCGCGGCCACGGACCCCTACCAGCCGGCGGAGGGCCGCTACCGGCTGACGCGCGCGTGCCTGCAGGCGCTCTCCAGCGCGAGGACGCCGTTCCACGTGATCACGCGCAGCCCGCTCGTCGTCCGCGACGTCGACGTCCTCGCCGAGGCCGCGTCGCGCGCTCGCGTGTCGGTGACGTTCTCCGTCCCCACGCTCGACGAGGACGTCTGGCGGCGCACGGAGCCGGGGACGCCGCCGCCCCGCCGGCGACTGCACGCGCTCCGGCTCCTCGTCGAAGCGGGGATCGACGCAGGGGTGGCCGTGGCGCCGGTGCTCCCGGGCATCTCCGACCGCCCGGAGCAGCTCGCCGAGGTCGTACGCGCGGCGCGCGCGGCGGGGGCGGCGCACCTGTGGAGCGCGCTCCTCAATCTCCGGCCGGGGACGCGTGAGCACTTCCTCGCCGCCCTGGCACGCGACTGGCCCGAGCAGCTCGACCACTACCGCGAGCTCTACCGCGGCCGCGCCCACCTTCCGGCGAGCGAGACGAGCCGCGTGCGGAGGCTCGTGGCGGAGGCCGGTCGCGACGTCGCGGCCGTTCCGCGCCGCAGGCGGCTGCGCCCGCCCCCCGAGCCCGAGCAGCTGGCGCTCGCGCTCGTCTGAGCCAGAGCGGGGCTCGGAGACTACCGCCGGCGGAGTTCAGCCGCTCAGCGTGGCTGCCCCGCGCGGCCACCGTCGCGGAAGCCCTCGGCCGGGCGGACGGAGTCTCGGCGAGCGGGCCGACGACGCTAGGCGATCGGCTCGTTCTGGACGTTGTGCTCGGCCGCGTACTCGTCGACGAGCCGGTTGATCGTGGCCGCGTCCGGATAGGCGTAGTTGATCTTCACGAAGGCTTCCCACTTCTCGGGCAGCGCGTCCTCCGGGAAGATCGCCTCGACCGGGCACTCCGGCTCGCACGCGCCGCAGTCGATGCACTCCTCGGGGTCGATGACCAGGATCCGGTCGTACTCGTGGATGCAGTCGACCGGGCACACGTCCACGCACGAGCGATCTTTGATGTCGATGCAGGGTTCGGCGATGATGTAGGTCACGCTTCTACTCTACCGAGGCCAGCAGCTGGTCGATCAGCAAGCGTGCGCGCTCGACGAGCGCCGACTTCGTCACCACCTGGTCGAACCCCGCCCCGTGGGCCGCCCGCAACCCGGCCGTGTCGGTGTGGTTCGTGAAGCCGACGATCGGGATGTCTGGATAGGCGTCCGCGACCTCGTCCGGGTCGACTCGCGAGATGTCGGCGATGACGAGCTCGGGCGCGTCCACGGCGTCGGTCGTCACGAACCGGTGCTCCGGCAAGAGCGCCTCGAGCTTGCCGCGGAAGAAGAGGTCGACCCCCGCCAGCAGGATCGTTGCCACGGGCGGAGCCTAACACGGTTCCCGGGCGGCGAGCAGCCGCGTTCCCCGGCGTGGAGCCGCTCCTGATGGTCGGCGAGCACCTGCGGCGAGGACTCGAGCTCATGCGCCGCGGCGCCTACTTCGAGGCGCACGAGGAGCTCGAGCTCGCCTGGCGAGCGGCCGGGGACGACGAGCGCGACTTCCTCCAGGGGCTCGTGCACGTCACCGTCGCCTGGTACCAGGCCGGCCGCGGCCGTCCGGTCGCCTGCCGCAGCCAGCTCGAGAAGGCGCGACGGCGGCTCCGCGGCTACCGCTCCTCGCACCGCGGCGTCGACCTCGCCTCCCTGCGCGCGCAGGTCGACCGCGCGCTCGCCCTCGTCGCGTCCGGCTCGCTCGACCTGCCGCGGCTACACCTGGCCGAGGCCGACAGCCTCGAGCGCCCGGTTGAGGAGGACGCGGAGCCACCAGTCCCGGTCGAAGAACAGAAGCAGCCCGAGCGCGAGCAGCGTCAGGCCGCTCGCGGCGCGGATCCAGGCGTAGTGGTTCCGCACCCAGCGGAACGCACCCATCGCGCGGGCGAAGCCGATCCCCGCGAGCAGGAAGGCCGCGCCGATCCCGACCGAGTACGCGAGCAGCAGGACTGAGCCGCGCAGCACCGTGCTCGAGTCGCTCGCGAGGACGAGCACCGACGCGAGCACGGTGCCGATGCAGGGCGCCGCACAGACCGCGAACGCCGCGCCGAGCAGCGCGCCCGAGCCGCGCCGCCGCGCCGACTCGAGCAGCGTCGGCGCCACAACCCGCTCCGGCCAGGGCAACAGGCCGACGAAGGCGAGGCCGAGCACGACCAGGACGAAGCCGGCGAGCTCGTTGCGGCGCTGCGCGTCGACGACCCCGCCGATCGCAGCCGCGCCGGCGCCGAGCGCGACGAAGACGACGGTGAAGCCGGCGAGGAACGGGAAGCTCGCGAGCGCGATCCGCCGCGCGACGCCCCGCTCGCCGAGCCTTGTCACCTCGACCGCGGAGACCGCCGACAAATACCCGGGCACGAGCGGCAGGACGCAGGGCGTCACCACCGAGGCGAGCCCGGCGAGGAAGGCGATCGGGATCCGCTCCGCCACGTCACCACCGGCGTACGGGGCCGGGGCCCCGCACGCGCCGCCGCGGGTTGCCAGGCCCGCAGCTCACGATGCGTCGAACCGCGCCAGCTCCTCGTCCAGCCGGCGCTCCAGATCGGGGTCGAGCTCGGTCGCGTCGGGCCCGTCCAGCCCGCGCCCGTTCACGGCCGGGGTGCCGGGTGCTGCCGGCAGGGCCGGCCGTCTGCGGCTCCACCACCAGACGAGCCAGCCGAGGACGAGCGCCCCGGCGACGGCGCCGGCGATCGGGAGCCACCAGGCGAGGAGGTCGAAGCCGCGCTTGGGCGGCGCCGCCAGGATCTGCGGGCCGAACTGCGCCACCAGCTTCGCCTCGATCTCGCTCTTCGTGTCGCCCTCGGCGATCCAGCGGCGGATGAGCGCCCGCTCGCGGTCGGCGAAGGGAGACGACGACTGGTCGAGGGTCGTGTTGCAGACGAGGCACATGACCTCGGATTCGAGCTCGGGAAGCGTGGGGTGGCGCTCGCTCGCCACGGCCGGCCCGGCGAGCGAGAGGGCGAGCACCGCCACCGCGCACGTGACGGCGGCGGCCCTCACGTCCGCAGGGCGCGCTCGATCCCGGCGCGCAGGACCTGTTCTGTCACCGGCCCGTCGATCTGGCTCCCCACGTACTTGCCGTCTCGCCCGATGAAGCGCGTCTCGGGCAGCCCCGTCACGCCGTACGGCCCCCACAGCGACCCGTCGCCGTCGCGGACGACCGGGTAGGTGATCCCGTAGCGGCGCATGAAGCTGCGCGCGTCGCCGGCGAAGTCCTTCGAGTCGACCCCGACCACGACCACCCCCCGCGAGCGGTACCGCCTCCACGCCGCCTCGATGATCCTCGCCTCCTGCTTGCACGGGTTGCACCATGAGGCCCAGAAGTTGAGCACGACCACCTTGCCCCGAAGCGAGGCGAGCTGGAGCGTGCCCGTACCGTTGACCCTTTCCAGGGTGAAGTTCTTCGGCTGCGCCGTCTTGCCGCTCCCGTGCGCGACCTTCCAGCCGAGCAACCCGAGCAGCGCGGCGACGAGCGCCACCGCGAGGCCCCGGCCGACGAGCTTCGCCCTCGCCGCCATCAGGCCGGCACGATCAGCACCGGCGTCCCCACGCTCACGTGGTTGTACAGCCACTCCGCCGAGGGGATGTACATACGGATGCAGCCGTGCGACGCGGAGTAGCCGATCGAGGCAGCGTCCGGCGTACCGTGGATGCCGACACCCGGCGCCGACAGGCCCATCCAGCGCGTGCCGAGCGGGTTTCCGGGCCCGGGCGGGATCGGCGTCGCCCCGTGCGCCCAGGGCGAGTCGGGCGGATACCACCACGGGTCTCGCTCCATGACGACGATCTCGAACGAGCCGAGCGGCGTCGGGTAGCTTGCCTGACCGGTCGCCACCCGGAAGCGGCGGACGACGCGCAGCGGCTGGCCGACCGCGGCCTGCCGGTAGAGGGAGAGAAGGTTCGAGTCACGGCGGATGACGATCACCGAGTGGAACGAGGACGCCCTCATCTTCGGCTCGACGAGCCGCTCGGGCAGCTCGATCGGGCCGCGCTCGTTCGCCACCAGCGCGTGCACGATCGCCGCCACGGCGCGGGCCCGGCGCACCGTGTGCCCCACCTGTTCCGGCACGACGACCGGCGCCAGCCGGCGCAGCACGACCCGGGCGTCGCCGGCACGGCGCTCGTCACGGCGCGCCAGCGACGCGACGAGCGACTCGACGGCCGAGCGGCGGACGGACACGGTCATCCGCACCTTCGCGCCCGGGCGTCCGTGGAGCGCCCGGCGGACGGCCGAGCCGACGGACGCCGTCGTCCCCAGCCGGGACGGCGACACGGTCGCCTGGCGCCCGCCGAGCTCGAGCACCAGCCGCGAGCGGACGGAGACCGAGACCGCCGAGTACGCGGGGCCGTAGGCGAGACCGCCCACGTGCACGCCGGCGATCGTGACGCCCGTGGGGATCGTCGAGGGCCGGGGCTCCGGCGTTCGCGGCCGCGCCGCCGTCGTCGTGGTCGCGGCGGCGGCGGTGCGCGTCGTCTCTCTCCCGCTCGGGTCGGGTGCGGCCGGTACGGAGGGCTCCGCCGGCCTGCTCTCGGCGGGACGCGTCGACGGCGGCGGAGGCGAGTCGGCGAGCGCGTAGGCCGCGAGCAGGCCGGCCAGCGCGACGCCGACCACCGTCGCGACGAGGGCGATCCGCTTCACGGCCGCAGTGTAGCCGCGGTGCATCGCCGGGCCCGTTCGCCGGCGGGCGGCGCATGCCTTCCGCTCCGACCCGCTCGCGCGCGGCGCCCGGGTCCGCCCCAAAGGGGCACGTTTGCAGCGAAAAGCTCTACACTTCGGCCGATGGGCGAGCCGGCGCGCATACCGACGGGCGTCGAGCAGCCCCCCGGCCGCGAGGCACCGCCGCTGCACGACCCTCGAGCGCTTGAGCGCGCCTACCGCTACCACCGGGCGCGACGGGCGGTCAGGCTCGAGCGCCGTCGCGAGCGTCGCTCGGCCCGCTTCCGCTTCTGGATCGTGCTCGCCTGCCTCCTGCTCGCGGTGCTGGTGATCGCAGTCGCGATCCTCCAGCAGATCCAGAACATCTTCGGCGTCTGAGCGGCCGAGCCGTGAGGGCACCGAGCGAGCGCTCTCATCACCTCCCGCCGCCTCCTGTTGTCCGCGAGGCCCGTGTGCAGGCGAGAGCGAGCGTGCTCGCCGTCGGCGGCCGCTTCACCTGGGTGGCGGGGCTCGTGCTGGCGCTGTCGGCGTTCACCGGCTGGTACTCGGGCACGTCCGTCGAGGGGCCGACGGTCTCCGTGCTCGGCTGGAACAGCGGCACGCTCGGGAAGCTCGTCTGCCTGATCGGCCTGGCCGTCGTCTGCCTGGCTGCCGCCCGCGCCGCCGGCGTCGCCTTCCCGCGCAGCGTCCCGCAGGCGCTGCTCGTGATCGCGCTCGGCGCGCTCGCGGCGGCGTTCGTGATCATCCGCCTCGTCTCCGTCCCCGCCTCGCTCGCGGGGACGGGTACACGCGGCGTCGGTCTCTGGATCAGCCTGGCGGCGGCGGTCGCCGTGATCGTGTCAGGGCTCCTGCAAGCCGGCGAAGAGCTGTAGCCACGGCCGCGCCGAGGGCGGCGCCGCCGACCACGTCCAGCGGGTAGTGGACACCGAGGTACACGCGCGAGTACGCGATCGCGCCGGCGAGCAGGAGGAGCGGTACGGCCAGGCGCGGGAGGGCGAGCGCGAGCGACACGGCGCAGGCGAAGCCGACGGCGGCGTGCCCGGACGGGAACGACCCGTCGCTGGGGACGCGCACGAGCGGCGGCGGCACCGCGCCGGCCGGTGGCCGGGCCCGGCCGACGGCGGCCTTCAGCCCCCTGTCGAGCGCATCGGCGGCGAGCGCGGCGGCGAGCGTCACGACGAGAAGCTCGGGCTTGCGGCGCACGACGGCGGCGAGCAGCGCGACGGCGAGGAAGATCCCGCCGAAGGTGCCCAGCCTGGACAGCCACACGAACACCTGGTCGAGCCAGAAGACACGGTGCTCGACGACCCAGCGCTCGAGCCGCCGGTCGAGCTCGATCACCGGCCGCCGCCGACGGTGACGGTGACGGTCACGGTCTCGCGCGCGGGGCCGAGCGGCAGCGGCCCGAGCTGGCGCTCCTCGGTCCGCCGCCCGCCCGGCGTCGGGTTGTCGTGGAGCGCCTCGCCGAGCGCGACGCCGAGCGCGAACGCGCCGGCGGCGAGCGCGAGCCCGAGAAGCAGCCGCCACGGCCTCCGGCGGCGGCGGCGCTCGCCGCGTGCCCGGACGCGCGGCTCCGTGTCGATCACGGCGCGTAGTCGCGGGCGCCGCGCGCGTAGAGGTGGAAGGCCGCGTCCGCAGCCGTGGCGGCGGAGGCGTTCCAGGCTGGTCCTGCGCCGCGCTCGGCGATCACCTCTTGCGTCCACCGGTCGGCGTGCGCATACAGCTCGGCCAGCTCGGCGATGGTGAAGGACTTGCCGATCCGCCGCCGGAGCTCCTCCGTCACGATCTCGACCTGGTCGAGCAGGCGTGCGTGGCAGGCGGGCTCGCGGGTGTTCGCCTCCAGCAGCCTGCGGTGGCCCTCCGCCCAGTGCTGCCTGGCCAGCTCGACGGCGCGCTCCGCCACGCGCCCGATGCTAGACGAAGGGCCTGGCGGCCGGCCCGGGGCAGCGCGTCGCCGCGCGACCTCTCACGTCGCGGCCGAGCAGCAGCGCCCCTCGGGCCAGCGCCGGTCGACCTCGGCCAGGATCCGCCGTCCCAGCTCGTAGCCCGGCTGCGCGAGGGCGAAGGCGACGTGCGCGTGCAGGCACTTGAGCCGCTCGGGCCGTGCTGCGCCGCCGATCCCGGAGTCGACCGCCGGAACCTCCGCGCTGCCCGTGCGCTCCAGCGCCAGCGCTCGCCGGATCTCGCGCTGCCGTTCGGTCGCGCGGCGCAGGTCACGGGCGAGCGCAGGATTGTCGCGCGCCGCCCGGCTCCAGCGCTCGATGCCTCCGGCCGCCTCGAGCCGCGACACCGCCGCCACGAGGTGCCGGCAGGTCAGGTAGTACGTCGTCGGGAACGGATCGCCCGCGTCGTCGACGGGCCACTGCTCGGTGACCGCCGGCAGCCCCCAGGGGCAGCGGACGGCGACCCGGCGGAAGGCGCGCGGGCGGCGGCCGAGCTGGCGCGCCACGGCGGCTCGGTCGTGCTCGGTCACGCCCGCAGCGTAGGCGGACCGTGCCGTCGCGCGGCTACCGTCCAGGCGCACCGTGGTGGTGCTCGTGCGCCTTCAGCCACGAGCGGATGCCGCGAACGACGAACAGGTGCTCGCCGGGTTTCACGTACCCCAGCCGGCGTGCCTCCTCGATCAGCGTCCTGCCGGAGGCGGATGCGGCCAGCCGCCGCTCGAGCGCGGCCTTCTCGTGCGCGAGCGCCTTCACCTCCGCCCGGCGGGCGGCGAGCTGCCGGCTCGTCTGCAGGTAGTCCTTGACCGGCCGGTAGTACAGGTAGCCGACGAGACAGCAGCCGGCGAGCAGGAGAGCCCACAGGCGCTTCCGCCGCAGCGCGGTCCGCCGGCGCCGAGCAGGTGCACGCATCGCACGAGCGGACTTCGCGGGCAGGCCGGGGCTTCCTGCACGGCTGCGCGCGGGGCCTCGGGCCCGCTCCTCCCGGCTCCCTCAGGCGACGTCGACCCGGATCAGGTTCGTCGTCCCCGGCACGTTGACGTTCGTGCCGGCGGCGATCACGACCCGGTCGCCGGCGGCGACGACGCCTGCGCCGCGGGCGGCGGCCAGCGAGCGCGACCACAGCTCCTCGACGTCCTGCACCTGCGGGATGACGAGCGGCTGCACCCCCCACTCGATCGCCATCTGCTGCGCGGCCGTGTCCGTGTGCGTGATCGCAGCGATGGGACGGCGCGGCCGCAGCCGCGCCACGGCCGACGCCGTTCGCCCGCTGTAGGTGGGAACGACGATCGCCCGCGCGCGAAGCACCTCGGCGATGTCGCAGGCCGCGTTCGACAGCGCCTGCCCGACCGTCGGCTCCTCGCTCGCCTCCGGAAGCTCATGCCGGTAGCCGAGGCTCGGCTCCACCGCTCGCGCGATCTGGTCCATCGCCGCCACCGCCTCGACGGGGTGGTCGCCGATCGCCGTCTCCTGCGACAGCATGAGCGCCGAGCTGCCGTCGAGCACCGCGTTCGCCACGTCGCTCGCCTCCGCACGGGTCGGCTCTGCCTCGTGCACCATCGACTCGAGCATCTGCGTCGCCGTGATCACGGGGCGGCCGCGCTCGAGCGAGCGGAGGATGATCTGCTTCTGGAGCAGAGGCACCGACGCCGGTCCGATCTCGACGCCGAGGTCGCCGCGCGCGACCATCACGGCCGCCGACTCGGCGATGATCGCGTCGAGCTCGTCGAGCGCCTCCGCCTTCTCGATCTTCGCGATCACGCGCGCGGGCGAGCCGGCCTCCTCGATCCGCTGCTTCAGCTCGCACACGTCGTCTACCGAACGCACGAACGACAGCGCCACGAAGTCGACCCCGAGCTCGAGCGCGAAGCGGAGGTCGGCGACATCCTTCGCGGTCAGCGAGGGGATGGGCAGCGGCACGCCCGGCAGGTTCACGCCCTTGTGCGAGGCGACTCGGCCGCCGACGACGACCGAGCAGACGGCGAGCGGCCGCTCGACCCGCTCGACGCGGAGCCGCACGTGGCCGTCGTCGATCAGCACCTCGTGACCCGGCTCGAGCACGTCGCCGATCACCGACGGGCTGACGGGCACGTCCACCTTGCTCCCGGCGGCGCCGTCGGGGCCGACGACGACCTCCTGCCCGCGGGCGAGCACGATCGGCTGCGGGAGGTCGGTGACGCGCAGCTTCGGCCCCTGCAGGTCGGCGATGACGGCGAGCGGCTTCCCGAGCTCCCGCTGCGCCCGACGAACGAGCCGGGCGTGCTCGGCGTGCTCGGCGTGCGTGCCGTGCGAGAAGTTGAGCCGCGCCGCGTCCATGCCCGCCTCGATCAGCTCCGGGATGAGCCCGGCGGAGGCGGGGCCGATGGTGGCGACGATCTTCGTGCGGCGGGCGGCGGGGAGATGCGACACCGCGTCGCAGCGTAGCGACGGGCCGCGGCTAGCCGGAGCGCGGGAAGGCCGAGCGGCCCGGGTAGACGGCCCGGCCGCCGAGCTCCTCCTCGATTCGCAGCAGCTGGTTGTACTTCGCCACCCGGTCGGTGCGGGCCGGCGCGCCGGTCTTGATCTGGCCCACCCCTGTCGCGACGGCGAGGTCGGCGATCGTCGCGTCCTCGGTCTCGCCGGAGCGGTGGGAGATGACTGCGCTGTAGCCGTGCGAGCGCGCGAGCTCGATCGCCTCGAGCGTCTCGGTGAGCGTCCCGATCTGGTTCGCCTTGATCAGGATCGAGTTCGCGATCCCCTCCTCGATCCCGCGGCGCAGACGCTGCGGGTTGGTGACGAACAGGTCGTCGCCGACCAGCTGCAGGCGGCCGCCGAGCCGCTCGGTGAGGGTCTTCCAGGCCGCCCAGTCGTCCTCGGCGACACCGTCCTCGATCGAGACGATGGCCGGAAACTCGTCCGCGAGCGCCGCGTAGAAGTCGGCCATCTCCGCCCCGGTCGCCTCGCGCCCTTCGAAGCGGTAGACGCCGTCGGCGGAGAACTCGCTCGAGGCGGGGTCGAGCGCGATCGCGACGGCGTCCGCGTGGCCGGCGCGCTCGGCGGCCTCGAGGATCGCACGGATCGCCGCCTCGCTCGACGTGAGGTCGGGCGCGAACCCGCCCTCGTCGCCGACGGCCGTCGCCAGCCCCCGCGCCGAGAGCACCCGCTTCAGCTCGTGGTAGGTCTCAGCCCCGATGCGCAGCGCCTCGGCGAAGCTCGCCGCGCCGACCGGCACGAGCATGAACTCCTGCAGGTCGATCGAGTTCGGCGCGTGCACGCCGCCGTTGATGACGTTCATCAGCGGCACCGGCAGCGTCGTCGCCTGCTCGCCGCCGAGGTGGCGGTAGAGCGAGACGCCGGCCTCCGCGGCGGCCGCCTTGGCGGCTGCGAGCGACACGCCGAGGAGGGCGTTGGCGCCCAGCCGGCCCTTGTTGGGAGTGCCGTCCAGCTCGATCAGGCGCTGGTCGAGCCCCCGCTGGTCCGAGCCCTCCAAGCCGCGCACGGCGTCGGCGATCTCGCCCCGCACGTTCGCGACCGCCCGCATCACCCCCTTGCCGCCGTAGGCGGACCCGCCGTCGCGGAGCTCGACCGCCTCGAACCGCCCGGTGGAGGCGCCCGAGGGTACCGCCGCCCGACCGGAAGCGCCCGACTCGAGCGTCACGTCGACCTCGACGGTGGGGTTGCCGCGCGAGTCGAGGATCTGCCGCGCGCGGACGGCGGCGATCGCGGTCACGACCTCTCCGCCTCCTTGGCGCGGTCGAAGTAGCGGTCCTGCTCGGCGAGCGGCAGCCCCGTCCATTCGACTCCGTCGGCCGCCGCCAGCCGCTCCGCCGCCTCGACCCGCTCGCGGAACCGCTGCGCGGCGGCGCGCAGCTCGAGCTCGGGGTCGGCGCCCAGACGGCGCGCGACGTTGACGCAGGCGAACAGGACGTCGCCCAGCTCCGCGGCCCGCCGCTCGGGCGAGCCGTGCGCGAGCTCGCGGCCGAGCTCGGCCAGCTCGTCGTGCAGGTCGGCCAGCGCGCCGTCCACGTCCGGGTACTCGAAGCCGACCGCCGCCGCACGCCGCTGCACCTTGCGCGCGAAAAGGAGCGCCGGCAGCGAGGCGGGCACGTCGTGGAACACGCCCTCCCTGCCCTCCTGCTCCCGCTTGATCCGCTCCCAGTTCTGCCGCACCCGCTGCGGTGTGTCCGCCTCGACGTCGCCGAACACGTGCGGGTGGCGCCGGACGAGCTTCGCGTGGATCAGCCGCGCCGCCTGCTCCAGGTCGCCCGCTCCGCGCTCCTCGAGCAGCAGGGCGAGGAAGTAGACCTGGAAGAGCAGGTCGCCGAGCTCGTCGACGAGCTTGCCGTCGTCCTCGGCGAGCGCGGCGTCGGCGACCTCGTACGCCTCCTCGATCGTGTGCGGGACGATCGTCCTCGCGCTCTGCTCGCGGTCCCACGGGCACTCGCGGCGCAGCCGCCGCGCGAGCGTGTCGAGGTCGGTCAGCGCCTCGGACAGGCTCAACCCGTCTGTGGAGTGGTCGGGATCAGCCCCGTCGACGTCGGCGTCGCCGTGGTCGTCGGCTCGTACCCGTGCGCGTACTCGACCCGTTTCGCGTAGAAGTCCTGGAACTTCTTCTGCCAGTCGCTGACGGCGGCGCTCTTCTTCGCCTGCAGGAGCTGCTGCTGCAGGTTCGCCTTCACCTCGGCGAACGACGAGACGCGGCTCGGCTTCGTGTCCGCCAGCGCCTTGATGACGTGCCAGCCGAACTGGGTGTGCACCGGCTTCGACACCTCGCCGGTCTTGAGCGAGAAGGCGACCTTCTCGAACGGCGCCACGGTCTGGCACTGCGCCGTCTGCGCGCCGGGGCCGCGGCAGACGGTCAGCTTGCCGCCGAGCGACTTCGTGCCCGTGTCGGTCGAGTACTTCTTCGCGAGCGCGGCGAAGTCCGCGCCGTGCTGGAGCCGCTGGTAGAGCGAGTCGGCGAGCGCCTTCGTCTTGACGAGGATGTGCGCGACCTGCCGGCTCTCCGGCTGGGTGAAGTCGGTTCGGTGGTCGTCGTAGTACTTGCGGACGTCGGCGTCGGTCTCCTTGACGGAGGCGGTCGCCTTGTTCGTGAGGGCGGTGAGCTTGAGCTGGAGCGCGATGTCGTCGCGAACCTGGGCGTCGGTGACTCCCCGCTTCTTCAGATCAGCCAGGTACTTCGCCCTGCTGCCGCCGTAGTACTGCGCGTAGATCTGCTTCATCCGGTCGTCGATCTGCTTCGTCGTCACCGTCACGTGCTGGCGCTTCGCCTCCTGCTCCACCTCGACCTTCTGGACGAGGTAGGTGACGGCGCGCTGCAGGAGCTGCTTGTACTCCGGCGAGTCCTTCTTCGGGAAGGTCGTCTTGTTCAGCTCCGCCTGCCTGCGCGTCTGAGCGATGAGGGCGTCGAGGTCGGACTGGGGGACCTGCTGGCCGTCGACGACGGCGACGGCGCCCTTTGGCACGGACGAGCCGCTGCCGCCGCAGCCCGCGGCGAGCGCGGCGATCGCGACGGAGCACACGGCGAGCGCGTGGAGTCGGCGATTCCGGAGGAGGGCGGTCATTGAAAAAGCGCCTAGGCTGCCCGGCGCAGCCCGAGGATAGCATCAGCCAGGACGAGCGCCGAGTCGAACGTGTCGCTGCGGAGCGTCACCTCCCGCGTGCCGGAGCTGTACACGGCGGTGCCGACCGCCTTGCGCAGCGCGCGCAGGTCGTCCGAGCCGAGGACGAGCTGCCCGACGGCGAGGCGGCCGCCCCGGAAGACGAGGTAGTCGGCTCCCGCCTGCGCGAGCTTGAGCTTCGCCTCCTGAATCGCGAACAGGTTCCAGACGGGCTCCGGCAGCGGCCCGTAGCGGTCCTCGACCGCCGCTTCGAGCTCGCGCAGCTCGTCCTCGGTCTCCGCCAGCGCGAGCCTGCGGTGCAGGTCGATCTTCAGCGCCTCCGAGTCGATGTAGCCGGCCGGCACGTAGGCGTCGATGCGCGCGTCGACCCGCACCGGCCGCGGCGCGACCCGCCTGCTGCCCTGCAGCTCGGCGACCGCCTCGTTGAGGAGCTCGACGTACAGCTCGAACCCGAGCGCGGCGACGTGGCCCGACTGCTCGGCGCCGAGCAGCTCGCCGGCGCCGCGGATCTCGAGGTCGCGCATCGCGATCGAGAAGCCCGAGCCGAGCTCGGTGTGATCCGCCAGCGTGGCGAGCCGGGCCCGCGCCTCCGCGGGCAGCTCGGCCGCGTCCGGGTAGAAGAGGTACGCGTGGGCCGGCACGTCGGAGCGCCCGACGCGGCCGCGGATCTGGTACAGCTGCGCCAGCCCGAGCAGATCGGCGCGCTCGACGACGAGCGTGTTCGCCTGCGGGATGTCGAGCCCCGACTCGATGATCGTCGTCGAGACGAGCACGTCCGCGTCGCCGCGCAGGAAGGAGACCATGCGCTCCTCGAGCTCGCGCTCCCGCATCTGCCCGTGGGCGACGAGCACGCGCAGCTCGGGGCACAGCGCCCGCAGGCGCTCCGCCGCCGCCTCGATCGTCTCGACCCGGTTGTGCAGGTAGAAGGATTGCCCGCCGCGCGCGCGCTCGCGCTCGAGCGCGGCCTTGACGAGCTCCTCGTCGTACTCGCCGACGTGCGTGCGGATCATCTGCCGACCCTCGGGCGGCGTCTCGATGATCGAGATGTCGCGCAGCCCGGCGAGCGACATGTGCAGCGTCCGCGGGATCGGCGTCGCCGTCAGCGCGAGCACGTCGACCTCGAGCCGGAGCGAGCGGAGCAGCTCCTTCTGCGCGACGCCGAAGCGCTGCTCCTCGTCGACGATCACGAGCCCGAGGTTGCTCGGCACGACGTCGCGCGAGAGCAGCCGGTGCGTGCCGATGAGCACGTCCACCCTGCCGGCGGCGAAGTCGGCGAGCACCGCCTTCACGTCGGCCGGCCTGCGGAAGCGGGAGACCATCTCCACCCGCACCGGAAAGTCTGCGAAGCGCTCGCGGAACGTGTTCCAGTGCTGCTGTGCGAGCACCGTCGTCGGCACGAGCAGGAGCACCTGCCTCCCGTTGACGGCGACTGCGAAGGCGGCGCGCACGGCCACCTCCGTCTTCCCGAAGCCGACGTCGCCGCAGACGAGGCGGTCCATCGGCTGCGCCGCCTCGAGGTCCTGCTTGACCGCCTCGATCGCCGCCTCCTGGTCGTCCGTCTCCCGGTACGGAAAGCTCGCCTCCAGGCGGTCGAGCCACTCGCTCGACAGGTCGTAGGCGATGCCCGGGGCCTGCTGCCGCTCCGCGTAGAGACGGATCAGGTCGCCCGCCAGCTCGCGCGCGGACGTCCGGGCCCGCGACTTGATCAGCTGCCACGCCTTCCCGCCGAGCCGCGACAGCGCCGGCGCCCGGCCGTCCGCGCCGATGTAGCGCGAGACTTTGCCGATCTGCTCGTGGGGCACGTACAGCCGGTCGTCGCCGCGGAAGGCGAGGAGCAGGTAGTCGCGCGTGACGGACGCGACCGTCTTCGTCTCGAAGCCGAGCAGCCGGCCGACGCCGTGGTCCTCGTGCACGACGTAGTCGCCCGTGCGCAGGTCGGCGAACGACTGCAGCGCCCGGCCCATGCGGACGGCGCCGCGCGGCGCCCGCTTGCGGAAGATCTGCGTGTCGGGCAGGAGCGCGAGCCCGAGGTCGCGCCAGACGAAGCCGCGGCGGGCCGGGGAGACGGCGAACAGCAGGCCGCTCTCGCGCGGCAGCTCGTCCCCGGGGTCGAACAGCGCCGCCGCCACGCGCCGGAGGAGGTTCTGCGTCCGCAGCGCGTCGCCCCGGTGCGGGAAGGCGACGACGACGCGGTTCCCGGCGCGCAGCAGCCCGCTCAGCTCCTGCTCGGCCTCGGCCAGCCCCCGCGCGGCGATCGCGGGCCGCTGCGCCTCGAAGGCGAACGGTTGCCCCTGCGGGAGCGGGTCGAGCAGCGCGGCCGGTGCGAGCTCCGGCTCCGCGCCGAGCTCCTCGCGCCAGACGGCACGCACCGCCTGTGGCCGCCAGACCAGGTCGGG
>Ga0070741_10003692_pt1 | contig 37206 bp, 35 predicted proteins | sample Coa_R1_4_FD_66440 | JGI IMG/M metagenome (GOLD analysis project Ga0070741, IMG submission 66440) | Surface soil microbial communities from Centralia Pennsylvania, which are recovering from an underground coalmine fire - Coalmine... | ecosystem: Environmental > Terrestrial > Soil > Unclassified ... | reverse complement strand
GACGTCGAAGATGACCGGGAAGTTGGCTTGCACGATCGGCGGCGGGACGTGGTCCGGGTGCACGCCGAGCGTCGCGGACACGGTGATCCCCGCCGCCACGATCGCTTCGATGACGTCCGCGTCGGGTTCGCTCTTCATTCGCTCGCCGAGGAACGTGCAGTGCTCGATGGTGTCGACCCCCGCGTCGACCGCTTGTGCCGTGCCACCTGCGCCGTGGCAGTGCGCCGCCACGGGCAACCCGACGGCATGCGCTGTCGAGACGACGGTGGCGATCTGCTCCGCGGTGAACTGCGATGCCCACATCGGGAACGTCGGCGTGAGGATGCCGCCCGTCACCATCACCTTCACGACGTCACACCCGCGCGCCTTGCGCTCGTGGACGGCAGCGACGAGCGCGTCGGTGTCCGTGCAACAACCTCCGAGGAACCAGCAGTGCCCACCGTCGGCGGTGAGGGGCGGACCGGCGGCCAGGATCGTCGGCAGGTCGGGATCGTCGCGGATGTCGAGCGTGACGTAGTTGCGATCCCCGAGATCTCGGATCGTCGTGATGCCCGCGGCCAGCGCCCGCCGCCCGTTGGCCCGCGCCCGGGCCCGCAGCTCGTCGTCCGAGCGGCCGGCGACCTGCTCCTCGATCGAGCCGTTGCCGTCGAACACGAGGTGCTGGTGGGCGTCCACCAGGCCGGGCAACACGGTGACGTCACCGAGATCGACGACCTCCGTGCCGGACGGTGCGGGGCGGCCGACCTCGGCGATGGTGCCGCCGTCGACGACGACGACCGGTTCGTCCACGACGTCGCGCCCGTCGAAGAGCCGAGCCGCGCGCAGCGCCTGCATCACCCGCCCTCGTCGCGGTACGGGTCGAACAGCGCGGTGCCGCAACCGGCGCATCGTCCGTCCGTCGCGGGCGTCACCCCGTCGCAGTGCTGGCAGAAGATCACACGAGCGCGGGGTGTACGCCGTTCCCACAGCCCCGCGAAGTGGCTGTACTGCCAGCGGTTCCGGAACAGTTCCCGCATCGCCGTCTGGTGCTCCTCGCCGGAGAAGAACGCGTCGGCGTCCGCGGCCGTGTGCCAGAACGCGATGAGCGTGTAGTGCGGGCCGTCGGTGAAGTTGACCCGCCGGATGAAGCCGGGCGCGGCAGCCAGCTTCTCCATGAGACCGGCCGCCGAGTCCCAGAACGCGGCGGCCCGGTCCTCGTCCACGAACGTCGTCTGCAGGACGAGGATCGCCTCCGCTTCCTCGGGTCCCCGGTGACGGTCCGGCCCTTGTTGTGTGGCCAGGATCGTCGGCACCACGCGGACACCCTCGATGGCGGTCATCCGCTCGATGGCTGCCATCGGCGGTGGTGTGGTCAGAAGTTCGACCATGTGTCCCGCTCCCCAACATATTCGTCCGACAGGCTGTCGGACGACTCAGTGCAATGTAGGATGGATTCATGGCTCCGGTCAAGGGCACGCGCCGGTATTCCTCTGCCGTCCGCGACGAACAAGCAGCCCGGACCCGCTCTCGCATCCTCGACGCCGCGGCGGAGCTCTTCCTCCGGGACGGCTACGGCCGCACGACGATGAAGGGCATTGCCGACCGGGCCGGGGTGGCACGCGACACGGTGCACGCCGTCTTCGGCAGCAAGGCGCGCGTGCTGACCTCGCTCATCGACGTCCGGCTCGTGCCCGACGGCTCCGTGGCGAACATCACCGACCGCTCCGACGTCCAGGCCATCAAGGAGGAGACCGACCAGCGCGCGCAGATCGAGCTCTTCGCCGATTTCATCACGAAGGTCTCGGCGCAGTTGCGCCCGGTGTTCGAGGTCCTGCGCACGGCGTCCGCCGTCGAACCGGACATGGTGCACGTGTTCGAGGAGATGGACCGCTACCGCATGAAGAACATGCACACGTACGCCAGATGGATCGCGGCGCGCGGTCCGTTGCGCGTCACCACGCGGCAGGCAGGCGAGATCATCTGGACGCTCGCCAGCCCCGACGTGGGCCGCATGTTGTGCGACGAGCTCGGCTGGAGCCAGCGCCGCCACGCGCGCTGGCTCGCCGACACGCTCATCCGAACGTTGCTTCCTGATCCGTAGGGAACGGGAATACGTCGAGTGACCGGTCGGCCGCCGTCGACGTCCGGGCGAGGGAGTGGTAGCGGCGAGCGGCGAACCACCAGCGCTCCCCCACACGCTGAAAGCGGTCGTGGTACACGCCGTATGCCTGGGAGAACGAGCCGCGGTCGCCGTCGTGGCGGACCTCGCACATGTAGAGCCGACCGCGTGCCTCGGCGCTGCCGTCCACCCACACACGCCTGCTCAGGATCACGAACTCGAAGAAGTCGAAGCGCTCGATGGCAGGGCCGACGAACGATCCGAACGCGGCAGCACCCCGCACCACCGTCGGCTCGCCTCGCCGCGCGTCGATCACGATCTCGCAGTCGGGGAGGAACAGCTCGTCGAGCTCGCCGAACGCACGGCGGTTGATCACGTCCGCGTAGGTGTCGAGCAGCGCGTTGACGGCGACCCGGTCGACGGTCTCGCGCACGAGTGCTGCCTGCGGTTCGTCGTCCATGTCTCGCCCCTCGAAGCGCTCGTCGTCGCGGTCAGCCTGCCGCGGCGCGCCGAGCGTAGGGCCGGTCAGCCCTCTGCCGGAGCGGGCGATGTTGCCTCGAACGCGGCGCGATCGGCATCCGATTCGAAGCCGACGACCGCCCATGTCGCGGTGTGACCCGCCTGACGGAGGCTCTCGATCCGGTGGTTGCCGTCCTCGAGAGCGAGATCGCCGTCCTGGAACGTCACGACGACCGGCGCCGGTTGCCAGCCACCGGCCGTGATGCGCGCCGCCATGTCGGTCACGCGGTGGTCCCAGTCGTCGTCGTCGACGGCGCACAGCACGGGATCGCCCGGTGGCCCGGCCAGGCGCTGGATGCGGTCGATCGGGACACGGACAGGGCCCACCCACTGCGTCACGCGCTCGGTGAGCGTCGCCGCCAGCGGCGCGTTGTCGCTGCCGGGGCTGGCGAGGAAGTCCGCCACCCACTGGCGCAGCGCGCCTCGTGCCGCAGCGGCGCGCGCCGTGGCGACGGAGAACTCGTCGTCAGGAGCCATGGCGGTCCCCTACCCGGTGCGGCTCCTCATGTGCCGTCGACGGCCAGGAGGTGCGTCGCTTCGTTGAAGGAGTGCAACGTCCAGCGGTCGAGCGCGCGGTCGTGCTCCCAGTCCGTCAGCCCTGTGTTCGACGGGCGCAGCTGCGCGGTCGCCGCCGCGAACGGGATGCCCAGCAGCAGGCGCAGCGACGCCATGATCACGCCCGCGTGGCACACGGCGACGACGGTGCGACCCTCGTACTCGCGCGCGACGCGGTCGAGCATCGTCCGCACACGCTGGTGGAAGCTGTTCCAGCTCTCCCCCTCGGGCGCGAACACGCGGTCCGGTTCGGCCTCCATGTCGAAGGAGCCGTAACGGGTCGCGTACTCGGTCCATGTGAGGCCGTCGGCCGTACCGGGGTGCACCTCGCAGAGGTCGCACTCGCGGGCGAACGTCGGCAACCCGAGACCCGGTGCGATGATCGACGCCGTCTCGATGGCGCGGGGCAGTTCGCTGGCGAGCAGCACGTCGGCGCGCACGCGTCCCGACGAGGCGAGGTGGTCGTGCAGCGCGGCCGCCTGCCGCCGGCCGAGGTCGGTGAGGCCTGCGCAGCCGGTGCGTCCGGAGATGACACCGCCGAACCCGGCGTGGGCGTCGCCGTGACGCACGAGCAGCAACCGCATGCGCACACGCTACGGAGATCCGCCCGCCCTGCCGTCACGGCCGGCGTTGCTCGGCCCTGCAACAGAACGAGAGATCTATTGCATTCGTGCACTAGGGTCGGGGTGATGCCGGCCGTCGCGCTCCCCCTGCCCACACTCCCCGACCGCCTGCCGCTGCCCGTCCCGCCGTCGCTCGACCCCGTTCTCGACGCCACCGTCGAGTGCATCGCCCGCCACGGCTTGTCGCGCACGTCGATGAGCGACATCGCCCGCGAGCTCGGCGTCGCGCCCAGCACCGTGTACCGGAAGGTCGGCTCCGTCGACGGCGCCGTGCTGCTCGTCGTCGCTCGCGAGGCAGAGCGGTTCCTGGCACGAGTGCCGGACGTGATGGCGTCGGCGTCGGGGCCGCGCGCGATCACGGCCGTCGTCGCTGCCTGCGTCCGTACGGCGGCAGAGCACCCGATGACCGCGAAGATCCTGCGCGACGACAGCGACTGGTTGGGGCGTGTCGTGTCGCGCCGTCTCGACGCGTTCCTGGCGCAGGGCGCGGAGGTGGCACGTCCCATGCTCGAGGCGGCGATGGACGCTCGGGTCGTCCGTCGTCAGGACGCGACACTCCTCGCGCACTGGCTGCTGCGCGTCGCGCTCGCCGCGCTCGTGAGTCCTCCGCCGGGTGACCTCGACGACGCGCTCGATGCGTTGCTCCTCCCGATGCTGACGCCGGCGGCGCGACGGTGACGGCCACGGCCGCGGCACCATCGCCGCGCGCTCGCGCGACCGCCGCGGTCACGCACCTCGGTGCGGACGGCCCACCACGCGAACTGCGCGCCATCCTCGCCCTCCCCGCGGGCGCGGTCGGCGGCGCCAACATCGTGATGCAGTTGGCGCAGCTCCCGGTCGGCCACGGGGTCGCGGAGAGCAAGGTGGAGAGCGGCGCGTTGTACGCCCATCCGATCAAGCGAGCGCGCACGACGTTCGGGTACGTGATGATCGCGTTGTTCGGCACCGACGAGGAGCGCGACGTGCTCGCCGCCGAGGTCACGGCCGTGCACCGTCACGTGCACTCCGAGCCAGGTGCACCCGTGCGGTACACCGCGCTCGACCCGAAGCTGCAGCTGTGGGTGGCGGCGTGCATCTACCGCGGCCTCGAGGACGCGTACGCGTTGCTGAACGGGCCCGCGCCCGACGATCTGCTCGACCTCGTCTACGCGCACTCGGCGCGGCTGGCGACGATGCTGCAGGTCGCACCGGAGCTGTGGCCCGCCGATCGCGCCGCGTTCGACGAGTACTGGGCGCGTGCGACCGCGCGGATCGAGATGGACGACGTCACGCGCGCGTACCTGTACGACTTCGCTGGTCTCGGTTTCCTGCCCTGGCCGGTACCGCAACTGTTCGGACGCTTCCACCGCACGGTGACGGCCGGGTTCCTGCCGGCACCGTTCCGTGACGAGCTCGGCCTGGCATGGGGTCCCCGCGAGCAACGGGTGTTCGCCGTCACCACGTCGACGTTGCGGCTGGTCAACCGGCTGACGCTCCCCCCACTGCGCCGCCTTCCCTTCGAGATGTACCTGTGGGACATGCGCCGCCGCATCCGTCGCCGTCGCCGCATCCTCTGACCTCGACGGCGCGCCGGTTGTGTACGGTCGGCGGCGGCGATGGAGCTCGCCGGAACCGCCGAATGGCTGATGGCTCCTACCTCGAACAGGATCCGTGTCGGAGGTAGGGCATGTCCGATGAGCTCGAGAAGGGACCGAGACACAGCCGGCACGGCGTCGACTCCGGTCTCCCGATCGATCCCGACCTCTCCCCGTCGGACCCGGCCGAGCCGTCACTCGAACCCGGTCGCCACCATCGACGAGCGAGCAACCGCGCGGAGCTCGACGTCCTCGCGGTCATCGCGCTCGGGGGGATGGTCGGCGCGTCGGCCCGCTACGGCATCGCTCGCTGGATCCCGACGCCGCACGACGCCTTCCCGTGGGCGACGTTCTGGACGAACGTCTCCGGCAGCTTCGTGCTCGGCGCGTTGCTCGTCCTGCTCCTCGAACGTGTCCCGCCGACACGCCTGCTGCGGCCGTTCGCGGCGACAGGGATCATCGGCGCGTACACCACGATGTCGACGTACGAAGTCGAGACCGCGCTCCTGCTGAAGGACGGCCATCCCGTCACCGCGGTGCTGTACGGCGTGGGCAGCCTGGTCGCCGGCCTCGCGCTCGCGTATGCCGGCATCGTCGCCGGCCGCTTCCTTCCGTCCCGAGGCGTCGGCGCATGACCCGCACCACCTGGATCGCGTTCCTCGTCGCCGCCGGGGTCGGCGCGCCGGCGCGCTACCTCCTCGACGGATGGGTGCAGGACCGCACGACGGGCGCGTTCCCGTGGGGCACGTTCGTCGTGAACATCACCGGTTGCTTCGTGCTCGGGCTCCTCACCGGCGGCGGGCTGTACCACGGCCTCGGCGCCGACGCTCGCACGGTGATCGGTACGGGTGGCATGGGCGCGTACACGACGTTCTCCACGTTCACGTTCGAGACCGTGCGCCTCGCCGAGGAGGGCGCGCTCGACGAGGCGTTCCGCAACGTTGCCGCGAGCTTCGTCCTCGGTCTGGCCGCCGCCGCGGCCGGCATCGCGATCATGGCCGCGCTGTGACGACGTGCCACGCCCGGCAATGTTGGTGCGTTGTGGGCGCCATGGCGCCCACAACGCACCAACATTCGAAATCACGACGGACCGGGTGGGCGATGAGGGATTCGAACCCCCGACCCCCTGCGCGTCATGCAGGTGCTCTAGCCAACTGAGCTAATCGCCCCGGGTGGGCCGCTCACGTTAGCAGCGGCCCTCGGCGGCGCCGACGCCCTAACGGTCGCGCCAGGAGTCGACGTAGCCGTCGATCTCCGCCCCGGCGGCAGCGGGCGTCGGGTGGAGCGCGTGGCGGGTGTCGACCATGACGGCCACCTCGTCCGCCATGCGGGGCTCGCCTCGCGTGGCGGCGTCACGGGCACGCGCACCGGGTTGCGGCCCGTGATGCAGCCCGGTCGGGTGGAACGTCAGCATCCCCTCCCCGATGCCGGAACGCGACATGAACTCACCCCGGTGGTAGAAGATCACCTCGTCGTAGTCGACGTTCCGGTGGAAGAACGGCAGCCGCAACGCCTCGGGATCCGTCTCCATCGGCCGCGGTGCAAAGGTGCACACGACGAAGCCGGGCGCGACGAACGTGGTGTGCGCGGACGGTGGCAGGTGGTAGCGCGGCGACACGACCGGACGGATGTCCTCCACCGAGAGCCGCATGGGCGCGACGTCGCCCTTCCAACCGACGACGTCACAGGGATGGAACGGGTAGGTGACACACGTGTCCACACCGCCGCGCGTTACGACGACGGTGAACGTTCCCGCCTCGTCGATCGCTTCGGGCTCGGGGACCTCGATCACCGCGGGATCGAACAGGGCATGGCGCCCGAGCAGCCCGCGTTCGGGCAACGAGAACGCGCCGTCGAACGATGCGATGACGTACAACGACGTGTCGCTCGCGGGCTCGAACCGGTACGTCGTCCCCCGCGGCACGACGAGGTAGTCGCCGGCGCGGTACGCCAGCGGTCCGTACTCGGTGCGCAGCACGCCGTCACCGCGATGGACGAAGCACAACTGGTCGCCGTCGGCATCCCGGAGGAACTCCTCGCGCCCGCGCGCCAGCCGGTGCACACCGAGCGCGACCTCGTGGTTGGCCAGCAACACCGTCGGATGGAGATCGTCGACGCCACCGACGTCGGCCGTGTCGTAGGCGCGGTGCTTCGCGGGTCCCTCGACGGCGACCCAGCCGGTCGGCGGGTGGAGCCGGTAGAGGTGCGAGGCCGGCCCGTAGAACCCCGCCCGGCCGTGCTCCTCCTCGACGGTGCCGTCGGGCAGCCCGACGTGCGCCTGCCGGGACGTGCGTCCTCGCACCCACTGCGGCATGCCCTCCATCACGTCACAGGTTGCCCCGCCGCGCCTGCTCGCGCTCGATGGCTTCGAACAGCGCCTTGAAGTTGCCTTCACCGAATCCGCGTGCGCCTTCCCGCTGGATGATCTCGACGAACACCGTGGGCCGGTCGGTCACGCACTCGGTGAAGATCTGCAACAGGTACCCGCCGTGGTCACGGTCGACGAGGATGCCGAGCGCGGCGAGCTCGTCCCAGGGAAGATCGCGACCGAGCGCACCGAGCCGCCGACGGGCGTCCGCGTAGTACGACGGCGGCACGTCGAGGAACCGCACCCCTCGCTCGCGCAGGGCGGCGACGGTCGTCACGATGTCGTCCGTGCGCAGCGCGATGTGCTGCACGCCAGGCGTCCCGTAGTAGTCGAGGTACTCCTCGATCTGGCTCTTGCGGCGGCCGTCGGCGGGTTCGTTGATCGGCAGGACGATGCCGTCGCCGTTCCACACCACCGTCGACATCAGCGCGGAGTACTCCGTCGAGATGGCGTCGTCGCTGAAGTGGACGAGCTCCTCGAACCCGAACGCGTGCCGGTAGTACGCCACCCAGTCGCGCAACGTGCCCTTGTCGACGTTGGCGACGACGTGGTCGACGGCGTCGAGCCCGACCGGCGGACCGCTCGGCACCACGAGGGCGCTCGGTTCGAACTGGGGTGCGAACGGTCCGTCGTACCGCGAGCGGTCGAGGAACGTGTGGACCGTCTCGCCGTACGTCGCGACCGCGGCGTGGCGGATGCAGCCGTGGTCGAGTGGGTCGACGTCGTCCACGGGTGGGCGCGCCGGCAGCGCGCCGTGTGCGCACGCGGCGCGGTATGCCTCGTCGACGTCGTCGACGACGAACGCGATGTCGCGCACGCCATCACCGTGGTTGCGGACGTGCTCGGCGACCGGCGAGTCGGGATGCAGCGCACCCGTCACCATGAACCGGATGTCACCCTGCTCCACGACGTACGACACGCGGTCGCGCCGTCCGGTCTCCGGCCCCGCGTGCGCGATCGGCGCGAATCCGAACGCCGACACGAGGAACGCCGTGAACGCGCGCGCGTTGCCGACCCACCACTCGAGGTGATCGATGCCACGCAGGTGCACCGCCGTCGTCGTCTCGACGCTCGTCATGCCGCGCTCCGGCGCGCGAGACGGTCGTCGTCGAGGCCGTCCCAGAAGACCTTCACCGCGTCGAGCATCTCGACGCCGGCCCGCACGAACCGGTCCGCGTCGAAGCCCGGCATCCAGCGCACGGCATCGAGCTCGTCGACGGTGTGCGCGGCGTGCTGCGCCTCGACGCGGTCGTGCCACGTCCAGAACCCGAGTGGCAGATCGATCGCCTCTCGCGCCCGAACGATGCGCAGCCCGGCGATCAGCTCCTTCCAGAACCCCGCCGCCGCCCAGTGCTCGACGGCGTACGACGCGCCCTCGGCCTCGTTCTCGTCGTCGCTGCCGTAGATGCGCAGCAGCTCGTCGCAGAAGTGCAGCGTCGACGCCGTGCCGTGCCGGCGCTTGCCGAGCGACTCGAACCCGAGGCCCAACGGCGCCGCGAAGCGCAGGAGCCATTCGAAGTGGGCGGCCGAGAACCGGAACCGGCTGCCGTCCACCGAGCCATCGGTGGCGACACCGTCCTCGTCGACGTGGCCGTTGAACACCACGCCGAGCTCGTTCATCAGGATCTCCTTGCCCGCCCGGTACGACTCGAGCGTCGGCGCGTTGATCACCTTGCGCAGCTGCGCCTCGACGAAGAGGTGGCTGAACACCGAGAACTGCACGGTGAGGTGGCGGATCTCGTCGAGGGTCGCCTCGCCGCTCGCGAACCAGCGCGTGTAGCGGTTGTCGAGCACCACCGGGTGCCGGTGGACTGCCTCGTCGATGCGGTCGTGGAGATCGTCGGCCACGCCCGTGCCCCCTGGTGCGGCGATGTGTGCTGCTCAGTCAACGGCAGCGTCACGAAGCGGTCAACACTTTCCGGCTTCGCTGTACACATCGTCCAGCTGGAGCCCCACTGTGCTCTACGATCGGGGCATGTTGCCGACCGGGATCGACGTGCTCGATGCACGTCTCATCACCGCGATGGCGGCCGCGCCCCGCGCCGGCGTGATGGAGCTCGCCCGCCGCCTCGGCGTCGCTCGGGGCACTGTGCAGGCTCGCCTCGACAAGCTGCGCGAGCGCGGCATCGTCACGGGGTTCGGGCCCGACCTCGACCTGCGGGCGCTCGGCTACGACGTGCTCGCCTTCGTCACGCTCGAGATCGCGCAAGGGCGCCTCGCCGACGTCACCGCGCACCTCGCGGGCATCCCCGAGGTGCTCGAAGCGCACGCCACCACCGGCGTCGGCGATCTCCACTGCCGCGTCGTGGCCCGCACCAACGAGCACCTGCAACAGGTGATCAACGCGATCCTCGCGGTGAACGGCATCATGCGTACCACGACCCAGATCGCGCTCACCGAACAACTCGGCCATCGCGTCCTGCCGCTCGTCGCCCAACTCACCGAGTCGGAACGAGGGCGGTGACGACGCCGACACCGCTGCCGCGCGCCGAGTTCCCCGTCGTCGAGCAGTACCGCTACTTCGACCATGCCGGGGTGGCGCCCGTCCCGCGCGTCGCGGCCGATGCCATGCGCGCGTGGCTGGCCCGCGTCGAGCACCAGGGCAAGGTCGACTACGAGGAGCTCGAGGCCGCGGTGGAAGCAACGCGCTCGTCGGCCGCACGCATCATGGGTGTGCCCGCCGACGACGTCGCCTTCGTCAAGAACACCACCGAAGGCCTGGGGTTCGTCGCATCGGGACTGACGTGGCATCCCGGTGACCGCGTCGTCGTCCCCGACCACGAGTTCCCTTCGACGATCTACCCGTGGTTGGCCTTGCGCGACCTCGGGGTGCGTGTCGACCTCGTCCCCACCGAGGGCGAGGGCCGCGCCGTGACGGTCGACGCGTTCGCGCGTGCGATCGCCGACGGGCCGCCGCCCAGGGTCGTCGCCGCCAGCTGGGTCCAGTTCGGGCGGGGTTGGCGGGTCGATCTCGCCGCGCTGGCGAGCGTCGCCCACGACGCCGGCGCGTTGCTGTGCGCAGACGTCATCCAGGGTCTCGGTGTGATCCCCGTCGAGCTGGCGGCGTGGGGCGTGGACTTCGCGATGGCCGATGGGCACAAGTGGCTGTGCGCGCCGGAGGGGCAAGGCGTGTTCTACGCCGCACCGCCCGCCGCCGAGCAGCTGCGGCCGTTGGAGCCGGGGTGGGCCTCGGTCGACCATCGCCAGGAGTGGGACAACCTCGAGCTCGTATGGGACCGCACGGCACGACGCTTCGAGGGCGGCACGGCGAACACCGGCGGCGCCATCGCGCTCGGCGCGTCGATCGACCTCCTGCTCGATGCGGGCATCGACGCCATCTGGTCGCACGTCGACGCGTTGTGCGACCGGCTGGTCTCGCAGCTGTCGTCCGTCGAACACGTCCACGTGCTGACGGATCGCAGTGGCGACGGCGGTTCGGGCATCGTCACGTTCGCCGTCGACGGCATCGACGCGGAACGCGTCGTCGAGGAGCTCACCGCGCAGCGGTTCGTGTGCTCGGCGCGCGGCGGCGGGACGCGGATCGCGCCGCACGGCTACAACGACGACGACGAGATCGACGCGCTCGTCGCGTCGGTCGCGAGCCTGGTCGCCACGACGAGGTGATGCGGCCACGGATAGCCGTGGTCCACCGAACGATGTTCGACGTCGAGCCCCGCGACCGTGAGCCACTCCGCCATCTCGTCGGGCGACACGAACGTCATCCCCGCACCGACCGATTCCGTGATCCGGAAGACGCGCGTCGCCAGCGTCTCCTGCGCGCGGTTCCATCGCGCCTTCCACCGCGGCTGCGTGCCCATCTCCTTCAGCACCACCACCCCGCCGGGGCGCACCGCGGCCGCGGCAGCGGTGACGAGCGCCCGCTGGTCGTCCCGTGGCAACAGGTACAGCACGTCGGCGACGACGACGGCGTCCCATGCGCCGTTCGGCAGGTACCCGGGTGCGACCGCCTCGAACGTCACGTCCGCCTCGCCGGCGTGCAACCGCCCCGCCGCCTCCTTGGCCTCGGCGATCTTGTCGCCGTCGATGTCGACGCCGACGACATGGCGTCCGGGCGACTCGAGGCCGAGGTACAGCGACAACAGACCGTGGCCGCAGCCGACCTCCAGGACGTCACCCCGGCGCGGGACCGCTGCGGCGATGACGGGGAACGGACACCACCACCAACGCAGCCGCGTGTGCAGCCGTGTACCGCGCGGCGCGCTGGCGAAGAGGCGAACGGCGCGCGGTGTCATCGCGCAGCGCCGAGCGCGGCGAACGAGCCCAGCACGAAGCCGTTGCGGGCGACGGCGTCGCGCACCGACGGCGCGACGAGCGCGTCGCCCTCCTCGCCCCACCGGTAACCCCACTCGTACCGGCCCAGGGCGGGGTCGTCGTGCTCGCCGGGGTGCAGCCCGATCTCGGCCGTGGCCACACCGGTGGCGCCGAGGCGGTCGATCGTGGCAACGAGGTGCTGCTCGACGAGCGCACCGCCCTCGTCGAACCCCGCGAACGCGTCCGGCATGCGCAACCCTGCCGCGGTGGCCCGCCGGGCGAAGCGCCGGCCGAGACGATCGACGGCGCGCGACTTCGGCGAGCGCCCGGCGGCGCGCGTGGCCCGCACCGCGGGGATGGCGAACCTGTCCGCCAGTTCGATGAGCAGCGCACCGAAACGAGGCCAGAGGTGCAGGTGCTGGTGCGAGTCGAGATGGGTCAGCGCGCGACCGGGCAACGCCGCCGCCACCGCCTCGATCTGCGCCGTCAGTTCGCGCTCCATGTCCTGTACGTCGACGCGTCCCGCCATGGCACGTGGCAGGAAGGCGCGCCACGACAGCGCCAGCCGTCCTCGCCCGTCGACCAGCGTCGGGATCTCCGACCGCGAGAGCAACGGCGCGTCCTCCCCCACGACGGCGAGGTGCACGCCGACGCCGAGGTCCGGCACGTCGTCGAGCAGGCGGGCGTTCGCCACGAACGCGGGCCCGACCGCGAGTGCGGACGTCGACGTGACGATGCCGTCGCGGTGGGCACGCACGATGGCGCGACACACGCCGTCGGTCAGTCCGTAGTCGTCGGCGTTGACGATGAGCAGCCGGCTGGTCATCGCGTCAACGGTGACGCAACTGGTGCTCGGGCAGGGGCTCCACCTTGCGCACCGACGGGAGCAGCTGCAGCAGCTCGCGCAGGATCTTGACGATCACCTTCGGCGACGACAGCGTGGACGTGCCCCGCTCGCGCGGGAAGTAGTCGACGCCGAACTGGATGATGTAGAAGCCGAGCCGTTGCGCCTTGGCGAGCAGCTCCACGTCGATGAACGATCCCTCGCTGACCAGCTCGAGGTGGTCGAGCACCTCGCGGCGGATGAGCTTGAACGCGAAGTTGACGTCGCGTATGCGCAGACGGAACAGCGTCTTCACCAACGAGTTGTAGACGTGCGAGTACAGCGCCCGCTTGGCGCCCTCACCGGTGCGGTCGAAGCGGTAGGCGCTCACGATGTCGGCGTCGTAGACGTGCATGAGCCGGAGCGCCTTGCCGAGGTCGGCGAGGTCGAACGGCATGTCGGCATCGGTGTACAGCACGAGATCGGTGCGGGCTTCGGACAGCCCGGTCTTCACGCTCCCGCCCAGCTTGCGGTTCACGTCGTGGTGCACGACCCGGATGCGGGGATCGGTTGCCGCCAGCTCGTCGGCGATCTTCCCGGTGCCGTCGGTCGACGCGTCGTCGACGATCAGGATCTCGTACGTGGCGATCGCGCCGTCCTCGCACAGCTGGTCGCCGGTCTCCCGCGCCGCGTCGACGGTGCGGAGGATCATCTCCTCCTCGTTCCACATGGGGAAGAAGAACGTGAGGCTCCCGAACGCGGACGTCATCCCGCACGGACGTTACCGATTCGGCGCCACCCGCATGCGATGATCGACGTGGTGGCGCAGCCAGGGTCCGACATCGAGACGAGCGCGCCACCCGAGCCGAGCACGCGCGCCGTGGCCGCCTTCTACATCGCCACCGCCGCCGTGCTCTACGTGATCGTGGCTGCGGCCAACATCTTCCTGCCCCACTCGAAGGACTCGGACAACGCCGCCCGCATCCCCGGCCAGAGCGTCCTCGGTGGATGGCTGGAGTTCGACTCGACCTGGTACACGTCGATCGCCGCGCACGGCTACTACTACATCAAGGGGCAGCAGTCGCCGGTCGCGTTCTTCCCCGCCTACCCGCTCGTCGTGCGCGTGCTCACCGTGGTGTTCCGCAACGAGGCGCTCGCCGCCGTGGTGCTCACCGTCGTCTGCGGGCTCGTGGTGGCGCTCCTCTACTGGCGATGGCTCGGCGATCGGCTGCACGGACGCCAGCGCGAAGTGGCGTTCGCGCTCCTCCTGCTCTACCCGTACGCGTGGTTCCTGTACGGCACGGCGTACGCGGACGCGTTCTTCCTCGCGCTCGTGCTCGGCGCGTTCCTCGCTGCCGACCGCCGCAACTGGCTGCTGGCCGGCGTCCTCGGTGGGATCGCGTCGGCCGCCAGGCCCGTCGCACCCGCGGTCATCATCGGCCTCGTGTGCGTCGCACTCGACCGCCAGGGTGTGCTCCGTGTCGAGCGGCGGCGCGGCAACGGCACGCGCCGCGTCGGTGTCCACGTCGACACGAGCAAGTTGCAAGCGTCGATACTGTGGCTCGCGCTCTCGGTGACCGGTCTGGCGGCGTGGTGCGCGTACCTGTGGCACCGCTTCGGTGACCCGATCGCGTTCATGACCGTCCAGGCCGCTCCGGGTTGGAGCCAGCCCGCAGGACCGCACACCTGGTTCAAGATCGGGTTCTTCGACCTCGTCTTCGGTGGTCACCTGTTCGTGCTGCGCCTGTTCCCGCAGGCGTTCGTGACCGTCCTCTTCCTGTGCCTCGCGCCCGCAGTCGCACGTCGATTCGGCTGGGGGTACGGCGCGTACGTCCTCGTCGTGATCGGCATCCCCGCGCTCGGTACCGGGGACTTCCAGGGCATGGGCCGCTACGCGCTCGCCGCCTTCCCCGTGTTCGCCCTCGTGGGCGCGTGGATCGTCGAGCGCGGCCGTGCATGGACGAACGCGCTCGTCGTGACCAGCGCAGCGTGCCTCGCCATCGGTGCCCTGCTGTTCGGGACAGGCGCCTACTTGACCTGATCGTCGACGTCGCCCGATCGCGTGCGCAGACCTGCGGCGACGAGCGCGAGGCCGCCGGCCACGACGAGGTACAAACCGATGCCGACCTGGGCGTCGACGGCCGAGCCGGGGATGCCGAACTGCACCTCGATGTCGTGCGCCTTCGACCCCGCGTCGACCATGTTGACGATGGCGATGATCGTCGTCGTCGCACCGGTGATGAGCAGCACGATCTTCACCCACGTCTCGCGCCGGCCGAGCAGGGACGCAAGGGCGGCCACCGCCGCGACGCCCGCGGCGACGACGATCGTGCGACCGTCGCCGCCGGCCCACCCCGATTGCGCGCTGCCCGGGGGCGCGAGGCCGGCGATGCGGATGCGGACCCACACCTGGAACGCACCGACGATGGCGAGCGCGGCGCCCACCAGCGCGACGAAAGCTGCCTGCCGGTTGGCGTTCGTGCGGCGACGCGAGGCGGTGGACGGTGTGACGGCCGCGGGCTGCACGACCTCGTGCGCCGCGTCGACGGGGGGCGCGGTCACCGGCGGCGCCACAGAAGGCACCGGATCGACGACGGGGACCGTGACCGGGGGCGCGTCGACGGTGAGGCGTGCGCCGCACCCCGCGCAGAAGGCGGCGTCCTCCTCCGTCACCACGCGGTGGCACGACGGGCACACGGTCATCGCTCCCATCCTGTCCGTCACGCGTCCCCCGCGAAACCCTGCCGCACGGTGTTCTCCGTGATCGTCCGCGGGTCGAGGAACTGGAGGAGGTAGTCCGGTCCGCCCGCCTTCGAACCGACACCGGACATGCCGTAGCCGCCGAACGGCTGGCGACCCACCACGGCGCCGGTGGTGGCGCGGTTGACGTACACGTTGCCCGCCCGCAATTCGCGGGCAGCGCGCTCGATGTGCGCAGGCGAGCGGGAGCACACGCCCGCGGTCAGCGCGTACGGCGTGTCGTTGGCGAGCTCGAGGGCGTGGTCGAAGTCGGTGGCGCGCTGCACGGCGAGCACCGGACCGAACAGCTCCTCCTGCGCGATGCGATCATCGGGATCGACGTGCACGACGGTCGGGGGAACGTACCAACCGCCGTCGACGGTGGCCTCGTGACGAGCGAGCAACGCGCCACGGGCGGCCGCATCGTCGAGCGCACCGAGCAGGCGGGCGTGCGCGTCGGCGTCGATGACCGGACCGACCTGCACGGCCATGTCGGACGGATGGCCCACGATCAGCTCGCGTGTCGCGGCACACAGCCGGTCGACGAACGCGTCGTACACCGCGTCGAGCACGACGACGCGCGACGCCGCCGAACACTTCTGCCCGGCGTAGCCGAACGCCGACGCGATCGTGGCCGGTACCGCCTGATCGGGATCGGCGTCGGAGTCGATGACCATCGCGTTCTTGCCGCCCATCTCCGCGATCACGCGCTTGACGTGGCGTTGCCCGGGCGCCGTCGCCGCCGCAACGCGTTGGAGCTCGAGACCGACCGTCTTCGAGCCCGTGAAGGCGATGACGGCGACGTCCGGATGGGCGGCAAGGGGCGCGCCGACCCGCGGGCCGTCACCGGGGAGGAACTGCACCACACCGGGCGGCACGCCCGCGGCACGCAACGCCTCGATCAGGCACCACGCCGTCGCCGGCGACTGCTCCGCGGGCTTCAGGATCACGGGGTTGCCGGCGACGAGCGCGGCGACCGTCATCCCCGTCGGGATGGCGAGCGGGAAGTTCCACGGCGAGATGACGGCGGTGACGCCCTTGCCCTGGTACGTGAGGCGGTTCCGCTCCCCCGGCGGCGACTGCACGAGGGCGCCCGCGGCGCCGTCCAGTCGCAGCATCTCCCGCCCGTAGTACTCGCAGAAGTCGATCGCCTCGCACACGTCCGCATCGGCCTGGTCCCACGGCTTGCCGCACTCGAAGACCTCGAGCGCGGCGACGTCGACCCGCCGGTCGCGCAGCCACGCCGCCGCACGGAACAGCACCGCGGCGCGATCGCGCGCGGGCGTCGCGCGCCATTCGTCCGAGCGGGCGAGTGCGTGCTCGACCGCTCGCCGCACGTCGTCCTCGCTGCACGCCGCGCTCGTCGCGACGACACGGTCGTGGTCACCGGGGTCGATGCTCACGATCGATCGGTCGGTCGCCACCTCCTCGCCGGCGACGACCGCCGGCACGGCGCGCGGCGCGCTGCTGCCCGCCGCGTCCACCGCCACCGCGAACGTGGCGCGCCCGTCCGCTCGGCGCCACTCCGTCACGGGCTCGGGTGCGTACGGCGCCGGTGCCGCGGCGTCGGTGATCGGCCGGGCGGGCGACGACCCGAGCACCGGGAGAGGCGTGTCCGGGGGCGCCTCGAGCAGGTCGTCGAGCGCGCGGCCCTCGGCGAAGCGATGGCGCACGAAGCTCTCGTTGCTCGTGTTCTCCAGCAGGCGACGCACGAGGTACGCCATCCCGGGCACAAGGGCGCCGACGGGCGCGTACACGCGCAGTCGCAAGCCGCTCCGCCGTACGGCCGCCTGCATCGGCTCGGCCATGCCGTACAGCATCTGCACCTCGTAGCCCGTGTCGGGGATGCCCTTGGCGCGCGCGTAGGCGATCGCGTACGCCAGCGAGCGGAGGTTGTGCGTGGCGAACGCGCCCCGCACCTCGCCGTGGTGATCGTGCAGCAGGCGGACGCAGCGTTCGTAGTTGGCGTCCGTGGCCGCCTTCTGCTCGAACACCGGCGACGGCCACCCCGCGGCGCGCGCGTGGACCGTCTCCGTGTCCCAGTACGCGCCCTTGACCAGGCGCACGGTGATCGGTCGCGCCCGCTGTGCCGAGAAGGCGATGAGATCGGCGAGGTCGTCGCGGCTCTCCTTGGTGTACGCCTGCACGACGATGCCGGCCTCGAGATCGGCGAACTCGGGCTCACCGAGGAGCTCGCGGAAGAGCTGCAACGTCAGGTCCTTGACGTCGTAGTGCTCCATGTCGAAGTGGACGAACGCGTCCCGCCGGTGCGCTCGTTGCAGCAACGGCCGGATGCGCGCCTTCGCCTGTTCCAGACCGACCCGCCGGGTGAGCGGCTCGTAGTGCGCGGCCAGCGCGGTGGGCTTGATGCTGATGTTGACGCGCGAGATGGAGCCGAGGTCGTCGCGCTCGAGATGGTCGTCAGGGGGCCAGTGAGCGGCTGCGTCCGCGAACGCGTCGACGAGCTCGGCGACGCGCGCCGCGTACCGGTCGGCCTCCGACGCGACGACGGTCTTCTCGCCCAGGAGGTCCACGGTCGCCGCGGAACCCGCGCGCCACAGCGCGCCGAAACCGCGCACGGCCTCGGCGGCCGTCTGGCCCACGATGAACTGCTCGGCCATACGGGCGATGTTGCGCCGCGCCACACGCGCTTCGATCGAACGCCCGAACGGCACGTGACCGGCAACGTCGACACCGAGGTCCAGGACACGCGGCACCGCGACACCGTCGAAGTACTCCGCGAGGTGACGCGCGACGTCGACGTCGCCGTCGAGCGCGGGGAACACGTCGACGAACCGGAACAGCTGCGTCTTGAACTCCGGGCGTGCCATCGCCCAGTCGAGCATCCGCTCGCTCCACCACGACATGCGGAAGACCCGCGAGCGTTCGCCTGCACCCAGCTCGGCGAGTTGGTGCGCGATCGCCGCGACGTCGCGCTCGAGCGCTCGGTTCACCCGGTGGACGGCCCGACGTTGGTGTCGAGCCACGCGCACATCGGCGCGGCCGCCCGCCACACCTCGATGGCGCGCTGCTTCGGCTTGGCCGTGCCCAGCCACGCGGCCACCGGCCACTGCCGCCACGCGATGAGACCCTTCATGCGCAACAGCTCGATGCGCGGGTGTTCCTTCGGATAGCCCTTCGGCGCGGTCTTCAACGTGTCGTGGGCGGTGACCTCGATCCCCGCGGCACGCAGCCGGCCCACGATCTGCTCGAGGTCAGCGCCCGTGTGCTCGTCGTCGACCGCGCTGCGGAACCGCGCCAGCTGATCGGCGGCCATCATGTAGTAGCCGATGCCGACACCGAACCCTTCGGTCGACACCGACACGTAGCCGCCCTTCGACAACGTTGCGGCGATGTTCGTCTTGTACGGCGACTTGTCGCGGCTGAAGCGCGTGTCGCGGTTCGGCCGGAAGATCTTCCCGTCACCGAACTCGCCGGCCAGCTCGTCGAGCATCGCCACCATCGGCGCCCGCACCAGGGTGTCGTACTCGTGCTTGTGGGCGTGCCAATACGCACGCGAGTTGTCCGCCTCGAGCCCGTCGAAGAAGTCGAACGCCTCGGCCTTCCAGCCCCGGAACGGCACGCCCGAACGCTACGCCACCCGGATTTGCACGGGGTTGACCGCACCGTGACCGCCCAGCGCCAAGCTCGCCTGTACCGTCCGGCGCCGTGGTCTCGACCGTCGAGCTGCTCACGTCCCACAACGCACCGCAGCTCCGGCACCTGTACACGGGGCTGGCGATGCTCGCCGCCGAGGGCGGGCTCCGCTTCCGCCAGCAGGTCGTCCGCGGTGGCAGCGGCCCGCTCCACGCCGAGGGCCGTTGCCTCCTCGTCGTCGACGGCGTGCGCGTCGGTGTCGACATGCGTGACGACGACCAGATCGTCGCCACCGACGACGTCGATGTGTGGATCAAGCGCAGCTACCCGAAGACGGGCGCGCCTGCCAACGCCGTGCCGTACGGCTTGAACTACCCCGTGCTGCGCAGCGGCGTGGACCTCCGCATGGTGTCGCGGGCCTCGCTCCCGGAGGGTGGGCGCTTCGTGTCCGACCTGGCGCGCGCGCTCGCCGTCGACCGCCTGCTCGGCCGACCCGCGTGCCGGCGGGTGCACGACCTCCGCCCTCGCCCCGCCGTCGTCCCCGACGCCGGACCGACCGTCGTGTTGCAGACGCGGCCGTGGCCCGCGTCGCCCGAGCTCCCCGAGGAGCTACGAGCCGACCGTGACGCGGTGACGACGTTGCGCGCCTCGTGCATCCGCGCGCTCCGCAAGGAGCTCGGCCCTCGCTTCGTCGGCGGCTTCACGCCGACGGCCCACGCGCGGCGCAACTACGCGGACTGCATCGTCGACACCGCCGACGCCGCGGGCCCGATGCTCCTGCACCGGATGGGGGCGGTGCCGATCGTCGTCACGACGCGCGGCCTGGTGGGCTCCGTCACGTGGACGACCGGCGAGGCGGTCGCGCTCGGGCGGGCCGTCGTCGCGGAGACGCTCCGTGCCGTGATCCCCGGCGGCTTCGACGAGGGCACGCACTACCTCGCCTTCGACGATGTCGACGGCTGCGTCGCGCGTTGCGTCCACCTCGTCGAACACCCGGACGAGGTGGCGGCTGTCTCCGCCGCCAACACCCGGTACCACGACCAGCACCTGCGCCCCGACCGGCAGGTGCGACGTGTCCTCGACGCGGCGAGCGACCTCGCGAGGACGTGCCACACTCGTTGAATGCGGACCCTCGTCACCGGCGGCGCCGGCTTCATCGGTAGCCACGTCGTCGCACGCCTGGTGGAGCGGGGCGACGAGGTCGTCGTCCTCGACAAGTTGGAGCAGCAGGTGCACCAGGGACGGGCACCGCAACTGCCGGACGGTGTGCGCTTCGTCCACGGCGACGTCGGCGATCCCGAGGCGGCGGACGACGCACTCCGAGGCGTCGACGCCGTCGTGCACCTCGCCGCGGCCGTCGGCGTCGGGCAATCGATGTACGAGATCGACAACTACGTCCGCCTCAACACGATGGCCACCGCCACGTTCCTCGAACGTCTCGTCGCGCAGCCGACGCGTCCGAGCCGTCTCGTCGTGGCGTCGTCGATGTCGATCTACGGCGAGGGTGCGTACGAGTGCGAGCAGCACGGCCGCTTCGCACCGGCACCGCGCCCGGAGGCACAACTCGCTCGCCACGAGTGGGAGGTGAAGTGCCCGACGTGTGGCGCGGACAGCCGCCCGGTGCCGACCCCGGAGGACAAGCCCGTCGTCCCCACCTCCATCTACGCCATCACGAAGCGCGACCACGAGGAGCTGTCGCTCGTCGTGGGCAGCGCGTACAACATCCCCGCGGTCGCACTGCGCTTCTTCAACGTGTACGGCCCGGGTCAGGCGCTGTCGAACCCGTACACCGGTGTCGCCGCCATCTTCGCGTCGCGCTTGTTGAACAAGCGGGCGCCGATCATCTTCGAGGACGGCGCGCAGTCGCGCGACTTCATCCATGTGTCCGACATCGTGCGCGGCATCCTCCTCGCCATGGAGAGCGAGCGCGCCGTCGGGCAGGCGGTGAACCTCGGCACCGGCCGCCCCACGACCGTCGAGGAGATCGCCCGCCACGTCGCCAAGGGACTGAACGTCGATGTCGAGCCGGAGCGGCTGCAGCGCTTCCGCGCCGGCGACATCCGCCACTGCATCGCGGACACGACGCGCGCTGCGGACCTGCTCGGCTTCATACCCGACGTCGACCTCGCCGACGGCATGGCCGATCTCATGTCATGGCTCGAGGGTCAAGAGGCAGACGATCGCGTCGACGACGCGACGCGCGAGCTCGCCGAGCGAGGCCTCACGAGTGCATGACCTCGCCATCATCACCGTGTCGACGAACGAGGCGCGGTGGTTGCGGACCTGTCTCCGTACGGTGTTCGAGCACGCCGGCGACATCTCGCTCGACGTGGTCGTGGCCGACAACGAGTCGACCGACGGCACGAGCGAGCTCGTGGCCGACGAGTTCCCGAAGGCGCGCGTCGTTCGTTGCCGCAACCGCGGCTTCGCTCACGGCAACAACCGCGCGCTGCTGACGACGGACGCCCGCTACGTCCTCTTCCTCAACCCGGACACGGAGACGATCGAGGGCACGTACGAGTCGTTGGTCCGCGCCATGGACGAACGCCCGACCGTCGGGCTGATCGGGGTGCGCCAGCTCGACGGCGACCGCGTCCTGTTCCCCACCATCCGGTGGTTCCCGTCACCGGTGCGCGCGTTCGCGCAGTCCCTCGGCGGTGAACGATGGGGCCGCGGGCTCGGACGGTGGACGGGCGAGCGCGAGCTCGACATGCACATCTACGAAGAAGAGGTCGAGTGCGACTGGACCTCGGGCTCGTTCATGCTCGCCCGGCGCGAGGCGCTCGAGAGCGCGGGCGCGATGGACGAACGCTTCTTCATCTACTGCGAGGAACCCGACCTCTGCTCGCGCATCAAGCAGGCGGGATGGTCGGTCCGCCATCTCCCGCTGATGACGATCGTCCACTACGCGGGCAAGGGCGGCGTGAGCCCGAAGATGGAGTCGCAGGACGCCTATGCCCGGCGGCAGTACGCGCAGAAGCACTTCCCACCGGCCAAGCGGTACGCGTACCTCGCCGGTGTCGGGACCGGACTCGCGTTGCGCGCCGCGTTCGCGGCACCGGATCGCAAGGTCGCCAGCAAGCAGGCGCTGCGCACGCTGGTCGGTCTCGCACCACCACCGTTCGGTCCGCCCCCGGAACAGGCACTCGCCATCCGAGGCACGACCACGATCGAATAGGCCGCGATGCCGGACGCCGTCGTGGTCGGAGCAGGGCCGAACGGGCTCGCGGCCGCCGCCACGCTGGCGAGAGCGGGCGTGCACGTCGCCGTGTACGAGGCCAACGCAACGGTCGGCGGCGGTGCCCGCACCGACGAGCTGACCCTGCCGGGTTTCCGCCACGACATCTGCTCGGCGGTGCACCCGCTCGGCGTCGGTTCGCCGATCTTCCGGTCGTTGCCCCTCGAGCAGCACGGGCTGGAATGGGTGCATCCCGACGTGCCCCTGGCCCACCCCCTCCCCGACGGCACCGCCATCGTTCTCTCCCGCTCGATCGACGAGACCGTCGCCTCGCTGGAAGCCGTCGACGCCCGCCGCTACCGGCGGATGGTGGCGCCGTTCGCCGAGCGGTGGGACGACCTCGCAGCCGGCGTCCTGGGCGCGTTCTCGGGCGGCATCCCCCGCGATCCGTTGCTGGTGGCGCGCTTCGGTGTGCGAGCGCTGTTGCCCATCGACGTGCTCGTCCGCCGATTCGGCGGGAAGCGGGCGCCGATGCTCCTCGCCGGCATGGCAGGGCACGCCATCACCCCGCTGTCGTCGCCGTTCACCAGTGGCGTGGCGCTCCTCTTCGCGGCCGCGGGCCACGCCGTCGGTTGGCCGTTCCCGCGTGGCGGCGCGCAGTCGCTGTCCGACGCGCTCGCGTCGTACGTGCGCTCGCTCGGCGGCGAGGTGCGCACCGGCGCACGCATCGAGTCCGTGCGCGACCTGCCGGCGGCGGACGCGTACCTCTTCGACACCACGCCCGAGGCGTTCGCCGCCATCGTGGGCGCGCGCCTGCGCCGTCGTGAGACCCGGGCGCTGTCGCGGTACCGCCACGGCCCCGCCGCGTTCAAGGTCGACTACGCGCTCGACGGGCCCGTGCCGTGGGCGGCGCAGGACTGCCACCGCGCGGGCACGGTGCACGTCGGCGCGTCGCTCGACGAGATCCGCGCCGCGTTGCACGCCGTGCACCGTGGCGCGGCACCGGACAGACCGTTGCTCCTGACCGCGCAGCAGTCGCGCTTCGACCCGACGCGCGCCCCGGACGGGTCACAAACGTTCTGGGTGTACGGCCACGTGCCGTTCGGGTGGACGGGCGACCTGACCGACGCCATCGAGCAGCAACTCGAACGGTTCGCACCCGGGTTCCGCGACCGCGTGCTGGCGCGCGCCGTCACCGGACCACCGGGCATGGAAGCGAAGAACGCCAACCTCGTGGGCGGCGACATCTCGAACGGGCGCATGCTCGGCGTGCAGACCGTGCTGCGTCCGTGGAAGAAGCTCGTGCCCTACCGGGCGGCGGATCCGGCGTTGTTCCTGTGCTCGGCGGCCACACCCCCCGGGCCGGGCGTCCACGGGATGAGCGGCTACAACGCCGCGCAGGCGGCGTTGCGATCGTTGCGAGCGCGCCCGTGACATGAGTTGGTTCTCGGCGCCCGGGTACTGGCTCAGCCGGCTGGTGTTCGAACGTGCGCTGGCGCTCACCTACCTCCTCGCCTTCGTCGCCGCCCGCAACCAGTTCCGGCCCCTGCTGGGGACGCGGGGCCTGCTGCCGATCCCGCGCTTCGTCGCCGTCGTGCCCTTCGGGCGGGCGCCGAGCATCTTCCAGTGGCGCTACTCCGACCGCCTGTTCGCCGTCGTCGCCTGGACGGGCGTCGCAGGGTCGGTCGCCGTGCTCGCCGGTGTCGTGGACGCGTCGCCGTGGTGGTGCTCGGTGCTCGTGTGGCTCCTGCTGTGGGCGCTGTACCTCTCGATCGTGAACGTCGGCCAGCTCTGGTACGGCTTCGGGTGGGAGTCGCTGCTTCTGGAAGCGGGGTTCATCGCCGCGTTCCTCGGTCCGGCACGCACGGCGCCGCCGGTGCTCGTGCTCTGGTTGTTGCGATGGCTGCTGTTCCGCCTCGAGTTCGGCGCGGGCCTCATCAAGCTGCGCGGCGATCCGTGCTGGCGCGACCTGACGTGCCTCTACTACCACCACGAGACCCAGCCGATGCCGAACCCGCTGAGCTGGCGCTTCCACCACCTCGCCAAGCCGCTGCACCGCATCGAGGTCGCCGCCAACCACTTCGCGCAGCTCGTCGTGCCATGGGGTCTGTTCCTCCCGCAACCCGTCGCGGGCGTCGCGGCGTTGATCGTCGTCGTGACGCAAGCGTGGCTCGTGACGAGCGGCAACTTCGCGTGGCTCAACTTCCTGACGATCGCGCTGGCGGTGTCGGTGCTCGGCGACGGGCTCCTCCGTCACGTCGTGCACGTGTCGCCACCCGTGCTGCACGAGCCGAGCGCCCCGTTCGCGGTGTTGGTCGTGTGCCTCACCGTGGTGGTGGTCGTGCTGAGCCGGCAACCCGCTGCCAACCTCGTGTCCCGACGGCAGGCGATGAACCGCAGCTTCAACGCGTGGCACCTCGTCAACACGTACGGCGCGTTCGGCAGCGTGACGCGCGATCGCCACGAGATCGTCGTCGAGGGCACCGACGCGACCACGCTCGACGGCGCCACCGAGTGGCGCGAGTACGAGTTCAAGGGCAAGCCGGGTGACGTGCACCGTCGGCCGCCACAGTTCGCGCCCTACCACCTCCGGCTCGACTGGCTGATGTGGTTCGCCGCGCTCTCGCCGTCCTACGCCGAGGGATGGTTCGTGCCCTTCCTGCGCAAGCTGCTCGCCGGTGACGACGCGACGCTGAAGCTGCTGCGCCACAACCCGTTCCCGGACGAACCACCCACGTACGTACGGGCCCGCTTCTACCGGTACCGGTTCACCACCCGCGACGAACGCAAGGCGACCGGTGCGTTCTGGCATCGCACGTACGCCGGCGAGTTCGTGCGCCCGATGCGGCGCGACTTGGTGCGGGACACGACGGTCCCGCAAGATCGCACGTGACATGGACACCTGGCTCGGACTGCAACAGGACGCCGACGACCGCTGGTCGTTCACACTCACGCCCGAGCTGGCGCGCTTCGACGGCAAGCTCTACGGCGGCACCGGCATCGCGGTGACGACCGCGTTGCTCGAGCACGCGACCGGACGAGACGCGCTGTGGGCGACTGCCCAGTTCGTCGGGAGCGCCGATGTGGGTGACCGCATCGAGTTGCACGTCGAAGTGCTCGCGCAGGGACGGCGGACGTCGCAGGTGCGGGTGACGGGACGTTGCGACGGGCGCACGGTGATCGCCGCGCTCGGTGCCGCAGGCGAGGCGCGCGCCAACGCCATCGAGGCCCACTTCGGCACGATGCCGGACGTGCCCGGACCGGACGACGCTGGCCCGTGGATGCCGCGCGTGCCGTTCGAGATCCCGATGGACCGCCCGAGCTGGCTCACCATCACCGAGTTGCGAGAGGTGCAGGGCATGACGCCGCGCCCGCTGTGGGCACGCCTGCGCGACCGCGCGCTGACCCGCGCCGCGCTCGGCTTCCTCGCCGACATGGTCCCGAGCGCGGTGATGCAGGCGGCCGGGCGCCCCGGCGCCGGAACCAGCCTCGACAACGCCATGCGCTTCGGTCCCCCACCCGACTGCGAGTGGCTGCTGATCGACTTCGACCCGTACTTCGCGTCGGGCGGCTACGTCCACGGCGGCGCCCGCCTGTGGTCCGAGGACGGCACCCTCGTCGGCATCGCCAGCCAGACGGCCTCGGCGATCCTCTTCGACTGACGCCCGTCCCGCCGCAGGGCGTCGTCGCCCGGGCAACCTTGGAGGCGGCGACCGGAATCGAACCGGTGTACAGGGCTTTGCAGGTTCTTCCTCCGGCGTCCCGGAGGGACCCCTTCGAAAGAACCTGCAGGTCAGAGTGGGTGAGCGGACGGCTGCGGACGGGTGCGAATTATTGCGACCGCGGGATGGACGCGGGATGAAACCGTCGCCGCACCGTTGATCAGTGTCCGACGCGCCGGTCTGTCGCCGCTGCCACCGCCCGGTCGTGCACTCGCGCGCTGCGTACGACGCCTATGAGCGCATGCACTGGGTCTGCGTCCACTACGAGTTCGAGCACGGCGACGAACGCGATCCTGACCTCGCGTGCAGGGATCCGTCGTGCCCGAGCCGGGTGATCGACAAGGACCCGCCAACGGATTGGCTGACGGAACACGGCATCACGCCAAGCAGCTGACTCTTGACGGCCATGGCCGCATTGCGGACATGGCAAGTCTGTGCCGTGTTGTGGGGTCGTGTACACGGCTGATGTCAACGTGAGCACGGCGTGAGCTGAGAAACCCTTCGCGAATCGGCGTGCTCGATGCACGTATACAGGGTGTGGGTCGTGCCGGTGTCGACGGCGTGAGCAACTGCTACTGAGGGTCGTCGACGCAGCCGCGATGCTGGTATCAGCCGCACGAAGGCGTACGCGCTGATCGGCCGAGGCGAGCTCCAGGTGGTCCACATCGACGGCGCCGCGCGCGTGCCGGTGGTCTCGATGCCCGGTACGTCGATCGGTTGGTGTCACCCCCTCGTCGTACGATACGAGGAGCGCGTCTTCAGACGAGCGCCTCGCAGCCTCCGCTGCCCTTCAGCGATCTCTCGAAGGACTGACGGATGGCGTCGATCTCGAAGCGCTTCACGGCCGCCGGTGAGCCGCGCTACGACGTCCGCTACCGCGCCGGCGGCCGAGCCGTCGAGGAGACGTTCAAGCGCCGCCAGGACGCCGAGAACCGCGTCTGCCAGATCGAGGCCGAGCGGCTGAAAGGCCCCGTCGCCGATCCGCGCCGCGGCCGCGAGAAGCTCATCGAGTTCGCCGAGCGCTGGCTCGAGGCGCGCACGGTGAAGGGCAAGCCGCTCGCACCGATGACGAAGCAGGGCTACCGAGGCCTGCTCCACCGGAACATCGAGCCGACCATCGGCGGGTACGCGCTCGCCGACATCACGCCGGCGGTCGTACGGGAGTGGTACTCGAAGCTGTCGGTCACCGCCGGCGGTGACCAGGCGGCGAAGAGCTACCGGCTGCTCCGCGCGATCCTCAACACCGCCGTCGACGACGAACTCATCGGCCGCAACCCGTGCCGCATACGAGGCGGCGGCGCCGAGCACGCAGACGAGCGGCCGATGATCGACGCCGAGTTCGTGTTCCGCCTCGCTGATGCGATCACGCCTCGGCTACGCGCGCTCGTGATCGTCGCCGGCTTCGTCGGGCTCCGCACCGGGGAGTTGCTCGCCCTCCGTCGCTGCGACGTCGACCTGGCGAACGGTCGGCTCACGGTGCTGGTCCAGGCGCAGCAGATCGTCGGCGAGGGCCGGATCGTCACCGGTCCGAAGTCCGAGGCCGGCCAGCGGACCGTGAGTCTGCCGAAGGTCGTGGTCGAGGCCCTCGAGAAGCACCTCGCCAACTACGGCCAGCTCGGCGAGGCCGGTGTGCTTTTCACCGGGCCGCGAGGCGAGCCGATCACGCGGGCCCTCCTGTCGAAGGAGTGGCAAGCAGCCCGGACGGCTGAGAACGCTCCCGAAGCCCTGCGGATCCACGACCTCCGCCACCACGCTGCGACGTTGACCGCCCGGATGCCCGGCATCACGACGAAGGAGCTGATGGCGCGGATCGGCCACGCCTCGCCACGAGCGGCGCTCATCTACCAGCACGCCACCGAGCAACGCGACCGCGACATCGCGGCGTACCTCGACCAAGCGATAGGCAAACGGTGACGAGCATCTTCGAGGACGACGCCGAAGTCCGGCTGTCGAAGGCCGAGGCGTTCATGATCACGGCTGCCCTCATGGACGCGCTCGACCTCATGGACCACTCGAGTCCGTCGTTTCAGGTGTCCTGGGACCGGCTCCGGCGATCGCTCGAACTGCTGAGAGACCGCATCTGGCCCAACAAAGGAGGTCGGTACGATGGACCCAGTGACGACGACTGAGCACCTGATGACGCCTCCGCAGGTCGGTCGCGCGCTCGGCATCGAGACCTACGACGTGCTGTGGCTCCTGGACGCCGGCGAGCTCCCGCTCATCAAGGGCGACGACGGCATGGTGTACGTACCACTCCAGGCCGTGGAGGCGTACGCCGAAGGCCACCGCTGATCAGAGCGGACCATCGCCTCTTCCCTTGACACGACTGCGATTCTGAGATCTTCGTCGTGATGACGACGAGGTATTCGCGGAGGTCGTGCGGTGGCTCGCACCTCGTCACGTCGTTGGAAGGGCTGTCGTCTCTGCAAGCCCCACAAGCACGCCGGTAACGGTGATGCCGTTCGGAAGCCTGTTGGCGAGCTGCGCCAGCTCGGCAAGGCGCGACGCGTCCGCCGTCACGATCTCGGCGACTCCGCGGGATAGACGCGGGATGGCGTAACCGCGGGCCAGGCGAGACAAAGCCCTGTGCACCGCACGTGAGCAGGAACAGGGTGCTGGAGGCGGCGACCGGAATCGAACCGGTGTACAGGGCTTTGCAGGCCCTTGCCTAAACCACTCGGCCACGCCGCCGGGAAACGGCAACGTTAGCGGTCAGTTCGTCTCGCCAGGGGGGTGCTGACCTAACGTCAGGTGCATGCACGAGTACCAGAAGCTCTTCATCGGTGGCGAGTGGGTCGAGCCGAGCGGCACCGCCACGATCGACGTGATCTCCCCGCACTCCGAAGAGCTCGTCGGCAGAGTGCCCGAGGGCACCGAGGGCGACATCGACCGCGCCGTCGCCGCCGCTCGTGACGCGTTCGACAACGGCGAGTGGCCGCGCATGACACCGGCGGAGCGGGCCGAGATCGTCACCAACTTCAGCAACGTCTACGCCGCCCGCATGATGGACATGGCGGCGGTGATCACCGAGGAGATGGGATCGCCCATCTCCTTCTCGCAGCTCGCGCAGTCGCCGGCGCCGTGGATGATGCTCAACACCTTCATCCAGATCGCCAACGAGTATCCCTGGGAGGAGACGCGTGTCGGCGTGCTCGGCAGCGACGTCATCGTCCGCAGCGAGGGCGTCGGTGTCGTCGGCGCCATCGTGCCGTGGAACGTCCCGCAGTTCGTCACGATGTCGAAGCTGGCGCCGGCGCTGCTCGCCGGCTGCACGATCGTGGTGAAGCCGTCACCCGAGACGCCGCTCGACGCGTTCCTCATGGCCGAGCTGCTCGAGGAGGCCGGCGTCCCGAAGGGCGTCGTCAGCATCGTGCCCGCGGGCCGCGAGGTGGGTGAGCACCTCGTCCGCCATCCGGGTGTCGACAAGATCGCGTTCACCGGTTCGACGGCGGCAGGGCGTCGCATCGCCAGCATCTGCGGCGAGCAGCTCAAGCGCTTCAGCCTCGAGCTGGGCGGCAAGTCCGCCGCCATCATCCTCGACGACGCCGACCTGCAGCAGACCGTCGACGGTCTGAAGTTCGCGTCGCTCATGAACAACGGCCAGGCATGCGTCGCGCAGACTCGCATCCTCGCCAGCAGGTCGCGCTACGACGAGGTCGTCGATGCCGTCGGCGCGATGGTCGGTGGCCTGTCGGTCGGCGATCCCACGGATCCCGCCACCGAGGTCGGCCCGCTCGTGGCCGAGCGCCAGCAGGAGCGCGTCGAGAAGTACATCGCCGTCGGGCAGGAGGAAGGCGCCAAGGTCGTCGTCGGCGGCAACGGCCGCCCGAGCGGCCTCGAGAAGGGTTGGTACGTCCAGCCCACCGTGTTCGCCGGCGTCGACAACTCGATGCGCATCGCGCAGGAGGAGATCTTCGGTCCCGTCCTCGCCGTGATCCCCTACGACGACGTCGACGATGCGGTTCGCATCGCCAACGACTCCGAGTACGGCCTCGCCGGCTCGGTGTGGACGGCCGACGTCGACCAGGGCCTCGACATCGCGCGTCGCGTGCGCACGGGCACGTACGGCATCAACCAGTACACGATGGACTTCATCGCGCCGTTCGGCGGGTTCAAGGGCTCGGGCATCGGTCGGGAGTTCGGTCGCGAAGGCCTCGAGCACTACGTCGAGCTGAAGTCGATCGTGCCGCCCGCCGGCTGACACCGGCGCACCGCAGACCACACCGCACCGGGCTCGCACCACCCCTCCGCCGCGCGCCGCGGCGACGCTCGGTGAGCGAAGCGGAACGCATCGTGCACCCTTCGTGACGATTCGTCGCGCTTGCGCAAATGTTCAGCTCTTCGCGCAAGGATCTGACCGCACACGGTGGCGAATACCTGTACTGTGGCCGTTGCGTGGCGGCGATGAATCACCCAGCGTGGTGCCTGCTCAGGCAACCGCGCTGAGTAACTCGAAGGGGCAGTGATGGCGGTCGAGACGGAGCAACTGCACGCGGCGACAGCATTCACCGCGTCGGGCGCGACCCCGGACGAGGCGCGGCCTCCACGGTCGTTGCGACGAGTCCTCCAACTCATCGACGTGATCGGTTTCGCGGCGGGGTGGACGATCGCGTGGGTGCCGCGTGCGACGCGCGGCTCCATCTCGTGGTCGACGATGTACGTCGAGCTCGCGGTCATCGTCGTCAGCAGCATCGTGTTCGCTTCCGCACACGGCCTGTACCGCACGCGCATCAACACGATGCGCGTCGTCGCCTACAGCCGGTTGATGTCCGCGTCGGCGGTCGCCGCCGCCGTTGCGTTCGCGGTGACGGCGCGCTTCGACGGCACCGCAGGCATCAAGCGCCCCGTGCTCGGCGCCGTGCTGGCGTTCGCCTTCACCGCGGTCGGCCGCTACAGCTTCGACTTCTGGTTGATCCGTGCCCGCAGCGCGCGCCGGTACCTGCGTCGCATCGTCCTCGTCGCCGACGAGCACGAGGGACGCCGTTTCCACGACTTCCTCGAGAGCAACCCCGAGATCGGCTACGACGTCACCGCCATCGTCGGCCCGACCAGCGACCCGGACCTCGGCATCCCGTGGCTCGGTTCCACCACCGCGGCGCGCGTCGCCGTGTCGAGCACCGGCTCGTCGGGCGCCATCGTGCTGTGCAACGGCCTGCCCACGCAGCAGGTGAACGAGGTGACGCGCGAGCTCAACGCCGCCGGCGTGCACGTGCATCTGTCGAGCGGGTTGTTCGGGGTCAACTACCGCCGACTGCGCGCCGTGCCGCTCGGCCACGAGCCGTTCCTCTACCTCGAGCCCGCCACGCTGTCGGCGTGGCAGCTGATGGTGAAGCGCGTCGTCGACGTGACGTTCGCCGTGTTGGCGCTCGTGCTGACGACGCCCGTGCTGATCGTCAGCGCCATCGCCATCAAGCTGCACGACCGCGGGCCCATCCTGTTCACGCAGACGCGAGTCGGCCGCAACGGCAAGCCGATCCGCGTGCACAAGCTGCGCACGATGAGCGTCGACGCCGAAGCCCGCCTCGAGGAGGTCATGCACCTCAACGAGCGCAGCGGCCCGCTGTTCAAGACGGAGTCCGACCCCCGCGTCACGCGCGTGGGCGCGTTCCTCCGCGCCACGAGCATCGACGAGATCCCCCAGTTGTTCGACGTGCTGCGGGGCGACATGAGCCTCGTCGGGCCTCGCCCTGCGCTGCCGGAAGAGGTCGCCGAGTTCGACGACGCCCTCCTCGGGCGGCTGCGCGTCCGCCCCGGGGTCACCGGGCTGTGGCAGGTGGAGGCGCGGGAGAAGCCGTCGTTCGACGCGTACCGCCGTCTCGATCTCTTCTACGTCGAGAACTGGACGCTCACGCTCGATCTCGCCATCGTCATCGACACGCTTCCGGCCGTCGCCGACCGCGCCCTGCGCTCGGTCGCGGGGTCGTTGCGTCGACGCCGTCAGGACGCGCCCGTCCTCACCGCCGTGCCCGCCATCGCGACCGCGGACATCGCCGTCGAAGGCGATCCCGCCGACACGGCCACCTGACATGCGCGCGCGTCCGCACGTCCTCATCGTCGTCCAGAACATGCCGGTCCCCCTCGACCGGCGTGTGTGGCTCGAGTGCCGGACGCTGCGCGACAACGGCTACGACGTGTCGGTCATCTGCCCGAAGGGCCCGCGCGACCCGTCGTACGAAGAGATCGACGGCGTCCGCCTGTACAAGTACCGGTGCGCGCCGCCGGCGACGGGGCTGCTCGGCTACGGGTTCGAGTTCGTCTACTGCTTCCTCCGCGCCGCGTTCCTCGCCCGCCGCGTCCACCGCTACCAGCGCATCGACGTGTTGCAGGCGTGCAACCCGCCCGACACGTACTGGCTGCTCGCCCGCGTGTTCCGCAAGGCGGGCGTGAAGTTCGTGTTCGACCACCACGACCTGTGCCCCGAGCTGTACCTGTCGAAGCCGGGAAGGAAGCGCCAGTGGCTGCTGCGCGCCCTGTCGTGGCTCGAAGAGCGCACGTTCGCGTCGGCCGACCTCGTGCTCAGCACGAACGAGTCGTACCGGAAGGTGGCGTGCGCGCGCACCGGCTACGACCCGAACGACGTCGTGGTCGTGCGCAGCGGCCCGGATCCCGAAGCCATGCAACGGGGCGAGCCTCGACCGGAGCTGCGCAACGGCCGTGCCCACCTCGCCTGCTACCTGGGCTTGATGAACCCGCAGGACGGCGTCGACACCGTCATCCGCGTCGCCGATGTGGTGGTGCGTGAGTTGCACCGCACCGACATCCAGTTCGGCCTCCTCGGCTACGGCGACTGCCTCGAGGACCTGAAGGCGATGGCGTCGACGCGCGGGCTCGACGACTTCATCACGTTCGCGGGGCGCGTCGAGCTCCCCCAGATCACCGAGTGGCTGTCGACCGCGGATGTCGGCGTGTCGCCCGACCCGTTCACCCCGTTCAACGACGTGTCGACGATGAACAAGACGCTCGAGTACCTCGCGTACGGCCTTCCCGTGGTCGCCTTCGATCTCACCGAGACCGTCGTCTCCGCGGGGCCGGCGGCGTCGTACGTCGCGCCGTCGGGCGATCCCGACGACGACGCCCGTGCGCTGGCCGTCGCGCTCGTCGCCCTCGTCGACGACCCCGAGCGCCGCGCCCGGATGGGCGCCGCAGGACGTGCCCGCATCGAGGACTCGCTCGGCTGGCCGGCGTCGGCCAAGCGCTACGTGAGGGCCTTCGACCGCTTGGTCCACCAGTAGGAGCGGTCGGCCAGCGCGTCCCGTCTCGGCACCGGCTCGCCCGGTGCCACCGGCCCCTCCCGCGTCAGTCGGCGCAGTGCGCCGGCGAGGCCGATCAGCAGGAACATCAGTCCGGCAGCCGTCGGGAAGCTCAGCGCGTCGAACGTCCCGAACGCGATCGTGCCGCCGGCGATCGACGCCGCCAGCACCTGTCCGAGGTGGCGGGTGGCGTCGTCGGTGGCCGCCCGCCGGGCGGCGCGCGCCGAGCCCATGCCCGACACGAGGACGGCGAGCAGCGCGATCAACCCCACGATGCCCATCTCCACGAGGATCACGAGGAACTCGTTGTCGAAGATCGTGTAGATGTCGGGGAGGAACGTGAAGAAGCCTCGACCGAGGATCGGACGCTGCACGAACAGGTCGGCGAAGTACGTGTAGTCCTGCGTGCGCCCCGAGGTGCTCGGGTCGTTGTTGATGTTCGTGAACAGGCTCGTGACCGTGCCGACGAGGCCGGGGATGGCGACCCGGACGGCGACCGCGAAGGTGCCCCCGATGAGGATGCCGCGACGGCGCCACCTCGGCGGCCACGTGGGCACGATGATGACGAGGGCGACCGCGAGCGTCACGACGGCGGCACGCGACAGCGTCATGGGGATCACGAGCGCGATGACGCCGGAGGCGAGCCACCATCGCAGGCGCTTGCCCCGTTCGCTGAACAGCGCGAGGTGGAGCGCGAGCGGCAGCAGCATCGCCATCACCACGCCGAACTCGATCGGGTGGCTGGCCGTCCCCGCGACGCGATGGAAGATCGATCGCTCGACGACGTCGGCCACCTTCTGGTTGCGCGTGAGCAACGGCACGCTGATCGTGTTGATGTCGTACAGCGTGAAGAACTGGTACACGCCGAACGCGGCCACGAGCCCGCCCGCGGCGACGAGACGGCGCACCAGCACGTCGAACCGGGCACGATCGGCGATGCCGTCACAGGCGAGCAGTGCGATCCCCGCGCAGCCGAGGAAGAACATGACGCCCCGATCGGCGCCGCTGATCTCGTCGGGGTAGATGGGTCGGAACCCCATCGCCGCGTAGCTCGCCATCATCGCCGCGCCGAACCCGTAGATCGCCCACCGCACCGGGCTCCGGCCCTTCGACACGCCGAGCCCGGGCACGGTGCGCGTGTGCAGCCACCACCACAACATGACGATGCCGAGCACGTTCGCCGGCGTGCCGCTGCCCCCGAGCGGGCTGAAGATCAGCTGCGCAGGGATGAAGAGCAGGAACGCGACGTACAGCGACAGCACGGCGACCGCGTCGCGCCGCGAGCGGCGCACGATCGACACCGCCACCGGGATGGCGAGGACGGGCACGGCGAACAGGGGGTGGCCGAACACCGACGTGATGAACACGATGGCGATGCCGGCGCCGACGGCCAGCATGACGCGCTCGCTGGCGGAGAGCCGGCGGCGGGCGCGGCGCGGGAACACGTTCGGTCAGTCGCGCGCGTCGGACAGCCCGGCCGGCTCACGCTCCTCCTGTGCCGCCGCCAGACGGGGCACGTCGGAGTAGAGGTCGGCCGTCCACGGCTCGACCGGGCGGCGGCGGTTGCGGTACACCGCTTCCATCACGAACGGCACGCTGAGCGACGCCGCGAACCCGAGCGCGCCGACCGCGAGGCCGGCTCTGATGCGCCCGGCGTACTGCGCGTCGGTGCGGTCGGTCGGCAGCAGCGGTCGTGCCGTGATGAGCGCCTGCGCCGCCACCGAGGACGCCTGCTGCTGCGCCGCCAACTCCTGGTTGATGGCGTCGGCGAGCAACTGGATGGTGTGCAGCGCCTGCTGCGAATTGTCGGACTCTGCCTCGATGTCGAGCAATGGCAGCGTGTTGTCGCTCTGGCTCACCGTGTAGTCGCTGGCGCCCTTCGCCTTCAGCTCGTCACGGACGCTCTTGTTGTCCATCACGGTGGCGACCAGGCGGGCGGCGAGCACCTCGTCGGAGCCCGAACCGGCGAACTTGTTCGTGAGGTCGCTGCTGGACGACGACGAGGTGTCGGCGGGCGCCGCACCCGGCGGCTCGAAGAGGACGGCCCCCTTGGCCTGGTACGTGATCGGCACGGACTGGGCGACGAGCAGCGCGAGCCCGATGGCGACCAGGAACATCGGCAGCACCAGGAACCACCAGCGCCTGGCGAGGCGCGCAACTGTCATGAAGTCCACTCACCGCGATGGTACGCCACCCCCACCGGTCGGAAGGACGCGGTGGGTGTGCGACAATTCACCGACATGGCGGACGCGACACACCACGCCGAACTGGTCGTCCACCGCGGCGCGGGCTGATGTGCGGCATCGCCGGAGTGGTCCGTTTCGACGGCGCCACGGTCGAGGAGTCGCTCCTCGCCGCCATGATCGCGGAGCTCACCCACCGCGGTCCGGACGGGCACGGCACCTGGGTCGATGGTGCCGTCGGGTTCGGGCACCGCAGGCTGTCGATCATCGACGTCGCGGGCAGCCCGCAACCGATGGCATCGCACGACGATCGCCTGCACATCACGTTCAACGGCGAGATCCTCAACTACGCGGACCTGCGCCGGTCGCTCAGCTACCCCTTCCGCACGAACGGTGACACCGAGGTGCTGCTGGCCGCGTACGCGGCGCGCGGTGCCGCCATGGTCGACGAGTTGCGTGGTCAGTTCGCGTTCGCGCTCCACGACCGCTCGACCGGCGAGGTCGTCCTCGCCCGCGACCACATCGGGATCCTTCCGCTGTACTGGTACTGCGACGACGCCGTGTTCGCCTTCGCATCGGAGGTGAAGGCGCTCGCGCCCGCGCTGCCCCGCACCCTCGAGCTCGACGAGCGCGCGGTGGCGGACTACCTCGCCCGGCGCGCCGTGCCCGCGCCGCACACGCTGCACCGGGGCGTGCGCAAGCTGCGTCCGGGCCACCGCCTGCACGTCGGTGCGGACGGCTCGGTCCGCGAGGTCCGCTACTGGGACGTCCCCGGCCCTGGCGCCCGAGCGGGCGACCTCGCTCCGGACGACGCCGTCGCGCGGCTCGATGCCGCGCTCCGGACGTCCGTGGCGCGCAACCTCGTCGCTGACGTACCCGTGGGCGCGTACCTCAGCGGAGGCGTCGACAGCAGCCTGATCGTCGCCCTGGCCAGCGAGATCCGGGGCGGCGAGGTGGCGACGTTCTCCGCCGGCTTCGGCGACCCCCGCTACGACGAGCTGCCGCACGCCCGTGCGGTCAGCACCGCGTTGCGCACGCGCCACCACGAAGTGGTCGTGACCGCCGACGACTTCCGCGCCCACTGGCAGCAACTGGCGTGGCACCGCGACGCGCCGATCTCCGAGCCGGCCGACGTGGCCGTGTTCCGCCTCGCGCAGCTGGCACGGCAGTCGGTCAAGGTCGTGCTCTCCGGTGAGGGTTCCGACGAGCTGTTCGCCGGCTACCCGAAGTACCGGTACGCGCCGCGCCTGCGCGCCTTCGGCACCGTGCCGAGCGCGGTGCGGGCACCGGCGCTCGGCGCCCTGGAGCGCGCCCTGCCATCGCGCGCCGATCGGGTGCGCACGATGGTGCGCGCGCTCGCGGCGCGCGATGGCGACGAGACCATCGAGACCTGGTTCGCGCCGTTCACCGCTGCCGAGCGGCGGCGCCTCCTGCCCGGCGTCGAGGCGTACGGCCAGCGCGACGTCGTCGCGACCGCGCGCGGCGACCTCGTGCGCCGCATGCTCTACGTCGACTGCCACGCGTGGCTCAGCGACAACCTCCTCGAACGAGGCGACCGGATGTCGATGGCGGCGTCGCTCGAGCTGCGGCCGCCGTTCCTCGACGTCGACGTCATCGAGCTCGCCTTCTCGCTCCCGACGGCGGTGAAGGTCCGCGGCGGTGTCGGCAAGTGGGTGGTGAAGGAGCTCGCCCGCCGCCACCTGCC
>Ga0070741_10003691_pt1 | contig 37209 bp, 27 predicted proteins | sample Coa_R1_4_FD_66440 | JGI IMG/M metagenome (GOLD analysis project Ga0070741, IMG submission 66440) | Surface soil microbial communities from Centralia Pennsylvania, which are recovering from an underground coalmine fire - Coalmine... | ecosystem: Environmental > Terrestrial > Soil > Unclassified ... | reverse complement strand
GCAGCAGGCATCGAGTTCAACTACACCTTCTTCGTTAGGAAGGCCACCTAATCCGACGCTGCTGTCGTTGGGATCGTCTTCGGGACCGCGAACTACACGCAGTGCGGCGTCGAGCGTGTCGCCGCCGCTGCGCAGCATGTTGAAAGCGTCGTCGAGATAGTTGTAACCGTTCGAGGCGCAGACGATGATGGGACGCTTGGAAGCGATCGTCTTAGTGGTGGCGCGTTGTGAATCCTGTTCGCGAGTTTGCTGTCCTTGTAATCCGATCGATAGCGAACCGACAACCGCGGTCGTCAGGAAACCGCGACGGGAGATAGTCATCCAGGGCTCCGCAGTGATGGGATGAATGCGGGTCAGGATAGCACGGCAGTGGACAGTGGGTAGTAGTCAGTGGACTTGTGGGGCGGACGAGGGCGTCCGCCCCCACGCGTTACGAGGCGACAGCGAGACCGCCGGTCTTCGGTTGGTCGACGCGGAAGCGAAGCAGCGCGGCTATGTTTCCAGCGTGATCGAAGTCGGCGTCATCTTTGACGTAAAGAACTTCGATATCGCGCCGAATGGCCGCGGGGATGATGGCATCGCCGACGTCCTCTAGCTCGTGGGTGGCATGTCCGCAGACCGGGCACTCGCGGACGGTGTGCGCGTCGAGATGTCCGCAATTGCCGCACTCGACCGCGTGTGCGCGATAGTTGTCGCCGATCAAGAGAGTTTGCACCTCTCCCAATTCGAGCGACCGCAGCACACGGCGCAACCCGGTCACGCCGAGGTTGTTACTCTTAGCCTGGTCCAGAACCTCGCGTACCAGCGCATGCCGGCGATGGTCGAGCGATTCGCGAAAAATCCGCGCTGCCTGCTCTCGGATCTGATCATTGGTCGCGGTGGCGAGCTCAGCCGAGAAGCGGCCCATCAGGCGCTGCTTTACATACGGATGCAAGTGCGGCTCGAGCTCCGGCCAATGCGTGTCCTGGCAGCCGACGATCAGCTTCTCCCAAAGTCCCTTCTCTGCCTGATCTTTAAGACGCTCCGCTACGATCTTGAAGTGGTGCATGACTTCATCGGAAACGCGGCGCTCGGAATGCCCGGCGTCATAGCCGTTAAAGCCGTCGCTTCTGCCACGCCGCGGCAAGTCATGCGAGAGGCCTTCCCCGCGCTCGGTAAGCTCGTCAAGACGGAAATCGAAGAACCGCGCACGCTCGCGATTCACTAGTACAACCGCAACTCGAGGCTGCGCGCCCAGAAGGATCGCCAGCGGCTTGAGATGGAAGCGGCTGTTCACGAACAGTTGAGTTGCGGGCAATTGCGCAGGCAAATCAAATTCGCGCCAGAATTTCCTTGCCCCGGAGGCAAACACCGCCTTGGCGCGCGCCTGATTTCCGTGCATGCTTTCGGCGAGGGCGAGGATGCGGTCCAGGTCGGCGCGCACACTACCGTTCTTGCCTGTCTTTTCGACGTCGCGAAGCGCATTGCGAACCAGATCCTTGGCCAGGATTGCTTCCTCGCGATGCGATTTATTCTGCGGAGTTCGCGGTTGAAAATAAAAGCTCAACGCACAAGCTTCAGGTGGATTGCATTGAAATTCGGCCAGCTCACGGATATCTTCGCGTGTAATCATCAAGACATCTCCTGAGTGCTCTTTACAGCGATTTTCCGCTGGTTTCCTGCAGCAGCTTTTCTTTGTAACGGTTGGCTATGGGGGGAGAATTGCGCAGCTGTTCGCGGGCCCGCGCAACGGAAGCACGGATGTCGTCAGGCTTGCGGTCGGTGATGGCGGCGATTTCCTCAATGGTGAATCCTTCGATTCCGTAAAGGATGAAGGCTTCACGATCAGCTTGATTCGCCTTGCCCAGCGCCGATTCGACCAGTGTGATCATCTCGTCCGAATAGGCGATGTCCTCCGGGGTGGGTAAGCGGCTGGCAATGATGCTTTCCGCGGTGAGGCTCTCGTCGGGCTGATGATATTGCAACTGCGGTTCGTCGCTGCCGCGTACGTTTTGAGCTCGCGCCGAGTCTTCCAGGTGAACCGACGGCACATCGTCACCGTCGCGCGCGCTGATGTCGCCGATGGCGTGAATCGCAAGACGGTAGAGCCACGGTTCCAAAGCGAGCCGGTCGGGCTTTTCACTTCCCTGATCTAACGCGCTGGCGATGGCTTCATCGATCACTTCTTCCTTGCTGATTGCCTCAGGCTCGATCTGGCCGGCGGTTTCGCGGAAATAGAGCTCGCGCTCGACGAAGCGCTCCAGGCGCGCCAAGTTGGCGTTCACATAGGAGCGGATGTCCTCCGACGACACTGTGGGCGGCTGCACTGCCGCGATAGTCTCCTCGAACGGCACTTGGGGCTCGAGCCGTTCGTTGGCAACCCGGCGCCAGCGCGGCCACTTATGTGAGCTGCGCAGAATGCCTTTATGCTTGTTGAGTTGCTGCAGCAGGTCGTCGAAGGCAGCCTTCAGAGCAGCGGAAGCGGTGTCGGCGGATTCCTGAACTGCCATCTGTCCGGACGGCAGGCGGAGGTTGAAAGATACGACAAAGCCCTCGCGCGGGGAATTCTGCTCAACAATTCCTTTAAGGTGAATTAGTTCTGGACGAAAGACTTGCAGCCGCTTACGCAGCTTTTCTACTAAGTGGTTGATTTCTTTTTCAATGTCGGGGGTTTTATTGACTTTGTAGCTGACGTGAACGTTCATCAAGGCCTCGGAGACGGGTGCCGGTCCCGTGAAGCTTTCCGCTACGACTTGATTCTACACCTCATGGGAAGAACCAGAGCGGAAAAGCAGCAGCTTAGGGTTCCTCAACGGGAAATTTGCCGTTACCGTGGTGCTTGTTGGCGCTTTATGTAAGTGGAAATTCTAATGGCGGGCGCTCTGCGACCCCAGAGCTGAGGCTACACCAACACCGTGGAGTTTTCGTCCCAGAGTGTCTATACGGCTACCGTGACCGAGGTTTCCGTTCTGGTCACCGGCCGGTACATAGTGTCGCGCTCGATGGGCTCGCGGCCGGCTTCTTTGATCAGGCGAATCAGCTCCTGCCGTCGCATGCCCTGCGGAGTGGTGGCACCGGCATCGTGGTAAATCTTCTCTTCAATCACTGTCCCGTCGATATCGTCAGCCCCAAATCGTAAAGAAATCTGTGCGATCTTGGCAGTCATCATCTGCCAATAAGCTTTGATGTGCGGGAAATTGTCCAGCACCAAGCGGCCCACGGCAATCTGCCGAATGTCGAGCATCCCGGTTGTCGTCGAAAGATGCTGCAAGGGCGTGTTGGCGGGATGGAAAGCGAGCGGGATGAAGGTCTGGAACCCGCCGGTCTCGTCCTGCAAAGCGCGCAGTTTGAGCAGATGATCGACACGGTCTTCGTCGTTCTCCACATGCCCGTACAGCATGGTGGCATTGGATTTAAGGCCGATCTGGTGCGCCAGTTTGGCTGTCTCAAGCCACTGGTCGCCGTCAATTTTGTGGTCGCAAATGATATGGCGGACGCGGTCCGCGAAAATTTCGGCGCCGCCGCCGGGCAGCGAATCCACGCCTGCGGCTTTGAGTTGCTCGAGCGTCTCGCGAATCGACAGCTTAGCGCGCTTTGACAGGTACGCCACCTCCACCATCGTGAAGGCTTTCAGGTGCACCTGCGGGAAGCGCTGCTTTAGGCCGGAGCAAAGATCAAGAAAGTACTGGAACGGGAGGTCAGGATGCAGGCCGCCGACGATGTGGAACTCAGTGACGGCCTCGTTATAGCCGGAAGCGGCGGTCTGAAAAGCCTCATCCAGAGCCATGGTATAAGCGCCAGGCGCGTCCTTCTTGCGTCCAAAAGCGCAGAGCCGGCAGGCGGCGACGCAGACGTTCGTCGGATTGATGTGGCGATTCACGTTGAAGTACGTCTTGTTGCCATGCATGCGCTCGCGGACGTGATTGGCCAGCCACCCGACGGCAAGGATGTCGGCGGAGCGATACAGCGTGAGTGCGTCGTCGGCGCTCAACCGCTCTTGGGCGAACACCTTTTCGGCGATGGGATGCAGACGCGGATGGTCGGTCTGAAACGGGTGCGAGCTTGCCATTGAGTTGATCATAACGCAGCCGAGCAGCGAGTAGCGAGCAGTGGGCAATCGGTAGTCAGTAGCCCGTAGTCAGGGCGAGCGAAACCGGCACCGTCGAGCTTCGCTCGACCGGACAGCCGAGGGCGGCTGTCCCTACGTGACACTGGACTATTTCACCAGCAAATCGGCCGCGATGAAGGCGAAAAATACAACGGAGATCACGCCGTTCATGGTGAAGAATGCGGCATTGAGCTTGGATAAATCATTGGCCGAAACCAGGGAGTGCTCATACGCCAGCAGGAGCGCAACAGCAACGACTCCCGCGATCGCCAGCTTGCCCAGTCCGAATGCGGGGATCAGCGCCATTAGCAACAGCAGCATGATTGCGTGGAATAGCCGCGCGATCCATAGCGATTTGCCGATCCCCCAATAGCGCGGGATCGAATGCAATCCCGCGCGGCAGTCGAAGTCGTAGTCCTGACAGCTATAGAGGACATCGAAGCCGCCGACCCAGAAAGTAACCGCTGCCGTCAGGAGAACAATCCGAGGTTCGAAGCTGTTACGCACGGCAATCCAGGCGGCAGTCGGCGCGATTCCCAGCGCGAATCCCAGCACCAGATGTGACCAGCGGGTGAACCGCTTAGTGTAGGAGTAGAGCAACACGACTGCGAGCGCGACCGGAGAAAGCATCAGCGTAAGGTGGTTCAGTTGGGAGGCAGCGATAACAAACACGCCGCAAGAAACCACGACAAACGCGGTAACGAATCCCGGGGTCAGTGCACCGGCGGGAAGAGCGCGCGTTTGGGTGCGGGGATTGGCGCTGTCTATTACCGCGTCGGCCAAGCGGTTAAAGGCCATGGCGGCAGACCGTGCGGCGATCATGGCCACGATGATCCATGCGAGTTGATGGAAGGTCGGCAACCCGTTGGCCGCGAGCATGGCGCCGCACAGAGCAAATGGAAGAGCGAATATTGAGTGCTCCCACTTGATCATTTCTAACGCGGTACGAAGATTGCGCAGAATCGAAGGTGCTGGTGGGGCGCCGGCGCTACGGTTGTGAACAACGGGCACGAGGAAATTGTAACTGCAGGTCTTCCCTTTTGGCTGCTGGCTAGGGCTCGCGTTGACTTGCCTGTCCAGCGGCCCTAAGATTCGCACGATATGGCAGTTCCAGGGTCGGTCACCGGCCAGGTGCTTGGCCACTACCGCATCCTTGAGCGGATCGGGGCTGGCGGTATGGGTGTGGTTTACCGCGCCCACGACCAGCGGCTGGAGCGGGACGTCGCTCTGAAAGTGCTCCCGCCAGGCACCTTGGCGGATGACTCTGCCCGCAAACGTTTTCGCCAGGAAGCTCTCGCCATATCGCGTCTGAACCATCCCAACATCGCTACCGTACATGACTTCGATACGCAACGAGGAGTCGATTTCCTCGTAACCGAACTGGTTCCCGGCAGCACCCTGGATGAAATGCTCGCCGCCAGGCCGTTGCCAGAGAAGGATGTTCTTCAGATTGGGCTGCAGTTGGCGGAAGGCCTGGACGCGGCACACCGGGCAGGAGTGATCCACCGTGACCTGAAGCCCGGCAATTTGCGGCTTACACCCGAGGGAAGAGTCAAGATTCTGGATTTCGGTCTGGCGAAACGGGTCGATCCGGCAGATCAGACGAGCCTCACACAGAGCAGATCCGAATCAGACGGAGTCGCGGGCACGCCGGCGTACATGGCGCCGGAGCAACTCAAAGGTGGGAAGGTGGATACACGCGCGGATCTGTGGGCAGCAGGCGTGGTGCTGTACGAGCTCGCTACGGGCCAACGGCCGTTCCAAGGCCAAACAGCGAACGCGCTAGCCGCCGAAATTGTCTACGCGGCTCCTCCCTCACCGCAGAGAATACAGCCGAAACTTTCTTCACGAATCGCCGACATCATCCTCAAGTGCCTGGAAAAAGATCCAGAGAACCGATATCAGTCGGCGAAGGAGCTAGTTGTTGACCTGCGCCGGCTCGTTAGCCCCTCGGCGGCGACGGCAACTTCGGTGGCTCCGCCCTTGCGCAGGCAAGTAGGACGTAAAGCGCTTGCCACGGCTGGCGCGGTAGTGCTCGCGATCATCGCAGCGGCAACGTACCTCTATTTTCACCGCACTCCTCCCGGAGCAGTTCCAACGCCGATCACCTCTCTTGCAGTGCTGCCGCTAGCGAACCTGTCCGGAGATGTCAACCAGGAGTATTTCGCCGATGGAGTCACGGAAGCACTGATTACTGAATTATCGAGAATCCGCGGTTTGAAGGTGATTTCCCGCACCTCAGCCATGCAGTACAAAGACCTAAAAAAACCCGTACCGCAGATCGCCAGCGAGCTCGGGGTAGACGCAGTAATGGAAGGTTCGGTGCAACGCGAAGGTGATCAGGTTCGCATCTCCATTCAGCTAATTGACGCTCCCGCAGACAAGTCACTCTGGGCAGAACAGTACCAGCGCGAGTACCGCAGCATTCTTGCCTTGCAGAGCGAAGTAGCGCGCGCCGTCGTACAGCAGATCAAGATTACACTCACGCCGCAGGAGCAGGTGCGGCTGCGCGGCGCTGGGACGATTGTCCCCGAAGCCCACGAAGCTTATCTCAAGGGGCGCTTTTACTGGAACAAACGTACGGCAGAGGATTTAAAGAAGAGCCTGGAGTACTACCAGCAGGCAATCGATAGCGATCCGAACTACGCCTCGGCATACGCCGGAATGGCCGACGCGTACGCCTTGCTGGGATTCCGGGGTAGTCTGCCGCCGCAAGAAGCATTGACGCGGGGGAGAGATGCGGCGCTAAGAGCGATCGACCTGGATGGCACACTCGCCGAGCCTCATGCGTCGCTGGCGTTTATTGCACAAACCCGTTGGGATTGGGCGAGTGCGGAGCGGGAGTACAAGCGCGCACTCGATCTCAATCCCGGCTATGCGGCGGGTCACAATTGGTACGCCGGTTATCTGATGTATGTCGGGCGATTCGAGGAGGGCATCTCCGAGGCAAGCCGTGCCCGGGACCTTGATCCGCTCTCGTTGCCGGTGAACAATGCGCTGGCAGGCCGGTTGCTGGTAGCTGGCCGAGTCGATGAAGCACTACAGCAACTGCAGAAAACCTTGGAGATGAGTCCGCAGTTTGCGCCGGCCCACCAGACCCTTGGCTGGGTGTACCTGAATAAAGGAAAACACCAGGAAGCCATTCAGGAGTTTCAACGTGCGCTACAGCTTTCCGGAGGCAATGACATTGACATGATGGTGGACCTTGGGTTCGCTTATGCCGCGGCAGGCAATCGAGAAGAAGCGCGAAAAATACTCGAGAAGCTCAAGAAACAGCATGAGCAAGAGCTCGTGCCATCGGGCGCCATCGGGATCTTATATGGGGCGCTGGGCGAAAAAGACGCTGCCTTTGCGTGGCTGGATAAAGCTTTCGAAGAGCACGATCCTGAACTTACCTATCTCAATGTGCCGAACCGCAGATTTCAGCCCCTGCGCCAGGACCCGCGATTCCAACGACTACTCCGCCGCGTAGGATTAGCCGCCGAGCTTCCCTGACTTCCGATGTCTCACCTCGCCTGCTGGTTCGCGACTACCAAGTTATTCTGCACGCTGAAGACGTTGGGAACGGCCTTGGCGCGGGTCTCGGCAATCGTCTTATCCATCTGGCTGTCCACTACGCCGGCGAGCGTGACTCGGCCATTGTCCACGACGATGCGAATCGGCTTTTGGGGGCTGAGCGCGTATTTCTGCAGTGTGGGATCGCCGTAGATCGCCTGCGCAATGCGGACCCGCAGGTCGTCATCAAAGGGTGACGTGGGCAGGACGTTGATGTCGTCGATCACGTCCTTCACGCCGGGAGTACTCTCCACGATGGCCAATGCGGAGTCACGGCTGGCGTAGTCGTGTACATCGCCGCCGACGGTCGCCACGCCGTTCTGAACGTTGAGGGTGAGATTGTTGAATGTAATGCCGTAGCCGATACGGTCGTACGCCAGTTTGTTGGAGAGCTTCTGCTTAAGTTCGGCGTCGGGGACATCTCCTGCGACCTGAACGTGATTGCGGACGCCGTCAACGTGGGCGACTTTGCTGGCGCGGCGTCCGGCATCAGCCTTGTCTATGTAGACGCGCACGGCGCCGGAGAGCGTCACGATAGCGTCATCCACCGTGGCTGAGATGCCCTTCCATTTGTCTTTGGATTGGAGAATTTTGGTGACGTCTTCCTGGATCTGCGGGTCATAGCGTCCGGTACCCGCGGCGGCACGTTGGCCAACCGCAGCTGGACACAAGAATGAACACAACATGAGAGCAACAACAGGAGTGGTTTTCACGTCTGCGAGTCCCCCGCGTCAGAGTCACTGACTACTCATTGGATGGCTGAAAAAGAAAACGAGTTACCAGCCGATTGTGTATCCCTGAGCACCGATGAACGGTACAAATCGGCAAGCCTCCAGTAGAGTCGTCTGAGGCCGGCCGTCAATTTTGCTGATCAGCTGTAGCTGCTGGCTATGCGTGGAACCAACCGGAATGACCATGCGGCCATGTTCCGCCAATTGCTGGAAGAGCGACGGCGGAACCTGTGGCGCAGCCGCCGAAACTGCAATTTCATCGAATGGCGCGTGCTGCGGCAGGCCTTCGCTGCCATCGCCAACCAGGACCTTCACGTTTGCGTACCCAAGGCGCGAGAGGGTTTCCTCAGCCCTGCGGGCCAGTTCCTCGTACCGTTCGATGGAATACACCTCGTGCGCCAATTCCGCGAGCAGCGCCGTTTGATAGCCCGACCCCGTGCCGACGTCGAGAACCCGGTCCTCGGCCCGAATGGCGAGGGCCTGCAAAGTGCTCGCCACGATATAAGGCTGAGAGATGGTTTGGCCTTCTCCGATGGGAATGGGATGATCCTCATAGGCCTGACCGCGATACTTTTCCGCAACGAACTCGTGGCGCGGAACCCGCCCAAATGCATCCAAGACACGCTCATCAGAAATCCCGCGGTCGCGCAGTTGCCAGTCAACCATGCGCTGGCGCTCAGCGCTGAATTCGTCGGGCTGTGGTTCGCGCGCCAAGTAAGTCCTGCCTCAGAATATCCCGGCTCGATTACTATTTCTTCCGCTGCCGGATGCGAACATCGAAGCTCACCACGCCGTTCTGGTCGCGTGTGCCGATGATCGAAACATTGCGGGTGAGGTTGTACTCCACCTGGATGATCTGCTGCGATGTCTGCGATACGTTGGTGCTGTAGGTGAGGGTGAGATTGCTCGCGACCTGCTGCTCGATGGTGACCTGCGGTCCGCGTACAAGACTGGTCTCGGTGCTCAGCCCCTGCGGGTCAACCTTGATCCTGCTTACACCGAAGAGACGCTGCACGCGACTGCTGACCGTCGCGTTTAAGGCTTCGGCAAGAATTGCGTTCGAGGTCTCCTGTCGGAAGGCCTGATTGGTTTGCTGCAATTGCGCTGATTCCTCCTGGGTGCGGCCCAGGGCGAGCAGCGCGATGATGTCGGCTTCTGGCAGTGGTGGCTCGGAGCGGTACGTCAGGTTCAGTTTGCTGAACTCGCCATTCAGATTGAGCGTGATGTCGTAGTCGCGGACTCGGGTGGCCGCTTGCAGGTCGACCACCGGGGTGGTGGTCACCGGGTTGGTGAACGTCACGTCGCCGCGTTCCAGGCGGTACTTGGTTCCGTTGAAAGATACTTCACCTTCGATGACGTCGGCGCGTCCCAGCAGCACCGGCTTCGAGGCGGTACCGCGAAGGCGGAGATCGGCGTCGCCGGACAGACGCGCGACTGCCGTCTGCATCTGCAATTCGGGCGTGGTCACGATGTGGAGGTCGAGGTTAATCCGGTTCAACAGTGGGTTGGTCTGCGGCAGCGAAGAACTCTGCGCCGCCCGCTCAAGATATGCGCCGAAATCAAATCCGGTTGTCACTGCCAGCTTGCTGATAGTGACATCGCCCGAGAGGGTGGAAGCTGCCTGACTTCCCACCCAGCGGAGATCGGCGGTGGCCGTCGCACTTACTCCGGGTGGATAGCGCAAACGGACATCCTGTCCCTGGATTGTAAGATCGAAATTGAGCTGGCGGTTGTGGGCGGTGGCATAACCTCCGAAAGTGACCAGTCCTCCGCCCGTGTGTCCAGTCAGATGTTGGATCTGTAAGCGGTTTTGACTGAATACCAGCGTGCCATTGATTTCGCTGAGAGCGCTTGGCAGGTCGATGTGCGCAATGTTGCCGTGCACCACCTGGAGCGAGCCTTCCGCCGCCGGCTGCGCCATGGTGCCGCGTAAGGTAAGGTCAACGTTAACGACACCCGAGGAAGTGAACTCGGGATTGAAGCTCTCGATCAGCTGAAGGTTTACCCTTCCGCGGGCATGCAGATCGAGCGGACGGTCGCCTCTAAGCTGCATCGAGCCATTCGCCGCTACATCCGTACCTTCGCCGACGAGGTGAAATTGTTCGATATTGACGCCCTCGGTCGTCAGAGCGAAGCGCACAGGACCATCGTTGCGGATCTTGATGTTTTGGATATCGGCGAACACGTCGCTCAGATTGCCGGCGACATTTAGTTCGTGCGGTTTGCGCAATGGACCGCGTAGCTGGAGGTCGCCGGCGACTGCGGAATGTCCGGAAAGACGGCCACGCAGATAGACCCGCAGTAAGGAATCGACATCGAGATGATTGAAATGCAAGTTGATGTTCGAGGGCCAGTCGCCGCGGACATGAATCGTGCCATCAATTATCAAGTCGGCTTCTTTGAACTGCGAGCGTCCGGTAACCTGCATGTCCGCGCCGCGAGTGACCAGGTCAAGGTCGAAGTCCCCGGCGCGTTCACGGTCGAAGGCGAGATCGCGGAGGTGCAGCTTAGCGTCGATGGTGGGAGCTGCGAGCGTGCCGGAGCCCTGGGCGACAAAGTCCATCCGTCCGTCAACGGCTACTCGGGTTGCGTGCAGCTGTGGGATGTGTTGCAGGTCGAAGTTTGTTCCCGTGAGATTGAAACGAAATTCACCGGAGGCCAAGTTAAGCGTGCTACCTCCGGTTACACGGGCTCCATCTTGCGATAACTGAATATTATTGAGTTGCGCTTCGCCGCCGCTAAATCGCAGATCGGAAACAAACCGCTGGACCGGCTGGCCGTAAATCACGGCATTCGTGAGCTGCACGTGTCCCTCGCCGTTTGGAGCCGCGCGCGTCCCACCCGCCTGAAGAGAGAGGTTCACGGTGCCGGTGACTGGGTAGTTATACCCGGCCAACTGCGCAACTTCTGCGAGATTGCCATTGCGGATGTTTACGTGTGCGGTGAATGGACTTGAAGGCGTCAACACACCCTGCTGTAAGGTGGCGGTTAAGTCAAAGTCGATGAGCGCTGGCCCGTGTCGCAGCACAGCGTTGCGCATCGCAAGGGAACGCGACGACAATTGGAGATCGGCGCTGAGTGAATCCCAGTGCAATTCCCGCTCTGGTGTTGATGCGGTCGCAGGAACCAGCGAATCGAAATCCTGGGCTTGCAGATTGCCCGCAATAGTTAACGATGAAAGTTTTCCGGTCGCAGTGCCATTGAACGAAGCGCGGCCGTGTACAGTCACGGGCAAGCGGTCGGACTCGCCGAAAGCGGAGAGCAGCGGACGCCACTCCTCCAGATCGGTGCTGACCACGGACAGCTTGATTGCCGCTTTCGATGACAACGTGCCAGAGGCACGCACCTGGGTTGCACGGGTCACGGCCGCGAAATCCGCCACGTCTACCGCGTCGGTCGTGAGATCGTAAGTGGCGCGGATACGCGCATTCACCGGTACTTGTCCGGGCGCCGGCTGCGCCGGAGGAATAACGTCCAGCGCGATGGCCGCTACTGCCTTGCGCGGTGTATCGGTCCAGCGAACATCAATCGTGCCGTTGGCATCGCCCGCGACATTGCTGCGATTCAGTGGACGCCTGCGCGTCGTCAGTGCGGCGGCAATTTCACGAACCGGAAGGCTGTCGATCTTCAGGTGAACAGTCCCCCGCTGCTTCCCTGCCCTTGCCGGCTTTTCCGACGTGCTGAGCCAGTTGACGATGTCGGCATCGCCGCGAGCTGTCCCACCGAGGAGGTGCGCGTCGAGCTGCGAAAGGGAGAGGTGATCGCGCGTGGCCGCAAACCGGGCGGACGCCTCGGCATTTGAAAGCGTCGCCACTTCGGTATAGGCACGAAGTCCTTTGAGCAGAAGCTTGCCGCGGGATTCGAAGTTCCCCACCGTCCAGGTTCCATCGCCACTCAGCTGAACGGTGCCGCGCTCCAGGTCATGACGGCGAGTGATGGCGGCCAGTTCTGCCAAGTCTAGTGTCGCGTCATAGTGCCCGTTCAGTTTCGGATCCCGGAAGCTTTCCAGAGTGCCGTTAGCGTCCACGTGCGAACGTCCGGAGGTGGCCTTAACGGATTTGAGCACCATGTGGTTACGGGCTACCGTGAAGTGAACTTCAGCGGTCCACGCGAATGGCCGATATCCGTCCATCGTTGTATCCAACTTTCCCAATAACAGCTCGCCGTCATACTGGCGGTGAAACAACGAGTAGGCGAGGTTCGCGGACACATCCCTGGCGGTGAAATCGAGAGGATATTTCTGGTCGTTGAAGATGACTTGTCCGCGCCGGACCTCCAGCGTGCGGATTGACAGCGCGAAGAGATCTTCAACGGCCGTATCTGTGGCCCGGCGCACCAGGGGTTCAGGCTGGTTGGTACTGCCGTCGGGATACACGATGAGATGAACGACTGGACCATCAAGCACTACGGAATCGAAACCGACTTCGGCTCCGAGAACCGAGCTGATCTTGACCTCGGCCAGAAATCGGCCGACGTGGACGTAAGGGATCTCATTCGCTCGTTCCCGCCCGTGAATGGTGAGGTTGCGTATCTCGACCCGACGCCGAAACGGGATGGCATGGATGCTTCCGACTTCGACATGCCCCCCGGTAATGCGCTCCAGTTCGGCCACTACGCGGCGGCGCACCATGGCCTGGAATGAATCGGTGGTCGCGTACCACCCAACCGCACCAAATAAGACAAGCATGGCGAGAAGCGCGATCAGCAGATAACGCCACCACCTGCGCCGAACCCGCTTTGCGCCGGGCTCGCTCATTCCGCCGGACCTCCCGCAAAGCTGGCTGTAGTACCGGTCTTGATCTCACCCGATGACCGCAAATTCTGCAACCAGGCGGTCAGCATCTGGTTCATCTTCTCTTGCGTGAGCAGTTCTTTGATCTTGGGCGCAACCTCGGACAGCGGAACAGCTTTCGCGCCCTTCTGTCGAACTTGGGGCAGAAGCTGCTGGTTGTAGTAGCTCTCGACAGTCTTCGAGTCGATCTGGATAGACGAACGGAAACGCGAATCGACCAGCCGCATGACATCGAATTGCAGCGCGATGTGGTCCTTCAGGTCAGTTTCGGTGAGGCCGTAACGCGCGAGAACACCGCGCCAGATGTGGTCGTCCGACGCGGCGCCGGTATATTGTTTGCGAATTTCTGTGACGCGGCTGCTGAGATCCTGTTCGGAGACATGGCGGAACTCGGGTGATTGCATTTGCTGACGTAAGAGTGCCTGATCAATCAAATGGTCCAACGCGGCCTTGCGCTGCTCATCGCCGATGCGGTCAACATCGCGAGCGTCCATGAAGGATTCGAACGCGACCTCACTGTCCCAATCGCTCTGCAGGATGATGTGGCCGTTAACCGTAGCCACAATGCGATCAATGACGTCGGCCGCAATGGCGGCACACAACGCTAGCAAGATCCAGAATACGGCGAGGAAGATAAGCTTCTGTCTCATTAAAATGTCTGCCCAATGCTGAAGAAAAGGTTGAAATGGTTGGCTTGCTGCGGAACAAACGTGCTGGTGCTCTGCCCCGTTGTCGGATCGATGATGGTTTGAAAGCTGGGAAACTTTGGCGGGTTCAAATTGTAGCCAAAATCGAACCGCACTGGCCCGATTGGCGTCTTGTAGCGCACGCCCACCCCCACCGCTTGCGACACATAATTGTAATTGCACAGCGCGGCGGTGCTGGCCTGCTCACAGAGCTTCGGATCTTTCTGCTTCCAGCGGAGCAGGTTATGCAGCATGTCGTGGCCGTTGGTAAAAACATTCCCGGCATCATGAAAGACTGCGAAGCTGATGTTGTCCTGAAAGACCGGTAAGTTCACCGGAGGCAACCGGAGTTCCAGGTTATTGAGGAACAGCGCGGCACCACCCAGGGGAAATCCGGTGGTCGGGTCGCGTGGTCCAGCCTGATTCAACCCAAAGCCGCGATGCGAGTTTCCGCCGCCGGAGAAAAAACGCTCTGGCAAGGGAATGAGATTATGGCCGGGAGAGACGGGTTCTCCGGGCGCAACCACCACGGTTCTGCCATAGGGATTCTCTATTCCTATGCGAGTCGAGCGCGCGAACACGAATTTCTTTCCTGCCGGACGATTCTTCCCAAAAGGCTGATAGGTTGCATTCTGCACGAGCAGGCGGCTGAAATCGGCCTCGGAACCGAAGTAGCTGGCTGCCACGCCGCCATCAAAGGTCGTGTAATTCCCCTTGGTACTTTCCAAGGGATTGTCACGCTTGTCCCGAATGTAGCTGAACCCAGGGATGCCCACGCGAACTGGCTGAGAAAGAAGCGGAATCTGATCAGCACTGATTGCGATGTTGCTGGCCCGCACTCGCCGATAGGTGAAGCGGTAGAACATGGTGCTCGCGCGGCTGATGGTCTGCGCGGCCGAAACCGATCCTTCCAGGCGCTCGGAAGTAAAGGTGGTGACATCAAGGGTATTGTCGTAGAACGTGGTGAAAGAGAGGCGCCAATTGTCTGAGTTGAACCACCGAGGCGCGTCGTAGCTGAAAAGGGCGCGCTGCTGCAGGCGGCCTACGTGGGTTTTGAAAGTGACCGTGTGATCGCGGCCGCGAAAGTTCAATCGCGATACCTCAAATGAAACCCGAGGGCTGACGCCGGTCTCTCCGAGCGGCTGGTTGGTTCCCACGTTCGGCGTTCCGGTCTGAAACTCCAAACCAATACCGTAGTTGAAGGTGTAGCGTTTTGCTTCCTGCACGTCCACAAGGACATTTTTTCTGGGCTCGCTGCCGTTAGGGTTTTCGACAGCAGTATCCACCTGGCTGAAAATTCCGAGGTTATAGAGGCTTTGCTGGGTGCGCAGCATTCCCAACTGGCTCAGCGGATCTCCGGGCTTGATTTGGAGCTCACGATCGACAATGAATTTGTGAGTATGCTCCAGCCCGGAGAGCAGCACATTGTCTACAAAAATCTGCTGGCCCTCATGGACGGTATACGTCACTTCCATCAGGTTCGGCTCGGGAGCAGGTTTGGCCGATGCCTCGAACGTAGCGCTGGGGAATCCATGGTTGAAGTAGTAGGTGAGCAGGATGTCGCGATCGGAAGCAATGCTTGATTCCGAGTAGGGCTGACCCGGAAGGATGTTGAGTGGTGGGTATTGCGATTCGGGAACCGCCTGGTTGCCGACAATGTGCAGCGCTCCGACGAGCGTCTGCGGACCTTCATCGATTGTGATCCTTACCGCCAGCTGATTCGTCTGGTTTTGATAATTGTCGATTACCGTGGGCGTGACTCTCACGTTCTGAAATCCGTTTTGCCGGTACAGTTCGGTAATGCCGGCGACATCCTCGTTGAGGAGACCCTGGTTGTAACGGCCAGCAGCAAGGACCTTCCCAGCCGGCTGCACCTGCATCCGGGAACGGATCAAGTCCTCGGGAAAATACTTGTTGCCGACCAGCTCAACCGTTACCAACTTGTGCCGTGGGCCGGGGTCGATAACGTACACCACCTTCAGTTCGTCGTCATTCCGCGAATCGCGTTTCTTGATCCCGATCTTGGCGTCGAAGTAGCCACGGGTCTGCATATAGTTCAGCAGGTTGCGCCGGCCTTCGTTCAACAGGTCGTCGTCCAGCGCGTTTTCCTCGTAGACGGGAACGTTTTTCTTCAGGACACCGCGGCTGATCTTGAAGCCTTCCACTAAAATCTCGACCGTCGGACCAGGCTGTACGTTGAAGGTGTAGTCCACGCTGTTGGCCGCCGAGCTATACTGGCGGCCTGCGATGGCAACTTGTGCCAGAAGCCGAGCCGCCTTCTGATATTTCTTTCGTAGCCGGTCAAGGGCACGGCTCAACAGCTGGACCGAAACTTTGTCTCCGGGATGCATCTTGGCAATGTCCTGGATCTGGCCCTGCGAATAGTGTGGGTCGCCGGTGACGATGATGCGTCCGACATGCGCCTGCGGCCCGGGCGTGATCTGAAATGTGAGGTCGATGAGCTGCGTCTTCGGATGCTTTTGTTGCTGAACCATCACCGCCGATTTGTAGAAACCGTTCTCCGCCATTAACCGCTTGATGTTTTCTTCCGCGCGCGCAAGCTTCTCGGCGGTGAACAGTTCCCCTAACTGGAGCTTGGAAGCATTCACCACCTGGTTGGGATTGGGACGGTTGGGAGTGCCCTCGACCCGAATGTCGCCGACAAAGTAATTCGGAGTGGTCACAAAGGCGAGGGCCACTTCGCCGTCGCGGGTGCGTTCGGCCTCTACGCGAATGTCACCAAAGCGCCCGGTCTCGTAAAGCGTTTTAATGCTCTGGCTAATGCGGTGGCGGTCAAGCGGCTCGCCGGGGCGCTGGTCGATCAGGTTCTGGAATTGCTGCTGAGCACCGTCGGGAAGATCGGGAAAGCGAATTTCAGCGACCTTTAAACCCTGGTATGCGGAAAATGGAGAGGCGGAAACCGCGGAATCCTGTGGCACGGCTTCAGCGCGGAGCTGCGGCTGGGCGGCCAACACAGCCGCGATCGCCAGCGCAGTCCATAGGCTGAGCAAAGATCCCGCTACTCGCAAAAAGGCTCCTCAACGCGTTCGACGATTACTTGGTTCGATGAAGGGCTACTTAGCAATGTTGTATTCCGCTGCACGGCCGGCGGGCGTAAGTCTTTGCGATTCCTTGATCCAGAGCCGCGCCGCCTCGCTCAGGAGGGCTCTGCGTCAAATGACTTTGCGTACGCTCGATCCGTGTGCCTCCTATAATACTGGTTTGAAGCGGCACAACCGGTGACCTCCTTGGAACTCGACGAACGTTATTCCCGCCAGGTGCTGTTCCGCGAGATCGGTGCGGAAGGCCAACGGAAGCTCGCGGCCGCACGAGTGGCCATTGTCGGGTGCGGGGCAACGGGATCGGCAATTGCGGCGCTGCTGGCGCGAGCGGGGGTGGGAACACTCCGTATCATCGATCGCGATTACGTCGAAACCAGCAATTTGCAGCGCCAGTCGCTGTTCGATGAAAACGATGCGGCGGAGTCATTGCCGAAGGCCATTGCGGCTGCGCGGCGGATTGCGGCTTTCAATTCGCAGATCGTCGTCGAACCGAAGGTGGCGGACGTGACGCCCGCGAACATTGAAACAGTGCTGGCTGGCGTGGAGCTCATCCTCGACGGAACAGACAATTTCGAGACTCGCTATCTGGTGAATGATTTTGCCGTCAAGAATTCCCTGCCCTGGATCTACACGGCTGCGGTTGGCAGCTACGGAGTGACATTAAATGTCATTCCTGGGCAGACAGCGTGCCTGGCTTGCGTTTTTCCGGACTCGCCACGTGGCGCGATTGAAACCTGTGAAACGGCTGGAATTCTGAATTCGGCGGTGAACCTGGCCGCTTCGATCGCGGTCACAGAAGCCATCAAGTTGCTGGTAGGCGCTACCCAAAGGGTGCGGCGGACGTTACTTTCCTTCGATGTATGGTCGAACGAGCGTGCGGAAGTGGCCGCGGACCGTCCTCGTCTTGGCTGCCGTGCCTGCGGACAACACGACTTTATTCATTTGGCTGGCGAAGGGCGACCGCACATTACACTCTGTGGCCGCAACTCGGTACAAGTTCACGAGCGGCAACGTCCCCTGGATTTTTCCGAGATGAGCAAACGACTGCAGCCGCACGGCACGGTGCGGCACAACGACTTCGTCCTGAAATTCTGGCGCGAACCTTACGAGATGACCCTCTTTCCTGACGGGCGCGCAATTATCAAAGGCACCACCGACACGGCTATCGCCAGAAGCCTGTACGCGCGCTTCATCGGAAACTGAAAATCTTTGCCTACCCGAAAAGCGGCATCCGGCAAGGGATTTCGGGTGTATGATGCGCGTGTCGGGCAGTGCCAGGTCCGCTTACATCACATCTTGTCCCCACAAGCATCCGAAATCGCGGTACCTGGAATCTCAAGGTGAGTACAGGTAGGAGGTAGGTATGCGTGGTGTGACGATTCTCTGCATGCTTGTTCTGCTCTGTGGATTCGCCGCCGCACAGGCGACGGTGATTGGCGGCTACGCGAGTAATTGGACGCCGGCTTATGGCGTGTATGCGGCGCCGTTCGTTCCGCTGGTGACGACGCCTTCGGTGTCGCTGTCAACCTATTCTCCGTCAGCCGCTGGCGCGAGTAATGCGACGGGCAATCTAGTGGCGGGCGCAACGAACTCAACGTTATCGATGGTGAATACGCCACCGCAAACGGTGCTCACCATACCGACGTGGTACGGACCCACGCCGAGCCAGGTGGTGGCAGGCGTGAATGGCGAAGCTCCGGAACCGGCGCGGCATGGACACGGATTTGCGGTCGGGTCGGCGTCGTTCCAGGTAGATCATGGCGTGGCGGAACTCGCGGGATTGTCGCGTCCGGCCGGGAAAGCCACGCGCACAATTACTAACGACGACGTCAACCGCATGAATCAGAACACCGGGACGGTGAAGTACGGCGGTAAGAGCGAAAAGATTCAATAAGAGTCTTCACCACGCAGGCACAGAGACACGGAAAACAATTTGTTCTTGTTCTCTGTGACTCTGTGTCTCAGTCTGAGTTATTTTTATCGCTGCACCAGGGCTTGCAGCGCATCGAAAAAGCCTGGGAACGAAATAACCGCAGCGTCGGCCGCCTGGATGATCGTTTCTCCTTCGGCACGGAGCGCAGCGACGGCGAATGCCATCGCGATTCGGTGATCACCGAACGAGTCGATTTCGGCGCCATGCAGTGACTGGCCGCCGGGAATTTTCAGTCCGTCCTCACGCTCTTCCACCTGCGCTCCCATTCTGCGCAGGTTGGTCGCGACTGCGGCTATACGATCAGATTCCTTGACTCGCAGTTCGCGCGCGTCACGAATCTCCATGCCATTCGTGATGTACGGCGCAATCGCGGCCAGCACTGGAATTTCATCGATCAGCGCGGCAGTGGTCGCGCCTGTAATGGTGGCTCCCGTCAGCTTGCCTCCCTGCACCTGAACCGTGCCGGACAGCTCTCCATGATGTTCTTCCAATTGAGTGACAGACAAGCCCACGCCCATGGACGTAAGCACGTCGAGCAAGCGGGCCCGGGTCGGATTCATTAATAGGTTGCTGATGATCAGTTGCGATGCCGGGAACAATGCGGCGGCACACAGGAAAAAAGCAGCGCTGGAAATATCCCCGGGAATGGCTGCGTCAATGGCGTGCAGTTTCTGTCCGCCGCGAATGCTGATGGCATTTCCACGCTGCTGAACTTCAGCGCCGAAGGCGTGCAGCGCGAGCTCGCTGTGATCGCGAGTGCGAACCGGCTCTTCGACCGAAGTCTCGCCCTGCGCAAACAGTCCTGCGAAGAGGACGGCTGATTTCACCTGCGCGCTGGCGACCGGCATTTTGTAGTCGATGGCTTTCAGATGTCCGCCGCGGATACGTAGAGGAGGGCGGCCATTTTCGCCGGCAGCGATCGCGGCACCCATCGCGGTCAACGGAGTGATCACCCGTGCCATAGGCCGTCGCGAGAGCGAATCGTCGCCGACGAGCGTGCTGCTGAAATCCTGCCCGGCAAGGATGCCGCTCAGCATGCGCATGGTGGACCCGGAGTTGCCGCAGTCGAGCGAAGACTCCGGCGCGGATAGAACGGCACCGCGGCCGTGGATTACGACTGAGTTGTCCGTCTTCTCCCAGTGCACTCCCAGCGCTTTCAGACACGCGAGGGTACTGGCGCAATCCGCGCCGGTCGAGAAGTTTTCAAGTTTCGTGGTTCCCTCGGCAATGGCGCCCAGCATGGCATAGCGATGAGAGATGGACTTGTCCCCGGGGAGCTGCAGTGAGCCTGCGATGTTGCGGGCGGGGCGGATGGCGATGGTCGTCACAGGCTCAATATAGAAGAAAAAACCTTAAACCGCAGAGGACGCAGAGGACACAGAGGAACATTGATCAGAACGATTTGGCGATCGCTTCGATCAAACCGGGAATAGTGTATTGCTCGGCCTCGATATTTACCTGTAAGTCGAGTTCACGGAGGGTAGCAGAGGTTACGGGTCCAATGGAGGCGAGTTTGATTCCGTGCAGCGCATGCGGGGGCATTTTTCCGAGAAGGGCGCAGAAATTCCGCACCGTAGATGAACTCGTGAACGTGATCACGTTGGGGCGGCGTTCAAGATTGTTGAGAGCGGAGCGGAGCTTCACGCGGGAAGATTTCGGGATCACGGTTTCATAGGCTTCCACCACGTCCACCCCGGCGCCTAGTTTGCGCAGTTCGCGGGGGATCACGTCGCGTGCAACCTTGGCCCGGGCGAGAAGCACGTGTTGGCCTTTTACCTGATCGCGCAAGCTCTTGACCACCGACTCGGCAACGTACTCCTCAGGAACCACGTTCACCTTAAGCCCACGCTTCTCAATTGCTTTTTTCGTGGCAGGACCGATGGCCGCGATGTTGAGGTTCTTGAGCGCCGTGTTCGTGAACTGCAGTTTCTCCATCCGCTCGAACACTGCCTCGACACCGTTCACGCTGGTCAGGATGAGCCAGTCGTAATCCGAGATGTTTTTCAGTGCGGTATCGAGAGGCTTGTAAGAACGCGGCGGCCGGATTTCAATGAAGGGGATTTCGATGACGTTCGCGCCGAGTTCGCGCAATCCATCCGACAGAGCGCCGGCCTGGTGGCGAGCGCGGCCGACGAGAACACGAACGCCTGAAAGGGGCTTTTGACCGGCCGAAGATGCCGGCGAGACGCCAGGCGCACGGCGGTTCGATGCGCTCATGGCTGCTGCGGGACGGCCACGCCCTTGCCGTACACTTCGTCAAGGATCGCGTCGCCCCCGCGCTGAAGCAAGGTGTCGCCGACAGATTCGCCGAGTCTCACCGGATCATCTCCGTCGCGCGCTTCCCGCAAAACTTTTCCGCCGTCCGGATGCGCGACAATTCCTTCCAGGTGTAGCTTGCCGTCGCGAATCTCGGCAAACGCTCCGATCGGAACCTGGCAGCCGCCACCCAGCTTGTTCAGCAGTGCGCGCTCACACGTGGTAGTCGCGCGGGCCGCAGCGTCGTCGAGAAAGGCAAGATGCTGGCGCGTCTCGGAGTCTCCGGCACGAATCTCAATTCCCAAAGCTCCCTGCCCTGCGGCTGGGCACATGATCTCCGCTGGAATAACCTGCCGCACCAGTTCGGTTTTCCCAAGCCGATTCAGACCGGCAGCGGCAAGAATGATGGCGTCGTACTCGCCGGCGTCCAACTTGCGCAGCCGAGTGTCCACGTTTCCCCGAAGTGAGTGAATCTCGATATCCGGCCGCAGCGCTTTTAATTGGGCTTGTCTGCGCAGGCTGCTGGTGCCGACACGCGCGCCGCGCGGAAGTTCGTCAATACTGCCGTATTTGCGCGAGCAGAAAACGTCCCGCGGATTCTCCCGGGTGGTGATCGCCGCGATCTCAAATCCAGGAGAGAGTTCGGTGGGCAAATCTTTCAAACTGTGTACGGCCAGATCCACCCGGCCGTCGGCAAGCGCCTCCTCAATCTCTTTCGTGAACATCCCCTTGGTTCCGACCTTGGAGAGCGCTACTTCGGTGATCTTGTCGCCGGTAGTTTTGATGATCTCGAGCTCGACCTGGTGACCCCGCTCCCGCAGCAGCGCGCTGATGTGATTGGCTTGCCAGAGTGCGAGTTGGGAGCCGCGGGAGCCGATGCGGAGGCGGGCCACTAGTTTTTTGCTCCCGAGTCGCCGGCCGATTTCGCCGCTTTCTTCTCCTGCAGATTGAACAAGCGCTTTACCAGCTCAACCACAGTGGTTGCCTCCGCCTCTTTGGCGGCAGTCTTCAGGGTGCTGATCGGAGTGTGCATGATTTTGTTCACAATCCCGCGGGTAAGCGCTTCAATCGCCAGTTCCTGCTCAGGGCTGATCTGGCCCAGACGTCCGCGCACGCGGTCGATTTCTGCCTGGCGAATGGTCTCGAGATGGTCCTGCAGCGAAACGATAGTAGGAACGACATCGAGGGTTTGCAGCCGGGCGTGAAAGCGCGCGACCTCGTCGTCAATAATGGCTTCGGCACGCTCGGCTTCCTTGCGGCGGTCGGCAACATGTGCGGCAACCGCCTGCTGCAAATCGTCGATGTCGTAAACAAAGATGCCGTCCAGCTTGTTCATCTCCGGATCGACATCGCGCGGCACCGCGATATCGATGAAGAACATGGGACGATTTTTGCGGCGGCTGAGGAACATCTCGCCATGCTCGCGGCGAAAGATCGCGTGGGGAGCGCCGGTCGAGGTAATCACGATGTCGCCACGATCGCAGGTGTCATACAGACGGCTGAACTCGATTGCTTGGCCATCAAATTTCTGCGCCAGTCGGATGGCGCGATCGTAAGTGCGATTCGCTACAAAGATGGACGCCGCGCCATGGGCCAGCAGGTGACGAGCGGCGAGTTCGCTCATCTTTCCGGCGCCTACCAGATAGACATGCTTTCCATTTAACGATCCGAAAATTCTCTTGGCCAGCTCGACTGCGACCGAGGCGACGGACACAGCCGACGATCCGACCGCGGTCTCGGTACGCACCCGCTTAGCTACGGCAAAGGCCCGGGTGAGCAACGAATCCAGCTGCGACTGAACCGCCCCGAGTGCGCGGGCAGTGGCATAGGCTTCCTTCACCTGTCCAAGAATTTGCGGCTCGCCGACCACCATGGAATCCAGACTCGAGGTCACGCGGAAGATGTGGCGGATAGCGTCTTGCTCACGGTATTCGTACAAGTGCGGATCGAGTTCTGCAGGAGCCATGTGAAAGAAGTCGCGCAGGAAGCCGCGCAGATCGGCACTGCCGTTGCGAGTCTGGGCAATCAGTTCGACCCGGTTGCAGGTACAAAGAATGACAGCCTCGTCGATTCCAGGGTGTGCCACGAACTTTCGCAAAGCTTCAGGCAGGCGCGACTCGGGGATTGCCATCCGCTCGCGCACCTCAACCGGCGCCGTCTTATGATTCACGCCGATGAGTTGAAAGTTCATGACTGAACAAACCTGTGCATTGCGCTGAAGTAGTTTGCCGCCCAGGCTACGACCGCCGCAACGAAGGCTCCGGTTGCTAAATATGCTGCGCGGCGTCCACGCCATCCGGCATTCCAGCGGGTGTAGAGCATCACCAGGTACACGGCCCACATCAGGACCGAAAGCAGGATCTTGGGATCGAGAAGATTCACTCGACCGTACGCGGCCTCCGCCACGACGGTTCCTGCCACTAGTCCCAGAGTCATGAAAGGAAAGCCGAGCAGCAAGGAGCGGTAACCAATCTCGTCTATGGTCTCGAGCGCCGGCAAGCGCGAAAGCATGCTCCTCTTCGCCTTCAGGCGACGCTCCTGGACCAGATACAGCAAGCTAGCGACAAAGCTGAGAAACAGCGCCGCGTAGCCGGTGAAAATCATGGCGATGTGGGCGAAGAGCCATCCTGAACGGATGCCGGGCGTCAGCAGGAACGGCTGTTGACCGGTCGCCGCGATGAAAGTCAAAACGAATACCAGCGGAAAAACGACGATACCCGGGGAAGTGGTTTTATAGACCAGATACACAATCAGGAAGACCATCATGATGAGGAATCCCAACAGCGATTCCGCATTGTGCACCGAGGCCAGAACCAGTCCGCCCGACAGCAGCGCCGATTCAGTAAGCGCCACAAAGTGAAATACCATGCCGAGGTAAGCGGCATGCAGCGCCACTTTACTGAGCACTTCGCTGGTGCGGGTAAGCGCCACCAACGCGTAGGTCAAGCCTACCGCGTAACAGCAAAGCGCTACTCGCAACCAAATCAAAGACATAAGTAAGTCCTGAGCGGAGACATCCTTCCCACGCAGTGATTATATTCTGCCCAGAGCAGCGGACGAAGGCTGGAAGCGGTATCACAAGTCGCTGTGATGTACGTCACAACCGGTCAGGACACACCCAGCGTTGCCAGAAGGTTCTCGATCTCGGCAGAACCCAGCGACAGGCGGCGGCCGTGCGACATCATGTCTTCGATTTCGTCAAAGGCTTGAAACAGCCGCAATTTGGCCGCTGCGTACTGCTCGGCGTCGTTCAGCGAACGGCCGTGGGCAGCGGACCAGTCGGTGAGAGCGCTGGGCTGGACAATCACGCTGACCGAGTACATGGTTTTGCGGTCGGAGGTGACATCGAAGATGTATTCGGTCGATCCCTGGTCGGGCGCAAGAGCAGCTCGTTTGCCGACGAAGTAGTACTGGTAGACGTAGCCCTGTCCGCCTGTGTAGGTCTTCATGCGGCGCGTCGGGCGGGAGTCATGGGCCTGCGTCATGGGATGAAGTCATTCTACAGCCGTCGTGGGCGGCTTATTTATCAAGGCCAGCACGACGCCGGGCTATGGCGATTAGTGACTGGAATTCGCAGGTGACACCACTCGTCCGTACTCTGACGCGCGAGCCAGGCGGTCGAACATCCGATACGCTGCCGCAGAAATTTCGCTGATCGCCTGCTCTCCGTCGCGCTCATGACGCAGATAGGTGGTCATCACGCAAATGATGTAGGGGCGCTTCTGCACGAAAACTACTCCCACATCGTTGCGGACGCCTTCCAACTCGCCGGGTTTATTAGCAATTTTCAAATCCTCCGGAAGATCGCGCGGGATGAAACTCTGTTTGGGTGTGGTTAGAACTTGAAAAAAATCATCCGTAAGCGCCTTGTTCAGCACCTTTGCACGGTAAAGCTGGTCAAGGAGGCTCATCATCTCGGCCGGAGTGGAGATGTTTTCTCGGCCTTCGGCGGCGGCTTTGACGTCCATCATCTTGCGGCGCAGACGGGTATGAGGCAGGGCGAGCGTGTCCATCAGGGCATTCACATTCTGCATCCCAACCCGATCAATGAGGACGTTGGTGGCGCTGTTGTCGCTAACGGCGACCATCATGGTGGCGAGATCGCGCAGGGTAATGCGCGTGATGCCGGGGGTCAGGCCGCCCATGATGTTGCTGTCAGGGACGAGGTCAGATGCATTGACGGTATAGAGGTCGGTTAGCTTGAGCTTGCCGGTCTGCGCCTGATGGTAAAGCTCGGCCAGAACGGCAACCTTAATCGTGCTGGCTTGGGGAAAAACATCGTCAGCGTGCAGGGAAAACTTCTGTCCGCTGGTCAGGTCTTCGATAGCCACACCCATCACGCCATCGAGATTCTGGTCGACATGGCTAATCGTTGTGTCGAGTTTCTGCCATAGTACTTGCTGCTTGGCAGTGGCGGTGTCCTGCGCGAATGCGGCCGCAAAGAAAATGACAACAAAGATGACTGGCTTCAAGTGACCTCCGGGAAGCAGGTCATTATACGAATGGCGGACGCAATTCAGAACGGCTTACCACAGAGGAGGCAGAGCTCACGGAGGAAAGCGGGTATGCCTACGGCTCGATTCTGGCTTCCTTCAGGCGGCGGACTGCGGTTTCTGATGTGATAGGCGAGTAGTAAACCTCTTTGAACGTATACGATTTGGCCTTAGCCGCCAGGATGGGGAGGATCTCAATGTGCCAGTGGTAGTCGTCGTCGAGAGTCTTCCAGTATCCCAGGCTCTCCGACCTGTGCAGGCTGTTTGGCGAAGTATGCAGCACGAGGTGAAAATCTTCCGTGATTGTCCGGATGCGCTGCAAGGTGCGGCGAATCAGTGCGCCTAAATCGCGCGTCGAGCCGGGCCGGCCCAGGCCAAAACGTTCGAACGATGCTTCGTGTGTGCGAGGCATGATCCAGGTCTCGTAAGGCACACGGGGAGCGTACGGGCAGAGCGCGATGAAATCGCCACGCGTCTCAAGCACGCGCTGCTCCTGCCGGATCTCCTGGGAGAGGATGTCACAAAACACGCACCGCTCTTTTCCTTCAAAGTACTCGCGGCTGGCGCGCAGTTCGTACAGTACGCGCCGGGGCACGAAAATAGTCGCGGCCAACTGCGAATTAGGATGCTCAAATTCCTGCCCGGCGCTGTTGCCGTAGTTTTTGAAAACGCTGACGTACTTGAGCCGCTGGTCGCGCTTCAAATCCTGAATACGTTGCGCGATGAGCAACAGGAATTTCTCGATCTCGGCATCGGCGGCGATCCAAAGATGGCGATCGTGGCGGGGATTTTCCAGCAGTACTTCGTGCGCACCGACCGGGCGCATGCGGTCATAAATACCGTCGCCGCGGCGTCCGGGTTCCCCCTCGATGTGGTAAAGAGCAGTAGGATGAACGACCGCCCGCGCCGACCAGGGCCCGCCGTCAATCGCCGGCATGGTGGAAACGATCTGCGACGCCTCGCGCGAATCAGGGCAAAACCGGCAACCGGCAGACGGACGCGTGCTTTCCGGGACGTCGTCACCGGTGATGACCCAGGACCGGGTGATCGGATCCTTGCGAAGCTCCATGCCTTAGGTAAACAAAACCACGCTCTTGAGTCAAATGGGCAGATTTAGTAATTGAGTAATTTGTAAATTGTAATTTGGTAATTTGCAGGCCAAGGCCGGCCATGAACTAGCCCCAAAAAGTGAACGGTTTCAGGTTACTCAATTGCAAATTACAAATTACCAATTTCCAGTGACGGCTGCCGCCGAAATGGTGCAGCCTGCTTTGCTATAATCCGCGCACGAAGCCTGGCAAATGAGCGAGCCGTCTACGCCTTTGATGCGGCAATATGCCGCAATCAAGAAAGAGCATCCCAGTGCCCTGTTGTTTTTTCGTCTGGGCGATTTCTACGAGCTTTTTTTTGATGATGCCGTGCTCGCCTCCCGTGAACTGCAGATCACTCTGACCTCCCGAAATAAAGAAAAAGGCATCGCCGTGCCGATGTGCGGTGTTCCCTATCACGCGGCGGAAGGTTACATATCCAAGCTGATCCGCAAGGGATTCAAAGTTGCCATCTGCGAACAGATGGAGGACCCGCGGCTGGCGAAGAAGTTGGTGCGGCGTGAAGTCACGCGCGTGGTCACCCCCGGCACGGCGGCAGATTCCTCGCTTAGTTCTGAGGAAAATAACTTCTTGGCTGCGGTGGTCCATTCGGGAGATTGCGCCGGCTTCGCGGCACTCGACCTTTCCACTGGCGAGTTCCGCGCCACTGAATTCCACGGCGAAGATGCGGCGCGCCGGATCGAAGAAGAGCTCCAGCAGTTGCGGCCGAAGGAGGTGCTGTATGCCTCATCGGCGCCGCTGTTCGAACGAACCCGGCAACAGGACAGCCGAGGGCGGTTGTCACTCCGCGAATCAGGTTGCGCGGAAACTCCGCTGGACGATTGGATCTTCTCGCCTGACCATGCCATCCCGCTACTCGAAAATCATTTTGGAGTGCTCTCGCTCGAAGGCTTCGGACTGGCGGGCCGTCCAGCTGCTGCTTCGGCTGCCGGGGCAATCCTTTACTATGTCCGGTCCACGCAGCGCGGAACGCTCGATCATGTGGATCGGATCGGCTTCTACGAACGCCAGAACTGCCTGGTTCTGGACGCGGTCACAGTACGCAACCTGGAGTTGATTGAGCCACTGTTCGCCGGGACTGATGCAGGCGTGACGCTGTTTCGCTGCCTCGATGCAACCGTCACCCCCATGGGCAAGCGACTATTGAGGTCGTGGATGTTGCGGCCCTCAGTTGATCTCGCTGAGATCAATACGCGGCTGGATGCGGTCGAGGTGGAGGTCAAAGACACGGTGGCGCGGGAGGAGTTGCGGCGTGCGCTGGATGGCGTGCTCGATCTCGAACGGTTGTTGAGCCGGGTGACGCTCGAGACCGCCAACCCGCGCGATGTGCTCGCGCTGGCCGCGTCACTGGCAAAGTTGCCGGCCGTCCGAACAGCATTGTCGCGTTTGCAGTCCGAGCGGCTGGGCGTTTTGCATGCCGCAGTGGATGAATTGAGCGATTTGCGCGGCCGCATCGATGGGACGATTGTTCCCGAGCCGCCGATTTCGCTGAGCGACGGCGGTGTGATCCGCTCCAGCGTTGATAAAGAATTGGATGAACTTCGCGATCTTAGCCGCAACAGCAAGCAGCACTTAGCGCAGATTGAACAGCGCGAAAAACAGCGCACCGGGATCGCTTCGCTGAAGGTGAAGTTCAATTCGATTTTTGGCTACTATCTCGAGGTTTCCAAGCCCAATCTGCACCTGGTTCCCGGCGAGTACGAACGCAAACAGACGCTGGTGAATGCTGAGCGCTTTACCACGCCGGAATTGAAAGAATACGAATCGAACATTCTGGATGCGCAGGAGAAGATCGTGGAAATCGAGCGGCGGCTGTTTGCGGAACTGCGCACCGCAATCGCCGCAGAAGCAAAACGCATTCGGCAGACGGCGCTCGCCCTGGCCGAGGTGGACGTGATGGCCTCGCTCGCGCACCTGGCCGCGTTGAGAAATTATTGCCGGCCAAAGTTCGATGACTCGGGTGACATGGAGATCATTGACGGCCGGCATCCCGTCATTGAGCAGCAGGAATTGACGGGCGACCGCTTCGTTCCGAATGATGTCTTCCTAAATTCCACGACACACACAGTGCTGATTCTCACCGGGCCCAACATGGGCGGGAAGTCTACCTATCTGCGCCAGGCAGCGCTGATCTCGATCATGGCGCAGATGGGATCGTTTGTGCCTGCACGATCGGCGCGGTTGAGTGTGCTTGACCGGGTGTTCACGCGAATTGGCGCCAGTGACAATCTGGCGCGCGGCCGGTCAACATTTATGGTGGAGATGACCGAGACGGCCGCCATCCTGCATACTGCGACACCACGCTCTTTGATCTTGCTCGACGAAGTTGGCCGCGGCACCGCGACCTATGACGGACTGGCGATTGCCTGGGCGGCAGTCGAATATTTGCACGCACGCACTCGGGCAAAGACTCTGTTCGCCACGCATTATTTTGAGCTGACCGAGTTGGCGGACCGCTTGTCCGGCGTGAAGAACTATCACGTCTCGGTAAAGGAGACGGGCGGAGGCATTGTCTTTCTACGCAAAGTGGAGCCCGGCGCCGCCGACCGTAGTTACGGAATTGAAGTGGCGAAGCTGGCCGGCCTGCCGAATGAGGTCATCGAACGCGCGCGTGAGGTACTGGCGGAGCACGAATTCGCTGAGCAGCGATTATCCGATCAGTTGGCCAGTGATGAACTGCAGCCGCGTCCGCCGTCTCAGCTGACCATCTTCACTGCGCTGTCGCAGCCCGTGGTCGAGCGGCTGCGGGAGTTGGATCTGAATAACTTAACGCCGCTGGAAGCACTGAATCTGCTAGCGGAGTTGAAGAAAGAAGTAGCGAGTAGCGAGTAGCGAGTAGTGAGTGAGTGCTGACTACTGACTACCGGCTACTGACTACTCACCTAATGCCTAAGGCCCATACGCAACGAAATGCCGGCCAGCTCCTCATCATCGGTTTCGATGGGACGGAGATGTCTTCGCGGCTGCGTTCCCTGCTTACGCGGATTCAGCCCGCAGGCGTGATTCTGTTTGGGCGGAACATCGTCAATGCGGAGCAGACGCACGAGTTGTTGCGGTCTTGTGCGGAAGCAGTGGGCACGCCGCTGTTTTTCTGCGTGGACATGGAGGGCGGAACAGTCGACCGCCTCAAGAATGCGATTGCACCCGCCCCATCTGCGGCCGAAGTATTTGCCACCGGCGACCGCCGCCTGTTTCGCAAGCACGGAAAAATTATCGGCGAGTCCTGCCGCGCGCTCGGTTTCAACACTGATCTCGCTCCGGTCGTCGACTTGGTCACGAATGCCTCCCGCAAAGTGATGCGCTCGCGGGTAGTCTCGAGCGATCCGAAAGAGGTGGTTGTTTACGCCCGGGAGTTCCTGGCGGGACTTGGGTCGGCCGGTGTAATCGGCGCGATCAAACACTTTCCCGGTCTAGGCGCGGCGAACCTTGATACACATAAATCGCTTCCAGAAGTGCAAAGGCCCTGGAACCAGCTTTGGGAACAGGATCTCTATCCCTATCGCAGCTTGCGACGGGTAGCGCCGATGATTCTGATCGGACACGCCAGCTATCCTGCGGTCACGCGCGACGGTACTCCGGCATCGCTATCGAAGAAATGGATCAGCGAAGTTCTGCGCAAGAGAATCGAATATCGCGGACTGGTCATTTCCGATGATTTGGAAATGGGGGGCGTGCTGAAGGCGGCTCCGATTGACGAGGCTGCGGTGGAACACATTAGGGCCGGCGGAGATGTGTGCCTCGTTTGTCACAAAGAGGAATTTGTCAGTTCAGCATTCGAAGCGCTGCTGAAGGAGACGGAGCGCGACCGCAAATTTGCAGCGCGAGTCGCCGAATCCACCGCGCGGGTGCTTGCGTTCAAAAAGAAGTCACGCGAGGTTAAGCGCCGGATCTCCCCTCCCAGCGCAGAAAAACTTGCGCGGCTCTCGCGCAGCCTGTGGGAATTCAGCGAGCAGGTCAGGTTCGAAAGCCTACCCCAGCAGGCCAACGGATGATTGTTGCCGGAGTGATGAGCGGCACGTCAGCCGATGGAATCAACGTGGCGCTGGTACGGATTACGGAGCGCGGGGGAGGGCATCCGCGGCACACTGATATTAAGCTGCTTGGGCACACCGAATTTTCCTATTCCAAAGAAGTGCGCCGGGCGGTGCTGGGTGCGATGAACGCGAAAGCCGCCAGCGTCGCCGATTTGGCACGGCTCAACTTCTTGCTCGGTGAACTTTACGCCGATGCGGTCCGCGCCGCCGAACGGAAATTCCGCACCAAAGCAGAACTGGTCGGGTGTCATGGACAGACCATCTATCACCAGGGCGAGCCCGCAGATTTTCTGAAGCGCAAGATCTCCGCCACATGGCAGACGGGTGAGGGCGCAGTCATCGCCGCGCGCATTGGCGTACCTGTTGTTTCAGATTTCCGCCCAGCGGATATGGCCGCGGGCGGCAAGGGAGCGCCGCTGGTTCCCTTCCTCGACTACCTTCTTTTTCGCGATGACCGCGTTGGACGCGTCGTCCAGAATATCGGCGGGATCGCCAATCTGACCGCGATCCCTGCGGCGGCTGCGTCCAAGCAGGTCGTAGCATTCGACACCGGTCCGGGGAACATGGTGATTGACGCGGTTACCGAGCAGTTGTTTGGCAAGCCATACGATGCTGACGGACGCATTGCAGCTACCGGCCGGGTGCTGGATCCCGTAATAAACGAAGTTCTGCGAATGCCGTTTTTCCGGCGTAAGCCGCCAAAGACTGCCGGACGGGAGGAGTTTGGGCGCGAGTTCGTTCGCAGCTTCCTGCGGAAATGCGGACGTGTGCGGAAGCCGGACGTGGTCGCAACCGCAACCGCGTTGACAGCGCGTTCGATTTCGGATGCGATACGACGCCATGCTGTACCGGGATCGAAGTCGTACCGGGACATCATCCTTTCTGGCGGCGGCGCGAAGAATCCCGTGCTGATGGCAATGCTCGCGAACGAAGTGAAGCAGTTGGGGTTGCAGCTGCGTGTATCGGACGAGTTCGGATTGCCGAGCGAGGCGAAAGAGGCGGTGGCATTCGCGGTGTTGGCATATCAGACCTGGATGCGGCGTCCGGGGAACATTCCGTCGGCGACCGGAGCGAAGCGGCCAGCGATTTTGGGCAAGATCTCGTATGTATGACGCGCGCGTGGGAGCGGACGCTTCGTCCCCGGGGGCTACATGGCTGAAGCTGGCCGCGACAGTCGCCTTGCTCGTTTCTATCGTCCTCCTTCTGTCCTGCGGCACTAAACCCGATCCGAATACGCTGGTGATGATCATCGAGAGCAGTCCCACCAATCTCGATCCTCGTGTGGGACTGGATGCGCAATCGGAGCGCATTGACGAACTCATCTTTGACGATCTGCTCGACCGGGACGAACACCTGAACGTCAAGCCTGCACTGGCCGCCAGCTGGGAAATTCCCGATCCGCTGACCTACATCTTCCACCTGCATCACGGGGTGAAGTTTCACGATGGACGCCCTTTGACCTCGCGCGACGTGAAGTGGACGTTCGATTCGCTGTTACAGGGAAAAGTGATCAGCACCAAGTCGGCGGCTTATCGGTTTGTCGACCACCTCGAAGTGCCGGACGACTACACGGTGGTCTTCAAAATGAAGCAGCCATTCGCGACTTTGCTGTGGAACCTGTCTGACGGCGCAATCGGAATCGTGCCGTACGGCAGCGGCAAGGAAGTCACTACTCATCCGGTAGGATCAGGCCCGTTCCGCTTTGTCAGCGCGGAGCAGGATAAAGAAGTAATCCTCGAACGCAATCCCGATTACTGGGGAGCCAAGGCCCACGTTTCGCGGCTGCGTTTTGCGGTGGTGCCCGATACGACCACACGCGCCCTCGAACTCCGCAAGGGCAGTGCCGATATGGCCAGCAACGCACTGAATTTCGACACTGTGCTGGCGCTCGAAAAAGAGAAGTCGCTGGAGGTGCAACGTGCCCCTGGAACTGAGCTGGCTTATCTCGCGTTCAATCTGCGTGATCCCATACTCAGGGACGTTCGAGTACGCCAGGCGATCGCCTATGCGGTAAATCGTCAGCCATTTATCGAGTACCTGATGCACGGGTTTGCGCACCCCGCGGCAAGCATTCTTCCGCCTGAGAGTTGGGCCTACAACCCGAACGTCGCGCGTTACGATTACGATCCTGAGCGGGCGCGACAGTTGCTCGATAGTGCTGGATACCCGGCGATAAACGGTGTGCGATTCCACCTGACCATGAAGACATCGACGGAAGAGAGCACGCGGCTACTGGCGGCAGTGCTGCAGCAGCAGCTGCGGGCAGCCGGCATCGTGCTCGACATCCGCAGCTTTGAATCGGCGACGTTCTTCGCCGACGTGACTCGCGGCGCCTTCCAGCTGTACTCGCTGCGCTGGATTGGTGGAAACGAGGATCCGGACATTTTCGAGTACGTGTTTCACTCCGACAAGTTTCCTCCGCATGGAGCTAACCGTGGCTACTATTCGAATCCGCGGGTGGACGCGCTGATTGATCAGGCACGCAGCGAATCGGACCAGAATGTGCGCAAAGAGTTGTACGCTGAGATCCAGGCAGTTTTGGCCCAGGACCTGCCTTACATCAATTTGTGGTACATCGACAATGTCGTGGTGCACTCGCGGCGAGTGCGAAGCCTGGAGCTGAACCCGTCGGGAAATTACGATTTTCTCAAAACTGTGGAAGTCGCGGACTGACACAGAGGCCGCGGAGTACGCAGAAGGAGCCTTACAAGTCCAGCTTGAATGAGGGGTGGTCGCGGCTGCCGATTATTTTGATGGGCAACTCAGTTTGACCGTTGTGCCGGAAGAAAGGATCGACGGCTTTCATGAACACTGATTTCACTCCGGTCATGGTCTGCGACAGCTTGGCGTGCATCATCAATTTACCGTGCAGGTCAAAAGACTCGTCTCGGAGAGCATAAGTTCCGTGTAGTTGTACTTTCGCGCCGCTGACCGAAAAGACCAGCTCGCTGAAATCAATGATGCCGTTGCGGAGAGTGAACCGTCCTTTCAGTTCACTGATGGCGCTGCCGGCGTTGTCATCTTTGGGTTTCCCGAGACTGCGGCGGCTCAGTTCGAGAATCTTGTTCCTGACTTCCGCACGTGTAAATTGACCCTGCTCGATAGCAAAGTTGCCGTCCAGCTTCAGTCGCTCGGTGAGATCGGTGTCGCCAGGAGGAAGGTCGAAGTCGGTACTCAGCTTCACGCGGCCGCTCATCGGAGCAGTTGAGGCCTTTACTGCGAGCGCGAGTAAGTCCTCGAGCCGCGCATCGTTTGTAGTGACGCGAAGTTTGATCTCACGCCTGCCGTTTTCCGTCTTCACTACTCCTCCGCTTGCCACCAACGTGGAATGCAGGAAGCGAGCCACCACTGGGTGGAGGAGCGTGTCGCCATTCGATCCATCTACGCTGGCCTGGAATTCCGTCTTCAACTGCACCCGATGTCCGCTGATGCTGACGGAAAAGTCGGGTGTAATGGTCTGACCTCTGACTTGAATGTCGTCGAGCGGACCAGCGAAGTTCCCCTCGGAGGACAGAATTCCCGAGATGCCGTGGAACACGGAGAGGTCCGCATCGGAGAAAACGTAGTCGGCGTCAAGCGGAGTGGCGCTTGGGACGTCTTTGTTCCACGGCCCGAAATGGCCGGCAGCACGAATGTCGCCTGGCGGAGTTGGATTTCGTAAGCGGGTTTGAAAGGAAGCGGCTCGACCTAGCCCGATACCGCGCATCGCCAGTTCGTGGATTTCAAAGAAGTGAGGCTTCTTGCCCGGTTTGCTGGTCATCAGAACCAACTCTGCGTTGTTGCAGATCAGTTCATCCACAGCGGCCTTGAATTCGCGGGCGCGCCGGCGCTTCTCCTCGGCATGTTCATCACGCGGTGGGATCTGAAGCTTGAGACCATCGACCCGGACTTTGCGAATGTGCCACCGGTTTCCGTAAAGGTCGTGAAGGTCGGCGTCGGCGAAGAAACGGTCGATCGTGATCAGGGGCGGAACATCGGTGCGGCCATGATGACGCAGGACCAGGCCCCCGCCGCTGATCTGCAGGTTCCACAAGGACGCATGGAAGTCGCGGATCTCGACCCGGCTCTCGAAGCGGTCGCTCAGCATGGCGATCGCCTGCTTTTTCAAAATTGATTCGAACCGGAAAGCAACGATGGTGAGGCCAAGTGCGATGATCAGCAGGAAGATTGCTGCGCCAATCAGCCACTTTCGACGAGTTTTCCCCAAGGGAGGCGTTGCCATACGCACCTCTCCCCCTGTCCCAAGCAGCGACTCAGATTAGATTTCTGGCGTTCTGGTTGGCCGAAAGCCGCGTGATACCATCAAAAGTTCGGCACTGAACGCCGTTCTGGTCAGAGCAGATGCACATTCTTTTCATTGGCGACATCTTCGGTCGCGGTGGGCGCACCATCGTTAAGGAGCGCCTTGCCAAGCTGGTGAAAAGCTATGGCGTTGACCTTGTGATCGCTAATGGCGAGAACGCTGCAGCCGGCTTTGGCATAACCCCGCCGCTTGCGGAGGAGTTGTTTGAACTGGGAATTGACGTGATCACCACCGGGAACCACATCTGGGACAAGCGGGAGATCGTTGACTACTTCGAAATGGCGAACGGCAACTCCCACAGCATGGCCAGGCGGCTGCTGCGTCCCGCGAACTATCCCGAGGGACTTGCGGGATGGGGCTTTTACGAGGGCACAAAACGTTCTCTGCCGTACGCGGTAATCAACCTGCAGGGAAGGGTGTTCATGGCGGCGAACGACGATCCCTTCCGGGTTGCCGACGCTTTGCTCGACAAAATCAAGGCCAAGGTGGTGCTGGTCGATATCCATGCCGAAGCCACTTCGGAAAAGATTTCGATGGGCTGGTACCTCGATGGACGGGTGACCGCGGTCGTCGGCACTCACACTCATGTTCCGACTGCCGACGAACGGGTGCTGCCGAAAGGCACGGCTTACATCACTGACGTGGGCATGACCGGGCCGTACGACAGTGTGATTGGCGTGAATAAAGAACAGATCATCGGCCGCTTCCTGAACAATATGCCGGTGCGCTTCGAGCCCGCTACTGGGGATGTGCGGCTCTCTGCGGTGGTCATTGACTGCGACGAGACTACGGGACGGGCGAGGAAGATTGAAAGAGTAATGATTACATAAGCAGGTTTCAAAGTTTCAGAGTTTCAAGGTTCCAAGGCAGAAAAACCCCGCACTCATCAGATTCTGAGCGACAACGCACAGTGAACGACGCACCGCCGAGAAACTTTGAAACATTGAAACCTCCTCATGCCGACGCCATTCCAATTGCACGCCTTCGACGTCTACCTCTTCGACATTGACGGCACCCTGCTGAACACGCGCGACCTGGTGCACTACAACTCGCTCAACCGGGCAATGCTGGAAGTCTACGGCGTGGACACCACGATCGATGGTATTCGTTACCACGGCAAGACCGACTTGGGAATTCTGCGCGCAACTATGGAGCGTGCAGGCCTGGTTGGCTCTGCTTTCGACAGTCGCCTGCAGCAGGCCCTCGAGGTTGTCCGGCGCGAGGTAGGCGCCAACGCCGCTGCCTTGAGGCCTGAAATCTGCGCAGGCATTCCGGAGCTGGTACAGACGCTGTATGCGTCCGGAAAATTGCTTGGAGTCGCGTCCGGGAATCTTGAGGTCGTGGGCTGGCACAAGATTGCCGCGACCGGCCTTCGCGAATATTTCAGCTTTGGTTATTTCAGCGATCAGTGCGAGATGCGAGCAGCGGTGTTTCAGAACGCCGTCGCTGAAGCGCGAAGGCGCGCGGGACAGGGCGCCAGGATTTGTTTCATCGGCGACACACCGGACGACATCCTGGCGGCACGATCCGCTGGCGCACAAGTGATCGCAGTTGGCACGGGGATTTTTCAGACCACCGAACTTTCCTGCCATGATCCAGATCTGTGCGTCGCGTCCTGCGCGGAGTTGATCTAGTTTGCAATTGCCTGCCGTGCCCGCCTGAGCTACAGTTGTTTCGCTCTCGCGACTCTTCCCTCCTTCTTTCCTCACCACTCTCTTTCCGCATTCGAGCTGCATTGTGCCTGCCATTAGTCAGGTGTGTGGAAAAGGGGGCCCCATATATGGTGTTTTCATACTTGACCCATGCCCGATTTCGCCAGTAGAGTAAGTGCAATTCGTGCCTGCCCAACCAGCCTGGGGATCGCACGCGCAGCAGACGCGGCGAGGAGGAACCATTTGAGTAACGGGCGGCGAACCATCCCGGCAGCAGCGCGCATCCGAACAGCAAGCACTCATAACGTCCAAATACTTAGCTCTTCATGGCAGGGCAGCAACCCTGCATCCATCTGCGAGGTAACCGTTGCTTAAGCTGAAAAAACTGCAGATTCTCGGCTTCAAGTCTTTCTGCGACCGCACCGAACTGAAGTTCCACGGTGACGGGGTTGCGGCCATCATTGGCCCCAACGGCTGCGGAAAATCCAATATTGCCGACGCCATCTCCTGGGTGCT
>Ga0070741_10003690_pt1 | contig 37210 bp, 33 predicted proteins | sample Coa_R1_4_FD_66440 | JGI IMG/M metagenome (GOLD analysis project Ga0070741, IMG submission 66440) | Surface soil microbial communities from Centralia Pennsylvania, which are recovering from an underground coalmine fire - Coalmine... | ecosystem: Environmental > Terrestrial > Soil > Unclassified ... | reverse complement strand
ATGCCGAGCCGCCCGCCGGAGGCGACCCACGTCGAGCGGTTCACCGAGGTCGGGCGCTACGCGCTCGGCGTCCAGTGGGCCGACCGCCACGACAGCATCCTCCCCTACGCGACGCTCCGCCGCGCCTGCCCGTGCGAGGCGTGCGTCGCGCGGGGCGACGCCGCCGTCCCGCCCGAGGCGGAGCGTCTCGTGCGCGTCGAGACGCTCGGCGACCGGAGCGTCTTCCTCGAGTGGGCCGACGGGCACGAGACGATCCTCCTGCTCGACGAGCTGCGCGACCTCTGCCGCTGCGCGCGCTGCGTCGCCGAGCCGGAGTTCCCCGTCTCGGGCTAGGACGCCGGCCCGACCCGGGAGCGCGGTCGGCCGGCGGAGCCGGCGCCGCTCCGCGGGGCGCGCGGTACACGAGGTTCTCGAACTGCGTCTCCTCGAGGTAGCCGTCGAGCTGCCAGCGCTTCACCTGGTCCATCACCATGTCGAAGTCCGCGCGCGGGAGGGGCCGGCAGACGAAGCGCTCGCCGCGGCCGAAGCGGCTCGAGTCCCACGGGTGGGTGTGCTCGGAGCCGGCCGGGACCGCGATCCTCCAGAGCGGCAGGTACCGCTCGAGGTTCGCCTCGAGCGCCTGCTCCGCGCGAGCGAGACCCCGCAGGGAGGCGCGCACGTCCGCGAGCGGCGCGGTCCCCGGCACCCACCACAGCGTCTTGAGCTCGTTTTCGTCCCGCGGCGGGGCATCGGTCGCGGTGCCCGCGTCAAGGGGGGACGGGATCGCCGCCCCGTCGGCTCACGTCGCGGCGGTAGAAGACGCCGTCGAGCGTGCCGAGGAGCCCCGCGCCCAGCTGAAAGACGCGCGGGTCGCCCGAGCGTCGGGCGTAGACGGCGCTGCCCGCCGCGTTCATGTGGCCGAGGACGAGGCGGACGACGCGTGTGCGCGTCGTGACGACGATCGTGCCGCGGCCCGGCTCGAGGCCGTACGTCGCCCGGTCGCGCGGCCGGAACGCGTCGACGGCGCGGAGCGCGGCGAGGCTCGCGACGAGGTCGTCGAGCGCGGCCGCGAGCCCCGCGGACGCCGGCCGGCCGTCGACGTCCCACCCGCCCGGCGTCCGGCGCGCCCCGAGCCGGCGGTCGCGGACGGACAGCTCGATCGCGCGGACGGCGGCGCGCCGCACCCGGAGCACGCGCGCCCCGTGCACGCGGTCCGGGCGCGGCACCCGGGCGGGCGCGCGGACGAGGACGAGCAGGCCGAGCCCGAGCGCCGCGAGCGCGAGGAGTGCGAGCGTCCGCCGCACCGTCAGCCCCGCCGGCGGCGGACGGCGAACACGGCGACGCCGACGGCGAGCATGAGCCCCGGCTCCGCGACGACCGCGGCGAGGAAGAGGCGGCGCGCCTGCCCGTCCGTCAGCACGAGCGGCGAGAGCGGCCGGATCACCTCGGGGACGCTCTTCGCCCGCTCGCCCGTGAGCGCCTCCTCGTTCGCCGCCCACGCGACGGCGTTCAGGGCGAGGTCGCGATTGCCGAGGAGGTCCAGGTAGGCGTCGCTCGCGAAGTCGGCGTCCCCGACGACGACGAGCCGTCCCCGCCGGTGACCCGTGGCGTCGCCGCCGCCCACCTCCGCCGTCACGACGACCGAGGCCTCCCCCGGCGTGTCGTGCGCCGCGCGCGACGGCTCGGCGCCGCGCCGCGCGCGATCGGGGTCGCTCATCGTCCACGCGCTCGGACCCGTGCGCGCGATGCTCTCCGCGTCGACGCCCGCGACCGCGCGCGCGACGTCGACGGTCCGGGCGGAGGGCAGGACGACGCCCGTCTCGAGCGGGCTCCCGCTCGGGTCGGAGACGGGGTTCCCGCGCTTGAACAGCTCGACCACGGCGGCGAGGCCGTCGGTGCCGAGGACGCGGCGCTCGCGGTCGACGACGAAGTCGTCGCCGAGCCGGAGCCCGAGGCTCGCGAGGAAGCGCGCGACGTTCGGGAGCGGCCCCGGGTCGAGGAGCATGAGGACGCCGCCCCCGTTCCGGAGGTGGGCCGCGAGCGCGTCGAGCTCGGGGACGAGGAAGTCGTGCTGCGGTCCCGCGACGACGACGAGATCGGCGTCCGGCGGCACCGGCTCGCCCAGGAGCGAGAGCGGCTCCGGGGCGTAGTTCTCGGCGGCGAGCGCGCTCGCGAAGCGCCCGTAGCTCTCCGGCGAGCCGCCCGGCGTCCGCTCGCCGTGACCGGTCGTGAAGAGGAGCCGGCGGCTCCGGCCGCGGAGCGCGCGCAGGATGCCGCCGGCGAGCTCCGCCTCGGGGTAGGCCGGGACGACGACGCGCCGACCGTCGTACTCGACGGCGGCGCGGCCGTACTGCGTGATGCCGTAGCTTCGTGCGCGCTCGGGGTACCGGTCGAGGTCGTAGAGCTCGAAGGCGAGCGTCGGCCGCTCGGCCCGCATGCGCTCGAGGAGGTCCGCGTACCGCGCGCGCCGCCCCCGCTCGAAGAAGACCGTGATCCGGAGGGGCTTCGTCACCTCGGCGAGGAGCTTCCGCGTGACGGGCGAGAGCGAGAGGCTGCGCTCCGGCGTCAAGTCGAAGCGCCGGCTCGTCCGCTCGGCGACGGTCTGCAAGGCGCTGGCGACGACGACCAGCAGGACGACCTGCGCGGCGAGGTGCGCCCAGTGTCGCGTCGCGCGCGTCACGATCGCGAGCGCACTCCGCGCCACCGGCGCGTGTCGAGCGCGAGGAAGGTGAACGCGAGGAAGACGAGCGTGAAGAGGACGAGATACACGACGTCGCGCGTGTCGACCGCGCCGCGCGCGAACGCGTAGAAGCGGTCGAAGAGCGAGAGCGGCAGGAGCACGCGCAGGGTGATCTCGCTCATCGCGGCCTCGTTCCAGGTGACGATCCAGAAGAAGAAGAGGAGGCCGTACGCCGCCGCCGCCGCGACGAGCTGGCTGTCCGTGAGCGCCGACGCGAAGAGGCCGCACGCGACGAAGGCCGCGCCGAGGAGGAAGAGCCCGAGGTAGCCCGCGACGAGCGGCCCGGCGTCGACGGGCGTGATCGTCGCGAGCATGACGGGATGGAGCGCGGTCGCCGCCAGGAGGATCGCGACGACGGCGACGCAGGCGAGGTACTTCCCGGCCACGATCTCGACGTCGCGCACCGGATACGTCCAGAGGAGCTCGAGCGTCCCGAGCCGCCGCTCCTCCGCGAAGAGGCGCATCGTGAGCAGCGGGACGAGCACGAGGAGGAACGCCTCCACGTCGAAGACCTGCTGCTGCCAGAGGCCGAGGCCGAGGTTCATGCCGCCGGCGATGACGTAGAAGCTCAGGTTCGTCGCGAAGCGGTAGCCGCAGAGCACGAGGAAGACGGCCGCGAGGGCCCAGAAGACGAACGAACCGAAGTACAGGCGGAGCTCCTTGCCCGCGATCGCGAGGACCGTCATCCGCGCGGCCCCCCCCGCTCGACGAGGCGGAGGAAGATCTCCTCGAGGTCGAGCCGCTCCTCGCGAAGCTCGAGGACCGCCCAGCCGCCCGCGCGGACCGCGTCGCCCGCGGCGCGCGCGCCGTCGGCCTCGCCCGTCGTCTCGAGGACGAAGCCGTCGGCGCCGCGCTCGAGCCGCACGAGCCCGGGGACCCGAGAGAGCGCGGCGGCCACCGCGTCCGACGGCCCGTCGGCGCGGACGACGACGCGGACGCGCCCGCCGAGCTGCGCGGCGAGCTCGCGCGGCGTGCCGGCCGCGACGAGCCGGCCGCGCGCGATGACGATGACGCGCTCGCAGAGCGCCTCCACCTCCGAGAGGATGTGGCTCGAGAAGAAGACGGTCCGCCGCCCGCGCAGCGCGCGCACGAGGTCGCGGATCTCGACCACCTGCCCCGGGTCGAGCCCGATCGTCGGCTCGTCGAGGACGAGGATCTCGGGATCGCCGCAGAGCGCCTGCGCGAGCCCGACGCGCTGGCGGTACCCCTTCGAGAGGTTGCCGACGCGGCGGCGCGCGACGCCCTCGAGCCCGCAGGCGGCGAGAACCTCCGCGACGCGCGCGCGGCGCTCGCGGCGCGGAACGCGCTTCAAGCGCGCGACGAAGCCCAGGTACCGCTCCACGTCCAGATCCGGATAGAACGGCGCGTACTCGGGGAAGTAGCCGACGGCTCGCCGACACGCGAGCGGCTCGCGCTCGGGATCGCGGCCCGCGATCCGCACCGTGCCCGTCGTCGGCGGGAAGATTCCGGCGAGGATCCGCATCGTGGTCGTCTTCCCGGCGCCGTTCGGCCCGAGAAAGCCGACGATCTCCCCGGCGTCGACGCGGAGCGTGATGCCGTCGACCGCGCGGAGGGCCCCGAACACCTTGGTGAGATCGCGCACCTCGATCGCGGGCTCGGCGGGCATCGTCCTCGCGTGAGAGGCCCCGGTTCTTCGCCGCGCCGCTCCCGAAGTCAAGGAAGACGGACGTCGCCGAGCCGCACCCACGCGACGCGGTCGAGCGCGGCGCACGGCGTGTGGACGACGAGCGCGTCGGGCCGCGCATCGAGGACGACGCCGAGCCCGAGGCAGAGATGGGACGCGTCGAGGAGCCCGACGAGCGTGCCGGGCGGCGCCTCCGCGGCCGGCGCGTCCGGCGTCCACTCGGGCCCGAGGAGCCGCGCGCGACGAAGGGCGACCGTCCGCCCGCCGGCCAGGTGCGCGGCGAAGCGCTCCTCCCGGAAGGCGCGGCGCGTCTCGCGGCTCCGCGCGTGCGCGGCGTCGGCCGGCCTCACGCGGTGGATCGTCCGGTCGGGGCGGGCGAGCAGGGCCCGGAGCGCCGCCATCTCCCCGCCGCGTTCGAGGACGACGACGTCGGTCGCGCCGAGCGCGAGCGCCTGGTGGTACCTGAAGGCGCGGCCGAAGCCGCCGGCGACGAGCCCGTCGGTGTCGACGACGAGCGCGTCGGCGCCCGCTTCGCGCGCGACCTGCGCGAGGGCGACACCGCCGCCGACGATCGGCAGGAGGTGCCTCGCGGGCGTCACCGCGCCGACGAACCAGGACGCCGTGGCCCGCTCCCACGGCGGGTCGACGGCGACGGCGAGACACGCGGGCGCGCCGATCGGCGGCTGCCCGACGTCCGTGCCGAGGAGGGCCGGGCGCCCCCCGCGGCCCGCGAGGCGCGCGAGGAGGAGCCGGGCGAGGTGGGTCTTCCCCGTGTCGGCGGCCCCGACGACGAGGACCACGTCGCCGGCGATCCGCTCGAACGCGGCGTCCCACCCGGGCCCGAGCGCGATCGCCGGCGCCATGCACCGTTCTTCCAAGGCACGCGGCACGCCGGCAAGGGTGGGCGCGCGCGACGCCGATCGGTGCGTCGCGGCCCGACGCTGCCCCGCATCGCTGCGGAGGGCGGCGAGCTCCGAAGCGAGGAGAGCGCGGACGGCCGGGTCCAACGCCCTTGCCCTTCGGGGAGGTGCGGACGCCACGCCCGGCGCCCGACCCGCGTCAACGAAGGAATGCGGGACCCCCGGGGATTGCGGCGGGCCGGCGGCGTCGGGCACGACTGGCTCCACCAGGGGCGCGCGTGCGTGCCCCGCCCGCCCGTGCGCTACCGATACCTGCGCTACCGCTCGACGGTGCTCGTCTCCGGCGCCGGCGTCGGCCACCTCGCCGACCCGTGGCTCGTGCGCGTCGTGCCGGGCGGCCGGTGGCGGCCGAACGTCGACGTGTACGAGACGCCGCACGCCCTCCTCGTCATCGTCGAGCTCGCCGGCGTCGACCCCGACGCCCTCGACGTGCAGCTCTTCACCGACGCGCTCGCGATCGAGGGCGTCCGCCGCCTCCCGCCGCCGGAGGAGGACGCCGTGTACCGCGAGGCGACGATCGCGCAGGGGCCCTTCCGCGTCGACGTCCCGCTCCCCGCGCCCGTCGACGCCGAGTCGGTCACGGCCGAGGAGGCGCACGGGATCCTCACGATCCGCCTGCCGAAGCGCCAGGAGCGGTAGCGGCGATGGCGACGTCCGAGCCGCGCGCGCCCGGCCCGCCCGCGCTCCCCGACGTCCTCCCCGTCCTGCCGCTCCGCCGCACGGTCGTCTTCCCGCACACCGTGTCGCCGCTGGCGGTCGGCCAGCCGCGCTCGGTGCGGCTCGTCGACGACGTCATGCGCCGCGACCGTCTCGTGGCGCTCTTTACGCAGCGGAACGAGACGACGGAGCAGCCCGGGCCCGCCGACCTCCACGCGCTCGGCACCGCGGCGCAGATCCTCCAGCTCGCCCGTCTCCCCGACGGCACGCTCCGCGTCGTCGTGCAGGGCATCGAGCGCGTGCGGCTCGGCGACGCGGTGCAGACCGAGCCGTACCTGGCGGCGCGCATCGCGCCGGCGCCCGAGAGGATCGCCTCCCAGACCGACGCCGAAGCGCGACGGCGCGCGGTGCTCGACGTCTTCCGGACGCTGGTCGGCCTCGTCGCCGACGTGCCGGAGGAGATGGCGGCGGCGGGGGAGTCGCTTCCCGACCCGCGCGACGTCGCCTACCTGGTCGCGACCGTCGTCCCCCTCGACGCCGGCGTCCGCCGGGAGATCCTCGAGCTCGAGCCGGTCGAGGCGAAGCTCCGCCGGCTCGTCGAGCTGCTCCAGCGCGAGGTCGCCGTGCGCGAGCTCGGCCGGCGGATCACCGACGAGACCCGGGAGCGCCTCACGAAGAGCCAGCGCGACCTCTTCCTCCGCGAGCAGCTCCGCTCGATCCAGAAGGAGCTCGGCGAGGAGGAGGACGGCGCGACGGCCGAGCTTCGGCGTCGGATCGCCGAGGCGGGGCTGCCCGAGGAGGCCGCGCGCGAAGCCGAACGGGAGCTCGACCGCCTCGCCACGACGCCGGCCGCGTCCCCGGAGCACGGCATGATCCGGACCTGGCTCGAGTGGATGGCGGCGCTCCCCTGGCGGAAGGCGACCGGCGAGGCGGTCGACGTGGCGCGAACGCGGCGCGTGCTCGACGAGGACCACTACGATCTCGACAAGGTGAAGGACCGGATCGTCGAGTACCTCGCCGTCCGCAAGCTGCGCCAGGAGCGGGGCGTCGAGGCGGGCGCCGGACACGAGCCGATCCTCTGCTTCGTCGGACCGCCGGGGGTCGGGAAGACGAGCCTCGGGCAGTCGATCGCGCGCGCGCTCGGGCGCCGGTTCGTTCGCATGTCGCTCGGCGGCGTGCGCGACGAGGCGGAGATCCGCGGCCACCGCCGCACCTACATCGGCGCGATGCCCGGGCGCATCGTGCAGGGCATCCGCCGGGCGGAGACGCGCGATCCCGTCTTCATGCTCGACGAGATCGACAAGGTCGGCGCCGACTGGCGGGGCGATCCGTCGGCGGCGCTCCTCGAGGTGCTCGACCCCGCGCAGAACCACACCTTCGTCGACAACTACCTCGGCCTGGCCTTCGACCTCTCGCAGGTGCTCTTCATCGCCACGGCGAACACGCTCGAGACCATCCCGGCGCCGCTCCTCGACCGCATGGAGATCCTCCGGCTCGCGGGCTACACGGAGGAGGAGAAGGTGCGGATCGCCGAGCGCTGGCTCCTCCCGAAGGAGCGCGCGGCGAACGGGCTCCGCGACGACGAGCTCCGCGTCGACCCCGACGCGCTCCGGCGGATCGTGCGCGAGTACACGCGCGAGGCCGGCGTGCGCGACCTCGACCGCCAGCTCGCCGCCATCGCGCGGAAGGTCGCCCTCGGCCTCGCCGAGGGCCGCGGCACGCCCGCGGCCCTCGGCGCCGCCGACGTGCCCGCGTGGCTCGGCCGCCCGCGCTTCCACGACGAGGTCCCGGAGCGCACGGACCGGCCGGGCGTCGCGACCGGGCTCGCGTGGACGCCGACGGGCGGCGACGTCCTCTTCGTCGAGGCGACGATGATGCCGAGCCGCAACGAACGGCTCGTGCTGACGGGCATGCTCGGCGAGATCATGCGCGAGAGCGCCGAGGCCGCCCTCTCCTTCGTGCGCTCCGACGCGGCCCGCCTGGGCCTCGACCCCGCGGTCTTCGACGGCAAGGCCGTGCACGTCCACGTGCCGGCCGGCGCGATCCCGAAGGACGGCCCGTCGGCGGGCGTCACGATCGCGACCGCGCTCGCCTCGCTCGCGAGCGGGCGTCCCGTCCGGAGCGACGGCGCGATGACGGGCGAGATCACGCTCCGCGGGAAGGTGCTGCCCGTCGGCGGGATCAAAGAGAAGGTCCTCGCCGCTCACCGCGCCGGGATCCGCCGCGTCATCCTGCCCCGGCGGAACGAGCCCGACCTGGAGGACGTGCCGCCGGAGCTGCGCCGCGACATCGAGATCACGCTCGTCGACACCGCCGAGGAGGCGCTGGCGCAGGCGCTCGTGCCGGCCGAGGGCCGGGAACGGCCGGCGCGTCCCGACGGCGAGGGGCGCCCGGCGGCCGGCGCGTGAGCCGCCCCGAACCCTAGAGCGCGGCGAGCAGCGCGGGCGTGAGCTCGTCCAGGTGCTCGATCCGGCGGCTCGCGCCCGTGAAGTCGTTGTCGAAGGTGAGCTCGTTCGGTGCGGCGATCGCCTTCATGCCGGCGGCGACCGCGGCGCGCACGCCGCGCGTCGTGTCCTCGACGACGGCGCACTCGGCCGGCGCGACGCCGAGCGCGCGCGCGGCCGCGAGGTACGCGTCGGGCGCCGGCTTCGGCGCGGCGTAGTCCTCGCGCGTGACGAGCGCGTCGAAGTAGGGCGTGAGCCCCAGCTGGCCGAGGATCATCCGGGTCTCCGCGCGCACGGTGTTCGTCGCGAGCCCGATCCGGTGCGTCGCGCGCAGACGCGCGACCGCGCCGGGGGCGCCCGGGATCGCCTGCACGCCGCGCCGGAGGAGGTCCACGTACACGGCGGCCTTCCGCGCGCGGAGCTCGTCGGGGCCGATCGGCAGGCGGTACGTCCGGCACGCGTACTCGGGGCCGAAGCCGGTCGCGATCCACTGCCGGCGGTACTCCTCGATGTCGACGTCGACGTCGAGCTCGCGGAGCACCGTCTGGTAGGCGGCGCACTGGAGGCGCTCGGTGTCCGCGAGCACCCCGTCCAGGTCGAAGACGACGGCGCGGATCACACTACATCGTCCAGGTCTGGAGGAAGTCGTAGACCTCCCGCCACTTCCGGTAGCGCTCGTCGTACGCCGGGACGCGCTCGGGCGCGGGCTCGACGCCGCGGGTCCGCGTCATCGCCGCGACCGCCTCGGCGAGCGTCGCGTGGAGCCCGGCGCCGACGGCGGCGAGGACCGCCGAGCCGAGGCTCGCGCTCTCGGGCACGTCGGCGACGCGGAGCGGGATCCCGAGCGTGTCGGCGAGGACGGTCGTGAGCGTCGGGCTCTGGCTGAGACCGCCGCTCACCGTCAAGTGCGGAATGTCCCGGCCGCTCACCGCGCGGAGCTGCTCGCAGTTGCCGCGGATCGCATAGGCGACGTTCTCGACGTACGCCCGCAGGATCTCGCCGCGGAGCGGGCGGTCGACGTGCATGAGCGGGAAGCGAAAGAGAAGCCCCGCCGGCTTGAAGGGGCTCATGTTCGAGAGATCGAAGATCGCGGGTCCGAAGTGGCAGAAGAGCGGGCGCGGCGCGGGGGCCGTCGCGGCCATCGTCGTCTCTGCCGCGGCGTGGGCGGCGGCGTCGGTGCTGCCGAAGAAGAGCTCGAGGAGCCAGCGGTACGCGTCGCCCGTGTCGCCGGCGTTGCTCTCGAGGACCCACCGGTCGGGCACGACGTGACAGCTCGTCCACAGCCGCTCCCCCGGGTCGAGGAGCGGGCGGTCGAGGACCATCTGCACCGGCGACGTCGTGCCGAGGATGGCGGCCGTCTCCCCCGTCTCCCAGACGCCGGATCCGAGGAGCGCGCTCTCGGTGTCCGCGCCGCCGACGAAGACGGGCGTCCCCGCGGGGATCCCGGTCGCGGCCGCCGCGGCGGCCGTCACGCGGCCGGCCGGCGCCCCGGGCGCGAGGACGGGCGGCAGAACCGCGCGCGGGATGTCGAAGGCGTCGAGCAGCTCCTCGGACCACGCCCGCCGGGTCACGTCGAAGAGCATCGACTCGCACGCGTTCGAGTGCTCGGCCACGCGCTCGCCGGAGAGGAGGAACGTGATCCAGTCGTTCAGCATGAGGAGCGTCGCGGCCCGGCTCGCGTCGCCGTGCTTCCGGAACCAGAGCCAGCGCGCGATCGGGAAGATGTACGGCGGCGCGTGCCCGGTGATCGCGTGGAGACGCGCGCCGACCTTCTCCTGCACCTCCATCCCCTCCGCGACCGCGCGGCCGTCGAGGTTCGGCCCCGCGTAGAGCACCTCGCCGGTCGCATCGAGGATGACGCACCCCTCGCGCTGGCTCGTGGCGATGACGCCGCGGATGCGGGCGCCCGCCGGCAGTCGCGCGACGACGGTGCGCGCGGAGCGCGCGAGCGTGCCCCAGAACGCGTCGGGCACGATGTCGAAGCCGCGGAGGAACGGCATGTTGGGGTCCTCGAAGACCCGATACGTGAAGCCCTCCTGCGCGGCGGCGACGGGGGTCCCCGCGGCGTCGAACGCGACGCAGCGCCCGGACCCGGTGCCGGCGTCGAGGGTGAGGAGGTAGTCGCGCGCGCGCGTCACGCCCGGCGCTCGAGCACCGCGGGGTTTGCGATCCAGCGCGGCCGCTCGCCGCGGAGCCACCGCTCGATCGCGTCGACGACGATCTCGCTCTGGTGGCGCGCCACGTCCGCCGTCGCGCCGCCGACGTGCGGCGTCACCACGACGTTCGGGAGGCGGAGGAAGCGGTTCCCCGGCTGGAGCGGCTCGTCGCGCAGCACGTCGAGCGCGGCGCCCGCGAGCCGCCCGTCGCGGAGCATCTCGAAGAGCGCGTCCTCGTCCGTGAGCGCGGCGCGCGCCGTGTTCACGAGGTACGCGGTCGGCTTCATGAGCGCCAGGCGCTCGCCGGAGAGGAGGCCCGTCGTCTCCGGCGTGACGGGCGCGTGGAGGGAGACGAAGTCGGACGTCCGGAGGAGCTCGTCGAGGCCGCAGAGGGTGACGCCCGGCGGCGGGTCGTGCACGTACGGGTCGTAGGCGAGGACGCGCGCCTTGAACGGCGCCAGGCGCGCCGCGACCTCGCGCCCGACCGCCCCGAGCGCGACCAGGCCCACCGTCCGCCCGCCGAGCTCGACGCCGGTGAACGCCGTGTAGAGCTTCAGGAAGTCGCCCGCGTTCTCGACGCGCGCGCCACCGCCGCGATACGCCTCCGCGATCGCGGGGAGGCGGCGTGCGAGCATCAGGAGGAACGCGAGCGTCAGGTCGGCCACCGCGTCCGCGTTCCGGCCGGGCGTGTGGAAGACGGGGATCCCTTTCCGCGTCGCGAGGTCGAGATCGACGTTCACCGGGTCCCCGCGGCAGCAGCCGATCATCTGGAGCGGGCAGGCGTCGAGCACCTCGGCGTGCACGAGATCGGCCTCGACGATGAGCACGTCGGCCCCGACCTCGGCGATCCGCCGGGCGAACGCCGCGCCGTCGAAGTAGATCGTCCGGGTCGCCTTCCAGTCCTCGTGGACGACGTCCATGTGCCGGCCGAGCCGCGCCTTCGCGTCGGGGTCGAACGAGGCGGTGATGAAGGCACGCATCGGGCAGCGGGCGCGGGCGTCCTAGGGCCCGAGGAGCTTGTGCACGAGCTCGGTCACGTGCGCGCGGACCCGCTCGCGGAGCCCGCCCGGCGCGAGCACGCTGCCGCCGAGGAGGTTCTGATACGGGCGGCTGTCGAGGAGGTAGACGAGCACGGCCGAGTGCGCCGTCAGCATGAAGAGGCGGGACTCCTCGTCCGAGAAGGTCCGCCGCCCGAACGTCTTCAGCCATCCCGAGAAGACGTCCCAGGCGGGCACGAGGATGTCGCGGTCGATCCCCGCGTCGATCTCGTCGTTCTCGACCAGGCGACGGACGAGGAGCTTCGGGATGTTCGGGTTGCCGGCGAAGAACTCGAACAGCACGTCCATCGCGTGGTCGATCATCCGGTCGCCCTTGGTCGCGTGCTCGAGGAGGGGCGCGAGCGCCTCGCGGAGCTGGGCGATGAGCTGCTCGTAGATGTTGCGGAAGACGGCGACGTAGAGCGTCTCCTTCGACTCCCAGTGGTAGTGCAGGCTCGAGATGTTGACGCCGGCGCGCGCGGCGATCTCGCGCGTCGACGCCCCCTGGAAGCCGCGCGCCGCGAAGACCTCCTCCGCCGCCTCCAGGATGCGTGCCTTCGTGGAGCCCGGCGCCTCGCGCGCCTTCTCGAGTGCGGTCTTCGCCATGGGGAGCCGGCGTCGTTCGATCGCTTCAAGCGATCGACCCAAACCGCTACTCCGCGCGGCGGGAGGCTGTCAAGGACGGGCGGCGCGCGGCGGGCAGCGCAGCACGCGTCGCCCGGCATCGCCGCACGGGACGACGGCGCTCAGCGCGGCCCGGTCGAGCGACACGAGGAGGAGGACGGCGGCCGGGGGCGGGCCTCCGAGCGGACGCTCGGCGCGGAGCGCGACCGCCCACCCATCCGCGCGCCGACGGATCCGGACCGCGCCCCCCGAATCCGCTCGCGCGGCGTCGAGCGCCATCGGCGCGCCGTCGGCGGCCCGGACCTCCACCCGCGCCCGCGCGCCGGGCGCGAGCCCGGGGACGAGGCTCCCCGCGACGAAGCCGCGGGCGGCGATCCGCACGGCGGACGCCCCGTAGCGGAGGACGAGCCGGCGGACCTCGAGCGCCCCGCAGCCCGGCGCGGCGGCGCCGGGGATCGTCGGGCAGGGATCGCAGAGATCGCCCGCCCCGTCGCCGTCGCGGTCGGCCTGGTCGGGGTCCCACGCCGTCGCACAGTCGTCACGCCCGTCGGCGACACCGTCGCCATCCGCGTCCGCCGGCGCGCCGGGAGGAGCCGGGTAGCGCGCGGCGACCGCGGCGACGTCGGCGGCGGCGAGGACGGCGCCGCGGCCGTCCAGGTGCGCGCGCGCGAACATCGTCGCGCTCGGGTCGGCGGAGTGCCCGAGACCGAGCGCGTGCCCCAGCTCGTGGGTCGCGACTTCGGCGACGTTCGCCGGGCGCCAGAACCGGCAGCCGCTCCACCCGTCGGCGAACTCGACCTCCCCGCTCGTGATGCGCGCGTACGCGCGGCCGCCGACGACGCGGACCTGCGCCGTGTCCACGACGTAGCCGCCGAGCGCGAGGATGCCCGTGCAGCGCCACGGTCGGGGGATGTCGTGATGCGGGTCGTCGAAGAGGACGACCGTCCGCGCGGCGTCGAAGGCCGCGTCGCGCGGTCGGACGAGCGCGTCCATAACGACGACGAGGCGCGCGGCGGGCACGGTGCTCCACGCCGCCATGCCGGCACGGACGGCGTCGAGGCTCGGCAGGAGGCCGAGCCCGCGGTCGCCGCGGGCGTCGGCGGCGAAGCCGATCGGCCGCCCGTCGTCCGGCTCGAACCATCGCGCGGGGACGGTCCCGTAGCCGAAGGCCGGCTCCGCGCCGCCGAGCGCCGTGCGCGCGGCGCCCGCCGCGGCGGCGTCGGCGACCGACGCCCCCGGCCCGGCCGCCGCGACGCGTGCGCGGAGGGACGCGAGCGGGACGGCCCGCCGCCGGCCCTCGTCGCCGGCGAGCGTGCGCACGGCGCGCGCGCCGTCGAGACGGTACCAGCCGAGCCCGAGGCCGCTCGGCTCGAGCGCGCCGCGCCGGCCGCGGCGGAGGAGGACCAGGACCCGGTCGCCGACGCGCACGACGGGCGCCCCCTCGACGACCCGCATCCGGCCGCCCCGGCGGCCGCCCGGCAGGCGGACCCACAGGAGCGACGGCACGTCGCGACCGCGCAGCGCCTCCTCGACCGCGAGCGCGACCAGGGTCTCGAGCCGCCGCCCACGCGCCTCGATCGCCACCACGCGCCCGACGACCGCCGCATCCGAGGCGGCGACGAGCGCACGGTCGGCCGTCCCGACGACGGTCGTCGCGCCGAGCGGCGCCGAAGGGACGAGGGCAAGGAGCGCGAGCGCCCGGCGGACCGCCCGAAGCCTCCTCCGACCGCCACCCCACACCGTCCGCGGACGCTACACGCGCCCGTGCCCGACTTCAAACCGCGGCGCGGATGCCGTGCCGCGGCCGGCTCAGTGCACGATCTTCTTCCGCACCGCGAAGCGGACGATCTCGGCCGTGTTGTGCAGGTCGAGCTTCTCCATGATGTGCTTGCGGTGCGTCTCGACCGTGTTGATGCTGACCGAGAGGAGCGTCGCGATCTCTTTGTTCGTCTTCCCCTCGGCGATCAGCTGGAGCACCTCGCGCTCGCGGTCGGTCAAGAGCGCCAGGTTGTCCTCGACCTCCTGACCGCCGGCGTCGCCGAGGTAGCCCTCGAGGAGCACCTTGGAGACGGCCGGGCTGAAGAAGGAGCCGCCCCGGCCGATCGCCTTCACCGCCTTCAGGAGGTCCAGGTCCTCCGAGTCCTTGAGGAGGTAGCCGCGCGCGCCGGCCTTCAGGCTCTGGCGCACGTAGACGTCGTCCGCGTGCATGGTGAGGACGAGGACCTTCGCGCCCTCGCTGCGCTTCATGATCTGGCGGGTCGCTTCGATCCCGTTCAGCTCGGGCAGCGCGATGTCCATCACGACGACGTTCGGGTGGAGGCGCTGCGCCATCTCGGTCGCGCTCCGCCCGTCGCCCGTCTCGCCGACGATCTCGATCTCCTCGTCCGTCTCGAGAATGCGCCGGAGCCCCTGTCTCACCACCGTGTGGTCGTCGACCAACAGCACGCGGATCTTGCCCATGCTCTCAACTCCTCCGGCGTCGCGACACGGACGTCACGTCCGGCCCCCCTGCAAGAACGCCGCCGGGTCACGTGTTTCGGGCGCGGCGCTCATCGCATAACGCGCGCGGAAGGGGGCGCCTTGTCAACAGGGGAGCGCACGCTGCTGTCGCACCGGGAGCACGCGTCCCGGACACCGACACGGCACGCTACCCGATCGCCGTCGGTGTCGCCTTTTCCAGCAGCGCTTCCAGCTCGGCGATCCGCTGCCGGTGATCGGCGAGGAGCCGCTCCAGCGCCTCGGCCCGCGCCTCGTGGTGGCGGAGGGCGGCGATCTCGCGGACCATGGCGGCGAGCCGGCGGTCGGCCGCGCGCCGGACCGCGGCGAGCTGTCGCGTGTGCCGCCGGGCGTCGGCCGCGCGTGCGGCGGTGAGGCGCCGGATCTCGCGCTTCAGGCTCGCGAGCGACGGCCCAGCCGGCCGGGCCGGCCGCGCGCGGGCGCGGGGACGCTTGCGGGCGGGCATGTCAGTAGATTCGGGGCGCGCCGAGGGGCCGCGTCTTCCAGCGCTTGTGCATCCAGAGCCAGTGCTCGGGATGGCGGCGCACCATCTCCTCGAAGACCGCGGTGAACCGCTGCGTGTTGCGGCGGACGTCGTCCTCGAAGTCGCCCGTCCGCTCGACCTCGAGAATGGGCAGCACGTGCACGCGGTGGCGGGCGCTCCGCCCCTCGCGGACGATGAACGCGGGGACGACCGGCGTGTCGACCCGGAGCGCGATCCGCGCCATGCCCGCGTTCGTGCTCGCCGGGACCCCGAAGAAGTCGACGAACACGCCGAGGCCCCGGGTGGAGTTCTGATCGATGGGGAGGACGAGGAGCCCGCGGTCGTGGAGCGCGCGCAGGACCGCCTTGCCCGCCGTGCTCTTGCGGATCATGCGCGTCCCGGCCCGCGCGCGCAGCGCGTTCACCCAGCGGTCGACGTACGGGTTCGCGATCGCGCGGTGGACCATGTGCACCGGATGACCGCGCCGCCCGTGGGCGTAGACGAGCAGCTCCCAGTTCCCGAAGTGCCCGCTCAGGACGAGGACGCCGGTCGCGCGCTCCCAGGTGATCGCCTCGCGCCACCACGCCTCGTCCTCGAAGCGGACCATCTCGCGCAGCCTCTCGTCGGAGAGGCGAGGCAGGTGCGCGAGCTCGGCGGCGCTCCGCCCGAGGTTCAGGTAGGAGCCCCAGAGGATGCGACGGCGCTCGCCGAGCGGCTTTTCCGGGAACGCGATGGCGAGGTTCTGCATGCCGATGCGGCGGAGCGGCCGATGGACGAGGTAGACGACGGTCGCGCCGATCTCGCCGAGCACGATCGCGACGCGGAGCGGCACGACCGCGAGGACGCCGGCGACGGCACGCAGCGCGGCGTACGCGATCCAGTCGAGGAGCGCCGAGCGCGGGCGCCCTCGCGGGCGCTCCTTCGGACGCCGCCGCCGCGGTGGTGCGGCGGCCCGGGGCGCCCGCTCCGCCAGAGCCGCCATGGCGCGTCTCTCTACGAGACGAAGGACGCCTTTGCAAGGCGGCTGACGCGGACGAAGCATGGTAGTTCCGCGGTTGCCTTTCGGCGAGGCGCTATGCTATCGGCCCCTCGCTCGCTGGCTGTTGAGGGTAAAGGCCTGCGCTTTCCTCTCGATCCGGCGGTGGGTTTCGTTTCAGTGAAGGAGGGCAAGACCCGTGGCAACCGGCAAGGTCAAGTGGTTCAACAGCCAGAAGGGATACGGCTTCATCACGACCGACGAGGGTGAGGACGTCTTCGTGCACTACTCCGCGATCGCGGGCTCCGGCTTCCGCAGTCTCGACGAGGGGCAGCGCGTGTCGTTCGAGGTCACGCAGGGACCGAAGGGGTTGCAGGCAGCAAACGTGAACAAGGTCTGAGCGGGGTTGCGGCGGAGAGGACGCGCCGCGCGGCGCCGTCGCTCCCGATCCCGTGCCGCGGACGGCGCCACGGCGACTCGCCGTCGGGGCCACCCCGCAGCGCGCCGGCGTGTGCGCCGCCGGCACGCGCGTTTCCGGCCATTCACGGCGCCGTTCGGGCCGTTCGGCCGTCGCGGATTGACTCCTGCGCGGGGCTCCGTGAAGGTGTGCGAACGGCCCGTGCCTCGCGCCGGGCGACCATCGTCTGGAGGCTCGATGCGTCTCGCGATTGCACTCCTCACCCTGCTCGTCCCCGCGACCGTCACCCGCGCCGACTGCCCGCCCGACTGCTTTCCCGGCGGCGGCCCCGCCGCGACCGACTGCTTCGTCGAGTGGGGCGGCATCACCGCCGCCGCGACGAGCTGCCCGGACGGCGCCGCGTGCGACGCCGACGGCAAGGTCGACGGCAAATGCACGTTCCCCTTGAAGGCGTGCGTCAACATGCCCGGCAGCGCACTCGGCTGCACGGCCGGTACGCTGTCGGCGCCGCCGAAGCTCACGCCACGGAAGCTCCCGGCGGTGCAGGCGCTCGGTGCCGCGCTCGGCGGACTCACCACGGCCCAGGCCGCGTGCACGGAGCCGGGCTTCGTCCTCCCGCTCAAGGTCTCGCTCGCCGGCGTCAAGAAGACGAGCGTGAAGCTCCGTATGACCGCGACCTCGGGCCGCAAGAAGGACAGCGACAAGCTGACGCTCACCTGCCTCCCCGGCACGCCGAGCTTCGCGAACGACGTCGAGCCGCTCTTCAACGGCGGTCCGGGGGGCGAGCACTGCGCGACGAACAACGGCTGCCACAACGCCTCGAACTCCGTCACCAACCCACCGAACCTCGAGCGCGGCGCGGCGTACGCGAGCATCGTCAACGTGAAGCTCGGCGTCGAATCGAACCTTCCGCTCGTCACGCCCCGCAAGGTCGCGAAGAGCTGGCTCGCCCGGAAGGTCCTGGGCAAAGGCCTGGGCGGGCTCCGCGGCGGGGCAAAGATGCCGCAGGACTGCGGCGTGAACGGGAGCACGAACTGCCTCTCGGACGCGGACGTCGCGACGATCCTCGAGTGGATCCAGGCGGGCGCGCCGCAGAACTAGCGCCGGGCGCGCCGGCCGAGCCTAGCGCGCGAGCGGGCGCCACGTCCCCGCCCGGATCCAGCGCACGTACGCGACCAGCGCCGTGACGTCGTCGGGGGAGAGCCACTTCCCGTAGGCCGGCATCTTCACGGCCTGACGGCGGAAGAACCAGCCGCCGATCGGGTGGCGGCTGATGCGGTCGATCTCGCCGTCCGTGATCCAGCGCCGCAGCTCGTCGTCGTCGCGGACGAGGTCGTCGAAGTCGGCGCCCCAGAACGCGGGGATGTAGCCCTTGAGCGACCCGGGATTCGCGACGCCGCCCGCGCCGAGCGGCCCGTGGCAGGCGAAGCACGCGAGGTCGAGCGCCAGCGTCTCGCCGCGCGACGCGAGCGTCTCGTCCGGGGACACCTGCCCGGAGGCTGCGCGCAGGTACGCCACCAGGTCCTCCACCTGCGCCGCGGTCACCTTGCCGCGGTACGCCGGCATGCGGAGCGCCGCGGCTTCCACCTTCGCGCGGTAGGCGGGATCCTCGCGCTTGCGCCGCGGCGCCCCGTCGAGGATGTACTCGCGGAGGTCGTCCGGCGTCTTCACGTACATCATCTGCGTCTGCTCGGTGAACGCCGGCACGGTCTTCTCCTCGCTGCCGGGGTTCTTCGTCCCCCCGCCGCCGCCCGGGCCGTGACACGCGAAGCACCCGAGCGCCGCCGCGAGCCGCTGGCCCCGCACGGCGGGCATCTCCTCCAGCGCGAGGATGCGCGCTCGAATCGCCGGGTAGAGGAGCCACGCCGTCTCGACGAGCGCCACGACGACGAGGAGCCGCACCAGGACGCGGCGGCCCCCCGGTCCGGGGACCGACGCGCGGAGGCGCGCTTGTACGGCGCGCGCGCGGGTGTCAATGTTCCCCGCCGTGTCCGCCACGGAGCCCTCTCATTCGCGACGTGCCTACCAGATCCGGCGGCCGATGCGACGCGGGAGGCGAGGACGCACGACGCGAGCGGTCGCGGCGGCGGGCCTCGCGGTCCTTCTCGCGGGACGAACGGCCGAGGCCCGCAACCTCGCCGAGTTGCTCGCCGCCGTCGCGGCGAACGAACGCTTCGAGCCGCCGGCGCGCGCCGACGTGACGATCGCCTGCACGCCGGATTGCCCCGTCGTCCACTCGACCGCGACGCTCGTCGGGCGCGGCGACACCCTCTACGTCGAGGTGAAGGACGGCGAGCGCGCGCTCCTCGGGCCGGGCGCCGTTCGGGTCGCCGCCGGCGGCGCCGTGAAGGACGCGCCGCCCGGCACGGCCTTCGCCGGCACGGACGTCCGCCTCGAGGACCTCGTGCCCTTCACCCCGGCGAGCCTCGCGACCCCGCTCGTGAGCGACGACGGCCCCGCCGGCGTCGTCGTCACGGCCGCGCCCGGCGGACCGTCGTCCTACGTGCTGCTCGTCGAGACGATCGACCCCGACCGCCGCATCGTCACGAAGACGCAGGAGTACGAGGAGTCGATCGGGAACCTGACGCGCTTTCTCCGCCGCAGCGCGTTCACCGACGTCGGCGGCCACCTGCGCCCGGGAGAGATCGCGCTCGAGAACCTTCGCAAGGGTACGACGACGCGGCTCACGCTCCGCTGGCGTCCGATGCCGGACGCGCCGCCGTCGCTCTTCGACCCGAGCACACTCGCGAAGCCCGCGGGGCTTCCCGCGCCGTAGCCGGCGCCGTCCTAGGCCGGCTCGAGCGTCAGGTCGACGTGCAGCTCGGCCGCGACCTGCTCGAGGCGTGCCCGGAGCGCGCGCAGGTCCACCTCGCGCGGCACGGCGAGCCGCATGCGGAGGGTGTAGATCGGCGTGCCCGATTCGGGCTCCGGCCGCGACTGCGCGTGCAGGTCCGTGATGTTGACGCGGTGGTCGGCGAGGCTCCGCGCGACGCGCGCGACGATGCCCGCCTTGTCGACCCCGGTCACGACGCACTCCATCGGCGTCCCGTACGGCGCGACCGGCTCGGCCGACGGCTCGCCGTCGAGCGGGCGGAAGAAGACGGTGAGGCGCTTCTCCCACTCGAGCCGCTTGCACCCGGCGCCCAGGCGCCGCTCCACGTCTGGATCCGCGCTCGAGAGGAGGAGCAGCACCGCGAACTCCGACCCGAGGATCGTCATGCGCGAGTCCTCGAGGTTGCAGTCGCACTCGTAGATCAGCTCGGCGAGGTCGGCGACGATGCCGGGGCGGTCCCGGCCGATCGCGGACAGTGCGAACCAGCGTCGCATGCGCGTTCCGTTGATCAGCCCGAGTACCACGCCGCGCGCGGCGCGGGAAGCGGATTGCGCGTCGCGGAAAGAATGGTCTGATAGGGGGCCACATGATGGACGCCGAAGACGCTCCCTTCCACGGCCTCTTCTCGCCCTTCACGCCACCCGCCGTCTCCCGACTGGAGGCGCTCCTCCTCGGTGCGGGCGCGCGCGTCGACCGGTTCGTGTTCGAGCACTTCATCGGGAAGACCGCGTTCCGCCGGACCGAGAGCCCGGCGGCGCTGCGGGCTCGGCTGGACCGCGCGCACGCGTTCTACGCGAACCCCACGTTCATGCGCGACGCCGAGACGTTCTTCGCACCGCCGCGCCCCTTGCGCGCCGTCACGCGCCGCATCCGCGCGCTCCGTGGCGGGGAGCTCCTGGACGTCTGCTACGCCGCCGACTTCACGCCCGTCTTCCCCGAGGCGCAGGCGGACGGCCCGTGGCCGCCGACGAGCATGCCGGGCTGCGCGCGCTGGTGGCGTCACGCGACGTCCGGACACCCCGCGATGCTCTGCATCCACGGCTACGCGGGCGGGCGGCCGTGGCTCGAGTCGCTCGCCTTCGACGCGCATCGCTTCTATCGGGCGGGGGTGGACGTCGTGCTGTACGTCCTTCCCTACCATGCGGGCCGCATGGTGGCGGGCGCGCGCCGCTCCGGCGACGGCTTCTTCGGGGTCGATCTCGTAGCGACGAACGAGGCCTTCGCGCAGGCGATCTACGAGCTGCGCGCGCTCATGCGCTACCTCCGGGAGCGCGGCACCGGTCCCGTCGGGGCCTTCGGCATGAGCCTCGGCGGCTACACCGCGGCGCTCCTCGCGTGCGTCGAGCCGACGCTCGGCTTCGTCGCGCCGATGATCCCGCTCGCGTCGCTCTCCGACATGATGTGGTCGGGCGGCGAGCGCGACCCGCGCGTCAAGGAGGCCATGACCGCGGGCTGGAGCCGCGCCGCGCTGCGCGACTTCTTCCGCGTGCACGCGCCCCTCGCGCGCCCGCCGCTCGTGCCGCACGACCGGCGCCTCGTCATCGCCGCCCTCGGCGACCGCATCTGCCCACCGGAGCACGCGGACGCGCTCTGGCGCCACTGGGGCCGTCCGCGCATGCACTGGTACCCGGGCGGCCACCTCGCCCAGTTCCGCCGCGGCGTCGCGCTCCGGCAGGTGCGCACGCTCCTCCGCGACGCGGGCCTACTGCCGCCGCGGCGCGCCTGACGTCGCGGCGGCTTCGACGATGTCGCGGAAGAGGCGGTGCCAGTTGCGGGGGCGCGCGAGGGCGCGGAGGTAGGCGTCGACGCCGAGGAGGGCGCGGCCGAGGAACACCTGGTGCCCCGGGGCGCGGAACAGGCGGTGCTGCATCGCGAGCTGCGTCACGCGCGTCGTCCGCTCGACGAGGTCGAAGTCCTTCGGGTCGAACACCTCGTCGCGCTCGAGCGGCTCGCAGCCGATGTGCACGATGCGCACGAGCGCGTCGGCGTCGTCGCCCGGGCCGAGCGCCCCGAGCTGGCGACACGCGTCGGCGATGCGCGCGTCGTCGTGGTCGAGGAGCCCGCGCGCGAGATCGAGGTACCCGCGGCGGATCTCCGGCTCGAAGACGCGGACGGCGCCGAAGTCGAGGATCCCGACATGGGGGTGGTGCGTGACCAGGTAGTTCCCCGGGTGCGGGTCCGTGTGGAGAACGCCGAACTCGAGCACCTGACGCCAGAAGAGCCGATAGAGCTTCACGCCGACCCAGTCCTTCAGGTCTTCGTCGACGCCGGGTGCCATGATCTCCTGGATCGGATACCCCTCCAGGAGGGACATCGTGAGCACGCGTGCCGTCGAGAGCTTCGGGTGGACGCGCGGGATCTCGACCTCGGGGTCGTCCGCGAGGAGCCCACGGAAGCGGGCGAGGTTCCGCGCCTCCTGGCGGTAGTCGAGCTCCTCGGCGAGCCGCGCTTCCAGCTCCGCGGCGACTTCCTCGCGGTCGAAGTCCTGGCGCAGGATGTCGCGCGCGATCGCGGTCAAGATGCGGAGGAGCGCGCGGACGTTCTTCACGTCGTCGCGCACCGTCTTCGCGATGCCGGGGTACTGCACCTTGACCGCGACGGGCTCGCCGCTCTTCGTCTCGGCGCGGTGCACCTGCCCGAGCGACGCGGCCGCGAACGCCTCGGGCTCGAAGCGACGGAAGCGCACCTCGGGCGGCGCGCCGAGCTCCGCCGCGACGACGGCGCGCACCTGCGCCCACGGCATCGGGGGCACCGCCGACTGGACGACGGAGAGCACCTCGAGCGCCTCGGTCGGGAAGAGGTCCTGGCGCATGCTCAAGATCTGCGCGAGCTTCATGAACGCGCCGCGGAGCTCCTTCGAGGAGCCGACCACCCGCTCCGCGTTCCGGATGTGCGCCTCGAGGAGCGCCCGATCGGCGCGCGACGCCGACTGGAACGGCCGCTTGAGCGCCTGCCAGAGGTAGCTCCCGCCGACGGCCGTGGTGAGGCGTCCGACGGACAGCATCCGCCGGGCGCGGCCGGACGTGATGTCGGCCATCGTCAGCCCGCGCGCACCAGGCGGTTCATGCGCGACGCGGCTGCAGCGGCGCCGAATCCGTTGTCGATGTTGACGACGACGACGCCGGCCGCGCACGTGTTCAGCATGCCGAGGAGCGCGGCGAGCCCGCCGAGACTCGTCCCGTAGCCGATGCTCGTCGGCACGGCGATGACGGGCTGGGAGACGAGCCCGCCGACGACGCTCGGGAGCGCGCCCTCCATGCCGGCGACGACGATGACGACCGCCGCCTCCCAGAGGCGCTCGCGGCTGTCGAGGAGGCGGTGGAGCCCGGCGACGCCGACGTCGTAGAGACGCTCCACCCGGTTCCCCATCACCTCCGCGGAGATCGCAGCCTCCTCGGCGACCGGCACGTCGGCGGTGCCCGCCGAGACGACGAGGATCGTCCCGGCCCCCGGCTCCGGCTCCGTCGCGGCCCGGAGGACGGCGAGGCGCGGCGTCTCGTGGTGGACGAAGCCGGGGATCCTCGCCACGAGCGCCGCCGCCACGTCGGGAACGACGCGCGTCACGAGCACCGGCGCACCCGTCGCGGCGAGCCGCTCCGCGATGGCGACCACCTGCGCGGCGGTCTTGCCTTCGCCGAGGATCACCTCCGGGAAGCCGTTCCGGAGGGCGCGGTGGTGATCGATCTTCGCGAAGCCCAGGTCCTCGAACGGCAGCACGCGCAGGCGGGCGAGCGCGTCCTCGACGGACGCCCGGCCCTCCCGGACCGCGGTCAAGAGGTCGGTGAGCTGCCTCCGATCCACGGGGTCCTCACCGTGCGCGCCAGCCGAGCCCGACGTCGCGGACGCGCAGCTCCAGCACGGCGCGCGCCGTCGCACGCGTCACCTCGACGTCGACCCGGCCGACGCGCACCGTGTCGCCGGGCTTCGGCACGCGGCCGAGCCGCTCGAGCACGAGCCCGCCCATCGTCTCGTACTCGCCCTGCGGCAGGTTCCAGCCGAAACGTTCGTTCACGTGGGCCACCGACGCGCGCGCGCTCATCACGAAGACGCCCGGCGCGACGCGCCGGACCAGCTCCTGCGGCGCATCATATTCGTCCTCGATCTCACCGACAATCTCCTCGACGACGTCCTCGACGGTCACGAGGCCGACCGCGCCGCCGTACTCGTCGACGACGATGGCGAGGTTCTGCCCCTCGGTCTGGAGCGCCGCGAGGAGATCGGGCAGCGGCTTCGATTCGGGGACGAAGTACGGCTCGCGGACGACGGAGGCGATCGGCCGGAGCGGATCGACGACTCCCAGCAGGTCGAGGCTCGCGACGATGCCGACGATGTTGAAGAGCCGGTCGTGGAAGACGGGCACGCGCGAGAACCCCCGCTCGCGCACGAGCGCGACCAGCTCGCCGACCGACGCGGTGTCCGCGACCGCGCACAGGTCCACCTGCGGCACGAGGACGTCTCGCACGGTCTTCTTCGTGAAGCGCGCGATCCGCGCGACGAGGCCCGCCTCCGACACGTCGAGCGGCCCGCGCGCCGGGCGCGCCGCGAGCCAGCTCCCGAGCCGGCGGAGCGACGAGAGCGAGGCCAGCGGACCGCGGCGCCGACCGAGGAGGAGCGCCGCGAGCAGCCGCTCCACGAGGAGGATCGGGACCAGCACGACGGCGAGGCCCACGAGCACGATCTCGACCACGCGGCGCGAGCGGGGCGGCACGTCGGCGGCCAGGCCGCGCGGCACGAGGTCCAGGAGGACGAGGAGCGCCGGCACGACCATCACGAGGACGGGCGGGACGGCGGCGCGGCCGAGGTGGCGCCACACGAGTGTCGTCACGATCCCGACGGTCGCCGCCCCGCTCACCTGCACCGCGGCCCGCGCCGCCGACGCCAAGCACGCGTCTCCGAATCCCGACCGGCGGCGGAGCGCGGGTCCCGTGGCGACGATCGTCTCCGCGGACGCCGCGAGCGCGCGGAGCGCGAGCAGCGGCACGAGCGCGAGGGCGGCCACGAGCGTCACGGCGCCTCCGCCTCGTCGTACTCGTCGCGGATCTCGCCGAACAGCTCCTCGAGGAGGTCCTCCATCGTGACGAGGCCGGCGACGCCCCCGTATTCGTCGACGACGAGCGCGAGATGCACCTTCCGCCGCCGGAGCTCGCGGAACACCTCCCCGGTCCGCATGCCGACGGGGACGAAGAGCGGAGGCCGGAGGAGGGGCTCGAGCCGGAAGGCGGACGACCCGAGATCGCGCCCGAGGAGGTCCTTCGCGTAGAGGATGCCGACGACGTTGTCGCGCTCGCCGCGGTACACCGGCACCCGCGTGAACCGCTGCTCGCGGAGGAGCGCGAGGAGCGCGTCCCCGCTCGTCGCGATCGACGCGGACACGATGCGCACGCGCGGCGTCATCACCGCCTTCACCGCGCGCTGCCGGAAGGCGCGGACGCGCGCGAGGAGCTCGCGGCCCCGGTCATCGAGCGCGGCCTCCTCGTCCTCCTCGACGCTTCCGTCGGCGGCGAACTGGAGGAGGCTCGCCGAGGCGAAGCCCGCCGCGCCCGCCATCCAGCGCGCGACCATCACCGCCGGCCGCTCGAGCGGCCGGCGGAGGACCGCGAGCAGCCGCTGCACCGACGCCTCGACGCGCTCCGTGACGGCGTCGGGGAGGAAGAGCCCGAGGGCCGGCGCGATCACTTCCGCGGCGAGATACGCAACGCCGCCCGTCACCGCGGCCGCCGCCCACGCCGGGAGGCCGCCGGGATTCGAGAGCGCGATCCACGCGGCCGCCGCCGCGGCGCCCGCCGTTCCGAGCTCGCGGACGACGACGAGCGTCAGCCAGTAGCGCCGCGGCCGCGGCGGCAGCGCACCGTGCCGGAGCAGCCGCGGCGCGTGCGGGGCGGCGAGCACGACGAGGAGGGAGAGGAAGCCGGCGAGCGTCGCGAGGCCGATCGGGAGCGTCATCGAAAGTGGTCGAACCCGCCGCGCCGGAGACGGACCGCGCGGCCGGCCGCGTCGAGGACGCGCACGGCGGGCGGCCCGGACACGATGCGCCCGATCGGCGTCAGCGGACACGGGAGCCGGCGCGCGAGCGCCGGCAGGCGGCGCGCCGCGCGCGGCGGAACGGCGACGAGGAGCTCGTAGTCCTCCCCGGCCGTCGCGGCGAACTCGGCCGCGCGGGCGCCGAGCGCGCGGCGACACGCGGGCGCGACCGGGACGCGTGCGAGCGCGACCTCGGCTGCGACGCCGCTCGCGCGGCAGAGGTGTCCCAGGTCCTGCACGAGGCCGTCGCTCACGTCGATCATCGCGTGCGCGACGCGCGCGAGCGCGACGCCGGCTTCGACGCGGGACGGGGGCACGGGCAGGGCGGCGCGCCCACCGCGAGCGAGGCGGCGGACCGCCGCGCCCGAGGCGCCGAGCGCGCCGGTCACGTAGACGAGGTCGCCCGGCCGCGCGCCCGCACGCGTCACGACGCGGCCGGGCGCCGTGCCGACGAGCGCCACCGTGAGCGCGAGGCGCGGACCGGCGGCCACGTTGCCGCCGACGAGACGGGCGCCGGCGCGGCGCGCCGCCGCCGCGAAGCCCGCGACCACGGCGTCGAGCGTGGCGACCGGCGTCCGCGCGGGCGCCTCGAGCGCGAGCAGCGCGAAGCGCGGGCGGCCCCCCATCGCCGCCACGTCGCTCGCGTTCGCGGCGAAGGCGCGCCGGCCGAGGGCTCGGGGCGCCGCCCAGGCCGCGCGGAAGTGCGCCCCCTCACCGAGCGTGTCGGTCGTGAGCAGGAGCGTCGTGCGCCCGACGCGGACCGCCGCCGCGTCGTCACCCGGTCCGACGACGACCTGCCCGTCGCGTCCCCCGCGTCCGAGCCGCGCCAGCAGGTGCGCGATCCATCGGTGCTCTCCGACATCCTGGAGGCGGCGCACGCGGCCCCGCTCAGCCGAGCATCGACTTCACCTTCTCGAGGAAGCTCTTCGAGAGCGGATGGACCTCTTCGCCCGAGAGGCGGGCGAACTCCTCGAGGAGCTCACGCTGGCGCGCCGAGAGCTTGCGGGGCGTCTCGACGACGATCCGGACGATCTCGTCGCCGCGGCCGTACCCGTTGAGATCGGCGATGCCCCGCCCGCGGAGCCTGAAGGTGTGTCCCGACTGCGTGCCCGCCGGCATCTTCACCCTGGCCGGCCCCTCGAGCGTCGGCACCTCGAGCTCGGCGCCGAGGGCCGCCTGGACGAAGCTGACCGGCACGTCGCACACAATGTCGTTGCCGTCGCGGACGAAGAGCGGATGCGGCCGGACCTGGAGGACGACGTACAGGTCGCCCGGTGAGCCGCCGTTCCCGCCCGACTCGCCCTCGCCGCGGAGCTTCAGGCGGGAGCCCGTGTCGACGCCGGCCGGGACCTTGATGCTCAGCTGGACCGTCTTCCGCTGCGTCCCGCTCCCGCCGCACGCCGGGCACGGGTTCGCGATGATCGTCCCCTGCCCGTTGCAGTGGCCGCACGTCTTCGCGATCGAGAAGAAGCCCTGCTGGAACCGCACCTGGCCGGATCCCCGGCATTGCGGGCACGTCTTCGGCGTCGTGCCCGGCTTCGCCCCCCGGCCGCCGCACGTCTCGCAGCCCGAGAGCCGCGGGACGGCGATCGTCTTCTCGCAGCCGAACGCCGCCTCCTCGAAGGCGATCTCGAGGTCGTAGCGCAGGTCCTGGCCACGACGCGCCCGGCCGCGCCCGCCGGAGCGCCGGCCCGTCCCGAAGAAGTCCCCGAACAGGTCGCCGATGATGTCCTCGAAGCCCGCACTGAAGTCGAACCCCGGGCCCGCGCCCTGCTCGAACGCGGCATGGCCGAAGCGATCGTAGAGGCTGCGGCGCTCGGGGTCGGAGAGGACCTGGTACGCCTCGGTGATCTCTTTGAAGCGCTCCTCGGCCTCGCGCCGGTTGTCGGGATTGCGGTCGGGATGATGCTTCAGCGCGGCCTTGCGGTAGGCCTTCTTCAGCTCCTCCTCGGTCGCGGCGCGCGAGACGCCCAGCACCTCGTAGTAGTCGCGCTTCATCCGACGAAAAAGGCCCTCACCCGCGCGCGGATGAGGGCCCTCCTATCGTTCTCCACCGCCTTCCACAAGCGCGAAGGCTATTCCTTGACTTCCTCGAACTCCGCCTCGACGACGTCCTCCTTGTCCTTCGGCTGGGACTCGCCCGCCGCCCCGTCGCCGGGCCCCGCGCCCGCGCCGGGTCCCTGCTGCGACGCCTTCGCGTACATGACCTCGGCGAGCTTGTGGGACGCACGCGAGAGCGCGTCTGCCGCCTTCCGGATCTGGGACGCGTCGTTCGATTCGAGCGCCTTCTTCGCGTCCGCGACGGCGCTCTCGATGCCGGCCTTCGTCTGCGCGTCGAGCGACGCCGCGTGCTCGCCGAGCGTCTTCTCGGTCTGGTAGACGAGCCCGTCGAGCTGGTTGCGGGCGTCGATCAGCTCGCGCTTCTTGCGGTCCTCCTCCGCGTGGGCCGCCGCCTCCATCACCATGCGGTCGACCTCTTCCTTGGAGAGCCCGCTCGACGCGGTGATCTGGATCGACTGCTCCTTCCCCGTCCCGAGGTCCTTCGCGTTCACGTGCACGATGCCGTTCGCGTCGATGTCGAAGGTGACTTCGATCTGGGGCACGCCGCGCGGTGCGGGTGGGATGCCGACCAAGTCGAACTGGCCGAGGAGCTTGTTGTCGGCGGCCATCTCGCGCTCGCCCTGGAAGACGCGAATGGTAACGGCCGATTGGTTGTCCGCCGCGGTCGAGAAGACCTGGCTCTTCCGGGTCGGAATCGTCGTGTTCTTCTCGATGAGCTTCGTGAAGACGCCGCCCAGGGTCTCGATGCCGAGCGAGAGCGGCGTGACGTCCAGGAGAAGGACGTCCTTCACCTCGCCCTTCAGCACGGCGCCCTGGATCGCGGCGCCGATCGCGACCACCTCGTCGGGGTTGACACCTTTGTGCGGGTCCTTCGCGAAGAGCTTCTTCACGCGCGCCTGCACGGCGGGCATGCGCGTCATGCCGCCGACCAGCACGACCTCGTCGATGTCTTTCGTCGAGAGACCGGCGTCCTTGAGCGCCGTGAGGCACGGGCCGTCGAGCCGCTCGAGCAGATCGGCGCACAGCGCCTCCAGCTTCGCGCGCGTGAGCTTCATGTTCAGGTGCTTCGGCCCGCTCTGATCCGCGGTGATGAAGGGCAGATTGATGTCGGTCTCCATCGCGGTCGAGAGCTCGCACTTCGCCTTCTCCGCGGCCTCCTTCAGGCGCTGGAGAGCCATGCGGTCCTTGCGGAGGTCGATGCCCTGGTCCTTCCTGAACTCGTCGGCGAGGTAGTCGATGACGCGCTGGTCGAAGTCCTCGCCCCCGAGGAACGTGTCGCCGTTCGTCGCCTTCACCTCGAACACGCCGTCGCCGATCTCGAGGATCGAGATGTCGAACGTGCCGCCGCCCAGGTCGAAGACGGCGATCTTCTCGTCCTTCTTCTTGTCGAGGCCGTAGGCGAGCGACGCGGCCGTCGGCTCGTTGATGATGCGGAGCACGTTCAGGCCGGCGATCTTGCCGGCGTCCTTGGTCGCGTTCCGCTGGCTGTCGTTGAAGTACGCGGGGACCGTGATCACGGCCTCCGTGACCTTCTCACCGAGGTGGTCCTCGGCGGTCTGCTTCATCTTCTGGAGGATGAAGGCCGAGATCTCGGCGGGGCTGTACTTCTTCCCCCGGACCTCGACCCACGCGTCGCCGTTGTCGGCACGGACGACCTTGTAGGGGCTCACCTTGATGGCCTTCTGCACCTCGGGGTCGTCGTAGCGCCGGCCGATGAGGCGCTTGATCGCGAAGATGGTGTTCTCCGGGTTCGTGATCGCCTGCCGGCGCGCGATCTGCCCGACGAGGCGCTCGCCGCTCTCGGTGAAGGCGACGACCGACGGCGTGATCCGGCTCCCCTCGGAGTTCGTGATGACGACCGGATCGCCGCCCTCCATGATGGAGACGCAGGAGTTCGTCGTCCCCAGGTCGATTCCGATTACCTTTGCCATCGTCGATTCTTCTCCCTTCGCGGCGCTTTAATCACCCGACTTGTCCTTGGCAAGGTTGCCCTGCCCGGACGGGGGCTTGGCGACCGTCACCAGAGCGGGACGGATGAGGCGGTCGTTCAGCCGATAGCCGGCCTGGTGCTCCTCGACGACCGAGTTGGGCTCGTGCTCGGCGCTCTCGATCTGCGCCATCGCCTCGTGCTGCGTCGGGTCGAAGCGGGTGCCCTTCGACTCGACGCGCGTCACGCCGTGCCGCTCGAGGACGGCGAGCAGGCTCTTCAGGACGAGCGCGACACCGTCGACGAGCGGCTGCCCGTTGCCCCCGCCGCGCGCGTGCTCGATCGCGCGCTCGAGGTTGTCCACGACGGGGAGCAGGTCCTTCAGCACCTGCTCGTTTCCGAACTTCGCGATCTCCTCGCGCTCGCGCGCGGCACGCTTGCGGAAGTTCTCCAGGTCCGCACGCTCCCGGAGCCAGCGCTCGTGGTTCTGGCGCGCCTCGGCGCGCGCCGCCTCGAGCTCGGCCTCGCAGTGGCGAAGGCGCGCCTCGAGGTCGGGGGGCGGGCTCGGGTCGGCAGCGGGGGTGGGGTCCGCGATCGGGTCTCGGGTCTCGTCGTCGGCCATGATGAACGGGCGCGGAGACTGAGTATCAGAACCCCGTTTGTCAAGGTTGCGGGTGGGGAATGCGAATGCTACGCGGAATCGGGCGCCTACGTGCATCAGGAGATCGCCACATCGGCCTTCGTCCTCCATGCTCGCCCCTACGGCGAGTCGGATCGGATCGTCACCTTCATCACCGAGCAGGGGAAGGTGACGGGGATCGCGAAGGGGGCCAAGAACTCGCGCCGCCGCTTCGCCGGGACCCTGGAGCCGTTCGTCCACGTGCGGGTCGTGTTCCGCCAGCGCTCGGCGAGCGACCTCGTGTTCCTGCTGCGCTGCGAGCTGCTCGCCGCGCTCCGGACCTTCACCCGCGACCTCGACCGCTTCGCCGCGGGGAGCTACGTGCTCGAGCTGGTCGACCGCATGGTCCTCGGCCGCGAGGCGGGACGCGAGGTGTACCGCCTCGTCGAGGACGCGCTCACCCTGCTCGACGCCGGGACGCCGCCCGATCCCCTGCTCCGTGCCTTCGAGCTGCACCTCCTCGCCTCGAGCGGCTACGCGCCGGCGCTCGACCGGTGCCGCACGTGCGGGCGCGAGGCGAGCGCTGGGCTCGTGTACCTCGCGCTCGAGCGCGGGGGCATCGTGTGCCGCGCGTGCATCCGCCCCGGCGAACCCGTGCGTCCGGTCGCGGCGGCGACCGCCCGCGAGCTCGCGCGCCTCGCCGACGGGCCGCTCGCGACGGCGACCGCCGGCGCCCCCGCCGCGACGCTCGTGGAAGCGGCGGCGGTCGCCGAGCATCTCCTCGGCGCCGCGACGTCGGGACCCATCCGGACGCGCGAGTTCATCGCGCGGACGCGCGTTGATATCCTGGGCGGCGTCCGCTAGGGTCCCGGGTTTCTCGATGGCCGCGCCGACGATGGAGAAGGTCGTGAACCTCTGCAAACGGCGGGGGTTCGTCTTCCCGGGCAGCGAGATCTACGGCGGTCTCGGCGCGAGTCTCGACTACGGGCCGCTCGGCACCGAGCTCAAGCGGAACGTGAAGGAGGCGTGGTGGCGGGCCGTCGTCACCGCCCGCGACGACGTCGTCGGCATCGACGCCGCGATCATCATGCACCCGCGCGTCTGGGAGGCGTCGGGCCACGTCGAGGGCTTCGCCGACCCGCTGGTCGACTGCAAGAGCTGCAAGCAGCGCTTCCGCGCGGACCACGTCACCGGTCCGCGCTGTCCCGAGTGCGGCGGCGAGCTGACGGAGGCGCGGCAGTTCAACCTGATGTTCAAGACGTTCGTCGGCCCGGTCGAGGACACCGCCCACCTGGCGTACCTCCGGCCGGAGACGGCGCAGGGCATCTTCGTCAACTTCAAGAACGTGCTCGAGACCTCGCGGCTCAAGGTGCCCTTCGGCATCGGACAGATCGGGAAGTCGTTCCGGAACGAGATCACGCCGGGCAACTTCCTCTTCCGGACGCGCGAGTTCGAGCAGATGGAGCTCGAGTTCTTCGTCCGCCCCGGCGACGACGAGCACTGGTACGAGTACTGGCGGGCGGAGCGCCTGCGCTGGTACCTCGACCTCGGGCTCGGGCGCGAGCGGCTGCGGCTCCGCCCGCACGGGAGGGACGAGCTCGCCCACTACGCCAAGGGGTGCTCGGACATCGAGTACGAGTTTCCGTTCGGCTGGTCGGAGCTCGAAGGCATCGCGAACCGAACCGACTTCGACCTGAAGCGGCATGCGGAGTTCAGCGGCAAGGACTTGACGTACTTCGACGAGGAGCGCCGCGAGCGGTACGTCCCGTACGTGATCGAGCCGTCGGCCGGCGCCGACCGCTCGACGCTCGCCTTCCTGGTCGACGCGTACGACGAGGACGAGGCCGACGGCGAGCCCCGGACCGTGCTCCGGCTCCATCCGCGGCTCGCGCCGTACAAGGCGGCCGTCTTCCCGCTGCTCCGCAAGAACGGCCAGCCCGAGCGCGCGCGGAAGATCTACGACGCGCTTCGCCGGCACTTCGCGGTCGACTACGACCAGGCCGGGTCGATCGGCCGGCGCTATCGCCGGCAGGACGAGGCCGGGACGCCCTTCGGCATCACGATCGACCACGACACGATGCGCGACGGGACCGTCACCCTCCGCGACCGCGACACGATGACCCAGGCGCGGATTCCCGAGGACCGGCTGGTGGACGAGCTGCGCGCCCGCATCGGCGGCGCGTCGGCGTAACCTTCGGAGGCTTTCGTGGCGAGACCGCAGGCAAAGGTAGAGCGGCCCGCGCGCGCGCGCGCCGCCCGCTACATCTATGCATTCGGCGGCGGCCGGAAGGACGGCCGGGCCGACATGAAGGAGCTGCTCGGCGGCAAGGGCGCGAACCTCGCCGAGATGGCACGCCTCGGCCTCCCCGTGCCGCCGGGCTTCACCATCTCGACCGAGGTCTGCACCTATTACTACGCGCACGGCCGGACGTATCCGGCGGCGCTCCGCGCCCAAGTGGCCGAGCACCTGGCCCGCGTCGAGAAGGTGGTGGGCCGGCGCTTCGGCGACCCGGCGAACCCGCTGCTCGTCTCCGTGCGGTCGGGCGCGCGCGCGTCGATGCCCGGCATGATGGACACGATCCTGAACCTCGGTCTCAACGACGCGACCGTCGGAGGCCTCATCGAGCAGTCCGGGAACGCGCGCTTCGCCTACGACTCCTACCGGCGCTTCGTGCAGATGTACGGGGACGTCGTCCTGGAGCTCAAGCCGGAGTCGAACGACGAGGAGGACCCGTTCGAGATCGCGCTCCAGGAGAAGAAGCGGGCGCGCGGCGTGGTGCAGGACACGGAGCTCGAGGCGGACGCGCTCCGCGAGCTCGTCGACGAGTTCAAGGCGCTCATCCGCATGCGCAAGGGCGTCGACTTTCCGGAGGATCCGCAGGAGCAGCTCTGGGGCGCGATCGGCGCCGTCTTCCGCTCCTGGATGAACCAGCGGGCGATCACGTACCGCCAGATCTACAGGATCCCCGAGAGCTGGGGCACCGCCGTGAACGTCCAGGCGATGGTGTTCGGCAACCTCGGCGACGACTGCGCGACCGGCGTCGCGTTCACCCGCGACGTGGCGTCGGGCGAGCCGGGGCTCACGGGCGAGTACCTGCCGAACGCGCAGGGCGAGGACGTGGTCGCCGGCATCCGGACGCCGCTCCAGATCACGAAGCGCGCCGCGCAGGCGTGGGCGGAGCGGAACGGGATGGCCGAGGCCGAGCGCCGCGTCGAGCGGCCGTCGCTCGAGGAGCGGATGCCCGCGGTCTACAAGGAGCTCGTCCGGCACGGCGAGCGCCTCGAGCGCCACTACAAGGACGTGCAGGACCTCGAGTTCACGATCGAGCGCGGGCGGCTCTGGATGCTCCAGACCCGGGTCGCGAAGCGGACCGGCATCGCCGCCGTCCGGATCGCGCACGACCTCGTCAAGTCGAGGCTCATCTCCCCGAAGACGGCCGTGCTGCGCGTGGAGCCCGAGCAGATCGACCAGTGGCTCCATCCCGCGTTCGACCCCGCCGCGCCGCGCGTCTTCCTCGCGCGCGGCCTCGGCGCCTCGCCGGGCGCCGCGGTCGGGGAGGTCGTGTTCGGTGCGGAGGCCGCCGTCGCAGCCGCGGCGGCCGGCAAGCGGGTGATCCTCGTCCGCATCGAGACCTCGCCCGAGGACATCGCGGGCATGAAGGCCGCGCAGGGGTTCCTCACGGCACGCGGCGGGATGACGTCGCACGCCGCGATCGTCGCGCGGCAGATGGGGAAGCCGTGCGTCGCCGGCTGCGGCGCGCTCGTCGTCGACTACGGCAAGCAGGAGATGACGGTCGCGCGGCCCGACGGCGGGCACGTCCGCGTCGTCGCCGGGCAGCTCATCTCCATCGACGGCGCCAAGGGCGAGGTGTACGAGGGCGCCGTCGCGCTCGGCCCCGCGCCCGCGAGCCGTCCCGAGTTCGGCCGGTTCATGAAGTGGGCCGACGAGGTCCGGCGCCTTCGCGTTCGCGCGAACGCCGACCGCCCGGAGGAGGCCCGGATCGCCCGCGCGCTCGGCGCCGAGGGCATCGGCCTCTGCCGCACCGAGCACATGTTCTTCGAGGGCGACCGCATCGACGCCGTCCGCGAGATGCTCCTCGCCGACGACCTCGCGGGCCGAGAGCGCGCGCTCGCGAAGATCCTTCCGATGCAGCGGCAGGACTTCGTCGGCATCCTGCGCGAGATGCAGGGACTGCCGGTGACCATCCGCCTCCTCGACCCGCCGCTGCACGAATTCCTCCCGCACTCGGACCGCGAGCTCGAGGAGCTCGCGCAGAAGCTCGGCGTCTCCGCGGCGACGCTCCGGGCGAAGCGCGACGCGCTCCACGAGGCGAACCCGATGCTCGGCCACCGCGGCTGTCGTCTCGGCGTCACGTACCCCGAGATCTACCGCATGCAGGTGCGAGCGATCATGGAAGCGGCGTGCGAGCTCGCGCGGGAGAAGGTGAAGGTCCACCCCGAGATCATGATCCCCCTCGTCGGCGCCGCCGCCGAGCTCCGCATCCTGCGCGAGGACACCGAGCAGGTGGCGCGCGAGGTGCAGAGCGCGGCCGGGGTGAAGGTGCCGTTCACCGTGGGCACGATGATCGAGGTCCCGCGGGCGGCGATCACGGCGGGCGAGATCGCGAGCGTCGCGGACTTCTTCTCGTTCGGGACGAACGACCTGACGCAGATGACCCTGGGGCTCTCCCGGGACGACGCGGGACGCTTCCTCCCGGAGTACGTGCGCAAGGGCATCTACCCCGACGACCCGTTCGTCGTGCTCGACCGCCCGGGGGTCGGGGCGCTCGTGCGGATGGGCGTCGAGGCCGGGCGGAAGGCGAAGCGGGGGCTCAAGTGCGGCATCTGCGGCGAGCACGGCGGCGAGCCGTCCTCGGTCGCGTTCTGCCACGACGTCGGGCTCGACTACGTCTCCTGCTCGCCCTACCGCGTGCCGATCGCCCGGCTCGCGGCCGCGCACGCCGCGCTCGGAGCCTGAATCCCGCGGCCCGCGGGCCCGGCGGCGCTAAAGGTCGCCGGGCTCCCGGCCGATGATGACGGGGGAGGAGACCGCCCGGCGAGGCCGGCGTCCGTCCCGCACGGAGGCAGGGGTGAAAAGCCGCGAAAAGGCACGACTCTTCGGGGTCCTCGGCGACCCGGTCGACCATTCGCTCTCGCCCGTGATGCAGAACGCGGCCTTCGTGGCCGCCGGCCTGCCCCACGTCTACCTCCGCTACCGCGTCACGCCCGCGGCGCTTCCCGCCGCGCTCGCCGACGCGCGCCGCCTCGGGATGGGCGGCCTGAACCTCACGGTCCCGCTCAAGGAGACGGCGCTGCCCCTGGTCGACGTGCTCTCCCCGGACGCCGAGCGCGCGGGCGCGGTCAACACGCTCGTCTTCCGCGGCGGCCGCGTCGTCGGCGACAACACCGACGGCCGCGGCTTCCTCCGCGCGGTCGGCGGCCGCGTGCGGGTCGAGGGGACCCACGCCGTCCTCGTCGGCGCCGGCGGGTCCGCACGGGCCACGGGCGCGGCGCTCGTCGCGGCCGGGTGCGCCCGGCTCACGATCGCGAACCGGACTGCGGCGCGCGCCGAGGCGCTCGCCGCCCGGCTCGCCCGGCAGGGCGCGGCGCGCGTCGACGTCGTTCCGCTCGCCGCCCTCCGCGACGCCGCGGTGCTCCGCGACGCGGCGCTCGTCGTCAACACGACGCCCGTCGGCCTCGCCGGCGGGGCCCTCGCGATCCGCGTCGGCGCGACGCCCCGCCGCTGCCTCTTCGTCGACCTCGTCTACGGGCGCCGGCCGACGCCGTTCCTCGCCGCCGCATCGCGCGCCGGCCGACCCGCGATGGACGGCGCCGAGATGCTCCTCCACCAGGGCGCGCTCGCCTTCGAGGCGTGGACCGGGCGGCCGGCACCGCGCGCCGCGATGGCGGCGGCGCTCCGCGCGGCGGGCTGCACGCTCGGCCTCGCCGGGGGCCGCGTCCGATCCCGATGAACTCGCGGCTCGGCGACCTTCTCCAGCGGCGCGGGGACCTGTCGGCCGACCAGCTCGCCCGGGCGCTCGAGGAGCAGCGCGAGCACTCCGGCGCCCTCGCGACGCACCTCGTGAAGCTCGGCTTCATCAGCGAGGAGACGCTCCTCGGCTACCTCGAGCGCGAGTACCGCCTGCCCGTCGTCGACCCGCTCTCGCTCGACATCCCGAAGGACGTCCTCGCCGTCGTCCCCCAGGCGCTCGTGCTGAAGCACCACGTCATCCCGACGAGCCTCGTCCGCTCGACGCTGACGCTCGCGATGGCCGACCCGTCGAACCTGATGGCGATCAACGAGATCAAGTTCATCACGGGCTACGACGTGAAGGTCGCCGTCGCCGCGCCGAGCGCCGTGCAGGCCGCCATCGAGCGGTACTACACCGAGCAGGCCGACTACGACTCGATGCTCTCGCAGCTGGGCGAGGAGTCGGTCGAGGTCGTGAAGGACGAGGACGAGATCGACCTCCAGGACCTCGAGCGGTCGACGGAGGAGGCGCCGGTCGTTCGCCTGGTGAACGCGCTGCTCACCGACGCGATCCGCAAGCGGGCGAGCGACATCCACATCGAGCCGTACGAGAAGATGCTCCGGGTCCGGTTCCGCGTCGACGGCGTGCTCTACGAGATCATGCGGCCGCCGCTGCGTCTGAAGAACGCCATCACCTCGCGCATCAAGGTCATGGCGCAGCTCGACATCGCCGAGCGGCGTCTCCCGCAGGACGGCCGCATCAAGATGAAGCTCGCCGGCAGCAAGGAGATGGACTTCCGCGTCTCGTGCCTGCCGACGATCTTCGGCGAGAAGGTCGTCCTCCGCCTCCTCGACAAGTCGAACCTCCAGCTCGACATGACGAAGCTCGGGTTCGAGGAGACGGCGCTCCGGGACTTCCAAGCGGCGATCGCGAAGCCCTACGGCATGGTGCTCGTGACCGGTCCGACGGGCAGCGGAAAAACGACGACCCTCTACTCCGCGCTCGCCGAGCTGAACAAGGTGGCGACCAACATCTCGACCGCCGAGGACCCCGTCGAATTCAACCTGATGGGGATCAACCAGGTGCAGATGCACGACGAGATCGGGCTCAACTTCGCCGCCGCGCTGCGCTCGTTCCTGCGCCAGGACCCCGACGTGATCATGGTCGGCGAGATCCGCGACTTCGAGACGGCGGAGATCGC
>Ga0070741_10003689_pt1 | contig 37217 bp, 32 predicted proteins | sample Coa_R1_4_FD_66440 | JGI IMG/M metagenome (GOLD analysis project Ga0070741, IMG submission 66440) | Surface soil microbial communities from Centralia Pennsylvania, which are recovering from an underground coalmine fire - Coalmine... | ecosystem: Environmental > Terrestrial > Soil > Unclassified ... | reverse complement strand
CGCGAGGCCGAGGATAATCAACAGGCCTTCACTGGCGACCAGAACCAGCGTCTTGGTCGGGATTCTTTGTCCGCCGATTTTAAGCATTACTCACCTTGGCAACCGGCACGAGCGGGCGAACCATGTCTCCACCGTTGTCTTCGGCGTCATGCGCGTCAAGAGAGGCTGCAACACCAGCTTCAGACTGCATGGTTCTTACGGTGCCGCGATTGGGCGAAAGTCCCGCGTCCTGGATCTTGTAAAGCAGAGCGCGATAGCTGATCTTGAGCGCTTCCGCTGCACGGCGGCGGTTCCAGTGATTGGCTTGCAGAACTTTGAGGATGATTTCACGCTCCAGGCGGCGCACTGCCTGGTTGGTAATCTTCTTGAGTGGAACTGGGCCTTCCTGAGGAATCTCCAGATCAAAGGCGCTTGTTGCCGGTTCGGCAAGATCGCTGCTGATGCAGGTTTCCGTTCCGAGGATCACGTAACGCTTAATCAGATTTTCCAGTTGGCGAATATTGCCGGGCCAGTGATAGGCCTGCAGAAGCCGCATAAGCGAGGCCGACAATGCCGGCGTCTTGCGGTTGTAAACCATGTTGAAGTGGCTGCGGAAATACTCCACCAGTTCAGGGATATCAGCACTTCTTTCGCGCAATGACGGTAATGTGATATTGACCACGTTGACGCGATAAAAAAGGTCTTCGCGGAAAGTTCCGGCGGCAATCTCACGGCGCAAATCGCGGTTGGTGGCGCAGATCACGCGCGCTTCAGAGCGGGTATCTTCCTGGGCGCCAATGCGGCTGAATTTTCCATCCTGCAACACCTGCAAAAGCTTTGACTGCAAACCCAGGCTCAGTTCGCCAATCTCATCAAGAAAGAGCGTGCCACGATCAGCCAGGGTAATCAGTCCCGGCTTGGAGTTGTAGGCGCCGGTAAACGCGCCCTTTTCGTATCCAAAAAGCTCGCTTTCCAGAAGCGCATCAGGAATGGCGGGGCAGTTCACCTTCACATAAGGGCCTTTGGCCAGAGGCGAATTGCGGTGAATCAGCTTGGCAATAATTTCCTTGCCCGTGCCGCTAGGTCCCTGAATCAAAACAGGAACGTCAGCCGAGGCGATCATGGCCAGGTCGCGTTGGACCTTCTTCATTGCATCCGAGGAGCCGAAAATTACGGACTCCGAGGGAAGGTCAAAATTCTGCTCTATCATTTGTTTCATTCGAGGCTCCGTCTGCCCACAAACGAGTTAAATTGACGCGCTGAGGTGCATACGGCGTATGTGCATGTACAACGCCAAAGTAGCGGGAAATGGAATGTGTACTTAAGTAACGGGCAGGAGTGGGATATAACTACTATCTATATGAAAATAAAAGGCCATATATCTTCGTGGTGGATGACTGGGTAGAATGGAGTCATAAAAGATTGCCATTTAATGTCAAGATGAATAGGAAAATGTTTTCACACTGGGAAGAGAGCTTTCCCACACTGGATGCAAACAAGTTTAAAGACCACAGTTAGCCCGTCTGGTACTAAAATCGAGTTTTTAACTCTTACAATTAAAAACTAGCGAAAGGACCAAAACCTGGACTTGGTCCAACCGATAAGTTGGGAATTCCAACTGCTTGTTCTTGAATTTGAAACCCTTATCCAACTAAGGCAATTTTGTTCCGAAGTTTTCGGATCATTTATATCGTGTCGCGATATAATGTGCGCAGGCCTTACGTCGAACCGGTTCGCGTTCAGGTAATCCATATTTTAGGAGTATCAGATGTCTTCCCCAGGAACTGGTGTAACCAGTGTGCTTGACGTGTATAACGCCATTAAAGCTCAACAGGCCAAATTCCCCATCCCGCAGACCTCAAAAACTTACGTCGTCGGCACCTTTGACGCGCAACTCGGCCATTTCACGTACGCGATACCCACAGAGACAATCGGCGAGACACTCGGTGAGCCCGGTCCGAGGACAGGGCCGTTTATGAAACCGCTGCCGCGCTCTGTTCCGAAAACAATCGCCACGCTCACCACGCTGAACGTGGAAAACGTGACCTTGCAGTTCAACATTACCAATCGCCAGGGCCGCGATGTTGTTCTCTCCGTTCTCGGCCATCCCGACGTTCATGCCGCCTCGGGGCAGGATTTTGTTACGCTGAACGTGGCCCAGGCCGGCGTGATTGAACGATTCATTCTGACCTGCGGCGCAAAGAGGTTCACGAGTCAGGGACCAATCGAAATCCAGCATCAACTCGTGGGTGTGGGGGTGTTTACCATCCCGGCCTTACCTCTCTCAATTGTCTATGCGCCGCCCGTGGACCAGAGCAAAAAGAACACGGCCTCATGGTCCTTCAGCAATGCCAGCGGAGTTAACTTCACTGTGGGCACCTCACAAACAAGCAGCACCCAGACTCCCGATCCGCAGTTCAATACTCCGGCTGGTCTGGCCAGCGCGATAGGGACGGCAGGAAAGGGCCTGTTCTTGCCCGAGAACAGCGGCACTCTCAAAGAAATCGGCGGAGTGCTTGGAGTGATCAGCGGTGTGATCTCGATGATCCCCGAGATCTTCGGCCAGACGAAGGTAACTACGCAGATAGGCACCACATCCAGCAGTCAGCACGTCTTGTCCCTGACGGTGACCGACCAGCAGAAGGTCATTACCAGCGCTAAGAGCGGCGGCCCGGGCAGTGCTGACATGCTTTATTACCTGGTCAATGCCCGGCTATGCTGGTTCCTCAACGGCAACTCGCTGCAACTCGCGCTGCTTGGATCAGACGGACCGGCCGCCATGAGTGCGGGCACGCTGAAGAGCCAGGGGACACGCAGCGGGCTGAATACGGCAACCATTCAGTCTCTGCTGGCGTTAGATCCCTTTGTCGCCGGCGGATCGGAGGCGACTTTGCCGAAGCCGCGCTTCGAACTCATTGAAACTGCGGAAGTCGGCGGCGGCGAGTGGCAGCGCACCGAGACTTATACCTTGAACCAGCAGGATACCAACGCGGTGGAACGCAGCAACTCTACGGTCACGGATATGGAGGCTGGCTGGTTGAGCATCATCGGCATCGGCCCTTCGAAAACCGAGACCGATACCATCTCTTATACCCTTACTTCTTCCGCCCAGACCTCAGCAACCCGCACAGTCACCGATACGGTGGATCTGGTCGCCGTCCAAAACGAGATTTACAGCGTGGAAATTTACGTTGACGTGATCTTCGGCACCTTTGCTTACCGCGGCGTCCCGGCCTTGGCCAGCGCGCAGTTGGCTGGCACGGTGCATGACACCCTCAACCGGCCTGCGCCTCATGCCGTGGTCACGCTCATCAACAATGGCAGACGGTTTGTTACGCGTGCGGATGCCAGCGGACGTTATGCCTTCCATTCCGCGAGCATCGCTCCGGGACAGACTGCCATCAGCTCAGGACAGGCGCAAATCCAGTTGGCATTTGCAGGCAAGCCGCTTGCAAGCCTCGACCTGAAACCCGCAGTCCTGCGAACAGCCTAATTAAAACTCCAGTGGAACTGGCGGACAGAGCTGCAATTCTGTCCGCCAGACTGGACAAGACAATGAAGAAACTCACCGCCAGCGATCAACCGCATTCCACCAAATAACCTTGAGCCATTCCTGAAAGGTGGTTTTAGCCCACTCACGATGCTGCCACCAGTGGACGCCGAAGATCCGCGAATCCTCAGCTGCTGCGGCTGACCAATGATATTGCGGCAAACGGTTGTTAAATATGGAAAGAGCCCGGGCAGTATGCCAGTCACTTGTAACCAGAAGAACACTTTGGTGATGGAGTGGCTCCAGGCACTTGGCCACGAAGCGAGTCTCTGTAACCGTGGAATCTTCTTCAAACGGGCAGACGCTTACTTTAGCGGACATATCCCCGGCATCCTGCCGGAGAAAAGCTTCAGCGTATTCCGCGGGACTGTGGCCGAAATAGCTGGAATCCGAGGCTGCATCGAGAAATAGGTGGTCGCCATAGCCGGTGCGGAGCAGCGCCATTCCCTTGCGATAGCGCTGGTCCTGGCTATCGCCGGCAAGGACCACAATCACATTAGAGCGTTCAGGATGATCGCGAACCAGCAATCTGCCGGCAAACACGGCAAATATCAATACGGCTATCGCCACGCCACCAAGCACAAAAAGCTTTTTAGATCGTTTACGGACGGGCAGATCCAGACTGGTATTCAGTTGGTTCGCGGCTTGGCCCTGGCTTTCCTGCACATTTTCAGATATCACTAACCCCAACCTGAAGGCAAAGTTGGCTACCTACATAAGACGTAACAGGTGAATTGTGTCACTTGCAACAAACCCGATATTTTGGAAGAAAAACTGTGCAAGTCTTTGCATTATCAGCCGTTATCTTTTGGCTCACAGCTAGAAATAAACCTTTATATTCTCAACATCCTAAAAGAGTTAAGCTTCATGACTCAGCAGAACTCAGGCTCTGGATTTGGCATCCGAAATGCCCTTAAAAGGCAACCATGAGTTCCTTGGAATATATAACTTCTTCACCGTCTGCTTCTTTGGCGGCCAAACTGGAAGACCAGACGGCACGCATTGGCGTGATTGGGCTGGGATACGTTGGTCTTCCGCTGGTGCTGCTCTTTAGCGAACAAAAGTTCCGCGTGACCGGCTTTGATATCGATAGCAAAAAGGTCAGCGTTCTTTCCCACGGCGGCTCTTACATCGTCCGCATACCGGAAACCGAAATCCAGGCGGCGCAGCGCAGTGGCTTCTCTGCAACCTCTGATTACTCGCAAATCTCCAGCATGGACGCGATTATTATCTGCGTTCCTACGCCGCTCAATGACCATCATGAGCCGGATTTGAGCTTTATCGCCGCGACGGCTGAATCAATTGCGCCACACCTGCGGCCGGGACAGCTGGTCATCCTGGAGAGCACAACCTATCCTGGGACCACGGAAGAGCTGCTGATCCCGATCCTGGAGAAGAACCCGCTCGGCTTGAAAGCTGCGCGCGGAACCAATAGCAATCCGACCGTCACTTTCTATGTGGCGTTCTCTCCGGAGCGTGAAGATCCGGGCAATGACACGGTCGCGCGTTGCGATATCCCCAAAGTGGTGGGCGGATTGAATCCTGACGCAACGGAGTTGGGCCGCAAGCTGTATGGAACCATCTTCCATCGCACGGTGCCGGTTTCAACCCCTGCGGCAGCGGAGATGACCAAGCTGCTTGAGAACATCTACCGATGCGTCAACATCGCGCTGGTGAATGAGCTGAAACTTCTCTCGCTGCGGATGGGCATCGATATTTGGGAAGTGATTGGCGCGGCCTCTACCAAGCCGTTCGGCTTCCAGGCGTTTTATCCCGGACCGGGCCTGGGAGGGCACTGCATTCCAATTGACCCCTTCTATCTCTCATGGAAGGCCAAGGAGTATGACTTCCATACCCGTTTCATTGAGCTGGCTGGCGAAATCAACCTTAATATGCCATACCACGTGGTTACATCCACGGCGGCGGCGCTCAACCGTGAGCGCAAAAGCTTGAATGGCGCAAAGGTGCTGATTTTGGGCGTGGCCTACAAGAAAGACATTGACGATCTGCGGGAGTCGCCGGCGCTTACCATTATTGAGCTGCTGCAAAAAGAAGGCGCGCAGGTGAGCTATAACGATCCTTTCTTTGAGTACGTGGGCCGCGGCCGCAAGTACAACCTGGAGATGAAGAACACTCCATTGGAGAACCTACAGCAGTACGAATGCGTGGTGATTGTTACCGACCATTCTTCTTACGATTATGAAGCAATCGTCGAGCAATCAAACCTGGTGATCGACACGCGCAACGCAACCAAAGGCATTCAAAGTTCCAAAATTGTTCGTTGTTAAAGTTTGGGTAACTCTCGCTCCCGCTTTGGCTGGCCGTTCAGGCCAGCCTTTTTCTTTCTAAATCGGGAAATCAACCTTATCCAGTCTTACTTGCAATATCAGCAAATTCGCTAACTGCGTGATAATCCGTGCTTTCCATTTCATCAATCCCCGCAGCCATCTGGGTACCAACGTAATATTCTTGGTTCGCCCGAAGCATTTCCTTTAAGCATCTAATGCGCCCAACCTAAGACGCATGATACTTCTGTAACGTTCACCAAGCGAATTAACGCGGGGTATGATCAGTTCCATGGCAACACAGGCTCGTGCACGCTCCTCTGCTCAACCGGGTACAAAACCATCCCAGGAAAGAGCGGTCTTTCGGCGCTGGCAGCGCTATAGGCTCAACGTTCCAATCCGGCTTATCTATACCCATAATGGGACTTCCAAGATCATGAGCGGCCGGGGCAATGATATGAGCGAAGGGGGCGTCCTGGTCTTTGCAGGAATGGAACTTAAGACCGGCGATGAGGTCCAAATTGAGTTCACACCGCCATTTGCTGCCGGCCCGGTGCGTGCCAAGGGCATTGTTCGCCATCGGCGAGGTTACAACTACGGTATCGAATTCCTGCTGGAAAACCACGCCGACCGCGAGCAGACTGAGAAATTTCGGGGTCTTTTGCGCCTGGCTGCCGGCAATGCTACTGAATAGGCAAACTTTAGATTTTTTTCCAACTGAGGTGCCTACAAATCACGGCGCAGGCTCATAAGCTCCCAGTGCAAACGCCTTGCCCTGAGGACGCAGAACTCCATCCTTGTCCGTCGCTTGCCCCCCGATTACGAAGGAATTGTTCGGTAGCACCGTGTTGCCCGCTCCACGCGCCGGGCTCCCCAAGCGCAAGTGGAAATCAAATCCTGCCAAATTCACAAACTGCGGATCGGCACTCAGGTTGCCGGTAGGTTGCTGAGGTGCAGAACTCAGCCCAAACCACAAGTTCTTGTCGCCTGTGATCTGCGACTTGCTCCCGTCAAGATACAGCTCGCCGTGAAGCTGATACACCACGTTATTGCGCAGCCGCATCACCAGTGATCGCGGGCCGCCACCCACGCTGAACGCTCCGCGAGACCCATCAGCATTGCGCGAATTGTTGGCCGCACAGTCATAGAGCGTGTTATTGAAGATTTCCACCGTGCCGGTGCCTTCATGGCCGTGGTTCGTGATGCCGGCAACATAGATGCAGGAGAATGCTCCGCCATCTTGCAGCGGATCGCGCACGCCAACGTGATAAATCACGTTGTTATAAGCCTCCACCGGGCCTTTGGAGGGATCGACAGTAGCAAAGTTGATGGCATTGCAGTTATCGCCGTGGATCAGATTGTCATGCACATGCAGGTCAAATTGGTTCTTTCCTGTTTCGTCATTGCTGCCACAACCAGGGCTGCACAGCGGCGAAGAATGAAACTGAATGGCGCGGCAAGTGAAATTGTCGTGGATATGGTTCCAGCCTACGTCAATATGGTTGGAGTCAGTGCTGAAATAAACGGCGTGATAGAACTTGGATGAAGTTGGATTAATGCCGGCATTATGCACCTCATTGCCATAAAACTGGATGTGGTTCGCCTGGCTTGTTTCCACGCATCCCACCTGGCCATCAGCACCGGGACATTCAATATTGTTGCCCACAATCTTCCAGCCGGTTCCGCTGATGTCCAGTGCCTGGCGGCCACCAACAATGTGAAGCTGGGAAATCAGCCAGTAATCTTCACGTGAGCGTATATTGGGTGTGCGAATGGCATATTCAAGCCCGCGCGCTACGCCAATGGTGGCCAATGCATTGGGATATGCGATCAGCGCTTTAGGCATTTGCGGCTTGCCAGAGTTGCTTCCGCCATCATTGTCCATGCTCAGGTAAGCAGTAAAGCTGTCTTCTTTGTTCTGCGTGACGCCGTTTTCGATGTAAGTTACGTCTCCCGCAGACATGCTGTCTTTTGCATGAACAATGCTTCGCCATGGCGAAGCAAAGCTGCCGTTATGGCGATCATTGCCATCAGCAGCAACGAAGAAAATCCTTCCCGGCCGCACCGTGAATAGCAAGCCATTGCTGGCAATGTTTCCGACTTTCACAATGATAGTGCCGGTTTTGGCTGCAGGCCCGAGTTGAAAGGTAATTTTGCTGTCTGACCAGACCGGATAATCAGCTACAGCGCCGCCACCTACGGTTACTGTTGAACGCCCACGCTCTGTACCAAATCCATGTCCCCAAATGGTGACAAAGACTCCGTTGTTCTTCTGCCCACCGGTGTTCGGCCCGCTTTCAAGATCAGAAAAGAAGATGCGAGGCGGAGTCTGAGCGATTGTGGAGAGAGGCCCGACAAAGAAAAATATGATGAAAAGAAATGCAGGGAAAAGTCTCATAGGGTGTTTATTTGACACCACAAATCTTATCCCTGTTTCAGTGGCATCACCATGTCAGATTCTGTAGCGCCCAGAGATCAATACGCGCTTTATCGTCCCGTCGTGAGAACCACTTTTCCTGTGGACCTCCGCTGGCGCAGTAGATTCATGGCCTGCGCCACTTCACCCAGATCCAACTGCGCGGAGATATGCGGCTTGAGTTTGCCTTCTTCAAACCAATGCAGCAATTTGGAATAGGAATCGCGCAGCAGTTCCGGCTTGCGGGCCTGGTACGACCCCCAATAAAACCCGATCACATCAATATTTTTTACCAGCAGGATATTGGCTGGAGCTTGCGGAATGCGCCCTGAAGCAAAGCCAATGACAATAATCCGTCCGCCCCAGGCAATTGAGCGCAGGCTGGCGTCAAAAGCGTCACCGCCCACCGGATCATAGACAACATCCGCTTTTTTTCCGCCCGTAATAGCTTTGACCCGCTCGCGGATATCCTCGCGTGAATAGTCAATCAGATGGTCTGCGCCATGTTGCCGCGCGATCTCCAGTTTCTCCGCTCCACCGGCACAGGCAATCACCCGCGCTCCCATCGCTTTACCGATCTCAACCGCCGTCAAACCCACGCCACCTGCTGCGCCAAACACCAGCAACCACTCGCCGGCTCTTAAATGTGCGCGCCAGTCAAAAGCGCCGTGTGAAGTTCCGTACGCAACCGGAAAACCGGCAGCCGCAGAAAAGTCCATTTGGTCGGGAATCTTGTAAACGCGATTGGCATCAACCACTACTTCTTCCGCGTATGCACCGGTACCGGTGAGCGCCATTACGCGATCGCCGACTTTCAGGCTGCTCACGCCAGCGCCAACTTCCGTGATCGTTCCGGAAGCTTCCATGCCCGGCGTAAACGGGAATGCGGGTTTCTCCTGATATTGGCCGGAAATCAAAAGCAGGTCAGCAAAGTTGATGCCTGCGGCGTGGACTGCAATTCGCACCGCGCCGTCTCTGATCGGCGGCGATGGTACATCTTCCACTACCAGCTTCTCCGGTCCACCCCACTCTTTGCACAAAACTGCACGCATGCAGCCTCCTAACGGAAGCGCCATTGTAAATGGGGAAGCTGCTAGCTCCTAGCCACTAGCTGCTAGCCCAACAAATCGATCAGATGAGTGAAATGATTGCGTCATCCTTGCAGGCAGGAGCTAAAACCATTGTTGAACCGCTCAGGTGGACAGAAAAGTTCTCTGATAATCCGTAATCAGGGAAGCGCAAGTTCCCTCACCTCTGCTCGCGCGCTGGTCTGCCATTCACACGAAGAACGCATGCGAATGGGCGCTAAGGAGATGATTGTATTTTCGGATACAGCTACAAAACGCCTGCCTCGCGGCAGGCTTTCTGGCCAGAAGCTAGTAGCTAGAAGCCAGCAGCTATTCATGTCGCAATGCCACCAGCGGATTCACCTTTGTAGCCCGCCGCGCGGGCAGATAGCTGGCCAGAAATGCTGTGATGCAAAGCAAGAGCGCTGCTCCGGCGAATGTAAGGATATCTGTTGGCTTAACGTTATATAAAAGATTGGCCATCACCCGGCCTAAAGCCAATACCAGCACTAACCCTGTGGCGACGCCGAGCGCCACAACTTTGAAGCTGCGCGTCAGGAACAATCCCAGGACGTTTTTTCTGGGCGCGCCCAACGCCATGCGCACGCCAATCTCCTGCGTGCGCTGCGAAACCACATAAGACATGACGCCGTAGACGCCTACCATCGCCAGCAAGAGTGCAAGCCCGGCAAACAGACCAATCAAAAGCGCATAAAACCGGGACTCAGATACAAGATTATTCATCGTTTGCTCCATTGTCCGATGTCCCACCGGCTGCTCCGGATCAATCTCTGCTACCGCACGCTTGATGGCTGGAACCAGGCTCAAAGGGTCAGTTTTTGTACGCACCAGCACGTACATATAGCTCATTGTGCTCTGGTGATAATTGGTGAAAATTTCCGGCTCAGGCGCTTCAGTAATGTCGAATTGCCGACTGCTGCCCACCACGCCCACGATCGTGTATGGCTGCTCGCCTTGCGATTGCACAAATAACCGCATGCCGATTGGATTGGTCTTATCGAAGTAGCGTTTTTTCGCTGCATCATTAATCACGGCTACGCGCGGCGCCTGCTCCACATCGTCATCACTGAACCAACGCCCTTGCTTCAGTGGAATACCCATGGTGGAAAAGTATCCGGGCGTCACCACATTGATCACCGCGGTTGGCAGCCTTCCATCCGGCCCTACAGGCTTCCCGGGAATGCGGAAGGGTGAAAAAACGCTGTTGCCCATTAGCGGCAATGAGGTGATTCCTCCTGAGGCCTCTACGCCAGGGAGTTCGCTCACACGGTTCAGCAGTTGCTCAAAGAAATGGACGCGCTGATAGTTCTGCGGATATTTATAGGTCGGCAGCACCAGCAGTGAATTCACCAGAACGTGCTCGGGGCGAAATCCCGGGTCAACGTGCAGCATGTTCACAAAGCTACGCATCAGCAATCCCGCGCTTACCAGCGCCACAAGTGAGAGCGCGATCTCGCCGGTAATCAAGCCGGTCTGGAAGAGGCGCTGGCTGCGCGTACCTGTGTTGCTGCGGCTGCCTTCACGAAGGCCAGACACCGGATTGGCCCGCGCGCTTTGCCATGCTGGAACTACTCCAAACAACAAGCCGCAAAGCACTGAGAGCGCCACCGTGAACAGCAGGACGTTGCCATCGATTTTGATGGCGCTCACGTCAGAAAAAAAGAAATCAGGAAAGCTCAACAGAAGTTTGAGCCCGCCATAGGCAGTTGCAATCCCCAGTACTCCACCAGCCAGGCCCAGCAATACGCTCTCGGTTAAAAATTGCATTACCAGGCGACCGCGAGTTGCGCCAAGGGAAGCCCGGAGCGCCATCTCATGCTGCCGGCCCAAAAATCGCACGGAAAGGAGGCTGGCAATATTCACACAGGCGATCAGCAGCACCACGGTTACTGCGCCAAAAAGGACCATGATCAGCCGGCGCGAGCCGCCGATAAACGCTTCATGCAGATCTTTAACCTGCGCTGTAACGCCGGTATTTGCATCCGGGTACGCACGTTCCAACTGGCTGCAAAGAGCCTTCATGTCGCTCTGTGCCTGCTGGAGTGTCACACCATCTTTGAGCCGTGCAAAAACCACCAGACGATATTCGGAGCGGTTGGCCAGGTCCTCATTGGAAAACGCCAGCGGTTTCCATACCTCCTCGTCGGAGTTGAGGAACTTGAACCCAGCCGGCAGCACTCCCACAATAGTGAAGCTCCGGCCATTCATCCTCATCTCTTTGCCCAGTATCTGCGGGTCCGCGCCGAACTGCCGTTTCCAGAGGGTCTCACTGATCAGGACCACATCGTCATGACCGGGCTGCTCTTCTGATTTTTCAAACCCGCGCCCGAACAGCAACTTCTGGCCGAGCATGGGCAGCAGATTGGCAGAGATTTCAGCGCCGGTAATTCTCACCGCGCCGCTGTTTCCGCGATAGTTGAAGGCCTCCCATTGAATGGCTGCCATATCGGCGAAGGCTGTGCTCTGCTGTTTCCAATCAATGAAATTCGCAGGCGAAACGGCCGTTACGGGCAACCCGCGCCGGGGATTGCTCTCCAGGACCCGCACTAACCGGTCTGGGTGCTGGTAAGGAAGAGGGCGGATCAACACAGCATTGACGATGCTAAAGATCGCGGTGTTCGCGCCGATTCCGAGCGCCAGAGTAATGATGGCAATAATGGCAAATCCGGGCGCGCGCCTGAGCGTACGCAGCGCATAACGAATGTCCTGGAGAATAATGAACACAGGCCTCCTCTACTTAAGTTTACAGACGGGCAAACAGAAATGCAGTTAGCAAATTCGCCAATGATCTTTTAAACAAGCGCTATTCAGATATGTTTGTTAGAGACGCACCAGCCAGGGTCTTATCAGCATGACCTTAATTCTGCGGCAAGCCTCCATTGCGCAGCTGCACGGAAAGCTTGATGGTGTTCAGCACTTTTCCGTCTGACTCCGCTTTGCACTCGATCTGCTGGCGATCTTTTGTATCGGCTTTCGTCGCGTCAACGGTTACTTGCCAGTGATAATCGGAGTGCGGCTCCAAGGTCAGCGTTCCCGTGCCGCTCGGGTTCGTCCAGCCTTCAGGCAGCTTGAGAGAAATGGAAATCGTCTTTTCAGCGTTCGTATGGTTGTGCAGTTCCAGCGGGAGCATCAGTGTTGCGCCGTGCTTGATGGCAATCTCCGGTACGGGGGCTTGCGGAAGTTTGGTAAGCCCGTGTGCGCGATAAAAATTTTCGTAAAACTTCCATGGTCCGCCTAATTCCACTGAAAGCGCAGCAGGCTCTTCATACTGTTCTCTGGTGGCCGGTACAAACGCAATCTTTCCCGGCGTAATTCCTGCAAACACGTCACTGGTCACACTACCCTCCACATGAGACTTGGCGAGAAGAAAGTCAATTGGGCCGCCCCAATTCTTTTCCTGATCGGCATTCTGCTTCTCATCCATCTTCTTCATGCGTTCTATAAAGCTGCGATATTGCGTCAGGTGATACTCAAACGTCTCCATGGCCATCTGCCAGTAAGGCTTCTTGAATTTGGGTGAAATCCCATTTGTGGGGTAGCTTGGCCCGGTATTTTTAAAATTATCGCCCGATGATTCAGGAAGGTAGTAAAGCTTCTTGGGCTGCCAGGGCTGCAAACCGTCGAGCAGAGTTTCATTGATCTTTACCGGCCCGGCAAGCTGTGCGGGAAAAACTGCAGGATCGCCTGCAATGTCGAAGGCCTCTGTCGCCATCACACCCGCAGCCTGATGATCGCCGTGGTTTTCGCCGACAAAAAATCCCGGCTGCAAGGTGAGAATCACCTCTGGACGAGTCAGCCGCACCATCCTGACCATCTCTTCCAACACCTGTCCGTTGCCCCAGTTCGCCAGCGACTCAAGAACGTTTTGGCTCGGCGTATCCTTGCCGCTCAGAAACCAGACATTGTTGATTCCCACGCTTTCCAGCGCATGACGCAGCTCCATCTCCCGCACCGCGCCCAGAGATCGCGCCCGCTCCGGCCCCATGTTGTTGTGCCCGGCTTCGCCGTGCGTGGTGTAGATCACGGCAATTTTCTTGTGCTGATCAATAAGTTGCAGCAGATAGGCCACCGCGCCGGTCTCGTCATCCGGGTGCGCGACCACCAGGAGCAGATCGACCTTGAGACGACTGTCAGGCTGCAACAGCGGTGGAGTGGGTGAAGGTGCGGGAGTCTGGGCAAAAGCGCTCGCAACCAACAGCACGGCTGCCACTACGACGCGAAGAGGTCTCATTGGGTCTCCTGGTGAATATGGTTCGACCTTACCGGAGACTCAATTGTAAGCAGTGGGGATGCAAATTTTGTGGGAATCGAGCAAATGACCACATGCAGGCCGACGTTTGGATGCTCAATAGACTCTGAGTGCTGCCGTTAATTCATCGGCACAGGGTTGACAAGCAAGTATATTTATATTATTCTAGAAATATAGGATTATCGATGCCAACCAAACCTTCTCTAGATGTGACCCGATACGCCGACATGCTTTCCGCCATGGGCACGGAACCGCGACTGCGCATCATTCGCCTGTTGCTTGCAGCCCACCCAGAAGGGATGTTTGTTGGTGAGATCGCAGAGGAATTAGAAATCCCAAACTCAACGCTTTCACACCATCTGGACAAGCTGAAAAACGAAGGCCTTGTTACTGTCCAGCGCGAAGGAACGTTTCTGCATTATCGTGCCAACACGCAAGCACTGCAGGATCTGGTTGGCTTCTTATATGCCGAATGCTGCACGCGAAATAAAGCGATAGAGCCGCAAAAGATTGTTTGTTGCCGGTAAGGACAAAAAGGAGAAGCAATGACCGGGCAGATCAAGGAAGTAGTGAAAGCGAAATATGGAGAAGCAGCCAGACGGGTAACTGCCGGAATCGGTAGCGCCTGCTGCGGTGCTGCGCCATGCGGCACGGATGTTGATCCCATTACGCGCGATTTGTATGACGCCAGCCAGACGACCATGCTGCCTGACGATGCGGTAAAAGCTTCCCTTGGCTGCGGGAATCCTACTGCGCTGGCAGAACTCAACCCCGGCGAAGTGGTGCTTGATCTTGGCTCTGGTGGCGGGATTGATGTGTTGCTATCTGCAAAGCGAGTAGGCCCGACGGGCAAGGCTTACGGGCTGGACATGACAGATGACATGCTGGCCCTGGCGCGGGAAAATCAAAAGCGCGCTGGCGCCCAGAACGTGGAATTTCTCAAGGGTGAAATCGAGAGCATTCCTCTGCCTGACAATTCTGTGGATGTAATCATTTCTAATTGCGTCATCAACCTTTCCGCCGATAAGGGCCGCGTGCTTTCTGAAGCTTTCCGAGTGCTGAAGCCGGGCGGGCGTTTTGCTGTTTCTGATGTGGTGGTGCGCGGCACTGTACCGGATGAAATCCGTAAGAGCATGCTTTTGTGGGTTGGTTGCATTGCCGGAGCGCTATCAGATGTGGATTACACGTCCAAACTCGCAACGGCTGGTTTTGAAAATATCGATATTGAGCCGACCAGAATTTACAGCATTGAAGATGCCCGCACGGTTTTGAGCGGCCAGGGAATCGAAGTGGATGCAATCGCTCCGGAAGTAGAAGGCAAATTCATTAGCGCATTCGTGCGCGCAACCAAGCCCGAGAAATGCTGCGCGCCGTCCTGCTGCACGTAAAGACTTAATGTAATCGAAATAGCAAGGCTAACCGACAGCGAACTGATCTTCCCTGCGCATCTGCGCATTCATTGTGATGATAGAGACCCTCGCTTCGCTTCGGGGTTGCAGAAAAAGGCTAATTGCCAGTTGCTTAATTGCTTACAGAAAGAACCAACTTCCCTCGCACATGTCCTTGCTCGCTCAACCGGTGTGCTTCAGCGATCTGTTCGAGAGGAAATATCTTTTCAATCACCGGCTTGATCTTGCCTGCCTCAATCAGCACGCTGATTTTTTCCAGATCGCCGCCGCGCGGCTTCACCTGCGTAAGCAGCAACCGTTTGCCGGTCATGAGACCTTGAGTAAAGCCCCCGCCGACACCGGTCAGCGCCGTGCCAAAGAATTTAATTTTACCCGCAGGCTTCTCTGGAATAGGGATGGCAAGCGTGACCAGCCGTCCTCCAAACTTTAAGACGCTAAACGATGCTCCCCAAACCCTCTGGCCCACGCCATCCAGCACCAGATCAAACTTGGGGCGGATATGGTTGATCTGTTCTTTTGTATAGTCGATTGGCTGGTCGGCACCCAGTTCGCGAAGCAGGTCTTGATTGCGCGTGCTTGCCGTGGCAGCAACGAATGCACCAAAAGCTTTGGCGATCTGGATGGCCATTACGCCCACGCCGCCTGCGCCAGCATGGATCAGCACTCGCTGCCCGGTTTTAAGCTTGCCCTGGGTAAGCAATGCCTGCCATGCCGTAAGCGCCGCCAGCGGCACAGCCGCAGCTTCTTCATGGCTCAGGGCTTTTGGTTTACGGGCCAGAGTTTTTTCCGGCACCACCACATATTCCGCATAGGTGCCACGATAGGTCTTTGCCACATAGCCGTCTTTGAACCCAAAGACCTTGTCGCCGGACTTGAAGAGCGTTACTCCCAGGCCGACCTCCGTGACGACGCCGGAAAAATCGCAACCCCAGATCACCGGAAAAACTACTGGCCTTACGGCGTCAAGGAGCCCGAGACGAAGTTTCCAGTCCACCGGGTTCACGCTGGAAGCATGAACGCGCACCAGCACACCATTGGGCCCGAGGTGCGGCGTTTGCACATCATCGGTGACTTGCAGGACGTCCGGGCCGCCGTATTGTTCGCAGAGGATGGCTTTCATGAAGAAGCAATCAGCAACTAGCAGTTAGCTTTTCTGAAATCTTCGAGCGAAGCGAGAGAGCCATATGTATATCCACAATCATAGGATTAGACACGAAAGAGCATCAAGAGGGTATGGATCCCTCGCTCCGCTCGGGACTTCAGAAAAGCTTCGCATGCTCGGTTGCAGAAAGAAGTCAATTGCCAATTGCAAACAACTTACTAGAATAGAGTCATACATGGACTTCGACCAACTGGAGACCTTTCTTGAGGTCGCCCGGCACACCAGCTTTTCCCGCGCGGCGGAAAGACGCTTCCGTACGCAGCCGGCCATCTCTTCTCAGATTCGTGCTCTGGAAGAAGAGGTTGGCGCGCGGCTTTTTGACCGCAGCGGCGGCAAAGTGGCACTCACGGCCGCGGGCAAGGTTTTCCGGCAATACGCGGAGCAGACGCTGGAGTCGCGCAAGGCCATGCTCATTACCGTGGCGGAAATGGAACGCGTGCCGCGCGGAGAAATTGTGGTCGGAGCGAATGAAGGCACGTGCCTGCATATCCTGCCAGAGGTCTTTGCTGAATTTAAAAAGCTCTACCCTAACGTGGGAGTCCAGATCAGCCGCCTGGAGCGCGCCAAGATCATGGAGTCGATCATCGACAATTCGGTCGATTTTGGCGTGGTCTCTGCCCCGGTGGATGATAAGCGCCTAACCGTAGTAACCATTCATCGCGATGAACTGGTGATGATCGCCCCGCCGGGCCATCTGCTGAGCCAACTGAAGCAAGCGGCGATTGCTGACGTGGTGCGCTTCCCTCTTCTTCTGCCGAAAGTTGGCCGCACGCGGGATGCTCTGGAAAACCTCTTTCATGAGCGCAATCTGAAGCCAAAAATCTCCATGGAGCTGGATTCCAGTGAGCTGCTCAAGCGATTTGTGGCTGCCGATGTAGGGATTGGCTTTATCGCACGCTCCAATGTGAGCGAGGACGTGAAGGCCGGGGTGCTGGCGGCCGTGGCCATGGCTGATGCCTCTATCCGCCGCGACCTGGCGCTGGTCTTCCACAAGGACAAAGCCCTCAGCCGGGCGGCACTGGCGTTTATCGAGATCGCGGTCAAGATCAAGCAAGTGCAGCCGGCAGCAAATCCGATTGCTAAAATCGCCGAAATTGCCAAAATTGAAAATTGAAAAGCTCTACCCAACTCAATTACGGCGATCTTTGGCAATTTCCCTGCACCAGTTTCGGTGCACCCATAGAAGCTGCGTCGGTCTTTTTCTCTCAAGAAAAATTTTCGCGGAAATTCTCTCCGCGCAACTCTCCGCGTATGTTATTTTTTTCATTCACCCAAAACGCGGCTATCTTGGAGGCAAACTAAATTGGGATTAAACATGGTGCCCAAGCGCATCTTCTTGACCAATGGGGTGGGTAAGCACAAAGAGCGCCTTACCTCTTTTGAGCTGGCCTTGAGGGATGCCGGCATCGCGGCACAGAACCTGGTGCGCGTCTCGTCTATTTTTCCGCCTCACTGCAAGCTGATTTCCCGCAAGGAAGGCGTGAAGTATCTCCATCCGGGCGAAGTGACCTTTGCCGTGGTTGCGGAGAACTCCACCCGTGAGCCTCACCGGCTTACTGCCGCCAGCATTGGACTGGCTATGCCTGCCGACCGCAGCACCTATGGCTACTTGAGCGAGCACCACTCTTTTGGCGAAGCGGATGACGTTGCCGGCGAATACGCCGAAGAGCTGGCCGCAGAGATGCTCGCGACGACGCTTAACGTGGAGTTCAATCCTGATACTTCCTGGGACGAGAAAAAAGAGATTTACCGCATCTCCAACAAGATTGTTCGCACAACGAACATTACGCAGAGCGGCGTAGGAGACAAACGCGGGTTATGGACGACTGTAATTGCGTCGGCGATTTTGATCTTTGAATGATTTCTGAAATCCTGAACCCGCTGGCTGGTGAGGGACCCTATATCGTCATAAAAATTTGCAGGACGGGAAAATTGATTTTGAATGACTCGGGCGATCTACTTCTAAATCGCCAGAATTGTTTTTGGGCTGTAGTGATCCCCTCGCTTCGCTTCGGGATTTATACCTTGCCAGCCTTGAATCCCGCCTTCTTAAACCCCTTGCCTAGCCTCTCAAACAGCGCTGCGCACATGATTGGCAAGCCGACCGTAGCGTCCACAAAGACCTCGCCAAAGCGGCCGCCTTCCTCTGGTGGAACAAACTTACCCCAGGAAACGGCCTCAGAATACGGAGAGCCGGAAAGCCCGCCCCAATAAACCGGCTCCGGGCAGACGCGCACGCCATAGTGATAGCGCTTGAGCGGCACATCTTCTCCAGCGCGGCGCACGCGCAGCTCGCAGTAAGGGCCAAATTGCTGCGCCCAGTTTCGCGGCACGCCGCCGCCGATCGTCCAAATGCCTAACTTCTTCTGCTGCAACAACGTTTCGGCAAAATGGTTCAGATCGAGGAAAGGATCGTAGCGGAGTTGCGTCTTGCCTTCGCGCGCGCGCACGCGATTGTTGAGCGCAACGTCCAAGCCCAGCTCAGAATCGGTAAATGCAGGCACAAAGACCGGAACATTCTTCACAACCGCCGACTTCAAAATGCCCCGTCCTTTGGCGTGGTTCTTCAGGTGTTCTCCAATAGCGCGGTTCAGCTTCCATGAGCACATCGTCTGCTGCGGGTCCCATTTCCCTAGCACCTCTTCCATCACCAGTTCAACGTGATCAAGGTTCTGCTCCGGCTCCAGCGTGTCATACACGCGGTTGTAGCCGGCCTCGTAGAGCTGCACGTCGTTCATTTTGGGATCGTAGCGGTAGTGATTGCAGCCGGTAGCCTCCACCAGCCCATGCGCCATGAGCGCTCCGGTAGAAATAATGGCGTTGATCAGCCCCTTCTCGATCAGATCGCAGATGATCAATCCCTGTTTGGCAACTGTCATGGCGCCGGCCAGGGTCATTACCACAAAGCAGTCTCTGTCGCGAGCCATGGCTTCCAGCACATCCACTGATTCGCCAAGCTGCCGGCCGGTAAAGGCCGTATCAGCCATGCCGCGCACCAGATCGCTAATGCCTTTTACCTTCCCAAGGTCGAGCGGAAAAACCGGCGAGAGCTTATCTGAAACCGGATCATGGAGCTTGCGATCAATGCCTGAACCTTCCTGGTGTTTCTTGGCCAATCGAGTCACCTCGCGTTAGAGTTGGGCAAACTTAGAAAAGTAAACGCTCAAGAGCGCAGAGTCAAACTGGCACGTTTGATATCCTTGATAGGATCGCAATTGCCAAGATTGCCAAAATCGCCGGAATTGAATTGCTGTCCATCCTTGGCGATTTTCAATTGTCACTTTTGGCAATTATGGCAATTATGGCAATTTCTTCTGATTCATTCACAGTCGGCTTGATCCAGATGCACTGCTCGCCTGACCCTGACGACAATCTTCGCCGGGCGGTGGAAAAAGTGCGCTCAGCCGCCAGGCAGGGCGCGCAGATGATCTGCCTGCCTGAGCTTTTCCGCACCCAATATTTCTGCCAGCGGGAAGATGCAGCGCTGTTCGATCTGGCCGAGCCAATTCCGGGTCCCACCACAGAAGCGCTGGCTGAAGTCGCTCGTGAAACCAAGACCACAATCGTTGTCTCATTGTTTGAACGCCGCGCGCGCGGGCTCTATCACAATACGGCGGTCATCCTTGGCTCTGACGGAAACTCCAAGGGCCTTTACCGCAAGATGCACATTCCGGACGATCCTCTTTATTACGAGAAGTTTTATTTCACTCCGGGCGATCTCGGCTTCAAGGCCTTTGACACAGAGCACGGACGCATGGGAACGCTCGTCTGTTGGGACCAGTGGTATCCAGAAGGCGCTCGTCTGACTGCGCTGCAAGGCGCCAATATTCTTTTTTATCCCACAGCCATCGGCTGGCATCCTGATGAAAAAGCTGAGTCCGGCACAGCGCAGCATGATGCCTGGCGTACGATTCAACGCGCACACGCCATCGCGAACGGCGTTTTTGTCGGTGTCGTGAATCGCGTGGGACATGAATTCGGCGACATTCGCGGCAATCGCGCTCAGGGCAAAGGTTTGGAATTCTGGGGCGGCTCATTCCTGGCCGATCCTTTCGGCCGGATCATCGCTGAAGCTTCGCACGACAAGGAAGAAATCCTTATCGGCCAGTGCGATCTGAAGCAGCTTGAAGATGTCCGCCGCAACTGGCCGTTCCTACGCGATCGCCGCATTGATAGCTATGGTGGCATCACCCACAGGTTTTTGGACTGATGGCTCGCGCCAAAGCGCTTCTGCCCAGCGCAACACCTCGCTCTCTCGGCTACCGTATGCCTGCCGAATGGGAGCCTCACGCAGCTACCTGGCTCGCATGGCCGCACAATCGCTCAGATTGGCCAGGTAAATTCGAAGCGATCCCCTGGGTCTTTGCCGATATCGTACGGCATCTGGCGCGTGTAGAAGATGTAAATTTAATAGTAGCTTCAGCACGTGACAAGCAGACGGCACAGAAAGTCCTGCGCCTTTGCCATGTTGATGTAAAACGAGTGAAGTTCCACATTTGGCCAACCAATCGCATCTGGACGCGCGACTCCGGCCCCATCTTTGTCAAAAACAAAACTGACGTAGCGCTTACCAATTGGCGCTTTAATGCCTGGGCCAAGTATTCCGATTGGAAGTACGACAATCAGCTTCCAGAGCGAATCACGAAAAAGCTCAAACTAAAAAAATTCACGCCAACTGTTGAACGCAAAGGCAAGCGCTACCACATTGTCCTTGAAGGCGGCAGCATTGATGTGAACGGCCAGGGACTCATGCTCACAACGGAAGAGTGCCTGCTGAGCAAGGTCCAGCAGAGAAATCCCGGACTGGCGCAGCGCGATCTGGAACAGATATTCGCAGATTATCTGGGAGTGGAAAAAGTAATCTGGCTTGGCAGCGGCATTCAGGGTGATGACACTCACGGCCACGTGGATGATATCTCTCGTTTTGTCGCCGCCGATACAGTGCTCACGGTTGTGGAACCCAGCCGCGCCGATGCTAATTATGAGTCGGTACAAGAAAATCTTCGCCGCCTACGCCAGGCCACTGATCTGCAGGGACGCAAGCTGCAGATCGTCGAGTTGCCGATTCCCCGCCCTGTAATCTTTCGCGGACAGCGGCTGCCCGCCAGCTATGCTAACTTCTATATCGCTAACAATCTAGTTTTAGTTCCCACCTTCAACGATCCCAACGATCGGGTCGCCCTCAATATCATGGCCGGTCTCTTCCCTGGCCGAGAGATTATTGGAATTCATTGCGGTGATTTCATCTGGGGCCTGGGAGCTATTCACTGCATGACGCAGCAGCAGCCCGCTTGATCCAAAGCACTTCTCATTCCACGAGCCCTGCAGATTGACTTTCCCAAGAATCGCAGCACGGGACATGCCGCTTATCTGTACACCACGCAAATAAAAACTGCCCGAAAGCTCGCACCTTCGGGCAGTTCTGGTTGTGGTCGGATCCAGGTTTACTTTTTCCGGCGGCTGATCAAGCCGGTGAACAGGGAGCCCATACCCAGCAATCCGAGCAACGGCAACGGAGAAGCGGTTTGGGGAAGTTTCTGTCCTGCATTCGAATTTTGGTCAGAGCTGCTTGCACTTGCATTGGCATTTTGGTCAGAGGTGTTTGCATTGCTCTGGTTACTCTGGGCAGCATTCTGGTCAGCACTGGTGCTGCTGGAGGAAGCTGCGTTCTGGTCAGTGGATCCCGGCGTGGTGCTAGCCGGAGGATTTTGCGCCGTAGTGCTGGATGATGCCGCATTCTGATCAGTGCTGCTGGGAGACGTGCTGCTGGAAGCAGCAGAGCTCTGGTCAGGGCTAGTGCTCGGAGTCGTGCTAGTTGAGGCCGTGGAACTCGGAGACGTTGACGCCGCGGAGTTCTGGTCAGGGCTGGTGCTCGGAGTCGTGCTTGAAGCCGCTGAACTCGGAGTCGTTGAAGTCGTGGAGCTTTGGTCAGCGCTGGTGCTCGGAGTCGTGCTGCTTGAAGCAGTGCTGCTCGGCATCGTGCTGCTGCTGGAAGCAGAGCTTTGGTCAGTCGAGCTCGGAGTTTGCGCCGGCGGATTTACTGGAGAGCTGGCGCTTTCCGGAGCCGATCCGGCCGGATTCGATGTTGTTGCAGCAGGAGCATTGGCATTGTTCGTATCCGTAGTCGGAGTCTGGCTGCTGCCGGCTGTTACAGGCGTATTGCTGCTGCTGGCCGCCGTGCTGCTCTGGTCAGGCGATGTGCTTGATGCAGCCGCGCCGGTGGTGGCGGAAGTAGCCGCACCGGTTGCAGCGCCACCCATGCTGGCCTGATTGCTGGTACAGGAATCAGAGATCATATTCACTGAGCTCACCTGCACTGATCCGTCACTTGCGCGCGTTCCCTGGATCTGTACCTGATGCCCATCGTGCGGCTTCAGCATGGAGCTATCGCCCTGCAGGTTTACGGTTTGCCCGTTGTCTGCAGAAAGGACCCAGTTTCCACCAGACTGCTTCAAGCAGCCCTTCATAGAGGCCTGCTGATCAGCGCTGGTGCTGGTTGCGCTCTGATTGCTTTGGTCAGTAGACGGTTGCGTGCTTTGAGACGGCTGTGTGCTCTGGTCAGTCGATGGAGTAGATGGAGTAGTAGACGGTTGTGTGGTTTGGTCTGTAGATGGACTCGTGGTGGAGGGGCTGGTTGACTGGCTCGGCTGTTGCTGGTCCGGCGTTGTCTGTGAGCCGCTACTCCCGGTTCCCTGCGCAAATGCCATACCGGAGGCCAGCATCAGCGCTAAAATTAATTTCTTGTTCATGTCGTTGCTCCTTCGAAGTTTCACCCCTCGGGGCTTTTTCACGCTCTCTTCGCCAACGTCCGCTGAGGTAGGACGCTGATTCCTGTTTAGAGACAAGTAAATAGCGCGGGGTTGACCGGAAATAGCAACATAAGCAGAGCCGCTGCTCATGTAGAATTCTTTACGTACAACCCTAAACCCTTATTGACAAGACATGCAGGCAAACACAGTAGATATGCGGTCTCAAGATGATGCTGCCTGGATGGAGCAGGCCCTGGAACAAGCGCGCTTGGGCGCTCAACTTGGCGAAGTCCCTATTGGCGCTTTAGTTATCAGAGATGGCGAAATCGTTGGGCAGGGACACAATCGCAACCTGCTGGATAATGATCCCACGGCCCATGCTGAGATTGTTGCTCTGCGCGACGCGGCAAAGCGGCTGGGCAACCATCGCCTGGGTGGCTGCACTGTTTACGCCACCATTGAACCTTGTGCTATGTGTGCCGGCGCTCTCATTCATGCGCGCATCGCGCGGCTGGTTTACGGCGCAAGCGATCCCAAAGCAGGCGCTGCCGGGTCAATCTTGCAGGTGCTCAACCATCCGGAGTTAAATCACAAAATGGAAGTCGCCCCCGGCGTGCTGGCAGAAAAATGCTCGGAAATTCTGCAGGATTTTTTTCGCAAAAAAAGAGAAAGCGCTGCAATCGATCAAGTGGACAAATAAGCTGAATACGCGTCAATCACCGCTTTAGTTGCAATTTTATCAACGAAATTTCCCATCATCTTCACGGCTAACCGCCAGAGCTTTTCCTAGTCCAAAACATGTATGCTTATGAAAATGGCATCTCTTATCCCCCAGGATCTTCGTTACGCATTTCGTGTTCTGGTAAAGTCCCCAGCGTTTTCGGTAATCGCGATTCTCACGCTGGCCCTTGGTATCGGCGCTAATACGGCGATCTTCTCCGTGGTAAACGGCGTGCTGCTCAATCCTCTGCCATTCCATGAGCCCCACCAGCTTGTTTCTATGTTTGAGAAGATCCCCAATTTTGACAACGGCTCCATCTCCTATCCAAATTTTGTCGATTGGCGCCGGATGAATCAGACTTTCTCCGGCATGGCTGCCTACCGCAGCACAGGTTTTAATCTTTCCGGCAATGGAGAGCCGGAGCGCCTGCATGGTGAGATGATCTCTGCCGGCTTCTTTGAGATTTTGGGTGTTAACCCGCTGCTGGGCCGCACTTTCAGACAGGATGAAGACCGCCTGGGTGCAAACCCCACGGTAATGATCACGGAAGGCCTGTGGAAGCGCAAATACGGCGCGCGCAAAGACATTATTGGCCAGCGCATGATTCTGGATGACGAAGTACGTACCATTATCGGCGTGGTACCTTCAAGCTTTCATCTAAGCATCCAGAATTTTCAGCGTGGCGAATCCATGAATGAGGTTTACGTCCCCGTTGGAGAATACAACGAGCCTAAGTTCTACAATGCACGCGGAGCTGGCTGGGGACTTGATGGCATCGGCAGGCTCAAGCCTGGAGTTACGCTGCAACAGGCCCGTGAAGATATGGATCGCGTTTCGCGTGAACTGGCCACCACCTATCCCAGAATTGATTCTGCCAGATCAGCAAACATCATTCCTCTAAAAGAAGAGATGGTGGGCAATATCCGCCCCATTTTGCTGGTCTTGTTGGGCGCGGTTGTGCTGGTGCTGCTGATTGCCTGTGTGAATGTAGCTAACCTTCTGCTGGCGCGTTCCACGGTACGGCAACATGAGTTTGCCATACGCATTGCTTTGGGCGCGGGGCAGCAACGGGTGATTCGCCAGCTACTGACTGAAAGCATTCTTCTGGCTTTGGCAGGCGGAGCGCTCGGATTGCTGCTGGCTAAATTTGGCACCGTGGCTGCCCTGGCGGCGATTCCGCGAACTCTGCCACGCGCAGAAAATATTGGCCTGGATGTGCGAGTGTTGTTGTTTACTTTCCTCATATCTGTTCTTTCCGGTATCGTCTTCGGCCTGGCCCCCGCCTGGAAGGCTGTGCGCAGGAACTTAAGCAGCACTTTAACCGAAACTGGTCGTGCCGTTGCCGGCCCTCGTGGCGGAGCGCAAACGGTTTTTGTGGTTGGCGAAATGGCTATGGCGCTCGTCCTGCTGATCTGCGCAGGCTTGATGATTCGAACCTTATTTCAATTGTGGGGGGTTGATCCGGGCTTCAATCCTAAAAACATAATGACGTTTGAGCTTTCTGGCCCTTCTTCTTACAAAACACAACCGCCCAATGCCATCCGCGCCGCCTATCGCCAGATTCATGACAAGCTGGCCTCCGCCTCCGGCGTGGAAGCTGTGTCTTTCAACGGCGGAGCTCATCCCATGGGAAGCGACGACGAAGAATTTTTCTGGATTATTGGAACACCAAGACCATCACACCAAAGCGATCTGCCTATGGCGCTGCAATATGTTGTGGAGCCGGACTATCTGAAGGTGATGCAGATCCCACTGAAACGTGGCCGATTCTTTACCGCAGCCGACAATGAGCATGCACCTGCCGTCGCAGTGATTGATGAGAGCCTGGCAGCAAAATATTTTCCAGACAAAGACCCAATCGGCCAGTATCTTGATTTAAATATCAACCCTGACGATCCTGACAAAATTCCAAACCCGCAGATTGTTGGCGTTGTGGGCCACGTAAACCAGTGGGGACTCGATCGCGATGCTGCCAGTCCGCTCCACGCGCAAATGTATATTCCATTCGCACAAATCCCTGACAAAGATTTGCAGCGCGGCGGGTTGGGAGCCGATGTTTACGTTCGCCAGCAAGGTTCCAAAAGCACAAGCCTGCCGGCGTTGCGCCAGCGAGTGCTTGAATTCAATTCTGACCTGGTAGTTCATAATCCTGAGAGTATGGACGCCGCAGTTGCCCAATCAGTATCCGACAAACGCTTTACTATGCTCTTGCTGGGAGCTTTTGCCGCGCTTGCTCTGCTATTGGCTGGGATCGGTATTTACGGTGTGCTTTCCTATGCTGTGGGACAGCGGACAAAAGAAATTGGCGTGCGCATGGCGCTGGGCGCGCAACGTGCTCACGTGCTGCAAATGGTCCTGCGCGATGGGGCGCGGATGATTCTGGCCGGAGTCTTTCTTGGAGTGATTGCTGCGTTCTTCCTTACCCGCCTGATGTCAAACATGCTGTTTGGCGTAAAGGCCAGCGATCCGATTACATATTTTTCGGTTGCGGTATTGCTCTCCGCCATCGCAGTGCTGGCATGTTACATTCCAGCGCATCGAGCCATGAAGGTTGACCCGATTGAAGCGTTGCGGCACGAATAAACTAAAACTTAGTTGGGCTTCTCGCAATATAGTGGGCTTTTAATATAGTGGGCTTTAAATATAGTGGGCTTTAAAAGAACGTCATCTCGGAAGGCATGAACGAGCACCGCGTACTCACAAGCGGGCGAGTAGCTCTGAGAGACCATGTTTATCCCATCAGGGTAGCATTGGAAATCGCTAGGTCATTTGGGTCTATTCGCGCGCTAAAGAAGGCGCGCGCGCGTGAAAAACGGACCTAAGGATGACGAGTTTGGGAGAGGATGGATTCCTGCTAAAATGTCTCCAGACCACAGTTTTTTCACGGCGCGGAGAGGTGCGTGAGTGGTTGAAACGATCCGCCTCGAAAGCGGACATACCTTAACGGGTATCGGGGGTTCAAATCCCTCCCTCTCCGCCATGTACTATTATTTTCTTGTATTTAGATGCTTTCCTGTCTATCATCCTGTCTGTAGCTGCAAAGAACAGACAGGAGCCTACCAGCCGTGCCTAAACCGCAAAATCATAAAGGGTATTCTTGCCGGGTCAATATCCTCAAGTACATCAAAGTCGGCGACAAATGGCGCTTCGCGCCCGCGCAGACGCAGAACAGCAAACTTAAGCAAGATTGGGTTCTGGTGGATGGCAGCCCAGAGCGTCATGCCGAAGGCACCTATTACATTGAATGGTACGAGAATGGTGTTCGGCGTCGCCAGAGTGTCAAGGATTCGAGCGAAGTCCTGGAGCAGGCGCGGCGCAAGGCCATTGAGCTTGACGCCGGCAAGGCCGGAATCGAGTTGGCCGAAAGCGAAGAGGGCCAGGGCCTACGCGTTTCGGACGCTGTGAAGGATTATTTGAAAGAGATCGAACCGCCACAACGCGAGCCCAGAACTTACGGCGCATACAAGCAGTGTCTGGAACTATTCGCCCAGAACTGCCGCAAGACTCATCTTCATGATGTTACGCGGGAAGACATTCTCGCATTTATCCGCAAGCTTTATGACCTGGGCTGCGGGCCGCGTACTGCGTACAACCGCGCCGTGATCGTCTGTCAGCTGCTGAAGCTGAACGGCATCACTGGATTACTGCACAAACGCGACTGGCCGAAATATGTCGATCCGATACGGCCGATCTATGAACCGGAAGACCTGACGGCATTCTTCAGTGCCTGCCAGCCAGCGGAAAAAACCTTGTTCCTGTTCTATCTGCTGACCGGGATGCGCGACAAAGAAGTGCGATATTCGACTTGGCGGGATGTGGATTTTCGTAGTCACGCTGTCCGTGTTACCGCCAAGACGCCATGGGCATTTAAGCCGAAAAACAAGGAAGAGCGCGAGATCCCGATTCCAGTCTCGCTGGTGGCTGAGTTGAAAGCCCACAAGGAGCGCCAGCAAGTAAACAATCCGAATAATCTGATCTTCCCGACAGCGAAAGGCGGGCCGGACAAAAAGCACGAGTGGAAGCTGAAGCGGATTGCCTATAAGGCTGGTCTGAACTGCGGTCGATGCACCTCCCGCCATGGGAACAAATGCGCGGATGGCGAATACTGCTCTAACTGGTTCTTGCATAAATTCCGTCATACATTTGCCACACGGAACCTGCAGGACCATGTCTGCGATATCCGCACTCTGCAATTATGGCTCGGTCATAGTGATCTGGCTTCGACCATGGTGTATCTGAAAGCCGTTCGCAATAAAGATGTGGCGGCGCGAGTCAACGGGAGTGAACTGGCGGCGTTTGCTATCGCGGCTCGAAATGTAACACAGGCTCACGCGGCTGGATAAGATGAGTTTTGGCCATGACTGAGATCGCACAGTTCCGCAGACGGCGCATGTTGAAGAAGATGGCGTTCGCCAGGCAAATTCAGAAAAATGCTGAGCTGTTTCAGGGGTTGGAGCCTACTATCGCAAACACGCAAATCCCAGAGCCGCCTTTCTGGCGCAGAAGGTGATTACACAGGGGGCCAAGGTTCGGCTTTACGCAATCCGCGCGCTGGTGCTATTGCGCCTCTGGATGTTGTTGAGAGCCTATGCATGGCCTGTACTGGGCCGGGGCAGCGCGACGGATCGTAAGTTCTGGCTGCTGCGCTTCCTGCCCGCCTATCAGGTGCTTGAGGACAAGGGTTTGGAGCTAACGCGATTAGCTGAGCCGAATGAGTATGATACATTGTTGAAAAAGACCTCGCGTGGGCCTTCCAAGCGAGAGCAGCGAGTTCGGCAGAGCAATCCAGGCACCAGCAATTGAAAATAGGCAAATGGAGAGGCGCAGCCATGTCTGGCTGCGCCTCGCAGATTTATTTCTTGCGGTCGAGGTACTTGATTCCGGTCGCAACGACTTCGGTTTTAAACTGCGGGGCGTCATCGCTCCCGGTCTGGCTGTGATGCAAGTAGCCATAGACCTTGATGAATCGGCCTTTGGTGCATTTCTCGACCACTTCCTTGGCCAGCTCGCGGAACGCAACAACGGTGTGCCATTCGACGTATTCTTTTTCGCCAAAGGTGCTCTTGGTGGCCATGCGGAGTGAGGCAGCACTGTCATTGGCGCCGAAGAAAGCCGCATCTGCGCCAAGATTGCCGGTCAGGATCACCAGATTGTTGCTGAAAGACTTCCGCTGCTGATTGTTTGCGCTCTTGGTGGATGTGTTGCGAGTTGAATTCTGGCTCGTTCTCATGATGATTTCTCCTGTCCTCGTTCGAGGCTTGATTTTTTTCTTTCATCCCGGCGCTAGCAGAAAAAAACAACCGCAGAAGGCAGGGCAGAGGCCAATGATGGGAGCGCGGCAGGCCGCAGAAGGAAAGCAAACCGACTGACAACATGGGGTATCGTTGGCGGGAGGGATGCATTCCCGGAGGCCGAAGAGCCTGGCCACAGGCGGCGCGTGAGCGGGCATTGGGCGGGAGAATGAGAACGGCGAATCAACAGAAACACATTGGCAGATTGCAGAACGTAGCAGAGGAAAAGCGGAATGCCAGATTGGTGAGCATGAGCCGGGGGAACGGCGCGGATAAAAGCGGAATTTCAAGCGCAAAGGTTGCCGGGTCGCAGGCCGGGGGGCTTGGCGAAAAGAATAGTCTGCATAGAGTCGCTCAAAGGGACTGGCCACAGGAACGTAGAAATGCCTCCACGCCACCTGAGGACTTCTATGGCGAATCACAGCATAAGGAAACGATAATAGGCGCGGAGCAGCAAGTTTGTTTTAAACCTAGGATGGAACAGAGCTGGAACAACTAAAATTGTATGTCAAGATCGCCCTCGGCTCCAGCTTCCTGTCCAGATGAATTCAACCACGAATCGGGATCCTCACAATCATCGCGGGACAACGAACCGTATATTCGCGCCTCTGCATATCCTGTTGTCTTGTTCTTGTGCGCGTTCCAAATAAGATCATGCTTTTCATCATCGGTCTTTCCTTCGATGAGAATGACTTTATCTCGGTAAGCCTCAATATCCCCGCCCTGAAGGATGTCTGCGATCGCTTCATCCATGATGTTCAGAAAATCGCCAGATGCAACGATCTGAGCCTTCCTGATTGCTTCGTTTTTAAGAATGAAGGGGTGCCCATACAGATCAGCGGTTACAAACTTTCCTTCAATTGCATCGAGTGGACGGATGGATATCGATACGAATGGCGTCTCATATTTATATCCCAACCTTTTAAAGAACTCCGCCATGATTCGGGAGCATGGATCAGTGCTGAAGAACCCTTCTGGATTCTTGAGGTAGTCCTCATGATCGATTCCAACAACCAACTTGAATTTAGGATTTTTCATTTTTATGTAGCTGTAAATGCGTGTGTTTACAGAATAAAACACTCGGTTCTGCATCTGAATTTTAGCTGGAAGGTCGTTAACCCTTCCAGTTGGGAAATGGATTGCGGCTGGAGTTGCGAAAAGCCGTGATGAGGTCGCGGATAGATGAACGGCGCTGATGCAGCGTGTCCATCAAACGGGTGAGATCGGAAGCGGAACCGTAGCGGCACCACCATTCCTCCGGCAATCCTTCTGCAAGCATCGAAAGCTCGGCGCTGTCCATCTGCTCGGCGCGGCTAAGAGCAGGTTCAAACGAGCCCCATCCGGTCACATCCTGATAAACGCAATTGCGAGAAAAGACGCCGCGCAGCGGAGAATCAGGAAAATTCCACTCCCCGGCGTTAAAGCAATAGCCCTGGTCGATGAAAGTGGCATGGTACTTCCGGGCCGTAGATGGCTTGGTGAATATCACTTGCCGTCCATCGGCGTTCCCGGCCCATTTGTCGAGGACAAGCACACGCGCGAGGTCATGTAAATTGCGGGTTCTTTCCAGCATGAGGGCTTCGGGCAGATAGTCAAAAACCATGTCCCGCTCGGGATCAGCTACATAGCGCGAGCCGAGTTGAAGGCCACTGCGGCACGGTGTTGCCAGTCCGGCCTGGTCAAAGCAAAGCTCCGGCGTGTTCTCGATCAGCCAGTCAGATACGTACAACACTGCCACTTCGGGCATCGGCAAACCCAGATACCGCCCTAGTCTGCTGGCAATAAACTCATTGGCCAGAACTCTTGTATGCTGCGGATTGTTCTGAAATTTAGTGATGTAGTAATGGCCATCAGAAGCGCGCATAAGCTGAGACTGTGAGCCGCCGCGCATCCGGCGAATGTGCTGCTGAGCATAGACTTCATGGTTTTGGTTTGCGCTGCCTGACATTTTATTCTCCTGTTTAGCCGTAACCGGCTGGTTTTGTTCTTCACCGGGCCGCGAAGCGGGAACAAAACCAAACGGGGCGGCAGAGACAGGCAACGGAGTCGGCGACGGGTAGCAGGGCGCGATGGGAAGCGCGGTGCGTGACAAATGGTATTGGTTTTCTTTGGCACGATACCGGCGCTGCTGTCGCGACCGTCCGAGCCTCGGAGCTTCGAGGCGTCCTACCCGATCCGACGTAGTGGGAAAGGCAGAGCAAAACCGATTGACTTAGCAACGTTCTTGCCGGGTGGATTGCTGAGCTGCCTTGCAAGTATTTTGCGCAGGCTTCCGTCCACAGCAGCAGCGTATGGACAGCCGTTGAGTGCCGGTGACAGGGGCGGTCGCTTGAGATTCGGATCTGAAATACGTCTCAGACCAGAATGCTTTCGGGGACAGGTGCGAGGATGGCTTCTCGCGCTAGCGCGCCATTTCGTTCTATTCGTTCGTGATCTTCAGGAGCAAAAAAATTGCGGCGCAAGCCGCAATTTTTTTGCGAATTAAAAAAGGGGGTACGTAGGACACGCACCCCCGAAGGACGATTAGTATTCGGTAAATAACCTCTCATCAGGGTTGAAGAAATCTCGAAGAATTTCTCGGGTTTGTTTCAAAAGGTTTTGCGCCTTGAGATACTTCACTCCCATGGCTTCCGCCACCGCAGGCAAATTGAGCATGGCCCGCCGTCTGCGGACTTGTTTGGACATCGGTTCATGCTTGCCGTTCCAATAGCAGTTGTCGTGTCGCAAGGCTTTCTCCGGTCCCATTGCGGCTATGGTCTTGAGCATTCGTGCCTGCTCCTCGCGCAGGTGCGGGAACGTGGTTACCTGTTCCAGCAGTTCGCGGGCGATTACATCATTTTCGACGGGATGGTTCCGGTACGGGTCTTTGACACGGCAATACTTGGTAAGGTCTTCCACGCCTTCAATGTCCCAATTCTCCTGCCGGACGTGGAACCAATGCATTGTGCCATGGGCGATCGTCCGCATGAGATAGCGTCGGAATGCGTTAGGTATGGGCTGAAGTGGACGGCTGGCTTCAAACATTCCCAATAGTTGAGCAACGGTTCCGTCGTACATCGCCTCAAGTTGCCAGTCTGTCGGATGAACGAATATCCGTCCTGCCCTGCGTTCCGCCATTCTCTGGGCCATCGGCATGGTACAGGCAAGGAAGATGTTTAATGATTGCGGGTCGTCGTGGTTGCAATACGCAATTTCAGCAACCGTAACCCGTTGCTGGAAGTCCCGAAGGGCGAAAAGATGACTGCACAAAGCCTCCATCTCGTCTCCACTGAGCGCGGGAATGCTCTTCGTGGTCAGCATCTCATCGAGGGTTGCCAGTACGGCCGGCAGGAATGGAACGGGAGTGCTCATTAGTTCACCCCCTGCGCGGCATCGGCTGGCACCGCACTCTCAGGGGTGATCGCCCCAAGAATGACGGCGGCTGCACGGTGGACAACTGCGAGACTCTCGGCCAATAGGCGGGAATCTCCGTAATAGAGCTGGCAGTCAGAAAATGCGGTCTTGCTTTCGAGTCCAAGAGCCTCGCAAATCACGAAAGCGGCGGCTTTGGCTTCCTGCTGATGTAGGGCGCGGGTTACAAACGTCCTGCGCTTGATGGTGTAAAGCAACTGGCTGGCTACTTCACGTAGCAACACTGGGAACGCCTCGTCGGGTTCCATGTTCGGCAATAAACGAATCTTGCCGCGATAGGAGTTTCCCTTCTTCTCTCCAAGCCACTCGGCATATTCGATGGTCATGCCTTGCGCCTGAGCAAAGGAGGCGAGCTTTTCCAGTTTCTCGGCCACATCAACGGGCTGGCGGGAGTCCGGCAGCGCTTCGCCCCCGGTCTGCGATATGTCGAAAACGTATACTCCACGAAAACCCAAAAGCTGAGTTTCGGGCTGTTGCGTTGTCTTCTTTGGCGGTGCGGCGGCTGCTTTCTTTCCCCTGGCAGGCTTCTTGCTGTTCTCCTCAGGCTGGCTCACGTTCTGGGTGGCGGGTTTGACTCCAAGCATCGGGGCAAAGATGCGGATTCCCTTTTCACCGGGGCGGACGCTCCTGCCGAGATCATTCCAGCTACGCATTCCCTCAAGGTGGGTTGCCGTGGGTCGCTGGGCCGCGATCAATAGGACGTTCCGTGCGCTGTAGGTGGGAAACTTCGCTATTGTTTGCAGGTAGGTGAAAAGAGCCTCAGAGCGGCCAGATTGAATCGCTTGAGTCAAGCTGTCAATACTGGCTTGGGCAAGCTGCCAACTGGTTTGGATTTGGTTATTCTGGATTGTATTAAGCATTGTTTAGTTCTCCTCATTTTGTTTTTTTGGGTTCTCCGCCTTTGGGGCGAGAGGAGCACATTCGTTCATAGAGGCGAGGGGTGAGCGGAACGAGGCGCTGTCAATCCCCGGAGCGCAGCGGAGCCGGAAGGGCGCGGAAGCGAGTACGACGCGGGGTGGTTGATGCGGCGCACGGAGCTGCACAAGCGGGATTGACAGGGGGAACCGAGCGCAGCTCCAGACTTCGCCTGAACGAATGTGAAAGGGGACAAAAAGATCAGCTCTGCTGTTACCTAGAATTGGGGTTTGAGCGGGCCGGATTTTTTACTGGCCGGTCCGCGGATGCGGCAACCAGGAAGAAGGTGAGAATTTCGGGTAGGGACCCAGAAGAGAGTAGAGTTGGAATATGGTGCCGAAAAAATAAGAAACCGAATGGATATCCCCAGAGAGTCAATGCACAGGGGGCATCAACGTTGGAGAGCGATACGATAGCAGAAAGCTGCAAACATTCGGCTTCGCAACTGTGCTCTTCATACTCCGCAGGATCATTGAAAGTACTGTCCCAATCCTTGCCGCAAGCCTTTCGCTGTTCCCGCGCCGTGGTGGCAATCCTGCGGTATTCGAAACTCCATGCCCCGGTTTTCACCTGCCATGCGCAATCATCCTTGTTTGAACACACTTCACCGCACTGCCAATGACAAGTAGCCGGTGGTGCTGTTTTTGCAAAGGTGAGGCTTTTGGTACCGCCACGACACGATCATGGAAGATCATCCGTGGTTGCTGCGCATTGCTGGAGTTCAGTCCGTAAGCCATTGGCGGCTTTTTCACCAAGTTTGACTTTGACAAGAGGGTTTATCCAGATGGTTGGCGCTGTATTAGCTGTCCTTTGTGCGCAGCCGAGTATCATGCCGAGCGTCACTATAATTAGCAAACTTCGTCTCATGTTCACAACGCCAATTCACAATTTGAATCCTTCTACTATTCAATGCTGCCGCGTGAGGTTTGTAGGGGAGAGGATTTGCAGCGGGTGGAAAAGAGAGGCTGTGCCTGCAACGTATGGGGATAGCCGCGCTCTTCCCTCCATGCCTCTCGATTACGGTCAAGGTTTGGTTCGCAAGCGAAAATGGCTTGGCGGATTTTGCGGGAAATCCGCACAAGCCATTCTCTTCCCCGGAACGTGATTTAGCACAGGTAATTTACTGCGTGACAAAAAAGATGTCGTAGGCTTTGCGCCCCACAGAATCATCTTTGCGACTTTGGTTTATGCGTGCCTTATAGCGGAACAGATTTCCGAAGTCGTCGGTTCGTTCGGACAACGAGTAACCAAGACCGATTGAGAAAACTCCAAGTTGGGGCAATGTATAGAGTTCTTCGGGCTGACACACGCCATCATGGTTTTCATCCAGCCATAAGCGTAGCGATGAGAATATTTGATCGTTTTGGTCAATCACTCCATCGCTGTTTCCACCGTGGTCGGCTTGATCGTAGACAGCCAAGGCCGCATAACCATTCGGCGTTGCGGAAGGCGGTTGCGGCGTGAAATTGCCAAAGAGCTGCTGCCCATTGGTGACACTTCCATCAGCTCGTGGCAAGACAAGGAAGGCATTTCCCGAACCGGGCTGTGTCCAACCCAAACGTATCGGCGCACCAGTCCCGGCTATGTCGAAGAGAACACCATTAGCGGCACTGGTAAGATGATACCCATTTCCCCTGGTATCAATGATGATTGGGGAAGCACACGGATTACCACTCTCACCGTCGGTATGTCCAAAGCGGAGTTCCGGGGTGCCATCAGGATTTGCACATGGAGTCGGAGTAGGTGCAGGTGGTGGGGGCGGCGGGGTCGGAGTTGGCGTTGCTTGCGGATCAGGTTCTGTTGGACAAGTGTTGGGAATGGAAGTAGGCCCCGAATTCCAAACCTGGTGGCCGTTGGTGCTGAAGCTAACTGCTCCAGCATTCACTGTGACATTAACAAGACATGTTCCGGAAACGGAAAAGCAATTCGCTGCTCCACCCGCGATTGTCGCCGAACAGCTTGTGCCGGAATTCGACGCGGTAGAGCTTCCGTCTTGCCAGCCGCCGCTGACCTTATGATCGCCGACTGCGCTCAGCGTCCCTGATTCTAAAATTAAGGCGCCTCCGAGGGGGTTTACGAAAGTGGCCCCAAACGCTTTTACATCACACTGGGTATTACAATTGGGCGTGTTGGAGCCATGCGTATAGGTGCAAGAGGAGACTTGGGCAATCCCGAACGCATGATTGCCGCTCTGATGCTCGTTTGTATCGGTTAACATCTTGCGAGTTGACGCTGTAATCGTGGTATTGAAGTCAGAGCATTGCTTGGCCTGACCGTTGGCTATTTCAAAAAAGCCTAACAACACAAAGAGGGTCCCCAATATCTTCTTCATGTTCATGTTTATCCTTTCCAGTTATTGATGTTGAACGAACCAACGCCACGCCGGATCAATGGGAACATCCATTGATTTCTGCACATCTTCAGCGGCCAGGCCGCACTCTCCGGTATAGGCGTCACAGCATACCTCCGGCTGCTTGGGAAACTTCTTGCAACCTGTGAGCTGGTTGGCGACGATCCACGCCTGCAGATAGGGAAGCTCCCGAAAAGCGGTATCCACCAGGAGAGAGGGGTACATAGGGTTGTTAACAAAGAAATTCACGTTCATGCCAGTGGCAAAATCCAGGGCCGTTGTCTCTTCCCCCTTGCCGTTGCCGCTGAAGATGAAGCTGGCACGGTAAGAGATGGTGCGTCCGCGCAGCGAAGCTACAACGGAGTAAGACGCATAGCGCGTCCACTCTCCGCCGCCATTGGGCTTGCCCAAGGGGTAGATCTGGTCTTCCACGGTGGGCGTGAGCTTTCCGGTTTTGGTCCTGTGTTCTTGCGTAAGATCCGGAGGGGGTGGGGGCTTCAATGGCCAAGCCACATCCACATAGGTAACGTAATATTCCTTTTTGATTCCATCCTTGGTAAACGGAACTGGCATCTGTGCAGCCTGCGTATACAAGGCATTTCCTGGTCCTTCAAACAAAATCGATGCCGGCTTGTTATATATATCGCGCAGCTTCCCCACTTTAAAATCGCTGAGGTCAAAACGAATCTCATCGTCCATGGCCTTTGTAAGTGTTAGCGGGTCATCCAGCCCCGGCCAGTCTTTGTACTGCTCTACTGCGCGCCACAGCAATGCGAGGCGGGCGGCAAAACTGAACTTGGCGTAAGCCGTTCGTACGACTTCCTCTTCATGACTCATTTTTTGTTTTGGAGATGGAGATTCAGCAAAAGAAGCAGTTATGCAGCACAACAAGACAGCTATTGGGACAAGGCGCATCAAAACCATCTCTTTCTTTAAGTCCACATAACCCCCGGCTCCAGCAAGCTATATCTTGCAGAATAGCTTGTCAAGGATAAAATACGCCTTGCGGTGTATCATGCTACTATTTTTAAATGCACAGGAAGAAGCCCTGAAAGGAAAGCAGGTTCTGGTGACAACTGGGAAATATTTGCACAGGAACAAGGAAACTGGAAATGACTGCAAGATATGCGCTCAGCGCGCCCTGGGCGGCAGAGAAGTTTTCGAGTTGAAGGGAGCGGGAGGAACCTCAATTTTTGATGTAGAAAAGGCCAAGCAGATCGCCGCTGACGGGCGGCTGCCGCAACTGACGCCGGCTGATGCGCTGGCGTTGCTCCTGCCTTCTACTCATTATTAAGAGGCGCACCTGCCTCACGTTAACCCTGATATTTCAGGCATTCTTGGCCAGAGATTCAGCGGGGCTGTCCTTCTGGATGGCGTCCATCGCGCCGTCCGCTGTCTGCGCGAAAAGCGGGATTTCTATGCCTACCTACTCACGCAGGAAGAAACGCTTTCTTGCCTAGTAGTGCAAGACCTGTGGGAATCAAATATCGGCATGGTGGTGCGCGAGCTGCGGCAGCTTTTGCAAGACCATCCTGATGCTGCTTATCTGGAAGTAAATCTTAGCTCCTCTCCGCAAGCCCTGGAGCAGATTAAAAAACTTTTAACTCCGGAAGAGAACGCCCGCATCAAAATTTCCGCCGGG
>Ga0070741_10003688_pt1 | contig 37225 bp, 29 predicted proteins | sample Coa_R1_4_FD_66440 | JGI IMG/M metagenome (GOLD analysis project Ga0070741, IMG submission 66440) | Surface soil microbial communities from Centralia Pennsylvania, which are recovering from an underground coalmine fire - Coalmine... | ecosystem: Environmental > Terrestrial > Soil > Unclassified ... | reverse complement strand
ATTGGACGCTGAATCCGCCATGGTTGACAGGCGGTTGAGCGCATCGTAACTGTAGGTCCGGTTGAAACTCTGGGTGCCAACGCCGACCATTGACGCGATGTTACCATTGTCTGCAGTGCCCAGGTTATAGCCGTAGTTGAAGTCCTGAATGTTGCCGGAGGGAACAGCGGCCGCGCACGTACTCAGCGTTGCTGCAGACGAATTTATGTTCATGCGGCAGGGTTGCAAGCGGCTGTTGTAAACGTTGGTTTCCGTGAGACCATTTCCTGTCGTGAGTTTGTGAAGTGCCCCGTTTGGATAATACCCGGCGCTCGGATCTACGGTAGCAAGGGTCGCCGGATGCTGCGCGTCCACCCAGCTACTGGTTACGCTGGTCGGACGCATCGCAGCATCGTAGGTGTAATTAAGTGTTACACCTTCGCCATTGGTCGCGCTAAGAAGGTCACCGGCGAGATCGTACGAATAGCTAATCGGATGGTTGAAGCCGTTATTTGTGGTTTGGTTGTTTAGCACCACACGGCCCATTGGGTCATAGCTAAAGATAGTTCCGTTGGTGGCGCAACATGAGGTTCCAGTCCACTTTTCATACAGCCTGCCTTTGGTGTTGGTGAGCGTAACGCCCCATTGACTGGGGGCGTCATAGGCGAAAAAGGCAGCTGGCGTTGTACCGTCGCTATAGCTCTTTCCAGTAAGTCGATTCAGCGCATCGTACGTGTAGGTGGTGGTCACGGTTGCCGTGCCCGTCTGGTTTGGCGCAGGCGCGGTTTTGGTGGCGAGATTGCCGTTGGCATCGTAGGTGTAGGTAGTAGTGCCGGACTCCGGATTTGTCGCGCTGGTCAGGCGGGAGAGCGAGTCGTAAACAAAAGAGCGCGGCCGCCAAGCGGCTGGAGCGGCTGCGCAGGTGGAAAATAGAGTTGCGTCCGTACCCTTCTGCACCGCGCAGGTGAGATTTCCCAGCACGTCATAAGCGTAGTCGGTCTCGTAATTGAAATGAGGCGAAGCTCCTGGATCCTCAAGGACCTTGACGAGGCGCCCAAAGCCGTCTGAGCAGGACTTTCGAGACTTCCCCGATTCGTCGGTCACGGTCGTGCAGATGGTGTTCCCGCTCGCTTGATCGTACGAGGTACTCACTGTTGAGGAATCAGATTTCGTGACCAACGTGGTTCGGCCAAGCGCGTCATAGGTGTAGGTGGTTGTGCCATCAGTTGTGGAAAATCCAGAACGGTGCGGATTGGATTGTGTCAGCACCCTTCCGAAGCCATCGTAGGTTGTGTCGGTTGTGTCGGCGCCTTCCGGATCGGAGTTCAGGATCGTGCGCACGATGTGACCCATACCATCGGTTGCCGCGATATTGACCTGGTTCAGGGTCGAGGTGATCTTCTTGGTTGTCGTGACGCTCGGTGTGTTGGCGGAGGCATTGTAAGTGGAATCGTTGTAAGCAATGCTGGTTTGACCGCCATCCGGGAAGGTCGCAAGCGTGGGCCGGGCGAATGGGTCGTTATAGACGTAGCTGCTGACGCGGCCGTTCACGTCCGTTGCACTGGTGAGCTCGCCGGTGGTGTAGTCGTAGGTGAAATTCTGAATGTGCCCGAGCGGATCGGTGATTCTGGTGAGAAGGGCGTTGGTCGCGCCGTTCGGCGGCGTGTACGCAATATTCGAGCCGCCGGAGAGAGTGGTATAGGCGTCGGCGTAGGAATAAGTAGTGGTGTGGTTCGATCCGGTCATGTCGCTGCACGCTGTATTTCCGCAACTATCGGTCGCGGATGTGACATGACCGGTTTTGTCGTAGGCATAAGTTGTGGCGGGCGAAGTTCCGCCGTTCAACCAACGAATCACCTTGGTGACGTTAGCTCTCGGAGTGGTTGAACCCGGCGCGTAGAGGGTCTCATCGTGTGTGCCGGAAACCAGCCCGCTGACCGCGGTCGTTGCCGCCGAACCAGAGATTCCGCAGATTGCTGTGCCGCCGTCATAGAAGTAGTCGGTCTCTGAGACTTTGTTGGCGGATGTGCTGGTGCAGCTAGTCCCTGCAGAACAGATGAGGACCTGACAAGGGGCGGCGGCAATGGTTCCGTTCGCTCCGCTGAAGCTTTGATAATTCGTGACGGTCATTCGCGCAGCTGAGGTTGCGCCAAAGTCGTATTCGTCGGTCTCCTGCGGTTCCCTGAAGAAACCATTGTTGGTTACGTATGTGTATATTTTCTTGGAGCTGATCCCCCCGCCTCCTGTTGCTGTAATTGTTGTCTGGTCGAGGGTCATGTTGAACTGGTCGAGCCAGTCTTTGGTTATCTTTTTGAGCGGGGTACCATTCCAGTCGGAGTAACTCTCGCTTTGTTCGACGGCTATCTGGGGATAGACGGTCCCGCCAGTAAGCGGGGGGGGGGTGGTACAGTGATGGGCTTGTAAGTATAGGTAGTCGTTGCGCTTTTTCCAGTTGTATTGTCCAACGTGGTAACCCATGTACTCTTACTCACCCATCCAGCCAATGGCAAACTACCTGACCCCCAATTCGTGCTGTAAGAGAAGGTCTGCGTTAAAGAAGGAGAACCCCCTCCAAAACTGACTTGCCTGGAAGCGACCACAGGAGTTTTGTACTGATATCTGCAGCCATCGGGGACGGCCTTCGGGCAGCCTGACGGGCCTCCGTCGCAGGCTGAACAAACGTTACAGTTATCGTAGACAACTCCGGGGTAATCGGCCAGTTCGTTCAAAGTGTCACTGAGTTTCCACGAGTAGAGCACCCAGGCCCCTGAAGGATAGTCGATCTCGCTTACCAAACCATACGGGTTAGTAGCGGCGTGGGGAGTTACGTCATTGCCATAGTAGAACTTGTAGAACTTCCCATTCGGCAATGTGATTTGAGAAATAACCGTCTGGGTGTCACTGGCTGATGGCGGTGGAGAGCAGTTGTCGAAGTTAGAGGGGTCTCCGGGGTTTCCGGCCCAAACAGTTGTTGTGGAAAAGTTGGCGGAAACCGTTCTCCACGTGACCTGGAAGGTCTCCCCCGAGACCGTTACGGTGTTCGTGCTTCCGCTTGGGCCAAATCCGCTGGTTGAGATTGACGTTCGTCCAGAGCTGTCCGTTACGGTGACAGCATTCGAAGCGTTAATCGCGAGGCGGGCGATATTTCCATTGCGATCTTCGATGGAATCTGGCAGGGCCGCGTAGCTGTTGGAATCGAGTGAATTGTCTCGTTTGAACGTCGAGAACTTATAGACCGTGCCCACATCATCGTTCACAGTGAGCGACGGTAGAAGAACTCCTCCATAGGGACCTAAGAACCCCTTGACCTTATTATCCGACCCAGGTGAAATGATATAAGCACCGCAGTAATTACTCGGGTCGTTCATCCCCTGTCGCGCGCGTATTCCCAACGAGTGGGTGGTGCCGGACAAATCCTGCATTACATAGTTCGACACGTTTCCGCAGGTGTAAACCGCGTAGATTGGGCCATCTGAACCGATCCCCGTCAGGGTGGCTACGTTCTCCGTCCACGAACTCAAATGCGCATATGGGAAAGAAAAAGCCCAACCTCCCTGGCCCAGAAGTGAAGAGTTGGCATACCATCCAACGGTGCCCCAATTGTTATAAATGCCCTGATTCAAGTGGTGGACGTTGTTCGAGTCGTAGGTGATGGAGAATGGCACGGTGAGGCCGCGGCTTTTTGCAACGGGCAGATTGATACGCAGGTTCAATCCGCCATTAGCAGGGTTCACCGTCTCGGCGAACAGCTTGATGTAATCGTGTCCAACGCCTTCGATCGGAGTAATGGTGTCATTGGTGACGTTGGTGATCTGCGCGTCCGCAAGAAGTCCTGAAGAAGCGACGACGATCGCAAGAACGACTACGGTGATGCGGTGAGACATGCGGGTCCTCCCCGGAGCAATACGCCGGTGTGGCGGTGACGGTTCACTTGTAGGTACAGAGCTCACTACAGCAGCAGTACGGCCTTGCGGGGAAGAGCAAGCTAGCGGGAGGGGACAGTCCAAACAGCGGGAGAATCATCTACTCACGCTAGGGCTGCAAACGTACTATTTGCACCTGTGAAAGGCAAGAAAAAAAGATTCGATGCTGAAGGAATATATCACTGCAATTACCATGAGCAGAACACGTCCGGTTGAAACTCTGTGTGCCAACGCCGACCATTGACGCGATGTTACCATTGTCTGCAGTGCCCAGGTTATAGCCGTAGTTGAAGTCCTGAATGTTGCCGGAGGGCACAGCGGGCCGCGCAGGTACTTAGCACTGCCGCAGACGAATTTATGTTCATGCGGCAGGGCTGCAAACGGCTGTTGTAAACATTAGTCTCCGTGAGACCATTTCCCGTGGTGAGTTTGTGAAGAGCGCCGTTTGGATAATAGCCGGTGCTCGGATTCACGGTGGCAAGGGTGGCTGGATGTTGCGCGTCCACCCAGCTACTGGTGGGTATATCGCGGCGCTACGGTGGAATCCACTTCCGCCGCGCAGATCTCGCGGGCAGGCGACTAGGACCCCTAGTTGCGGCCAAGCTATGGTCGAGAGCGTAAACCTACTTCGACGGAACAGCAAGGCCGTCTAGCACAGCCCTCACAGAATCCGCCAACTCTGAGAGTCCTGCTCTGCCAACTCAACATTAGTTACCAGTTCTCGCGATTCAAATAGCTTCGCGACTCATGTAAGATTCCGTTTCCAACATGCCGACTTTCTACGATCGGTTCATCGAGTGCGCGGAGCGCTGGCCGAACAACGTTGCGGTTGAGGTGCAACGGTCTGAAGGGCTCGAGAGTTACACCTACGCTGAACTGCGACGGATGGCAGAATCCATAGCTGCCTGGCTGGTGGGGCGTGGCATTCGGGCGGGCGACCGAGTGGCAATCCTTGCGGATAATCATCCGCGTTGGGTGGCAGCGTATCTCGGGATCATTGCTGCGGGTGGAACGACAGTCCCGCTCGATACGGCGTACCACGCGGATCAGGTCGCGAAGCTGCTGCGGGACAGCGGCAGCGTGCTCGTGATTTGCGACGAGAAGCATCTGGGAGTAGCGACCGAGGCCGTGCAAGGCTCAGGGATTGGGATTGTGCTAACCCATTCGGAGCACAACCCGGAAAGGCAAGCATCCACCCCTGCCGCTACACAAGCAGAGGCAGATTTCGGCAGCCTTTTTCAGCGACATCAAGCGCCCTTCACGCCCGTTGTTCGGGGACCTGACGATTTAGCGTCGCTGCTTTATACATCCGGAACGACGGCCGATCCCAAGGGCGTGATGCTGACGCATGCGAACCTGCTGGCCGAAGCGGACGCGGTTTTCGCCTGGGCGCACATCGGCCCCAACGATGCCATTCTCGGCGTATTGCCGCTGTTTCATGTGCTCTCGCAAATGGCGAATCTGCTGTTGCCCCTGGTTGCAGGCACGCGGGTCGTTTATCTTTCCACTCTGAACACGACCGAGCTGTTGCGGGCTCTGCGGGAGCGAAACATAACCGCCTTTGCCGTGGTCCCGCAATTCTTCAACCTCATCCACGAGCGCATTTTTAAAGAGGTACAGCAGCGCGGCGCGACCGCGAGATTCCTGTTCAAACGGCTCACTCGGTTGAACGTCGTTTGCAGGAAGTTCGGTTTCAATCTCGGGCGCGTTTTCTTCCGGCGAATTCATGATCTATTCGGTAACCGCATGCGGTACCTCGTCACCGGCGGTTCGCGCTTCGATCCCCAGGTCGCGCGGGACTTTCACGCGCTCGGAATTGATGTACTGCAAGCCTATGGCTTGACCGAAAGTTGCGGCGGCGCATTCGCGAACTCACCGGAAGAGAACGTGATCGGCTCGGTAGGCAAGCCACTGAAAGGAATCGAGGGAAAGATTCTGGATCCGCAGCCGGCGGACGACGACTCTCCGGCGAGCGGGGAAATCCTGATTCGTGGACCAATCGTCATGAAGGGCTACTGGAAGCGATCGGACGCAACAGCGGAGGTGCTGAAAGACGGCTGGCTGCATACAGGCGACCTCGGCTACTTCGATGAGCGGGGAAATCTGTTCATCACCGGCCGCAAGAAGGACGTGATCATTCTGGCGAACGGAAAGAATGTTTATCCCGAGGAAATTGAAGCACACTACCTGCAGACTCCGTTCATTAAAGAGATTTGTGTGATGGGAATTGAGGAGGGTGGCACCGAGAAACTCTACGCCGTCGTCGTGCCGAATTTCGAAGTTCTGCGGCAAAGAAAAGTCGTCAACGCGAAAGAGGTCATCCGCTTTGATATCGAGGGCTTGTCCGCAAAACTGGCATCAACTAAGCGAATCGGCGGGTATGAGATCTGGCAGGAAGATCTGCCGCGGACGACAACACGCAAACTGAAGCGCTTCGAGATTGCTAAGCGAGTGAGGGCAGGGAAGCGGGAGGATTCGGGCGACGAGTTGAGCGTAGCAAAGCCGCTGACTGATGAAGAAAAAAACTGGCTGGAACTTGGGGAGGTTCAGCGCGGATTGAAGGTGATCCGCGAATACGCGGCAGGAAACCCGGAGACAATTCGGCCCGGCGACAACCTGGAGCTTGACCTTGGTCTCGACTCAATGAGGAGAGTCGAATTGCTCGTTGCGCTGGAGCAACAGATCGGTGGGGACGTCGACGAAGGGCAGCTCGCAAATCTTTATACCGTTCGCGAGTTGTTGGATGCGGTGCGGCAGAGCGCGGCGTCGGGCAAGAGCTCGGACAGGAATGTCCGAGCCACACAAACATTTGCTGGATGGGGAGCGGTGCTAAGAGAAGATCCGGCAGACCCGGAAGCCCTCGCGGCGGGAAAGTCGCGGCCAGTGGTGGACAGAATTTTGTACGTGCTTACGCGCGTCGCAAAGCTGATCTGGCGAGTGCGTGCTCCGATCCAGGTTGAAGGCCTGGAAAATCTTCCTCCCGCACCCTATTTGCTTTGTTCCAACCACCAGAGCTTTATCGATCCGGTGATCTTACTGATGATCCTTCCGGTGCGGGTGCTGCTGCATCTATTCGCAGTCGGGACCAGTGAAGTGTTCGGTACGGGGATCATGCGCCGCGTTGCGCGAATTCTGCGGGTTGTTGTGGTTGATCCTGACGCGAATCTGATCCCGGCAATGCGCGCGGGTGCTTACGGCTTGCGACATGGGATGTCATTGATTTTGTATCCCGAGGGCGAGCGCAGCATTGATGGCACGCCGAAGACGTTCAAGAAGGGCGCCGCGATTCTTTCGATTCATTTGCAGGTGCCGATCGTGCCGATTGCAATTGACGGCGTCTTCGATGCATGGCCGAGAGGGAAGCCGTTTCAGAAGTTCACGCCACTGAAGATCAAGTTCGGAAACCCAATAATGCCACCGCCGGAAGCAACTGCTTCAGAAGAGGTGTACGCGAAGTTGACGGCGGAATTGAGAGAGAAGGTGGTCGGCATGTGGGAGGGGCTCAGGGGAATAAAAGCTGCCGGTAAGCCAGCATGAGCATCTGTTTCCTTCGCGTACCTTCGTGCCCTTGGTGGTTAACTAATCAATTGGGGGGCGGGTCGTCAGCTTGCGATAGCAACTACTTTGCTCTCGGATGTGTCTGATCGTACACACTTAACAGATGCTTCATTGAAAGCTGCGTATAGCGCTGTGTGGTCGAAAGGCGCTCATGTCCGAGCATTTCCTGAATAGCGCGAAGATCAGCGCCTTCTTCCAGCATATGCGTACCGAAAGCATGGCGCAGTGTGTGGGGATGAACATCGGGTGAGAGACCTTTCGCGACGGCGATCTTTTTGATGATTCGGCCCACGCTACGGGTCGTGAGGCGGCCCCCGCGTTGATTGATAAGCAACGCTGGGGTGCTCTTGCGTGCTTCAGAAAGGACGAGTTGGCGTACGGGCAAGTAAGCTTTGAGCGCTGATTTCACGGCATCGCCGAAAGGAACATATCTTTCCTTCTTTCCTTTGCCTCGAATCAGCAGGGCTTCGGCGCTCAAGCGGACGTCGTCAACATCGATTCCAACCAGCTCGGAATTTCGAATTCCGCACCCATAAAGCAATTCGAACATAAGACGATCGCGCTCAGCGAACGACGCGGTCTCGGGCATTTCGCCGTCGAGTACGGAATTCATTTCCTCGAGTGTCGGAACCCGCGGAAGTTTTTTCGGTAACTTTGGCGTGGACACGAGTGCAGCCGGATTTTGTTCGACTTCACCCTCCTGAGCCAGCCAGCGATAAAGAGAGCGCACAGCGGCCAACGCGCGCGCCACCGATGTTTTGCTCAAGCCCTTGTCGTACAGTTGTGAGAGAAAACCGCGAATGGTGATGTGATCGATGTCGCGGAGTTTGCGCGGGCCGACAAATTGCGCGAACGCGGCGAGGTCCTGCTTGTAAGCCTTGACGGTGTGCTTCGACGCATTACGTTCAGCGAGTGATCTGAGAAATTTTGTGATGGCAGTTTGGACGTCATTCATGTTCTAAATCCCAACGACTGTCATTCCGAAGCGCTTCAGCGGTAAGGAAGGCCCTTGCATTTGTCTTGCGTTCATTTCTCCCACAGCTTACGCCGTCTGCTTTGTCTTCCTCCACTAGGCGGCTCGGGCTCAGCTCACCCGACGGAACTTCTCGTCCGCTTCGCCCGTGGATGATGCTTCTGATATACGCTCTTCAGGCGATCCAAGGCTATGTGCGTGTAAACCTGGGTTGTTGAGATGTCGGCATGACCAAGAATCGTCTGCACAGTGCGCAGGTCCGCTCCGTTCTCAACCATGTGCGTGGCGCAGCTGTGCCGGAGCATGTGCGGACTGGCGTGGCGTCCGGCTTGGGCGGAAGCAGCAGCGACCATTTGCCAGACGCGCTGGCGCGTCAGTTTTTTCGCGCCGCGCGCAATGAACAAAAATGGCGAATTTCTTTTCACCGCAAAGTGCGGACGACCTACTCGAAGGTAACTCGATAGCATCTCCTGGGCTGAACGCCCCAGGGGAACGATGCGTTCCTTGTCTCCTTTACCACGCACCAGGACATAACCCATGTCGAGTTTCACGTCTTCCAATCTCAAACTAATCATCTCGGAGACGCGCAGTGCGCCAGCGTAGAAGACTTCGAGCATGGCGCGGTTGCGGATTGCAAGCGCGCTGGAGGAATGGGCACGGACGTTCGTTGCACGAGCGCCGGTTTCATTACCCAGCAGGCCTTCAATTTCATCTCGCCCCAAAGACTTGGGCAGAACTTTCCATTGCTTCGGAAGAGGAATATTCAGCGTGGGATCGCGATCGACGCGCTTATCGAGAAGCAGGAAACGATACAGGTGTCGCAGGGCTGATAATTTGCGGGCGACAGAACGACCATCGATGGAATTAGCAAACAACTGCTGGAGAAAATTTCGGAGGTCTTCGCGACGTGCGTTCAGCAGAGTGCGCCTGTCACGGTCAAGAATCGCGGCGAACTGCCCAATGTCTCTCGCGTATGCGGAGACGGTTAGAGGCGCCAGCCCCTTCTCCACTCTGAGATAGTTCTCAAAATCAGCAAGGACTTGCGAATTGTGATCGTTCGAGCGCACAAATCAAATATGCGCGTTATCGGACGTTATGAGAAGTGCCGATCGAGGTGCGATCTGGCCGGTGGTTCCGTCAATCAGCCGCCACGTTTCGTCCAGCTTCCTTGAGCAACTCAACCGCATACAGGGCGCCTTGCGGAGTTTCCTCATGTTTGAAGTAGGCGTAGGTGTCGCGTCCCGCGCTCATATGCTCATGCATGCGGGCGAGCATGCCGCGGCGTTCTTCCGGTGAGTAATCAGGCTTGCGGTATCGGTAATAACAGAAGTCGGCGGTCACCACATCAGGCGTGACTCGCTCTTCGGTTTCAGCCACGCACAGAGCGCGGTTGTGCTGCTTGAGGCAGGAGAAGATGTCATCGGCAAACCACGATTCATGCCGAAACTCGAAAGCCGCTTGGATGCCGCGCGGGATCGTCGCGAGGAAGGCCTGTAGGAGCTGCGGGTCAGCCTTCATATTCGGAGGTAATTGAAAGAGCACCGGCCCGACCTTTCCAGCCCGTGCCAGCGGCTCGATCGTAGCGAGAAATCGCGGGACGAAATCATCCGTGTTCTGCAAGCGCTTGATGTGCGTGATGACCTGGTGTGCCTTGATACTGAAACGAAAATGGTCTGGAGTCTGTGAAATCCATTTCTGCGCGGTCGTGTCTTTCAGAAGCTGCCGGAAGGTGAGGTTGACTTCCACCGTGTTCAGCTGGCTGGCGTAGTAGGTGAGGAACTTTGTTTGCGCTAGTTTTTCAGGATAGAAGGCGGGCTTCCAGCTTGGATAGGCCCAGCCCGACGTGCCTACAAAAAGTTGCGCCATGCTTCAAAGCTTAAACCACTAAGGGCACGAAGGAAATTTGAGAACTGCAACAGCTGGACATTATGCCTCTTTCCTTACCCGGGCTCGTTTACGAGCAGGCAAGCCTGCTCGATGGGAGCGCGAATTTTGCACCGGTGGTTTCGCCCCCGTGCTTCTGCTCTGCGCTTGCGCTGCCACTTCAAGTCCCGCTGTGACAGCCTGGGCCTCGCCCTCGCTGATTCCGCGTAGTTTTGGCAGCTTCTGCTTCAATTCCAGAAGCGGAGCAAACAAGTTCCCCATCTTCTCTACTCGCGCGAGTGTCTGGTGCGATTCGAAAACCAGAAGGGTGGGGTCCTTCTTCTTCAGGCAATGCTCAACTTCATCCCAAGTAATGGGAGTTGAAACTGTTGGCCGCTCGCGAGCGCGCAGCGCATAGACGCTGACGGTGGTTTTGTGTTCGTCGTTCTGGCTCCAGTCGACGAAGATCTTATTCGTGCGAACTGCTTTCTTCATGTCGGAAACGACCAGGTCAGGATGTTCGTTTTCAAGCAATCGTGCTAGCGCATGCGCCAGCGGCTTGGTTTCGTCGTAGCTAGTCTTTGTATTCAAGGGAACGTAAATTTGCATTCCCTTCGATCCGGATGTCTTCGGGAAGCTTTCGAGTTTGAAGTGTTCGAAGATGGTGCGAAGCCAGATCGCGACCTGACAGCATTGGACGATGTTCGCGGGAGGGCCGGGATCAAGGTCGAACACGATGGAGCGCGGGCACATGATGTCCTGCGCCAGGGAGAGCGATGGGTGCAGTTCAATAGAAGCGAGATTCGCCACCCAAATCAGAGTTGGAAGGTCGTTGCAGAGGATGTAGTTCACATTCCGTTGATTGCCGTGGCTCCAAATGGGAACAGTCTTCACCCAATCGGGCCGGTATTTCGTAGCATTCTTCTCGAAGAATGGCGGCTGGTTTACGCCGTTCGGGTAGCGCTTGAGCGTGAGCGGGTGATTTTTCAGATGTGGAATCAGGACCGGCGCTATGCGCGCGTAGTAGTCGATGACCTGGCCCTTGGTGAAACCGGTTGCAGGATAAAAGACCTTGTCAAGATTGGTCAGCTTGAGGGTCTTGCCTTCGATTTCGATGATCTGGTCGGCGGTCATTAGGATTTCCGAGGCTGATGCGGTCTAAGCATCCAGCTGCTTAAAGGAACAGTTAACCACGAAGGCCACGAAGTTACACGAAGGTTAAAGGAAAATGTTAAGCGTTGGATTTGATCATCTGCTCGGCATGCTTTAAAGATGTGTCGGTCAACTTGGCGCCGCTGAGCATGCGCGCGATCTCTTCCGTGCGTTCGTCGCCTGTAATAAGCCGGACTGTGGTCTTGGTTCGTCCCGCAGCTTGCTTCTTCTCGATCAAGTAATGATGATCGGCAAAGGTGGCGATCTGCGGCAGGTGCGTCACGCAGATGACCTGGTGGGCGCGCGAAAGCTCTTTCAGCTTTTTGCCGACCGCCTCCGCGGCGCGGCCGCCAATGCCGGTGTCAATTTCGTCAAATACGAGAGTTCGCTGGGCTGAATTGCCTTTTTTGGCAGCGCCTGATTCCACGCTGGCTTTAAGCGCCAGCATAACCCGGGAGAGCTCGCCGCCCGAGGCAATCTGCTCGAGAGGATGCAGCGGTTCACCGGGATTTGTGGAAATGAGATATTCGGCCTGATCGAAACCGGAGAAGGTCCAGTTCGTTTCCTCGTCAGTACCGCTGATTTCAATGCGGAGTTGGGCTTTCATCGCGAGCTCATTGACCTCTGATTCGACCAGCCGCTGCAGTTTCTTGGCCGCTTCGTAACGCTTCTTGGAAATAGCGCGGGCGTTCTCCAGATACTCATCTGCGGCTTTCGAGAGCTCATTGCGGAGTTGTTGCAGAGTTTCATCTTTGTTTTCGATTTCCGAAAGCTTCCGCGAAACTTCCACGCCGAGGTTGATCACATCTTGCAATGTCGGACCGTATTTGCGTTTGAGACGATCAAGTAGCGCCAGGCGATCTTCAATTTCGGCGAGATGCTCGGGCGAAGACTCAATGCCGCCGGCGTAATCGCGAAGACTGGCGCCGACGTCCTCGACACTGATACGCGCAGATTCCAGTGAGGCAAGCGCTTCCTGAAACTTGGGTTCATAACGGATGAGCTCTTCTACATGTTTCTGTGCAGCACGAAGCGTGGCTGAGGTTGAGCTTGCGCCTTCATAGAGAAGGTCGAAGGCGTTCATGGCTGCACTGTAAATCTTTTCAGCGTTCGCGAGTACGCGCTTCTCGATTTCAAGACTCTCGTCCTCTTCAGGCTGCAACTTCGCGTCTTCGATCTCGCGCTTCTGAAATGCCCAGAGGTCGACGAGGCGCAGGCGTTCCTGCTCTCCTTGCTGAAGCTCGTCCATTCGCGTTTTGATCTGCTTCCATTTGTGGAATGCGAGCTCAAGCGTTTGGAACTGTGTTCCGGCAAACCGATCCAGAAGCTCCAGGCGAGCCGCTCCGTCAAACGAGACCAGCGATTCATTTTGCGCGTGGATGCTGGCGAGATGCGGCCCGAGCTGCTTCAGCAACGTAACGGTTGCGGGCTGGTTATTGACGAACACGCGGCCCTTGGCGGAGATCTCGCGCCGCAGGATCACTCCCGAATCGTCAGCGTCGATCCCATTCTCTTCGAGGATGCGGCTGACGGCCTTTTCCGACTCAGATTCAATCTCAAAAACGGCTGAGACAACAGCCCGGTCGGCGCCGAAGCGGACAACGTCAGGCGAAGCCTTGCCCCCCAACAGCAGGGCGAGGGCGTCGATCAGCATCGACTTGCCTGCGCCGGTTTCGCCAGTTAGCAGACTTAGGCCCGGCGCGAATTCGACCTCAACATTTTCGATGACGGCGAAGTTTTCAAGGCGCAGTTCGGCGAGCACGGCTGTCCTCGAAGCAGAGAAGTTGAGCGCAGAATAGCATGAAAAACAAGTGGCGAGTGGTTAGGGACTAGTGGCTGGCAAGAGCCGCTGAGGTCTAGAGTCTAGAGCCGCTATTCTCTGCAGCTGGTGCTTTCGCGAACAGAATCTCGAAAACAAGCAAGCCCGCCCCGACCACAATCGCGCTGTCCGCCACGTTAAACGCCGGCCACTCATAGGACCCGATGTAGACAAGAAGAAAATCGACCACTCGGCCACTTAACAAACGGTCCCAGAGATTGCCGAGCGCGCCGCCGAGAATCAAAGACAGGCCGACCGCAGTTGCAGTCATAGTGTGACTGCTGCGCCAGAGAAGGGCAGAGACGATCACCAGGGCAACGACCGAGAAGAGTACTAACATGGCGATCTTCCACTCTGACGGCGATTCGGCAAAGAGGCCGAACGCTGCTCCACGGTTCTCCACGTGAGTGATGTAAAAGACTCGTTTAATGATGGTGATGCTGTCGTGCAGGGAAATCTGTCTCGCCACCAGCCATTTCGTATAGCGGTCGAGCAGCAAGACGCCGAGTGCTATTAATAAGCTGAATCTACGCATCAGACATTTAGATTTTAGCAGGGTGGTTCCGGATGGGATAAACGTTCCCGGTGCGAAACCTGGAGCTGACTGGGTCGACAACAAACTTCCCGCCGAACAATGAGTTTTTCTAGCCGTCATTCCGAAGCGATAGCGGAGCTAGAGCGAGGAATCTGCTTTGAAGTCAACCTGCGAAGACGGCCTAAGCTAGGAAAAGCACGTTCCTCACCCGGCGGGTCGGGGTTCGAAATGGCATCAGGCACGAATTCCTAAGGGTTTGACTCAAGCTCGCGCACAACCGGCGTACAACGTTCACACAGCGTCGGATATTTCAGGTCTTCCCCTATCCTAGTGGAGTAATTCCAGCAGCGCTCGCACTCCTTGCCTGCAGCCTTAGCAACCTCAACCGCTAAATGTCCCGTTCCGTTGCGCGAAGACCCGCGCTCCAATTCAACTTGAGACACAATGAATGCGTATCGTAGGTCGGCCTTGTATCTTTCAAGCACGGGGTAGTACGGATCGGAAGCCGTAACCTTTACCTGCGCCTCCAAACTCTTTCCGATTTCCTTTTTATTACGCGCTTCTTCCAACGCTTTTAGAACCTGATCCCGGACTGCGAGTAATTTGATCCAGTCGTCCCGCTGTTGCGGATCTTCGGCCGGTACCCCTTCGCCGAGAACGTCTTTCGCCTCAGGAAACTTCGCCAGGTGCACACTGGCAGGGCGCGAATCGATTTTCGGCAGATACTGCCAGACCTCGTCACACGTAAAACTCATGATCGGCGCCAACAATCGTGTCAGCGCTTCACCAACACGCCAGAGCACAGTCTGCGCCGCACGACGCCCTTGTGACTTCCTTCCGTACGTATAAAGGCGGTCTTTAACAATATCCACATAAAACGCGCTCAGCTCTACCACCACGAAATGGTTTACCGCATGGTAGATCTTGTGGAATGCGAATTCCTCATACCAGCGGATTACATCTGCCGCCAACGACCAGGTCTTTCGCAATATGTACTTGTCGACGGCCTCGAGCCTTTCGAACGGAACCACGTCGCTGGCCGGGTCGAATCCATCAAGATTGCTCAGTACGTACCGGAAGAGCTTGTTGCGAATATCCCGGTATGTCTCCGCAATCCGTTTCATCAGGTTTTCTGACCCGACCACGTCTTCGCGGAAATCGACCGAAGCGACCCACAAACGCACAATCTCTGCTCCCATTCGGTTTGCGATATCGACCGGATCGACATCATTGCCGCGGGATTTCGACATCGCCTGGCCTTTTTCGTCGAGTGTCCATCCAGGAGTGACTACGCTTTTATATGGCGAGCTGCCCTCTGCGCCTAATGAACAGAGCAGGGAAGACATGAACCATCCGCGATACTGGTCACCGCCTTCAAGGTAGAGATCGGATGGCCACGGCTGGTTGTGTTCTTTTTTCACTTCAACCAAATAGCTGCAGCCAGATTCGAACCACACGTCGAGAATGTCGGCTTCTCTTTCGAAAGATCCTCCGCCGCAGGGGCACTTCGCCCCATCCGCAAGGTGATCGGCTTCGGGGGTGTACCACGCATCGGCGCCCGATTTTGCGAACAGTGCAACCACGCGGTTGTTCACTTCCGGATCGTTCAGAGCTTTGTTGCACTTCCTGCAAACAAATACCGCAATTGGAACGCCCCAGACGCGCTGCCGCGAAATCGTCCAATCCGGCCGCGTTGCAATCATGTTGCTGATGCGTTCTTCGCCCCACGCGGGGTCCCATTTCACTTTCTTGACTTCGTCGAGTGCGCGTGAACGGAAAGTGCCACCCCCCGGCATCGGCGTTTCCATCGAAATGAACCACTGCTCGGTAGCGCGAAAGATCACCGGATTATGGCAGCGCCAACAATGCGGATAGGAGTGTTCAAGCTTTTCTTCATGCAGAAGCGCGCCGCGGGACTTCAGCAAGTCAATAATCGGCTGATTGGCTTTGAAAATCTGCAGGCCATCATATTCAGGCAGGCCGTTGTGAATTTTTCCGGCTGCATCAACGTCGCAAGTTGGATCGAGCTTGTAGCGTTGACCGGTGGCGAAGTCTTCCGCGCCGTGGGACGGCGCAGTGTGGACGACACCCGTTCCCGTGTCCATCGTGACGTAGTCCGCGATTACTCCAAGGATTTTGCGGTGCTCCCAGGAAAGGAATGGATGGTAAAAGTACGTGTGCTCCATCACCTGGCCGGGAAATTTCGCCACGACCTTCGCATCAGGAAAGCCGCATTTTTCCGCGACTTCTTTAGCAAGCTTCTCCGCGACAATGTAGATTGCATCAGCCGCTTCGAGTGCAACGTACTCCTCGCTCGAGTGAAATGCGACCGCCATCGAGGCCGGCAGGGTCCACGGCGTGGTGGTCCAGATAATGGTGTATACCGGCTTATCTTCGTGGATCCTCGTATCCGCCAACACGGAATCAATGGTTCGCGGATCTGACTCCAATCGATATCGAACATAGATCGCCGGGCTAATGTGGTTTTCGTATTCGACTTCGGCCTCAGCCAGCGCCGTGCGGTCGTGCCAGCACCAATAAACCGGGCGCAACCCCCTGTACACGAATCCCTGCTCGAAAAACTTGTAGAACGTCCCGAGCACGACCGATTCATACTCGGGAGTCATGGTCGAGTATGGTTTGTCGAAGCGACCGAGAACCCCTATCCGCTTGAATTGCTCGCGCTGCAGATCGAGATACTTTTGTGCGTATTTTCGGCACTCAAGACGCACATCCAGCGGCTTCATCTGCAACTTTTTGCCGCCCAGTTGCTGGTCAACTTTGATTTCGATGGGCAATCCGTGGCAGTCCCAGCCGGGGATATACGGCGCGTCGAAGCCCGCCATATTTTTCGATTTGATGACGAAATCCTTCAAACACTTGTTGAGCGCGTGGCCGAGGTGAAGAGGCCCGTTGGCATAAGGGGGGCCATCATGGAGAACGTACAACGGTGCGCCGTTCCTGGCGCTGCGAAGCTCCTCGTAGAGCCGCATTCCGGCCCATCGCTCCAGGATTTTGGGCTCATTCTGGGGCAGATTCGCCTTCATCGGGAAGGCTGTTTTGGGCAGGTTGATAGTAGCTTTCAGGTCCACTCGGAGGGAGCTCCAGGCACTTGCTTTCCTGATTATAGGGAGCAATCGTCAGGACGTCTATTGACGCGAGGAATTGCGGAAATACAGTTTACTGGCGTGAAATGTACACCATCTCAGCGATCAACCTAGGGTACGGGGCAAAATCTATGAAGTCATTTTCCTGTAAAACTTTGGGGTCAAAATCCGTAAACCATCTAAACAAGAGTCCCAGCGAAGAGTACAATTTTTCCGCGAGTTACGTTTCTTAGTGTGCAGCATCTAATCAGGAGTGGCTGGGAGCGCCATTTTACGCAACGGCTTTTGCCGGGCGGTTTCCAGCCGTTAACGCGTGAGACACCGTGTGCAACTTGATCGGCGTACGCATCACCTAAGAGATTAGAGATTATGGTCGGCACTGGCCCGAGCAAAAGGCCAGAGACTAGCCTATTAACGAACGAGTCGGGTAACATAATGGCAACCTTGGAATTTAAACCACCGCAGAGCTCAGCACCCGAACCCGAACTGAATCTGCTCCTGCCGAAAGGTTCGGAACAGTCACTGTGGACTTCCCTCGTCCAGAACGTTAAGGACACATTCTTTCCCAAAAAGCAGCCGCCACTCATACTGACGTCTAAACCTGTCCCTGTAAAAGATATCTGGGGCTTCTACGATCACAAAAAGAGCGGCGCAGCGCTTTCGACTATGGCGCACATTATCATTCTCAGCGCGCTGCTAGTAGGGACCTACTACTTGGGGAAGAGAGTTGTAGAGAAGCCAAAAGAAACGGTCACCATAGTAGCCCCCGCGCTTGACACACCAGTGATAAAGCCTGCCAAACAAGAAGTTGCTGGCGGCGGCGGCGGTGGCGATCGCGACAAATTTCAGGCGCCTAAAGGAAAGATTCCCAAGCAATCGCTTGAGCAGATTACACCCCCCGCGATTGTTGTTAGAAACGACCGACCAAAACTACCTGTGCAGCCGACCGTGGTCGTTCCTCCTGAAGTGAAGTTGCAGGCGGCGAATAACCTTAACCTGGGTAATCCGACGGCTCCTATGCCGTCCGGTCCTCCCTCTAACGGAACTGGCTCGGGCGGCGGAATTGGTTCTGGCAGCGGTGGTGGAATCGGCGTAGGCGCTGGACCAGGGGTTGGTGAGGGGCGTGGTGGCGGAATCGGCGGCGGCGTATTTCGTATTGGTGGCGGCGTCAGTGCTCCCAAGGCGATTTACGATCCAGATCCAGAGTACTCGGAAGAGGCGCGCAAAGCCAAGTATCAGGGAACCGTGGTTTTGAGCCTGATTGTCGGAGCGGATGGTGTTCCGCGCGATATCAAGGTCGCAAGAAGCGTAGGCTTGGGCTTGGACGAAAAAGCGATCGAGACAGTGAAGACTTGGAAATTTGAGCCGGGCACGAAGGACGGAAAACCGGTGGCGACCTATGCGACCATCGAAGTCGCGTTTCACCTCTACTAATTTCTCATAATTTCTCATTTGGTTAAACAAGGCCTGGCTGCGGTCAGGCCTTTTCTACTTAGTTCTTTATTCTTTGAGTTCCACGTGCGTGACATCCGCCATCGGCGCCCCTAAGAACAACTTTCCCAGCCGCCGAAATTTCTCGGTGGAGTCGGTCACAAAGAATCGGATTGGCTGACTGCTCCGCGATCCGGCGGCCGGGGGCCGGTCATTTCTTTGCGTCTTCTTCTCAAGAAGCCTCGATACCACGAGTGCGGTCGATTCGGCGGAATCAACCAGCTTTACGTCACCTGGGGCGACTCTGTGCAGCAACGGCTTGAGCAGCGGGTAATGCGTACATCCAAGGAGTAGAACATCGGCGGAACGAAAGCCATCGCTGAACGCTTCCTGCAGATAGATGCTTGCAACCTGCTCAGTCACTTGGTGGTCAGTCCATCCCTCTTCAACCAAGGGAACCAAAAGGGGGCAGGCCTTCTCGAATGCCTCTACATCGTATTTTGCCAGCGCACTCCGATACACGTGGCTCGAGATCGTGGCTTCGGTGCCGATCACGACCACCTTGCGCTTCTGCGATGCTGCCGACGCCTGCTGCGCTCCAGGCTCAACTACTCCCACAACTTCAAGCGAAACCGATTCCTGGATTTGCGGTAGGGCCAGAGCCGTTGCGCTGTTACAAGCGATTACTAATAGCTCGGCGCCCTGCTGTTCCAGAAAGCGTGCTGCCTCCGAAGCGTACTTCGCAACGGTTTCAGCCGACTTTGATCCGTAGGGCAGGCGCGCAGTGTCGCCAAAATACAGGTACTCGGCTCGCGGGATAACCTCAAGTAAAGCTTTAAGGACGGTCAGACCCCCAAATCCGGAGTCGAAAACCCCAATTTTAGAGGAGCCCGTCATTCAGGACTCTTTGTCATCGGGAGAGCCGCGTTCGTTCATTTCGTCTCGAGTGTAAGGGCCATGAGACACCACCCTACCTCCGAGTTTTGCCATGACCTCGTCGTAATCTTTTACTCGACAACACCGCCCTGGCGGTATCGGTGCGCCATGCGGACACGTCTTTGGATGTACAAGGAACGTGCAAATCTTATCGGTCGCTTCCGGTGACAGGATGTGCTCGAACTTGCAGGCCTGCTGCTCGATCTCAGTCTCGCTGTCCATGGCAAGACTGTCCGTGAACAGGCGCTCGGCGAGCCGATGTCGGCGAATGATATCGCCCGCGCGCTGACGCCCTTTCTCGGTTAACTCAACGATCAAACTGCCGTCGCCGATCGAAACTCCCGAAGGCTTTAAGGCGTCATGGCAAGGATTAACGAAGGTCTTGTGATCATGTTGAATCGGCGGATGCGGCTGGGTTGTAACCAGCCCAAGTTCACGCAGCTTTTCGACCGCGATGCTCACCGGCAGCGCCCCGTGCACTTCCATGTGCTCGATCTCGGCGATTTGCTTGTGTTCCTCAAGCACCCAGAGTTCTTCGAGTACTTCGTCGAGTTGCTCTTCGTCCGCCATCGCAAACACTTCCTGCGCGGCGATCTTGCCGTGGTGCAACTCAATCCGGCGGTCTCCGAGCCGCGCAACCACGGGATCGTGCGTGACCATCACGATTGTTCGCCCTTGTTTGTGGAGATCGCGCAACAGATCGAGCACGATCTGTTCGTTCATCGCATCCAGGTTTCCAGTAGGTTCATCAGCCAGAACAATCTTGGGATCGTTGATGAGCGCGCGCGCAATGCATACCCGCTGCTGCTCGCCTCCAGAGAGTTGAGCAGGGAGGTGGTTGGCCCGTTCGCGAAGCCCAACGCGGGCGAGTGCTTCAACCGCTTCCTGTTCGTCGGTCATGCTATGGAAATATTGCGCCAGCATCACGTTTTCTAAAGCCGTGAGATACGGAACCAGATGGAATTGCTGAAAGATGAATCCGATTTTTTCCGCCCTGACACGCGTGAGATCTTTGTTGCTGAGGCGAGCCACGTCCTCGCCGTCGAGCCAAATCTCGCCTTTGCTGGGGCGATCAAGGCAACCAATCAGGTTCACCAGCGTGGATTTCCCCGAGCCGGAAGGACCCATAACGGCAATCCATTCGCCAGGCTCCACGTGCAGAGAGAAGTCGTCGAGCGCACGAATTGTGCCGCCTGGGGCATCTGCCCTGGCTGGATAGAACCTGCTGACTCCGCTAAGCCGGATCATTTACTCGCCCCTCAGAATCATAGCTGGCTGTATCTGCCGCAGCAATCGCAAGGGAAGCAGGGTGGCCACGAGCGTCACTGCGATGCAGCCGAGCAAGACAGGAGGAAATACATCGAAGCGAGGACTCACCGGGGCATGGAAATTCGCGCGGCCTATCCACATGGCTATGCCAACGCCGCCGAAATATCCGAGCAATGCGCCTGCACAGGCAAGAACCGCTGCTTCTCCGCAGATAAAAAGGGCGATCAGACGGTCTGACGCGCCAATGGCTTTCATGATTGCGAAATCGCGCCGGCGGTCGAAGAGCCATCCCGCAAATGTGGCCAGAACACAAAGCGCAGCGGTGCAGATGATGAAAACAGATGACCACAACAATGTTGAGCGGGTTTTGGCAAGGATGTTTGCTTCCCCTTCCGTGACCTGCCGGACGATGTGAACGTCAGCGCTTGGGATGCTCTGGTTTAAAGCCCCAGCCAGCGAACTGATCTCCGCGGACGAACCATAGGCTGCAATCTCTACCACGGTTGGCTGCAAGCCGGTCCAGGATTGGAAATCGGCCAGCGAAATGTACAAGCGGCTATCCTCGCCAGCACCCGTCTGCACTGTGCCTGCCTGCGAAAGGTGAATCGCCCTGTCTTGATACCTGAACGTAAGAGGGGAACCGGCCTTCATTAATCGCGCAACTCGCACACCTGCAAGCGCCTCGCCTGCATTGTTCGGCCAGGACGAAACCGACCACCATGGATTCAGTTGGCGCACCAAGCCAAAATCTGTGCCCGCAACAACAATCGGATCACCGTTTGGGAGGTGGGCAACTGCATACGAAAACGGAACCGCGAGGCCACGGCCGCCCACTATCGAGTTGATGCGCCGCAGCTCAGCCGGCGCAAAGTTCTTGTCGGACTTTGCTTGCATCACAATGTTCGCGCCGAAACCGCGGAATTCCTTCCGCAACTTCGCCTGCACATCCGCAAACAGGTCCAGCATGGCAGTTGCTGCAGCAGCAGCAATCACAATCGCCAGCAGGGCTGAGATCGCAGTCCGCTTTCTCCGAGCGGCAGCTCGGAGTAGCATCCTGAAAAACATGCTTGCACGACTTCCTTGACGGCGTCTCATGCGTCGCCTCGCAACGCATGAACCGGATCGTACTTCACTGCTCGGCGAATAGCCGCAGCGCTGCCGACAAGAGTGACAATGACCGCAATGGTAAGCACAAGTGGCAGAAGCACCGGCTCCACGGCAATGCTCGATCCAAAAATGGTTGAGCCGAGTCTGTGCGCAAGTAGAGCACCCGCCGCAAAACCGATCAGCCCTCCGCCGCAGGCGAGAAGCGCGCATTCGATGCTGAAGATCGCCGAGAGCATGAATTGGCCCGCACCCAGAGCTTTCATCAGCCCGATCTCCTCGCGTCGTTCAAACATGGCAGTTGCCATTGCCGCTGATACCGCAAGTCCAGCCGTAAACAGAGCAGCCAAGGTGATCAGCAGCATGATGCCTTTGATGCGTGAAAGTACGTTGCCTTCATTTTGCGCGACCTGTCTGATCTGTTCGGCATGAGAGTGCGGGATGACTTCCTGTAATTGGTAGGCAATTGACTGCGGATAGGGCGAGCAGTACCAGCGGTCCCGATCTGCCGGAGTGAGCGTGTCGGGATTGCGGCGTGCGAATGCGTCTTCCGGTTTCGTGACGGCGCTCACGAGGATCTTGCCGACCGCGCCTGTGCGGCCTGAAATACCCTGTGCCACAGAAAGCGGAGCTATGATCTGCGAATCTTCGGCGGCACCAGTGGAAAGAAGTCCAGCGACGCGATATCGTCTGCCATTTATCTCTACTTCCTGGCCCGGCTGGATATTTTGCTCGGCAGCAAGCTTCTCACCAACCAGCAGCTCTTCAGAATCGTCGGCAGGCCACGCGCCAGTGACCTTCCACCAGGGAAAAGCAGTCTTCGCCCCGGTTACGAACTCGTTGTTCCCGAATTTCAAAGTCTTGGCGAAATAGGTCCCAACCAGGGTCGTATCGTCGTTTCCAAGCTTGACGTTGACAAGCAGTTGGGGAGTAAAGCTGGTTATGTTATTTCGCCAGAAGATTCCCTTGATCTTCGGCATATCGGCTTCGTTTAAGTACGCGCCCCGTGCGGGCTTGAGATTCACACTTCCGATTTGGACATCCAGCGTATCGTCTTCCGGCGTTACGACGAGATTTGCGCCGTAGCCGCGCAGTTCGCGGCTGATCTTGTTACCGATATCGGTGGCAATAGCGATCATGGCTGTCGAGACGGCCGCGCCAAGCGTGACGGCAGCAGCAACCAGCACCTTGCGGCGCGTCTGTCTGCGGAACGATTCGTAAACCAGGCGGACAAACATGATCGGAGTGACAGTAAATAATGCAACTTACTTCTTTGCGACCTTTGCGAAACCTTTGCGCGCTTTGCGGTCAAGAGCTTTTAACTGCAAAGATCACCAAGAAGAAGGCGCAAAGAACGCAAAGAACTACTTCTGAAACAATTTCGCGCGCGCCGCGAGATCTGCTTCCTGAATAACAATTATGTCCCCGCTGCTTGTTGACCGTAATGGTATCGGGTTGCAGCCGCCCGGAGTCCCGACGGATTGCGAATTGATCGGAGACGCGCAGTTCTTGCATACCAGGCCATTCGACCGCTTAACGAACCCCACAGGGCCACAGATTTCACAGGCGTCAAACACGGCGGCCACCTTCCCGTCGGGCTTGCGGTAGAGCAGAAAGCGCACCTGGGTTCCGTTCTCGCGCGCGGCAAACCGATGCAGGTCACCATCAGATACCTGCGCGAGAGGAATGCTGACGGCACCATTGCTGAAGCTCACCTGCGTCGCTGGCGAGAGCGCATTGACACTCTTGGCATAAATGAATTCCGCCGTCACTAGAACGATGAAAACGAAAGATGTGAAATAAACCGCGCCCATCCACAGGCGTTCGCGGCGGGCCGTCCAAAGAGCTTTACGTCTTTCCGCTGGCGAATCAGGCAGTGGCGCCGGTTGGCGGCGTCGTGCTTCGAAAAGTATCATCAGTGCGGCTAAAGCCAGAATTGTGGCAAAGAAGAACCATTCATTGCTGACGATTGGTCCGATAATCGCCATTTCACGCTTCGATGACGGCAGCACGCCGTATTCCGAGAGTTCGTGCAGCCCGGATATCAGAAGTTGCGCAGCAACAAAGAACAGAATAACGGTCGTAACCCGGAAGAACTTTTGCAAGTTAATCCGCACGCTGCCTTTGATGAACATGTAGCCAAACAACACCGCTGCGAAAACTCCGAGCAGGGTGCCCAGGAAATTCAGAAGGGCTCCGGTTTCTAGCGAGACGGCGGACAAAATTAAGACTGTTTCCGCCCCTTCCCGCAACACCATAAGGAAGACAAACAGGAAGATCCCGATTTGCGAGCCGCGTCCGGCGAGAGACCCAATCTTGCTTTCGATTTCACCCTTCATTTTTCGCCCAGCACGCATCATGAAGATGATCATGCTCGCGACGAAGAAGGCCGCGATCAACATCACCCAGCCCTCAAACAGGTCTTCGCTAAGCTGAAAACCGGAAAGAAGAACAGCTGCGCCGATGCTGGCCACAAAGGCGCCGGCTAAGGCGGCAAAGACGGTCCGGCGCAGATCCTGCCTGCCAATTTTATTAAGATAGGCGAGGGTGATCCCGATTATGAGCGCAGCTTCAACGCCCTCGCGTAGCGTGATGATGAATGCCTGTAGCAAGTGGACTGGTACCTTGAGCTAGTTGCGACCGCGTCGCAACTAAGAACCTGTTTTTAGGATATCCGCCTGCGAGCAGGGCGTCAAACTACAGAGCCTTAAGAAATTGCCTGGCAGCCTGAATCTGTGGAAATGCGCGTTCTTCTGCCTGGAACTCAGCCGAATGCACGCACCGGCGCGTACCGTTTAACTTCACGGGATGTTTCAGGTGCAGCATCTCGTGGTACACAATGTACTCAACCACATAGCTGGGCACGCGAGGCCGGTCAAAAACCCGGCTGATCACGATCGCGTTATGCGCTGGATCGTAGTGACCCAACCGGTTGCGCGCAGTTTCGGAACTCCACGTCATTTGCGGACGCGCGAGCAGTCCATGAAAAAACCGCAGGTTCAAATCGTCAAAAATGGCATGGAGATCGTAGACTCGCCCTTGGGCCGAAGAAATACGCTTTCGTCCCCTGACCTGCTGGACCAGATGTGCCTTCTCGCGCATGTGACGAGAGGAAACATACCTCCGATAACGTGACGCGTGGCCGCGGTCGATGGGCTTGCGATACATCTTGGCGAGCAGGATGTGGGCGATTGATCGCAACACGGATTCTGGCGCGCCTTCTAACAAGTCTGAAACCCGTACCAACAGCTTGCCCTCTCGAAGGCGAATCGTATTATTCACATTGGCGAAGCTGAAGAACTCCACGCTCAGGTCCGGAACCGGGGAACGTGGTCGAAGTTCTCGATGGGTGTCCTGAAATAGTTCGATCAGTCCGCTACGCACTGTGGTGAGATTAGCACGGGCTGCTACTCCGATCGCTGCGACGCCTCTTTATGACCCTGCTTCTTCTTGTGCTTGAAGGCTTCTTCCTGTTCGGCGAGCAGGCTGCGATGGTCTTTGGCCGCGCCATCCACGGCTTCTAAAGCGCTACCAATCAGAAAATCATCGTCGCGCGCCTCTTGGGAACTTCCGAGCGATGACTTGAACGCCCGGATCTTCGCTCCGAACTCCGTGTCGGCTTCAATCACAAATTTCAGCGGCTTGCGGAGATCATCGCCGCGGTCGGCGTAGGTATCGACATTGATGTTGAGTTCGTCGTAAACGTCAAGGAAATCCTGCAGAGCATCGCGGGTCTGGTCTTCGCGATCGGTGGCTTTGGTATCAGCATGCACTTGCTGCAATTTGTCCAGCCGCGTGCGGGCGAATCCGACATATAGCTTCAGTCGCTCCTCGGGAACCTGTGCAGTGTCGCGGATCTTATCGATCTCGGCGTCAGTGAGCGGATCACGGTGATGTGATTGTGCGCAGGCAACCGGCAGACAAAACGTTACGACCAGGAAGAGTAGTGATTTGTTAATCATTGCTCTTGGAACCAAACATACTCTTAAGCAACTCAGTGCGATATGTCTCTAGCTTGTCGATCGTGCCCTGTACGAAGGGCTGGTCATCGACACCGGTGTTGAATTTTAGATCACGCAGACGCTCTGAAATCCGGCGAATTTTGATTTCCGTGTGTTTGACTCTCTTGCCGGAATGTATTGCTGCAGAGTGTCCCTTGTCGGCGTACTTCGTAATTTGATCGAGCGCATCACGACCGGCTTCGGGCTTGTCCTGTTTATATGCGTCGATCGCCAGCTTTAATTGACGGTCTGCGACTTGCATGCAGAGATCGGCCTGTTGCGCGCCTGTAGCTGAATCAGCCCTGGCCATCAGCTGAGGAAGCGGCTCTTCCTCTCGCGCGAAGCATAGGGCGCCCGCTAGCAAGCACAGGAGAATTGCGAAAAGTCTTCTGCTCATTTCTTGGGCTCAATCGCAATCAACCTATGCTGCGCCTGCCACTCCTGTTCCGGGTACTTGCCTTCTGCGACCGATAGGAACTGATGATAATACTTAGCTGCTTGTTTCGCGTCGCGCAGGTGGTCGTACGCAGTAGCGCGCAAGAAATAGCTCATCGGGTTTTCCGGGAGGTATTGGGCGCGTAAATCGGTGGCTTTGATCGCCAGCACATAATCCTTGTTTTCACTGGCCGCGATTGCCAGCTCGCCGTACGCTTCGCCCCATTGCGGTTTCAATTGCACGGCTTTCGCCAGTTGTTGTTGGGCCTCGGGATACTTCTTTTGTTTCAGAAACACCCGCCCCAGTCCGAAATGCAACGTTGCGTCATTCGGATTCAAGTTCAGAAGGGTCCCATATAACTCCGCGGCGCGATCGTATTTGCCCGAACCGGCACAGATATCCGCTAAGTCGCGTTGCGCTTTACTGTCAGAAGGATCAAGCTTCAGTCCCGCTTCGATCTCGGCAATCGCCTCGTCGTTCTTGTTTGCGATCGCCAGCATCCGTCCGAGTTGAAAGTGAGCGCCAGCATCATTCGGATGCAGGCTGACAAGTTTTTTCAGCGCGACCTGAGCGTCATCAAAACGCTTCTCGCGCATGTAGAAGTTGGAAAGTGTGGTCAATACCTCGGCGGACTCAGGCGCAATACTGAGCGCCCGCTGATACTCCTTTTCTGCCTCCGCTGGCTTGTGCTGATTTTCGAGCAGCGTTCCGGCTGCAAGGTGCGGATCGGGGTCGCCGGGATCGAGCATCGCCGCCTGCTTAAATGCACTGATCGCCTCGTCAGGTTTGGCGGTCTCCAGCAGTTGTCCTAGAGCGATCCATGCGCGTTTTTGACCCTGAGCCGCGTTGGAAGTAGGTTTCAGCCTGGTTGCAGAACGTAAAAACTCTTCTGCCTGCGGATCGCCTGCGTCGGCCAGGAGCAGCCCAAGATTTAAGTTGGACTCGAAAACATCGGGTTTCGCAGCTATGGACTTCTTGTAGGCAGCAATTGCCTCTGCGTTCCGCGCGAGCGCGTGATACAGAAACCCGAGATCATACCAGGCCACATAACTCTCTGGATAAGTTTGCAGGTACTTTTTTAAGAGGGGTTCGGCGCTGGCATAGTCTTGCTTCGCGATGTCAGTTTCCGCTTCGTTCAAGAGCGCGGCCACCGGATCTTGCTCTTCAGTCCGATGGCGGCGAACGGTTTGCCCAGTCTGTTGCGCCGAAGATTCGAGCAGAAAACAGACGGTAATCACAGCCGCGCCACCAAGAAGTCGCAACACTGCAGCTCTATTTGTGACCATTTGAACGCGAAGCCCCGTTCCCGTTCAGCACCTGGGCGAGAAACTTGCCTGTGTAAGACTCGTTCAATCGCGCGATCTCTTCTGGCGTCCCTTGCCCCACAATGCGTCCGCCGCGCTCGCCCCCCTCAGGCCCCAGATCGATGACCCAATCCGCAGTCTTAATCACTTCAAGGTTGTGTTCAATCAGGAGAATCGAGCCCCCTGCTTCAATCAGACGCCGGAAGGCTGACAATAGTTTGCTGATATCGTCAAAGTGCAGGCCGGTAGTGGGCTCGTCGAAAATATAGAGGATTCGCTGCCGCAGTCCCGGCTTGCCCTTCGCCGCCGTCGCCGGCTGCAGGTGCGCAGCCAGCTTGACCCTTTGGGCTTCCCCTCCCGAGAGCGTGGTGGCCGACTGCCCCAACCGCAGATACCCTAAACCGACTTCCTCCAACACGCGCAGCTTGTCCCCCACCTTGGGCGCGCTGGCAAAGTGGTGCATGGCTTCACGAACTGTCATCTCAAGGACTTCGTGAATGTTCTTGCCGCGATAGCGTACTTCCAGCACCTCAGGTTTGAACCGCTTCCCCTTGCACTCCTCACAGATCAATTCCACGTCAGCGAGGAACTGCATTTCGACAACAACGGTTCCGTCTCCCTGACATGTCTCGCAGCGTCCGCCGGGCACGTTGAATGAAAAGTGTCCTGGGCCAAATCCGCGCTTGTGCGCCTCAGGGGTGCTCGCAAACAGATCGCGAATTCCATCAAACGCCTTGATATACGTCACCGGGTTTGAGCGCGGGGTGCGGCCTATCGGCGATTGATCGACAAGCACAACTTCATCGATAAACTCGTCACCGGTGATTTCCTCAAATGCAGTCGCCGGAACCGGCGTCCCGTTGCTTTGGTTCTTCTGGGCGCGAAGACCCTGGTACAAAACGTCGTGCAGCAGGGTAGATTTACCCGACCCCGAGACACCCGTAATTGCCACCAGCATGCCGAGCGGGACCGTAACGTCAATTGTCTTCAGATTGTGGGCGCGTGCGCCGCGAATCATGATTCGTTCCCGTCCCGGCTTCCGCCGGTTCGGGGGGATCTGAATGCGCAGTTCGTGCGCCAGATATCGCCCTGTGAGCGACATAGGCGCTTGCTTGATCTGGTCGTATGTCCCAGTCGCAATCACTTTGCCGCCGTGTTCGCCAGCGCCCGGCCCGAGGTCAAGAATGTGGTCGCTGGCGCGCATTACGTCGGGATCGTGTTCAACGACGAGTACCGTATTTCCTAAGTCACGCAGACCATGAAGAATGTTGACCAGCCGGTGCGTGTCGCGGCTGTGCAAGCCGATCGAGGGCTCGTCGAGAACATAAAGAGTACCCACCAAGCGCGAGCCGAGCGAAGTTGCCAGCTGAATTCGTTGTGCTTCTCCGCCGGAAAGCGTGGAAGTCAGGCGGTCGAGCATCAGGTATTCAAGTCCGACGTCGTTCAGAAACTGCAGGCGAGTTCGAATTTCACTCAGAAGCTTGTCGGACACATCTGATTCTTCCCGCGTGAGCTCGACCTGCTGGAAAAATTCTCGAGCCTGCTCAACGGTCATGGAGCAAACTTCGCAGATATTCTTGCCCGCGATCCTTACTTGCCGAGCCTCCCGCCGCAGACGAAGTCCGTTGCAATCTGAGCAGAGCGTGTATCCGCGATAACGGCTCAGAAACACTCGCACGTGCAGTTTGTACTTTTTCCGTTCCAGGTATTCGAAAAATCCGCGAATTCCGGGGAATTTCTTCGCTCCGTCAATGATGGCCTGCTGCTGCTCGGGATCGAGGTCAACCCAGGGCACGTCCAGCGGAATCCCAACTTGCCGGGCAAAGCGTTTCATCTCCGTCGCGTACGGGCGATATTTCGGCTTTGTCCACGGCTCGATTGCGCCTTCATCCAGAGATTTTGACTTGTCCGGAATGACGAGATTGAGATCGAAGTCGATCGTATTGCCGAATCCCTGACAACGCGGGCATGCGCCGAACGGGTTATTGAAAGAAAACAGGCGCGGCTCGGGCTCCTCGTAACGAATGCCGCAGTTCTTGCATTCGAATCGTTGCGAGAAGCGCAGCTGCCGCGGAGGCTGATCCTCCCGCGGCGCAGTTTGGAAGATGACTTCGCCACTTTCGCGATAGCTGATTTCAGTGGCGTCAACGATCCGGGCCCGAGAATCAGCGGACACCGATATCCGATCAACAAGCACCAAGACCGGTTGGTCGAAATTGATATCGAGCAGCGACTCCGGAGTAGAAAATTCAAATATCTGGCCGTTTTGAAACAATCGGTTGAAGCCGCGCTGACGAAGGTCGAAGAGACGGGCCTTGGTGATCTCCTCATCACTTCCGTACAAAACGTTCTTCCTCTTCTTCGTAAGTCCTGTTATCCCGAGCGCCTTCAGGCGTGAGGATCCTGCTTTTCCGTCAGAAAAAGCACGCTCGGGATCGCGGCTCGGTACGCCATTGCCATTCTTCGAATCGCGAGAACGTAGCGGAAACAGCACATTCAGCCGCGTTCCTTCCTCCAGTGCGAGCACCGCTTCTGCAACCTCATCAACCGTGTCTTTCTTCACCTCGGCCCCGCAGTTCAGGCAATAGGTTCGTCCTACCCGGGCGAACAGCAGTCGCAGGTAGTCATAAATTTCCGTCGCAGTACCGACGGTCGAACGAGGGTTGCGGGTCGTATTCTTTTGTCGAATGGCGACTGCCGGCGCAATGCCTTCAATGTGGTCGGCATCGGGTTTCTCGATTCGCTCCAGAAATTGCCGCGCGTAGGCCGAAAGGGACTCGACATACCTGCGCTGGCCCTCGGCATAAATCGTGTCGAAAGCGAGCGAAGACTTGCCTGATCCTGAGACTCCGGTCACCACCGTGAAGGCGTTGTGAGGAATTTCGAAATCAATGTTCTTGAGGTTGTGAGTGCGCGCGCCACGCACCACAATGCTGTCATTCGAAAGCTCGGACATCGGGATGAAGGGCAGATTGGCGGCTGGCGGACACTACGCCCGCAGCGCGCACATGCCGAATTCTTCATTATAAGGGAGCAGTTCAGCTTTACTTGAGGCCAGAACGGCGCTTATGCGACAGCCTGCAATTGCTCGCTTTGCACTCTGCAAGCCTTCCAGGATGTGAAATCACGCTTCAGAATCGACTCCAACTCCTCCACTTCCGGGCGGAAGAGTTCGCATAGCTTGTCCGCGAAATCAGGAGAAACGGCTTCGAATTTCGCGCCACTACGTAGCAACAGCTTGAGCAAAATTTTCTTCTTTGCCATTGCAAGCAGTCGGTCCATTCGCTCAGCCTTGAACCATTCCGAAAGCCCGTATGCCATCCTGGTTAACAAGTAGCTGCGCGGATGGGTCAAGCCCTCTGACTCGTGCATGCGACAGAGTTCAAGTGGGGTTAGTGTAATGCGAGGAATGCCGATGAAGTCAGAAATGCTATTCAGGTAAGCCTGAGGATCGTGCCGCAGGTCGTCGTAAACCGTTACCAGTACCTGATCCTGTCCCAGTGCACTTTGCCACGCCTTGAGGTGCGTCGCGTAACGGCCGGATTCCACCAACTCCGGATCATTCAAAACTGCCTGCTCAAAATTCCACGGCGACATGCCATAAGCTCGCTTCAGCTTGTAAAGGGAAAGCACGCGATCGACGGGGTTCCGGAAGATGCAGATAACTTTGGCAGAAGGGATTAGCTCAGTTATGTTTTCACGAGCCCGAGCGGAGGCGAAATAGGTAGGGGCAATTTCGCCGCGAATACAGTCGTTGCTACAAGCTGGAAAATGCGCGAGATACCAGGGTAGTCCACGGTGAAAGTGAAGGTCGAAGAAGCGCGTCTCTTTTGTTGGAAATGGAAGGTTTGTGTGCTGCCTAAGTACTTCATACAACCAAGTGGTTCCCGTGCGCGGAGGACCGAGGACAAAGAACGAAGGAAGGCTACAACAATCTCTATCCACACTTTGACTTTTGACCGGCGATATATTGCTAGCCACGAAACACACCCCCCGAAACCCTTTTTTGGGTAGGTAACGGAGCAGCCCTGACCCGAGTCTTGGATGAAGCTGCTCTGAGTAGGTTTGCCTGTAATTACCTCCTGCACTCGATTTTTTAACGCCCAACCTGCAGCAGGACGAAAATGTAGATCCAGAGCCCGCTCATGAAATGCCAATACCAAGCGGCCACTTCGATCACGATCCTGCGACGCTCAACCTCACGCCGGGCCCAAAAAATCGCTCCGGCATACAGTAACACTACGAGTCCCCCAGCCAAATGGAGCGCATGCGTGCCGGTCAGGATGTAGAAGAACGGACTTGGCACACCCGTAAAAATATGGAAGCCGCTGCCTGCTAATGCCTTCCACGCCGCCCATTGCCCTCCGAGAAAAAGCAATCCGAGCAGTATCGTGATTGCCAACCAGGGAACTCCGAGTTCGCGGTCCAGAGCGATTCCTGGAATTGAGCGTACCGAAGCCAGCACCATGTCGCGCGCGACGGAACGGCGTGCCATCTCGATTGTGAAGCTGCTCGCCAGCAAAACAATCGTATTCAGGAGCAACAGGTGCACGGGAAGCACGATCGGAATCCACTGGTGGACATAAGTTCCGCTGCGCTGATCGAACACTGCCATTCCGTGTCGAAGGAGAAAGAAGACCACCGTAATGGTCACGAAAATTACGCAAATTGAGGAGAGAGCGAGCAGAAGTCCGAGGCGGGCGCGGTGAAGACGGCGCCCGTAATCGTATGAGCCGTCGCCCGGCCCATTATCGCCTCCGCCGCCATGCGCTGGCGGATGCACGCCGCCACCACTGTTTCCGGACTTTATTTTTTCGATGCCTGGTGGAGGAACAACTGGCATACTGCCCCTGTGTTCACCGCTATTTTGCTGCTGACTTGCCGAAAGAGCGCACATACTTCACGACTTGCGTGATCTGCTCATCACTTAGCTGATCGGCGAAGGGCGGCATGTTCGTCTTTCCGTCATGCACAATCTTGTGCAGCTCAGCATTGGTTTTGCTCTGAACTTCCTTGGAGTGAAGATTGGCGGCTTGCAGTTGTTTACCGAGCGGCGTGTTTCCCGTCCCGTCTGCGCCATGGCAGAGGACGCACTTGGATTTGAAAGTCTCTGCGCCAGAATCTTCGGCCCATATCGGACTTGCCCCCACGGCAAGAAACAACACCAAAAATAAAATTTCGACTAAACCGCGAACTCCTCCAGTAGCTTTCACTCATGTCCTCCGCTCAGGAATTGCACGCATAAAGCTTTGATGTTGAACTGTCATTTCGAGCTCAACCGTCTTAGATCATAACTGAGGCAGTTTGGTTTCTGCGCGTCAGATACAATCCGCTTCTATGTCTCGCAAAGCCCCTGTGCATGGCCATGGAAGCAAAGGGCATCCGGTAAAGAAAAACTTCTGTTTTGGTTGCGGCAACGCCAATCGCGATGGAATGCACCTCAAGTTTTCGCTCGTCCCGGAACACCGCCGCGCTGTCGCGCATTTTCGGTTGAGCAAACGCTACACCGGCCCGCCGGGCTATTGCCATGGGGGCATCATCGCGACCATTCTCGACGAAGCCATGAGCAAGCTGAGCAAGTTCCGCGATGTCATTGCTCCTACATCGAAGATGACCATCGAATATCTCAAACTGGTGCCGCTGCAAAAGCGATTACGAGTAGAAGCTCACGAAATCAGCAAGCGCGGACGGTGCCTCACACGCGTTGCAGAAATTCTCGACGAAAAGGGAACCGTCCTTGCCCGCAGCCGCGGCGTATTCGTGATTATTGATCCCGAGCGCGTTTTCGCACGCACAAGATGACTACCGCTGCAGGTACGAGGATCTCCTCGCCCTTGCAATCCCCACCTATCGGGCGCACAATGCCTCGGTTGCATGGCTCAAGCGAACGAGCACCGTCCACTCGCAAGGTTCGCGCCCGCGCTCTTCCTGCTTACCATCAGTTTCGTCATTAACTACATCGATCGCGGAAACATCTCCGTCGCTGGACCGCTGATCAAGGCCGAATTTGGACTCTCTCCCTCCGAGCTGGGAATCCTTTTCGCGGCCTTCTTCTGTACGTATACAGCCATGCAGTTCATCCTTGGCTGGCTCGTGGACCACTTCGACGCGAACTGGATCCTCGCGGCTGGCTTTCTGGTTTGGTCGCTTGCGACGGCCGCCACGGGAGTTGTTCATGGCTTTGCGCTGCTATTACTCATGCGCTTCGTGCTCGGAATCGGTGAAGCCGTAGCGCTACCCTGTGGATCGAAAATTTTGGCGCTGCATTTACCCGAGCACTACCGCGGGTTTGCCAGCGGATGCGTCATGTCAGGGCTGAAGTGGGGCAACGTGATTGGGACGTTGGTCGCTGGACTGCTGATCGCCGATTTTGGCTGGAGGCGCGTGTTTATTTCCGTTGGCTTGATCAGTCTGCTTTGGCTGCCCGCATGGACCAAATGGATGCCCCGCCATGCAGTGCAAAGCTTGCGTCGCAACGAAGGCGGCCCGGATTTCTGGGACATTCTCTCCCAACGATCTTTCTGGGGTACAAGTGCCGGCCACTTCGCGACCAATTATCTCTTCTATTTCATGATCACTTGGCTTCCCACCTACCTGGTGATTGAACGCCACCTCTCGATGAAAGGCATGGCTGTCGTCGCCGGGCTCTGTTACGGGGTGGATGCTCTTTCGGCGGTCTTCACCGGATGGCTGCAAGACTTTGCCATTGTCAAAGGCTACTCCCCAACGTTGGTACGTAAATCTGCAATGGTGATTGGTTTCTCGATCGCTGCAATTGGGCTGATCGGAGGCGCGCTGGCTGATGAATATTCCTACTTGCCGTGGTTGATGGCTGCGGGTTTCGGCTGCGGCATGACTGGTCCCGGCCTTTATACATTTCCCCAGACCTTAGCTGGACCCGGAGCTGTAGGGAAGTGGTACGGTTGGCAAAACGGTTTTGCCAATTTCGCGGGCATCACAGGCCCCGCCCTCACTGGGTTCGTCCTGCAGCACACCGGAAAGTTCTTCGCCCCGTTCGCGATCACCGCCGCGATCTGCATTGGCGGTGCGCTGGCCTGGGTGTTCGTGGTCGGGCGAGTGCAGCAGGTGCAGTGGCCTGAAAGCCATATACTTGTGGCGACAAAAGTGTGATTTGTGACTACCGGAGCGCCCAAAGAGCTTTCCTTCGCGCTTTTTGCGGCGTTTCTTTGCCACCTTTGCGGTTAAAAGCGTTCGGCTGGGACCAACTCAGGCTATAAAATAGATACAGTACAGCGCCACTCTTCACGATCGCAAAAGGTACCCAAAATGTCCCAGAAAAATGGTAATTCTTCCAACGCCAACACCAGCCTTCGCCTGAAAACCGGCCTCGCCGAAATGCTCAAAGGCGGCGTCATTATGGACGTGACCGACGCGCGCCAGGCCGAGATCGCCGAAAAAGCCGGCGCAGTGTCGGTCATGGCGCTCGAGCGTGTACCGGCGCAAATCCGTGCCGAAGGCGGAGTCGCGCGCATGGCTTCCCCGAAAAAGATTCGCGAAATCATGTCCGCGGTTTCGATTCCGGTGATGGCGAAGTGCCGCATCGGTCATTTTGCTGAGGCGCAGATCCTGGAAGAACTGGGCGTTGATTACATCGACGAATCCGAGGTGCTCACCCCCGCCGACGAAGCCCACCACGTCGATAAGCACGCCTTCAAGGTTCCTTTCGTGTGCGGCGCGCGCAATCTCGGAGAGGCCTTGCGGCGCATTGCCGAAGGCGCAGCCATGATCCGCACCAAGGGCGAGGCTGGCACCGGAGACGTCGTGCACGCCGTCAAGCACATCCGCCAGATCGTGCAGGACATGAAGATTCTCTCCGTGCTTAGCGAACAAGAACTCTACGCGAAAGCGAAAGAGCTGCAGGCGCCTTACGAGCTGGTAAAACTGGTCGCGAAAGAAGGGAAGTTGCCGGTACCCAACTTCTCCGCCGGAGGCATCGCCACGCCGGCTGATGCATCGCTCGTGATGCAGCTCGGCGCCGAAGCAGTGTTCGTCGGTTCAGGCATCTTCATGAAGAATTCGACTGAGTTCGCTCCACCCGAGGAAGCCGAGAAGCGCGCGCGCGCCATCGTGATGGCCGCCACACATTACAACGATCCCAAAGTACTGCTCGAAGTCTCGTCCGACGTCCCAAGCGCGATGAAAGGCCTGGCAGTTTCGGTGATGGACGAGGCGCAAATGCTGCAGACGAGGGGATGGTGAGTAAAACCATCGTTGGTGGCTGTCGCTGGTTGTTGTTTTGCGACCAGCCAATTGTCTCGGATGAGTTTGGCTTATTTTACCCTGCCTTTTGCATACAGAATTCAACGAAGAGGCTTGCCGAGCCGCATGTCCTGGGCAAAGTTCCAGAAAGCAGACAAGTCTTCGGTCGGACCACGCAAGCTGTTGCGCTGCTTCAGAGCTTCCCGTGCAGCCTGTTCCGGAGTCCAATATTTTAGGAATACACCTTCGCGCAAATATCGAATCTGTTGCAAGGTCGAGTCCGAAGCACCGGCGTAGCGGTCTATTTGCGTCAGGAAAAAATCGAAAAGCTCTTTCGGAAGTTCGAAAGAATCCGGCACATCGCGGCGGGTGTATTCGTAAATCAACTTCTGACGCCAGGGGTTGAATTTGTGAGTATCCAACGAGTCCGCGAACTCGAGAAATAGTTGCGAAGTGGGAATTACCACGCGAATCTCAGGGCCTCTCGCGGGATGCACAACCCAGACCGCCACCGTGTGATTGAATGTAGGCCAAAAAAGTCCGACATGTTTTACTCCGGCTCGGGCTGCTAAGAACGCATACAGCGCGGAAAGCTCATCGCATTCCGCTGACGCCGTTGGTGCTACATGGGATGGGGCCTCGATTTTCTTCCACTGCTCCCAAATCTTATCGGAAATAGGTTCTTGATTGGTGATGGTCCAATGCATGTTCCACAAACCGGCGTCTCGAGTGGCCTCGTACAGCAAACGAACCAGAACATAATCGGAGTAGCTAATCGTGTCTGGAGAAATTCTGCGGGCTGCCGTGAATGCTTGGAAGCTGCCACGCATGCCCGAGCTGTTCTCAAAAGCTTTGGCTTTGCCACGAATCTGGATCACCAATTCTTGCAAGTTGGTGTTGTGAAAAGGTGACTGCTGAGCCGATAAATCGGTTGCCGCGACGATTAGTGATAGCAATACCAGCACTGAATGCAAAGCACTTTGCCATCGACAATACATGTCACATTGGACACCGATGGCTCCGATAGCGGCTATTGACTTCGGTAATCAGCAGGGAGGGCGGCTCGCCTTCGCGATGTTCGAAGGTGGAGGGGCAAGGGCTAAGGCCTCAAAATTCAAAAGCCCCGCTAGTCAGGCGGGGCTCGGTAAATTGCCAGTAGGTTACCCCGGCCACTAAGCCGCCTCTAGCACCGACAAGATATTCCCAGCGGGATCCTTGAACCATGCAATCGTTGGTCCGTTTCCGCGGGAAATTCCTCGCGCATCTGTCTTCAGGTTTGGCTCGTTATAGACTTCGAATTGGACTCCGCGCTTGCTGAGCTCATCCACGGCTTTTTCAACGTTGTCTAGCGGAAAATTCAGAACTGTGAATGTGGCGGGTTGATGGTTTGGCTTGGAATATATCAGAGTTTTTGCCTCACCGAGAATCAGCGTGCCTTCCAGTCCAGCGGATACATCGAGCCCAAGTTTCCTGCCATAAAAATCTTTGGGCTGGTTGGCCCTCGATAAGAGCGAAGGCATTGTCAAGGGCATAGTTGTCCTGTCGCTGCGAAGCAGCGGTGAGGTTTGCCAGAAAGGCTGAGGACCAAGACTCTGGAAATCTCACGCTGAATCAC
>Ga0070741_10003687_pt1 | contig 37241 bp, 32 predicted proteins | sample Coa_R1_4_FD_66440 | JGI IMG/M metagenome (GOLD analysis project Ga0070741, IMG submission 66440) | Surface soil microbial communities from Centralia Pennsylvania, which are recovering from an underground coalmine fire - Coalmine... | ecosystem: Environmental > Terrestrial > Soil > Unclassified ... | reverse complement strand
CACGTTGAGGTCGGCCCAGACGTTGATCGTGTTGGCGAGAAACAGCAGCAGCACTGTTCCCCAGAGGATCGGGAGCGGATAGTGTTCCTTGAGAACGGCTGCCAGTCCACGCCCGGTGACGGCGGCGATGCGCCCGCACATCTCCTGCACCGCGATCATGAGCGGGATGCAGAAGGGAACGAGCCAGAGCAGGGCATAGCCGAACCGCGCGCCCGCCACCGAGTAGGTGCCGATGCCGGAGGGATCGTCGTCGGCAACTCCGGTGATGAGGCCGGGGCCAAGACGCTTCCAGAACGGCTGATGCGCGGCGCGTTCCTTCAAAGGCTTGCGCGCGTGCTTCAAGTCCTCCCTATCCTCGACACGGCCCGCCCCCGCATCCTTGCCGGGGAAAATGTCGGTTTCCGGCTCCGCATTCGATTCGGCTTCGGGCAGAGGGGGAGGCGGCCCTGGTCGTTCTTCCGGTGATGGCATCGAGTCTGTCCTTCCTCCTCTAGCGCAATTATACCTGAGCGGCAGAGGCGGCGTGAGGAGCCGCCGATTCGCGCTGCTGGCGGACGGAGGGCGAAACCCCGGCAAATCCCCTTCGTATTTCTATTTGAGAGGGGCAGATTTGTCTCTTCTGTGGAACGTTTTGAACCCAGGAGGATAGTTCGATGCGTGCCCTGAGAATATTTGGACTGATGGTGTTGCTGCTGGCCGGATTTGCGGCGTTCCGGAATCCCGCCGGTGCGACGGAACGGCTGACCGGCGAGACGATTATTCTCCCCGCCAGCCGCGTGGTGGACGACGACATTCTGGCGGCAGGCCGCGAGGTACAGATAGAGAGCCGGGTAAACGGCGATGTGACGGCGGCGGGCCGGGGAGTCGTGATCTCCGGGCTGGTGAAACAGGACATCTGGGCCGCCGGTCAGGACGTGGTCGTGAACGCGCCGGTCGGAGACGATCTGCGCGCGATGGGGCAGACGGTGACGGTCAATGCGCCGGTCGCCAAGAACGCCGACCTGGCGGGCGCGACCATCGTGCTGGACGCGAAAGGGAGTGTCGGCAAGGATGCCAACATTGCGGGCGGCGACGTGAATGTGCAGGGCCGTATCGGGCGCAACCTCGCGCTCGCGGCCGGGAACGCCACGCTTGCCTCCGAAGTCGGCGGCACGGTGGAGGCCAGTGTGGGCCAAATGACCCTGGCTCCCGGCGCGCTGGTGCATGGCGATCTCATCGTCAACGGCCAGAACCCGCCGACGATCTCCCCGGAGGCTAAAGTCCTCGGTCGGGTAGATTTTCGCAAGGCGGCGGCAGCGCCGCGACAGACCGGCCCGGACTTCGGCGGCTGGCTCGTCTGGGTTGCGTTCAAGTTTCTCGTGCTGCTGATTCTGGGCGCGATCGGGCTGGCGCTGTCGCACATCTGGATGGATCGCGTGGCCGATATGCTCCTGCGTCAGACCGGGCCTGCGCTGTTGACGGGCTTTTTGCTGCTGATCCTTGTGCCGCTGGCCTGCCTCGTGCTGGCGATCACGCTCATCGGCATCCCTCTGTCGCTGATCCTGCTCGCGATATACAGCGTGGCCTTGCTGCTGAGCGGGGTCTTCGTCTCCTACGAGGTCGGCGGGTGGCTCTTGAAGCGGCTGGGACGCGCGCTCAAGTCGCCCTATGCGCAACTGGCCTGGGGCGCGGTCGTGATCGCCATCGCGACGAGCCTGCCCTAGATCGGGTGGCTGATCGGCCTGCTGACGGTGATGCTCGGCTTTGGCGCGCTGGCGCTGGAGCGGAGAGACCTGCTGCTCAAGCTGCGGGCGCAAGGTCTGGCGTAAAAGCCTCTCCCCCGGCTCCGCTCCTAAACGAGAGGGGAGTCAGTCGGCATGGCGCGGGCCGAGCGTGACTTCGAGGGGCGGGTGGCCGTCTATTGTGATCTGCGGATTGCCCTGGACGGTTCCGCTCTGCACCGGGCGGCGATGCGACCAGATCGTGAGACCGAGCCATCCGGCGACGAGCAGCTTGAAGCCGTGATGGTAGAGCGCAAACGAGGCGCTCTGGCAGAGCGAGACGATGCCGAGCAGTATCAGCAGAATGGAGAGCGCCTCCATAAATTGGGCAAAGCGTCCTGAAAGCATCATGGGCCTACCGCAGCGCGAGCGTGGTTCCCGCGTCGAAGAGATGGGCGCGGGACTGGTCAATCCGCATGTAGAGCGTGTCGCCGATTTTGGCCGTGAAGGTCGGCAGCGTGCGCACCTTGAGAACATGCCCGGCCAGGCGAATATCCACGATGTTCTCCGCGCCGAGCGGCTCGACGACGTAGACCTCGACCGGGCTGAACTCCGGCTGCGGATCGTGGCGCAGCGCGACATCCTCCGGGCGCACGCCGAGTACCAGGTCTCTGCCGGTCGGGGCGGCGGCGAACCGCTCTCTGGCAGCCGCGTGAACCGGCAGCGGAACCTCGCCTTCCAGGATGAGCGTGTTCCGATCCTCGGCCAGGCGGCAGCGCAGAAAGTTCATGGCGGGCGAGCCGATGAACCCGGCGACAAACAGGTTGGCCGGGCGATCGTACACGTCGGCGGGCGTGCCGACCTGCTGCAGGATGCCGCCATACATCACGGCGATCTTATCCGCCATGCTCATCGCTTCCAACTGGTCGTGCGTGACATAGACTGTCGTTGCGCCCTGGTCGCTCTGTAGGCGCTTGATCTCGGCGCGCATCTCCGTGCGCAGCTTGGCGTCCAGGTTGGAGAGCGGCTCATCCATCAGGAAGACTTTGGGCCGCCGCACCATCGCCCGCCCGATTGCCACGCGCTGCATCTCGCCGCCGGACAGCTTGCCGGGCTTGCGGTTCAGGAGGCGCTCTATGTGCAGCTTTGCGGCGACTTCCTGGACACGCTCCTCGATGACCGGGCGCGGCGTCTTGACGGCTTTCAGCGGGAACGCCAGGTTCTCCGCGACGGTCATGTGGGGATAGATGGCGTACTGCTGGAACACCATGGCGATGTCGCGGGCCGAGGGCGGCAGTTTCGTGACATCTTCCCCATCTATGAGGATTTTGCCGCCGTCGGGAATCTCCAGCCCGGCGATGCAGCGCAGCGTCGTCGTTTTGCCGCACCCGGACGGGCCAAGAAACACCATGAACATACCGTCCTCGATGTCGAGCGAGGTATTGTTGATGGCGATGTTCTGGTCGAAGCGTTTGATAAGATTCTGGACTTGTACGGTTGCCATAGGGTCATTTTCTATCGCCGGGTCGTAAGCGACCCGGCTGAAGGGCCTGACGGCCAACCGCCCTGCGGGCGGAAAAACGAAGTCCGGTCGCAGACCGGTCGGCGGCGCAGCCGCCCTTCAGACGGGTCGTTTACGGCCCGGTCTTGACAGCGGACAGGAGTTCCGCGCAGAAGAGAGCCGATTCCCAGTCGTTGCCGTTTTCTTCCACCGTCCACCAGGCCGAAAGCACGGCCTGCGCGACTCCCCAACCCCGCACTCGCTCCCGCTCGATGCCCAACTCCTCCGCCAGTAGGTAGACACGGCGTTCCATGATCTGCTGCGGGTTCGGCTGTTCGCGGAAGTCGAACGGATTGAGGAGGAACATGCCGACCTCGTAGCCCCGGTCGCCGACGATGCCCTTCGGGTCAATCGCCAGCCAGGGTTCGCGCTCCGCCCGGAGAATGTTGTAGTGGTGCAGGTCGCCGTGCAGCAGGACGGGATCGGTCGTCGAGGCGAGCAGGTCGGCAAAGAGCGATTCGGCCTCCTCCACGATGGCGGTCGGGAACGGTCCCGTGCCGCCGCCGAAGCGCGCGCGCAGCCGCTCCATGCCTCTGGCCCAGTCCGCCACCGAGGGGAACGGATGATCCGCAGGCGCGGGACGCCACAGCCTGCGCATGATAGCGGCTCCAATGGTGGTCGCTTCCTCGTCATCGGTGAGCGTGGCGAGCATGGTTCCCGGCTCCAGCCGTTCCAGCAGGAACGCGCCCTGTTCGGGAACCGCTTCCAGCAGGCGTACCATGCCGTCGCCGTTGTAGAGGCGCAGCGCGGCGATCTCCGTTCTCAGTTCCGGGCCGGGAAAGCCAGCTTTGAGGACAGCTTTTGTCCCATCGGCGCGCGTGGCGGGCGCGGCATAGTTGTAGGACAGTTCAAACGGCGGGCCGAGCGTCAGCGACCAGCGCTGCGCGCACTCGTCCAGCAGGGCGGGCAGGCGTTGCAGCCAGGCGGCTCCCGCCTCGCCGTTCACCCCGGTGACACAGCGTATGAAGTTTTCAGGAAGAGAAAGGCTCGGCAGAGTCACTGGATGGATTCTTTCCTAGTAACATTATACCGCAGCGGCGCGACCGGGGGCGGCGCGGCGAGCGATGTGCGGCCCATGTTCCGTCTCCCAGCAGCGTTTGGCCGTCGGGAAGACCTTGCCGGGATTGCACAGGTTGTTGGTGTTGAAGATGCCCTTCAGCTTTGCCATCAGGTCGAGGTCGGCGTCCGAGAAGAGCCAGGCCATGGCCTCCATCTTCTCCACGCCGATGCCGTGTTCGCCGGTCAGGGAGCCGCCCACGTCCACGCACAGCTTCAAAATCTCGTGGCCGGCCTCCATCACGTTCTCGATCTGCTTGGGATCGTTCTCGTCGAACATCAGGTTCGGATGGAGATTGCCGTCGCCCGCATGGAAGACGTTGCCGACCTCCAGGCCGTGCCGCGCGGCGATCTCCCGCACCTGCTTCAGCACCTCCGGCAGCAGGGTGCGCGGGATGACGCCGTCGTGCGTGACCATGCTCTTGCCGAGCCGTCCCAGCGCGCCGAATGCCTGCTTGCGCGCCTTCCAGAGCAGCGCGCGTTCCAGTTCCGTCTTCGCCTGTCGGACTTCCCGCGCGCCGTTCTGCATGGCGATGGCCTTCGCCCGCTCCGCCTCCTCGTCCAGCCCGACTTCCAGCCCGTCCACCTCGATGATCAGCACGGCCTCCGCGTCCATCGGAAAGCCGAGATGGAACGCCTCCTCGCACGCCTTGATGATGAAGGTGTCTATCATCTCCAGCGCGGCGGGCAGAATCCCGGCGGCGATGATGTCGGAAACGGTCTGTGAGGCGTGATGCACGCTCTCGAAGACGGCCAGCAGCGTGCGGACGGACTGCGGCAGAGGCGTCAGGCGAATCACGACCTCCGTGACCAGGCCCATCGTGCCTTCCGAGCCGACGACCAGGCCGACCAGATCGTAACCCGGCGGGTCTTCCTGCTTACCGCCCAGGTGGACGATCTCGCCGTCCGGCAGCACCAGCGTCAGGCCGGTGACATGGTTGGTCGTGACACCGTACTTGAGCGTGTGCGGCCCGCCGGAGTTCTCCGCCACGTTGCCGCCGACGGTGCAGGCTCCCTGGCTGGACGGGTCGGGCGCGTAGTGCAGTCCCTCCGCCTTGACCGCTTTCGTCAGGTAGACGTTGACGCAGCCGGCCTGCGCGACCATGCGGCGGTTCGGAATATCGGCTTCCAGTATCTTATTCAAGCGCGTGGTCGCGATGATGACGCCGCCCGTGATGGCCGTCGCGCCGCCGGAAAGCCCGGTTCCTGCGCCGCGCGGCGTGAACGGCACGCGCATCCGGTTGCACAGCTTGACGATCCGGGCGACCTGCTCCGTGTTCTGCGGCAGGACGACGACATCAGGATAGTGTTTCTCCGGGGCGTAGGCGTCGCAGTCGTAGGCGCGCAGTTCGGCCTCGCCGGTCAGTACGCCGTCGCGCCCGACGATGGCGACAAGTTCGCGTTCGAGTTCATCGGCCAACGGCGCTTTCGGCGGCAATTTGGAGGGAACAGCAGAGGTCATGATTTCTCCTGTCAGGGATACTTTGGTGTACTCACAGCTTTGACGCAGTCATTTGGCGGCCCTCCGCGCGGAAGAAGCGGGCGCAGGTTTCTGTGTTGGCGCAGGCGTGGGATGGGGCAGTTGCAGCCAAAGCGTGAGGGCGGTGATCCCGACCAGCAGCAATATCTGCACGGCAGCCAGGCCCAAGAATGCCGACACGGAAGCCGAGTTCGACCCGTAGCGCGCCAGAACCGCCAGGAACAGCGCGCCGAACGTCAGCAACTGCCGCACGCCATCCCCGATGAACCCGGCCCGGTCGCGCTGATAACGGCGGCGCAGCGCAAACTGCACGCCGAGCATGACCAGGCCGCAAAACTGAACCAGGCCGCCAAAGCGCCGCGCCGCTTCGGACAGGCTCGCTGCCGGAACGACGGACGGAACGATCCCCCACAACACGACCAGCCCGCCGAGCCAGACGCCCAGCGCCAGCGCGTGCAAGGTATCCAGAACGATGGGAAGCGCGCGTTTCATCGTGTCCTCAGTATAGCACAGCGCGGCAGGCCCGACAAGTCATTGACGGGAGCCGCCCGCATGGGATATAATACAGGTACAATTGTGACTTTTCTTGCGCGAACCAGACGCTGCCTGCTTCCGGTTCGCAAGCGACAGATCGCCACCTTCCCGTGGGAAAATCAAGGATAGCCTGAATCATGCGAGTCGTTACCCTCATACGCGCCATACACGGACTGCGGCGGTTTTGCGTCTGCCGGGTAACGATCATCGTGATTCCGCAGGCGGCGTTGGGAACCTGACAACTGTCAGACGCTGCTCCCGATGCCGCCGTTTCACCGCGCTACCCTGAGACGCGCCGTCGTCTCCGGCAGCGCGTTTTTTGCGCCAGAAATTTAGAACCACAGAGGCACGGAGACACGGAGGGATCACGGAGAAAAGCAAAAGAAGAGAGAAGAGTTATCTTCGTCCTTCTCCTGTTTTTCTCCGTGTCTCCGTGCCTCAAGCGAAGCGGGTGGTGAGATAAAAATGGAGACTCAAGAGAAACGCGACTATCGTGGTACGTTAAATATCACGCTGAGCGACAAAGACCCCGGCGCGTTCCCGCAGCGGGGCAATCTGCCGACGCGCGAGCCGGAATTTCAGCAGCGATGGGAGGCGATGAACCTCTATCGCAAGAGCCTGGACAAGCCCGCGCCGCGCGGTAAGTTCATCCTGCATGACGGCCCGCCCTACTCTAACGGCGACATCCATCTCGGTCATACCTTGAATAAGGTCGCCAAAGATATTGTCACGCGGTTCCGCACGATGCAGGGCTATCAGTCGCCTTACGTGCCGGGCTGGGACAATCACGGGATGCCCATCGAGAACGCCGTTGCGCGCAAGTTCCGCGAGCAGAAGAAGGTCGTGGATCGCGTGACGCTGCGTCGCGCCTGCCGGGAGTACGCGGAGAAGTGGGTGGAGGTGCAGAAGCAGCAGTTCAAGCGGCTCGGCATCCGCGGCGACTGGGACAACCCCTACCTGACGATGAGCAAGGAGTTCGAGGCCAAGATCGTCGAGGTGTTCGGGGAGTTGGCGGCGCTAGGCTTCATCTATCGCGGCCTGAAACCGGTGTTGTGGTGCGCGACCTGCGAAACCGCGCTGGCCGACGCCGAGGTGGAGTACGAGCCGCACACGTCCAACAGCATCTACGTCCGGTTTCCGCTCTGGGACGATCCGATGGGCGTCTATAACCTGCCCGACGCCGCGCCTGCCCGAGCGGGCGATGCGACGGAAGGCAGTCGGTGCTACGCGGTCATCTGGACGACGACGCCCTGGACGATCCCGGCAAACCTGGCGGTCGCCGTCCATCCCGACGCCGAGTATGCGCTCGTGCGCGCGTTTCGGGAAGATGAGCCTGCTTACTATCTCGTGGCTGTGCCGCTGGTCGAGGCGACGATGCAGGCGATAGGAGCCGCAACCTATCAGACGCTCAAGACGCTGCCGGGAGTCGGGCTGCAAGGGCTGGTGTTCCGGCATCCGCTGTTTCATCGCACGTCGCCGGTCGTGCTGGCCGACTACGTCACAATGGACACCGGAACGGGCCTGGTGCATACCGCGCCTGGACACGGCAAAGAGGACTTCGAGACCGGTTTGAAGTACGGTCTGGAAATCCTGAACCCGGTGGACGAGTCGGGCCGCTACACAGCGGCGGCAGGCGAGTACGACGGGCAGTCGTTCGCGGGCCTGCACGTCACGACGGTCGGGGAGAAGCACAAGGATAGCGAGGCGGACAAGGCGGTGATGGCGGCGCTGGAGAAGTCCGGCAATCTGCTCAACCACACCAGGTTCGATCACTCCTACCCGCACTGCTGGCGCTGCCATAGCCCGCTCCTCTTCCGCGCGACCGTGCAGTGGTTTATGAACATAGACCACGACGGCTTTCGCGAGAAGGCGCTGAAGGCTATCGAAGAGGTGCAGTGGTTCCCGGCGGAGAGCATCAACCGCATCAAGAGCATGGTCGCCAACCGGCCCGACTGGTGCGTGTCGCGGCAGCGGTCATGGGGCGTCGGCATCCCGGCGTTCTACTGCAACAGTTGCGGCGAGCATATCCTGACGCCGGAGAGCGTCGGCGCGGTGGCGGCGCTGGTGCGCAAAGAAGGCTCCGACGCCTGGTACGAGCAGTCGCCGGAGGAGATACTGCCGTCTGGCTTCGCCTGCCCGAACTGCAAAGCGGCGGTCACGCAACTGCGCAAAGAGACGGACGTGCTGGATGTCTGGTTCGATTCTGGTTCGACGCATCGCGCCGTACTGGAAAACCAGGCGCAGTGGCCCGATCTGCGCTGGCCCGCCGAACTGTATCTGGAGGGGGGCGACCAGCATCGCGGCTGGTTCAACTCCTCTCTGATGATCGCGGTGGCGACGAAAGGCCGCGCGCCCTACAAGTCCGTCGTCACGAACGGCTGGACGCTGGACGAGCAGGGCCATGCGATGCACAAAAGCAAAGGGAACGTCGTCAATCCCCTGTCCGTAATCGAAAAGTACGGAGCCGACGTGCTGCGCTGGTGGGTCGCCTCCACCGATTTCATGGAGGATGTCAGCCTGGGCGAGAACGTGCTGAAGCAGGTCGGAGAGACCTATCGGCGCATCCGCAACACGTTCCGGTTCCTGGTCAACAATCTCTATGATTTCGACCCGGCGGCGGACGCCGTGCCGGAAGCCGAGATGGAGGAGCTTGACCGGTGGGCGCTGGCGCAGTTGAATGAAGTGGTGAAGACGGCGGCTGCGGCCTACGATGTCTATGAGTTCCATCGGGTCTATCACGCCGTACACAACTTCTGTGCGGTGGAACTCTCGGCGTTCTATCTGGACGTACTGAAAGACAGGCTGTACGCTTCGGCGGCGGACTGGAAGGCGCGGCGCTCGGCGCAGACGGCGATGCATCAGATCGCCGAGACGCTGGCCCGTCTGCTCGCGCCGATTCTGGTGCATACGGCGGAGGAGGTCTGGGATCATCTCAAGCTGCCGAGCAAGGCGGAGAGCGTCCACCTGGCCGATCTGCCGACTCCCGGCCCGACCGACACGGCGCTGCTGGCGCGTTGGCAGACAATTCTCGATATTCGGGACAGTGTGAATAAGGCTCTGGAAGAAGCACGGCAGGCAGGCAACATAGGCAATCCGCTAGAAGCAAAGGTTGAACTTCATTATCGTGATGAAGTCTACGACCTTCTAAAGCAATATAGGGAGCAGCTTCCTGCAGCCTTCACGGTATCGCAGGTTGATCTCAAACAGCAACACAACGGATTGCCGACAGGCGGCAGAGTCTCCAGAGCAGAGGGCGTCAAGTGCGCGCGCTGCTGGCTTATCAAGACGGACGTAGGAGCCGACGTCGCGTACCCCGATGTGTGCGCCCGCTGTGCGGCGGCGATCCGAGACAACGAGGGCCAAACGGGAGGCTAAATCCGATGGCTGCCTATCGCACGACGCTTCAACTTCTGACTGTGTTCTGTGCGGCGATGGTGGTTTGTTCGGCAAGCGTGCAGGAGGCTGCGCCGCCAGAGGTCAAGCCGGGCTATGAAGAGCTATTCGAGGCCGGGCGGCTGCTGAAGTCCTGCCCGGCTCTCGATGCGGCGACCGAACCGGGCGCGACACTGTTTCAGAAAAGGATGGCGCTCTCGGATAAGTCCGTTGTGCGGGCGTTCGACCTGCTGCGCGCCTGGCTGGAGCGAGGCGTTTTGCCGCCAGGGTTGGTCATAGATGCCTCTTCAGACGGCCTGACGCCCGCGCTCTCCGGCATTCGCGCCCTGGCGCGTGCGCTATACGTGAAGGAGTATGTCTTGCTGGCCGATGGGCGCGTCCGCGAGGCCATAGACGTTACACGTGATGGCCTGCGCCTCGCGCATAGCATTCAGAGCCATAATCTGGTCGCCTGGCTGTCGGGGCAGGCGATCCAGGCGATAGTGGTCAAGGGGCTATCCACCCATCTCGAGGAACTGTCCGCGCGGGATTGTGACTATCTGTCCCAACTGGCGCAGGACTGGACCAGTTCGCCCGATACGCTGTCTCTGGCATTGGAACGTGAACGGCAGGGGACGTTGCTGGAACTTCGCAAAGCCTTTGCAGACAAAGGGCGGGAGGGTCTTCGGCAACTGGCCCAGGAGTTACAGGGCGAAGAAGATGCAGGCCCGAATATCGCGGCGCAGATAGAGGCGCTTCCCACGCGCGCGGTACAGGAGTTGCTGGCGCAGACAGAAGCGCAGATCAATGCGACCTTCCGCAAGCTTCAGATCATGCTGAGAACGCCTTATTGGGAGCGTGGATCGCTGGCGCTTCCGACCGAGGAGAGTGCGGAACCCGGCGCGCGTCTGGCAGCGCAGTTCACACGCCTGCTGCTGCCGGTTTTTGAGCAGGTGCTGGATCGGCAGACCCGACAGCAGGCTGTCGAGCGACTGCTGGGCTGCCATGCCGTCATTCTGCGCTACCGATGGGAACATGACCGGCTTCCGGTATCTCTGGCGGAACTGAAACTAGGCGAGTGGGCGCTAGACCCCTTCAATGGTCAGCCGTTCGTCTATAAACCATCGGGGACGACGTATCGGTTAGAGAGTATCGGGCCGATGGCGCGCGACGATAACAGCAGGCCCGTATCCGGTCAGCACGTGCCGGTAACCCTGACTTTCGGTGGCAGATAGCAGAGAGGGGAGAGGAATATGGCAGAGACGCCGAGGCGCACGGACATCAACTTCGAGGAGTTCCGCAAGCTGCTGCTCAAAGAGCGTAAGCGCCTGATGCAGGAACACAGCAAAGAGCGCACCGACATGAACGAGGAGAGCGACGACCTGATTGACAACGAACTCTCCAGCTACGACATCAACGAGCCGGGCGACGCGGCGACCCAGCTCTACGACCGGGGCCGCTTCGAGGCGCTGGATGAGAACACCAGAGAGATGCTGCGGCGGATAGACATCGCCCTGGAACGTATCCAGAATGGAACCTATGGCATCTGCGAAGTCACCGGGAAACCGATCCCGGTGGAGCGGCTGCGCGCGCTGCCCTGGGCGACCATGACGGTCGAGGCCGCAGAACGGACGGATCGCTAAGACGATGGCATTGGAAACCGAACGCCAGAAACCCTCCGGCGCTTATCTGGGTATCGTGCCGGCGCGCGCCATACGGCCTGCGACCTTCTATCTCATCGCGCTGCTCGTCTTCGGCAGCGATCAGTGGAGCAAGGCGTGGGTGCTGCGTACTCTGAGCTGGGAACAGACGGTGCCGATCATCGGCAACATCTTCTCCCTGACGCTCACGCACAACACCGGCGGGGCGTGGGGCTTCCTGCCCTCCGGCAATCTGCTCTTCGTCGCCTTTGCCTCCATCGCGGTCATTGCGCTGCTGTTCGCCTATCATCGCCTGTCGCATGTGCCGCTGCTGGTCGGGGCGGCGCTGGCGCTGGCGCTCGGCGGCGCGCTCGGCAACCTGCTCGACCGCCTGCGCTATAGCTACGTCGTAGACTTCTTCTACTTTCATGTCGGCAGCTTCCACTGGCCGATCTTCAACATCGCGGACTCGGCCATCACCTTCGGCATCGCGCTTCTGCTGTTCCACTTCTTCCGCGCGGCGCGGGCGGAAGCCGGGGAACTGGAGAATGCCGCCTCGAACCCTCTCTCGACCCAGGAAGGAGAGGGGTAAAAAGCCATGCATCCTGTACTGTTCCACCTCGGCTCTATTCCCATTCGCGCCTACGGCACGCTGATCGTCCTCGGCTTTCTCGTGGGACTGTGGCGGGCCATGCGCGTCTGCGCCGTCCGCATGGCGACCGAGCCAAAAGACTCGCCGCGCCGCATCAGCCCGGACACCGCCTTCGATCTGGGCGTCATCGGCCTGCTGGTCGGGCTGCTCGGTGCGCGGATACTGTTCGTGCTGCTGGACTGGGGCAGCTACTCCAATAACCCGTGGGAAGCCTTCAAATTCTGGGAGGGCGGGCTGTCGCTGCACGGCGGGATGCTGTTCGGCATCCTCTATCTCATCGGCTACTGCTGGCGCAAGCGCGTCTCCATTCTGGCGATGGCCGACCTCGCCGCGCCCTCCTGGGCTATCGCCTACGCCTTCGGGCGCATCGGCTGCCTGCTGAACGGCTGCTGCTATGGCGCGGCCTGCGCGCTGCCCTGGGCCGTGCGCTTCCCGGACGAGCAGCATCCGGGCCTGTTGACGCCGCCGAGCCACCCGACCCAACTCTACGGCACGCTCTTCAACCTGGTCTTCTTCTTCCTGCTGATCCGCTGGGAAAAACGCCCGCGCCGTGACGGAGAACTCTTCTTCGGCTATATCGCCATGTACGGCTTCTATCGCTTCGTGGTGGAGATGTTCCGGGCGGGCGCGACCTCGACCTACCTGATTCCGAGCCTGCATCTGACCGATACGCATGTCGTCAGCGTGCTGATGGTCATCGCAGGTCTGATTGGGATCGCCTGGCTGCGCCGCCATCGGCCCGCCGTGCTGGATGCCGCGCAGCAGGCGGGCGTCGTGGCGGCGGCAGAACCGGTGTCCGCGCCGCGCCCGAAGGAGGCCCGCTAAGATGGCGAAGATCGTAGGGATCACGTGCAGCACGCTTCCGGCGACGGAGAACGCGGTCACGCGGCAGGCGCTCAACCGTACCTATGTCTGGGCCATCGAGCGGGCAGGCGGCGTGCCGGTCATCCTGCCGGTGACGCAGGAGCCGGACGTGATCGCGCGTTACCTGGGCGTGATAGACGGGCTGCTGCTCTCCGGCGGCGTGGACATCGCGCCCGAACGCTACGGCCAGGAAGCGCACCCCTGTCTCGGCGAGGTAGATGCAGATCGGGATGCCACCGAACTCCCGCTGATCCAGGAGGCGCTCGCGCAGGACGTTCCGATCTTCGCCATCTGCCGGGGCATCCAGGCGCTCAATGTGGCGATGGGCGGCACGCTTTATCAAGACTTGCCCTCCGAACGCCCCTCCGACATCCTCCACCAGCAGGCCGCGCAGAAACGGCCCCGCCATGAGTTCAGCCATGCCATCGCCATTGCCGACAGCCGTTTACGCGGCATCGTCGGAGCCGAGGAGATGTTGACCAACTCGTTCCATCATCAAGCCCTGCGGGATGTCGCGACCGGGCTGGTCGAGACGGCCCACGCGCCGGACGGCGTGATCGAGGCGGTCGAGAGTCCGGCGCACCGCTATGTCGTCGCCGTGCAGTTTCATCCCGAAGACACCGCGCCGTATGACGAGAAGTCCCGGCGTCTCTTCGAGGCGTTCGTCGCCGCGCTCTAAAGCGCCCACTTCTCATTAACCCCTCCTTTCATGTGAGGCTGAAGTCAAAGCCTATCGTGCAGAACGAAAAGCCAGGGAATCCGCAGACTGATGGAAGCGATACCACTGCCCGTTGTGGTCTTCGATACCGGGACGGACTACCGCATTATGGACCCGATGACGTTTATGCAAGCGTTATCTCAGGCGAATGCCCAACCTGGAAACCAGGCATGACCTTGTGATAGTTCATCGTGTCGTAAGCGAGCGGAGGAACAGAAGAGACAAAAAAAGAACCTGTATCAGCCGATGCCGATACAGGCTCCATCGTAGTCTGATGGACTTCTAATGAAAAGGAGGACATGCGCTACTTATACTACGCGGCAGCGCCGCCAAATGTTCCCGATATTGTGGAATGCCCCAAATGCCTCTGACTGCGCCCCTTCTCCTCTGTTTTGACGCGCCGCCCCCTGCAGTGAAACCCCTCGCGCCTACAGCCTCCATAAATCTTAATCCCTCATTTTGCGAATCCGGCAAGGATATTTACCAGGCCGGTGCGAATAACAGGAGCAGAGGGCGGCGCGGGTCGCCGCCGGAGAAGCAGTGACTTATGATGATCAGGCTCTTTGTTCTTCTGGGCGCTCTCAACGCCTTTCTGTCCGTCGCGCTGGGCGCATTCGGGGCGCACGCGCTCAAGGAGCGGCTGACCGCAAACGGAATGCTGGCGACCTATCAGACCGGCGTGCAGTACCATATCGCGCACGCTTTGGGGCTGATTCTGATCGCGCTGCTGGCCGAACGCTGGCCGAACAGCCCCCTGTTAGCCTGGTCGGGCGGACTGCTGCTGGCGGGCATTGTGCTGTTCTCCGGCAGCCTCTACGCGCTGGCGGTCAGCGGCGTGCGCGTCCTGGGAGCCATCACGCCGTTCGGCGGCGTCTGCTTTCTGGCAGGGTGGGCGCTGCTCGTCGTGGCAGCGATTCAGGCGGCGCGCTGACGGAGAACAGGCGCGCATCTTATGGGAAAGGACGGGCTGACATGGTTCCGATCATAGACACGCATCAGCATCTCTGGGATCTTTCGCGGTTTCGGCTGCCCTGGCTGGCGGGCGGCGGGCCGCTGGCAAAAAGCTATGTCACGTCCGACTACCTGCAAGCCATCGAAGGGCTGAACGTCGTCAAGGCGGTCTATATGGAGGTGGACGTAGACCCGGCGCAGCACGTGGCGGAGGCGGAGTACGTCCTAGACCTGTGCCAGCGCGACGATAATCCGACGGTCGCGGCGGTCATCGGCGGGCGGCCCGCGTCGGATGGTTTCCCGGCCTATATCGAACGCTTTGAGGGCAGTCCCTATATCAAGGGCGTGCGCGAAGTCCTGCATAGCGCGGACAAGCCGCCCGATCTGTGCCTGGAACCGGCGTTCGTGCAGGGCGTTCGGCGGCTCGGCGCAAAGGGCCTCTGCTTCGACCTCTGTATGCGCTGGCAGGATTTGGGCAACGGCCTGAAACTGGTAGACCTCTGCCCGGAGACGCGCTTTGTGCTGGACCACTGCGGCAATCCTGCCGTCCAGACCGACGACCGCGCGCTGTGGGAGCAGACGGTGGCGCAGATCGCTACGCGCCAAAACGTCATCTGCAAGATCAGCGGCATCGTCGCCTCCGCGAAGCCGGGAGTCTGGACTGCCGAGGATCTCGCGCCTATCGTGAACTACTGTGTCGAAGCCTTCGGCAAAGACCGCGTCATGTTCGCCAGCGACTGGCCCGTCTGCACGATGACGGCCTCCTACCGGCAGTGGGTGGAGGCGCTGCAACAGATCGTGCAGTCCTGGAGCGAGGCCGAGCAGCGCAAACTGTTCCACGACAATGCCGCCCGCTTCTATGGCCTGAATTGAGAACGTCGAATCCCTGTCAAGGAACGTCTCCATGTCGTCCACGCTGCTGCCCGTCGTTGCGCCCTCCTCCGAACTGGATACGCAGATAGCTTTCTACCGCGCGAACAGCTATCTTGTGCTGCCGGGCCTGCTCTCCCCGCAGGAGGTCGCGGCGCTCAATGCGGCCATTGACCGCGATCAGGCGCAGAATCCGTTCATGTGGCACAACGAAGACGAGCCGGACTACAACTGCAATCTGCTGCTCACCGAGCCGATTTTCGAGACGGTGATCCGGCAGCCGCTGGTGCTGGCCCTGCTGCGGAGGTTGATGGGGGGGCCGTTCTGTTTCGAGGAACTGCTCGTGCGGCACTCCGGCCCCCGCGACCGCGCGCTGCCGACCGACTGGCATCGGAGCCAGGAACACTGGCGGGAGCATCCGCTCCATCTGGACTATCCGCAGGTCCTCTACTATCTGACCGATGTGGATGAGACGACGCACTGTCTCACGCTCAGCCCGGAACCGGCGGAGGGAGAGATCCTGGAACCTGCCGAGCAACTGGAGCGGCGCGGGAGCGTGCATTTCTATGGCCGGGCGGGTTCGGCGATCCTCTTCAATTCGGCGCTGCTGCACGGCACGACGTATCGCCGGACGAGGCGGCCGCGCCGGGCCGTGCAGGTCTTCTACGGCCATGCCGACCGCCCTCCGTTGAGCCAGGTGACGCTGATGCCGCCCCGGCTCTGGCGCGACCATCCCGACCCGGAGATACGCCGCTTCTACGGCAAACTCAACCGCTACAGCCAGGTCATGCTTCAGGTGCTGGGCATCTCGACTCCCTGAAAGGCTACTCCTCCCGCGTGAACGGCAGCGTCCATCTAATTAGGCAAGCGCTTAATCAGAGGTCTACCTAATCAGTGGCGATCTGTCAAGGCGTTTTTTGGACGCGGGGTTGAAACCCCGGTCTGAAGTTGCCAAGCCTGCCTGCGCAGGCTCCCCTGTAGGGGCGCTGCAAGCAGCGCCCTGAGTCCGCCAAAGGTGGACTTCGCAATTCCAGACCGGGATTTCAACCCCGCGTCTCCATCACCGCATCAATCGCCGCCATCAGGCGGATCGTCTCCGCCAGGGCCGCGCAGACGCGCCGATAGTGCGCCAGGTCGTCGTAGGTGAGCGTGCGGCCCTTCCGATCCTTGAGCCACTTGGCGCAGACTTGATAGCCGCCGACCTGAAACGCCCACACCTCCGGCGCGACTCCCTCGAAATACTGCGTCTTGTTGATCCAGACGCGCCCCGGCGTGCCGTCCGCCGTCGGCTCCGTATAGCGCACCGCTTCCACGAGATGGCTGCCCTCTTCGGGATAGGAAGGTAGGTTCGCGCCCGTCGTCTCCATCAGGTGCAGGGCCACGAGTTTGTCGCCCAACGGGCAGAGCGCGCGGAACTGGGCGGCATCGCGTGGGAGCGGCAGGCGCGGGAAGTCTATTTTCAGGAACTCGGCGTAGCGGCGGCGGTAGGCCGGGGAGTGGAAGACGGCATACATATAGGCGAACACGTCTTCCGGGCCGAAGGTCTGTTCGCGGTCGCCTTTACCATCGGGGACGAACGCCATGCCGACCCGTTCCGCGAAGGCCGCGACGAACTCCGGCGCGAGATTGGGGCGGCGTCCGTCCGGCGCGTCGGTCGGTGCGTCTTCCTCGAACAGATGCGCCTTCGCTCCATTCGGGTAGAGGTAGAGCGGAAATAGTTGTGCGTTATCCAGTGAAGATATTAGGCATTTGTCGGTTGGACGGTTACTGACAAAAAAGTTTTCAACACTATTGTTACGTGGGCGTCTCAAGCAAACCAGCACGCGGTTTTGCCCGTATGCCAAGTGTTGCATAAACTCTGCTCTCGCTCGTGCTAACAGGCCAGGCACATACTGCAAAATGCGAGTATCAAATGGGCGGTAAGCTACACGTGCAATCTTGCTGCTATTACCGAACCGTGCAAAGATTGTAGCCTCGTCGAAGGCAACAAAACGGTCGTCATCCCCAGTAGTTATGCCCATATTGTTGACAGGATAGATGTCAGACAACCGAACAAATTCATCAAATTCAGCCTGAAGACTTATATCCTGCGGAATGAACAGGTAGAACGGCGCAGAGGGAGCCAGTTCCTTCCACTGGGTTGACGCGACATCCGACTCCAGCAGGCAGCGATATTTGCTCTCTCGACTGCCCCACAACTCCGCGTGCCGCACCGTTGCCGCCTGCTTCTTCCCGCCCGAACGCCGCACGAAAATGCCTATCGCCACGCCCTGCTGAATGTCGAACACGTTCTCGTCTTTGCCGCCGTCCGGGGCGCGCTCCTTCTTCTTGCTGTTGCCGTGCAAGTCCAGCACGTAGATGTCGTCGAAGGTCTGCATGAGGCTCTGGCGCATCCCGCGAAACGTCGGATTATCCAGGTAGCCGTGATTGGTGATGAACGCCAGAACGCCGTAGCCCGTCTGCTCGATTCGCCACTGCGCGAACCGGAGAAACTTCACATAGTCGTCGTTCAGCCACTTCGGATTGCGCTCGCCGAGCGGCTGGCCGTCCACCTGGAAATAGTTGCCCGTCGGCTGGCCCGTGCGCGTGTCTTTGCCGCGCAGCAGGTTCGCGATCCACTTGCCCGTGTTCGCACTGTGGCCGGAATAGGGCGGGTTGCCGATGACCACCATCACCGGATAGTCCTGCTTGACCTGGCTGGCGGCGTTCGCCTCGTCGGTGATGAACTGCGCGAACAGGTTCCGGCCCGCGTACTCGTCGGCCTCTTCCAGCGTGTTCGTCAGGTAGACGCGCAGCCGCTCGTCGCTGTCGAAGCGATAGCCTGTCTCCGCCAGTAGCAGACCCAGTTTCATGTGGGCGACGGCGTAAGGAGCCATCAGCAGCTCGAACCCGAACAGGCGCGGCAGGAGATGATCGCGCACGTAGCCCGACCACATTCCCTTGTTGCCCGCGAACGACTCGTAGATTTTGCGGATGATGCCGTAAAGAAAGGTGGCCGTTCCCGTCGCCGGGTCGAGAATCTGAACCTTGTGAACCTCCTGTGCTGGCCCGCCCTCGCGCGATTTGACCCGGACTCGGCTTGCATCCGCCAGACCGTCCGTCAGGCCGAACTCCTGTTTGAGCAGCGTATCCACACTGCGCACGAGGTAGGAGACGACCGGCTCCGGCGTATAGTAGACGCCGCGCGCCTCCCGCATCTTCGGATTGTAGGCGGCCAGAAACGTCTCGTAGAAATGCACGACCGGGTCTTCCTGCCGCGTGCGCCTGCCGAAATCGGCCAGAATCGCCGGCGTATCCGCCTTTGCCAGCAGGCGTGCCAGGTCGTCCACCGCCCAGACGATACGCTCGTCCAGGTCCGGCCCGGCGATATGCCCGAACATCTTGCGCAGGAACGGATTCGTTTTCGGGAGGAGGTGCGGAGCCAGATAGCGGGTGAAGGCGGAGCCATCCGGCACGTTGCACCGGGCGGCGAAGAGGCCGTAGCAGAGGGTCTGCGCATACATATCGGCGAACTGCGCTTCGGTCAGGTCATGGAGAAGCGTCTTCTTGAAGCCCTCCAACTGCTGATGCAGCGCACCGCCCTTATCTTCATCTTCCAGCGCCCGCCCGATGATGTCGCAGATGAGCCGGGCCAGATGCGCCATGCGCTCGGCCAGTTCGCGCGGATTGGCGACCGTCGGCGTGTCGGCGCGCAGGAAGGCGTTCAGCAGTTCCAGCACGCGCGCCGTGCCGTCCGGTTCCGGCGCGAGATGCTGCCTGCCGACGAGCGAGGCCAATCGCGCCGTCAGCCGGGGCTGCCCGCCGACGTACCAGCGAAACTCCAGATAGTCGGTCAGTACCAGGTTGCTCAGGCTCTCGCGATACCGCCGTAACTGCTCGCCGCCCTCGATCTCGTCGAGCGGCTTGCCGATGTCTTTGGCTTCGAGGTAGCCGAGCGGCGTTTCGCCGTGCGTAAGGATGAAATCGGGCGCGCCGCACTTCTCGCGCTTCGGCTCGTTCGTCGCGACCAGACCGGTTTGGAGGCTTTCCAGCAGCGTCTTGAGCGCGGGGCGATAGGTATGCTCGGTGGCGTTGCCTGCCGCGAGAGCCGTTCCGATCTGATGGAGATAGGCTGCGAAGTTGTCCATAGGCAGGAAAGGCTCCTTCCTCGTCTCTCAAGAACAGCGGGCAGAAGAGCGCAGTTTTCACCCTCACCCCAACCCCTCTCCCTTTACCGCTCGTGCCTCGCTAGGGAGAGGGGAGACTATAGCGCAAGCCTGTGCCTTCTGCATTGTCACCCTGAGCGGAGCGAAGGGTCTCAGAGAGAATTCTTCGCTATGCTCAGTAATGATAAGAGAGCGCACAGAGGAGTGTTTCGCTCCCTTCTCCCTAGCGCGGACAGGCTTTATCGTCTGTGCGGTACAGGGAGAAGGGCCGGGGATGAGGGTAGAAGCCATGGGCTCTCGTTCCTCTCTGTGAGGGGGCCTACTCCCGCGTGAACGGCAGCGTCCACTGCCGCCCGCGTCCGGCTTCGGAAGCGGAACGAAGCTGCGAAGCGAAGGCATCCAGCAGGCGCGCGGCTGCGCGCTCTCGAAAGCCCGGTGACATTGCGGCGGGGGGAACCGCCTCGCGCAACATCGCGCGCGTCTGTTCCAGCGTTCGCGCCTCATACGTGCAGGCCGGGCAGCGCAGCAGGTGGCGATCCACCCGGCGGGCTGTCTCCTCCGGCAGTTCCCCATCCAGATACAGGTCCAATAGACCGCTCAGTTCGTCACAACGCATCGTCGGTCGGCTCCCCTTCGTCCCACAGTTCCGTCAGGCGGGCGCGCAGGGCGCGGCGGGCGCGATACAGCAGCGATTTCAGGGCGGGCAGCGACTTTTCCAGCGCCGCCGCTACCTCGCGGGCCTCCCACTCCTCCACATCGCACAGGGTCAGGACGAGGCGATACTCCTCCGGCAGTTCCGCCAGCGCGCGGCGCACGAGCGCCTGAGTCTCCATCTGCGCCGCGCCCCGGCCCGCATCTGTGTTCCGCTCTGCTTCGTCCGGCTCCAACAGCAGCAGGCGCGGCTGCCGCAGCCGGTCGAAACAGAGGTTGCGTGCGATGCCGAACAGCCAGCCGCGAAACGGACATTCGCCCCGGAAGGACGCCGCGCGCTCGAAGGCCCGCAGGAACGCCTCCTGCGTCACCTCTTCGGCATCCTCGCGGTTGCCGAGCAGATGGCGCGCATACGCAAAGACCCGCTCGACATGCAGCTCGAACAGCACGCTCAACGCCTCCGCTTCGCCCGCCTGAAACCGCGCCACAAGCCGCTTTTCGACCGCGCTCTCCCGATGGTTTTCGATTCTTGGCACGAATGGCGCTGCCCCTTCCTCTTAGACGACGGCGCGCGACGGCAAAAAGTGTCGCGACGCTCTTAAGAAAGTTTCGCCATCGCCCGCCAATCGCCTGCCTGAGTCGCCGCCGCGCGCTTTTTGTCGCTGTCGCTCCACGCTACCCTGGCACATGAGGTACTATCATAGAGGCAGGACGATAGGGAAGGCCGCACGCGCCTGTCGTAACAAAGCGCCCCGTCACTGTCCATCAGCCACAGGTCACGGAGCGAAAGATCGAAGGTATCTTTCGCAACAGAGCAAAGCGCCTGAAAAAGACAGAGAGACTTCCGGTAGGAGACACCCATGAGCGTCTACACCCTTACGCCTGAACAGAAAGCCCGCTTCAACGCGGACGGCTATCTTTTTATCGAGAAGCTTTTTAATGCGGAAGAGATCGAGCTGCTCGGCAAGATCGCCCGCGCTGACCTCGCTTTCGTGCAGAACGCCACCGACCGCAAAGATGCGCAGGGCGGCAATACCCGGCTTTCGCTGCGCAACGACCTCTACGATGACATCTATAGCGCCTTTGTCCGCTGCCATCGCATCGTGGACACGATGGAGCAGCTACTCGGCGGCGAAGTCTATCACTACCATCATAAGATGACGATGAAGGAGCCGTTCGAGGGCGGCGCGTGGGAGTGGCATCAGGACTACGGTTACTGGTACAACAACGGCTGCCTCTTCCCCGACATGGCAAGCTGCTATATCGCCGTAGACCCCGCCACGAAGGCAAACGGCTGTATGCAGGTGCTGCGCGGCTCGCACAGGATGGGCCGCATCGAGCATGGCAGGACGGGCGAGCAGACTGGGGCCGATCTGGAGCGGGTGGAGCAGGCGATGAAGCGACTCGATCTGATCTACTGCGAGATGGAGCCTGGTACGGCGCTCTTCTTCCACTGCAATACGCTGCACCGCTCCGACCAGAACCGCAGCCCACGCCCGCGCTGGGGCTTCATCTGCTGCTACAACACGAAGGCCAACGATCCCTACAAAAAGCACGGCCATCCGAACTACCATTTCCTGGAAAAGTGGCCGGACGAAAAGATCATAGAGATCGGGCGGCGGGACTGGGAAGCGCTCCAGCGCGTGAAATGAAACTCTGTCGGGTAGGGAATCCCTTTCCGCCGTAAGAGGATGTATAAAAACCTTGCCCGGCGAAGGAATTCGCGGCTGCAAACGCACCAAGTCGGCCTGCGCCGACTCAAGGCTCCCTCTCCTTCGCAAGGGGAGGGTTGGGGTGGGGTCTTGGAGTCCGCGCAGGCGGACTTCGCGCGTTTGCAGGGGCAGTTTTAACTGCCACTATGGGTTTTTATATACCCTCTAAGGGCAAAACGCTCGATTTACCGGTACTTCGCATAGGCCATATTGTTGGCGGTGCTGGGGAACCAGTAGGTCACCTCCGGCACGCCCAGAATCAGCTTGTCCACCAACTCCACGCCCTGCATCAGCGAGTGATCCTGGTTGCTGATCTCGTACTTCCAGCCGCCGAAGCGCCCGCGCGAGTAAATGCCGCGCTTCTCCAGTTCCGGGTGAATCGCGTTGAGCGCGTCGTCTCGGCCCAGCGCCGGGGTCGGATAGCCGTAGTGCGCCCGATACGACCAGGTCGAGAGGATGTCGTGCGACTTGTTGATCAGCTTCGTCGCGAACAGGCCCTCGATGGTGTCCTCGATCAGCGTCTCCTGATGGACCGGCTTGTGCGGCGACTCGGAGACCTCCGCCATCAGCGACCACTGCGTGGCGATGTCCGGCACATTATTGGGCGAGTAGTTGCTGAAGACCGTCACCCGATAGAACGGGCAGTTGCTCTCCGGGAAGTACATCCAGCACTTTTTCGTCAGCGTGGACGGCGGCTTGCCCGACAGTCCGATGCCGATGATATTGGACGAACTGTAGCGCAGGCGGCTCGCCGGTTCTTTCAGGTGGTCGAGTTCGGCCAGGGCGATCAATCGGTCCACCGGCAGGGTCGAAAGGAGAACGTCGTACTCGTCGTACGTTCCGTCCGTGAAATAGACCTTTTTTGCCTCCGCATCCACGCCTGCCACCTCCTTACCGAGCGAAATCTTCTCCCGGCCAATGAGGTTCGCGACGCTCTCCCAGACGGCTCCGGTGCCGCCATATTTTGGGAACCGGAACGTGTTGTTCGGCCCCCACGATAGATCATCCTTTTGATGCAAGACATTGTAGAGTACCTTTTCGAGATCGGTGACGGCCACGCGCTCGCCGATCCAGTTGTAGTCCATCTCTTCGCCCGGATAGGCCCAGACCTTGAAGTTGTAAGGAACCATGAAGACCTCGGCCAGCCCCTCGCCGAACGTCGCGTCTATCCACTGACGGAAGTTCGCGGGCTTGCCTTGAAACGGCTGCTTGTAGAGTCGGATCAGCCCTTGCAGGCACTTCCACTGCGTTTCGGGCCGCAGGTAGCGGAGGTTGTTCTGGAACGGATAGGGGACGAAACGCCCCTCGATCCAGATCCAGGACTCGCGCTCGTGGTCGAGCCAGTTCGCGCCGAGCGCCTTGTCCATCAGGTCATCGAAATAGCGGTAGTGCGAAAACTGGACATGACCGCCGATGTCCCAGGTAAAGCCTTGCGCGTCTTTGTGCGAGGTCGCCAGGCCGCCGACCTGTCCGGCGCGATCATAGATATGGAAGCGGTCGTGGCCGAGTTCCAGCAGGCGATAGGCGGCTCCCAGACCGGTCGGGCCTGCGCCCAGAATGACGACGCGCTGCTCGGTATTGAGGATGCCCCGCATGGTCTACTCCTTTCTCGGTGTCCCGCTCAAGGCGACGCCCGACCCGGCAGGGACTGTCGCGGTGAGACGCGGCGAAGCTGCCGAACGTAGCGCGGAGGCCGTCTGCTTGCCCGCAAGCGTCTTCGCCCATTCCCGATCCATCAGTGTCTTCATGTTCTCGGCGATGGCGTCCCAGGCTTGCTCGGCGAGTATCTTCTCTTCGCGCAGGTTCTTGCGCGCCCGCTCCTCCGCCGGTTCGTTCAGGGCCGCGTCTATCTGCGCGACGAACGCCTCCGGCGTGTCGGCCAGAAAGACGATGTCGCTGTAGAACCGCTCCACGTCCTTGATCGGCGTGGAGACGATGGGCCGGTGCGCCGCCATGTACTCCAGCGTCTTGGTCGGGCTGATAAATTTCGTCGCCTCGTTCTGCGCGAACGGCATCAGGCAGATGTCCGTGCCTTTGAGGATGCGCGGCAGGTCGGCATACGGCTGCTGGCCGGGATAGTGCAGGTTCGGAGCCTGCGGCAGTTGGGCCGGGTCTACTTTGACGATAGGGCCGCACATCACGAACTGCACGTCCGGGCGCGCGTGCGCCATCTGGCCGATGATGTCGTAGTCCATCCGCTCGTCAATGACGCCGATGTAGGTGGCGCGCGGCGTCGGGATCGCCTCCATCCAGTCCGGCACGGTCGTATCGGGATGGCACGCCTGCGCATAGTGGGCGCTGTCCACGCCGCTGGCGAACAGGTGCGTGTTCGGATTGAAATGCTTCTTGGCGTCGTAGAGGCTGGCCCCACCGGTGAAGACGACGGCGGACTGGCCGAGCAGACGCCGCTCGCGCTCCCGCAACTGCGGCGGTGCGAACTTGAAATTCGCCAACTCGTCCATCACGTCGTAGACGAGCATCTGCGGCTGCACGGCCTCGACCATGAACTCCGGCGTCGGCGTGTAGAACCAGAGGACGCGGCGGCGCATGTCGAGCGCCTTCAGCGTCTCGCGCACCTGCCGGGTGATCAACTCCGGACACGGCCACAGCCAGAGCGGCACGTCGTCACACTGCGCCTGCGGAACCTGCGGCGTCAGCGTGACCAGGTTCGGAAGCGTCTCTTGAAGAATGGGCCGGGGCGCAGGATCGTTCTCGGAGGCGTGGACTGGCTCTTCGATGAACAGGATGCGATGGTGGCGGGCCAATCGCGAGAGCAACTGCTGGGGGCGCTGCCAGACAAAACTCCAGCGCAGATGCGAGGCAACGATCAGGTCGAAATTCTCCATTATGTAACTCCTTTTCGGCAGACAATCACAGGACAGAGCCGTGAGCGGTCATGCGAACGACGTGGAACGCCTGAGGAGGCGTATACAGTAAGGCCAACGAGGTGCAGCCTGAGAGCAAGATGTGGGGCTGTTCGCGAGATTGCTCGTTGGACGGGCGAGTCGGAGCAAAGGTTCCCGCAATTTTGGCAGCAAAATCGCTGCGAAGGATGGCTGTTACGTATCTGGCGGACACCGGTTCCACGATGCAGTCCCTTAATGCTTCTGTCGGGTGGGGCAGGAGGGCGGCAGCAGGTACGAAGGCGAAACCTTGCGCGTGCAGGATGGTCTAACAGAGTGGGGCCGCGGCCGGTCTCACGGCGTGTCTCCCATCGGGGCTGCCGGGCGGGAGATTGCCTTGACAACCCCCCGGCGGGACAGTATACTGTCTGTAGAAAATGAGAAGGAACGCCCGGTTTTCGCGCGCTTCGGAAGAGGAATCCCAGGAGACGCGCTGCCGGTTAGAAGGAGAATCTACGTTGCTCGAAGATGTCCGCCGCGAAGCGCGCGATCTGCGCGCCCGGCTGGTCGAGCTGGGAGGCCATCTTTGACCTCGCCAGCCGTGAACGGGAGATCGCCGATTTAGAGAGCCGCGCCGCGAAACCGGATTTATGGGACGATGCGGCGGCGGCGCAGGCGCTGTTGCAGCGCCTCAGCCAGGAAAGAGAGGCTATCGCGCCCTACAAGGCGCTGGAGGCGCGGCTGAACGACCTGGATGTGATGGCGGAACTGCTGGCGGAAGAGGGAGTGTCTGAAGAGGAAGCCGCCGGGGAGATCAAGGCACTCGAAACGGAGACGCGCCAGCTTGCCGCCGCGCTCGATCAGTTGGAACTGGAGACGCTGCTCTCCGGCGAACACGATTCCGCCGATGCCATCGTGGAGATCAAGGCGGGCGCGGGCGGCACGGACGCCCGCGACTGGGTGACGATGCTCCAGCGCATGTATCTGCGCTGGGCGGAGATCAACGGCTACCGCGCCGAGATACTCGAAGAGAGCGAGGGAGAGGTCGCCGGGCTGAACAGCACGACGCTGCTCGTGCGCGGCAAAAACGCTTACGGCTACCTAAAGGCCGAGCGCGGCGTGCATCGTCTGGTGCGTATCTCGCCGTTCGATGCCAATAAGAGACGGCAGACCTCGTTCGCTTCGGTGGATGTGCTGCCCGATATTGGCGAAGAGATCGTGGTGGACATCGCCCCGGACGATCTGCGCATAGACTACTACCGTTCGAGCGGCGCAGGCGGGCAGCATGTCAACAAGACGGACTCGGCGGTACGCATCACGCATCTGCCGACCGGCATCGTCGTGACCTGCCAGAACGAGCGGTCACAGCATAAAAACAAGGCGATGGCGATGCAGGTGCTTCAAGCCCGCCTGCTGGAGAAGGAGCGGCGCGAGAACGAGGAGAAGGTGGCGGCCCTGCGCGGGGAATCGAAAGCCAACGAGTGGGGCAGCCAGGATCGCTCCTACGTTTTCCAGCCGTACACGATGGTCAAGGATCACCGCACCGGCTATGAGACCGGCGACGTGATCGGCGTGATGAACGGAAATATCGGGCCTTTCCTGCAAGCCTATCTTCAGTGGCAGCAGACGAGAAAGTAAGAGGATAGCATCATGAGACCCAGTGGGCGGCGGCGTGTCGCCCTGGTCGGTATGTTCGGCGTGATGGCGCTGCTGTGTCTGGCCTCCGCCGGATCTGCTCAGACCTTAAAAACCGAGGTAGACCTGACGAGCAAAGGCGTCGGCTCCAAAGAGGTGAGCCTGGGCGATCTGGTTGCGGACGCCCTGCGCGCCGCCGCCAAAAGCGATGCTGCCTTCGTCGCGGCCACCTCCTTCGAGGAGATGACCATTCCCAAAGGCAGTTTCAAGGTGGCGGACGTGCTGCAGGCCGTGCTGGGCAAGGACGATACCATCGTCCTGGTGAAGCTGACCGGCGATCAGTTGCGGCGCGCGCTTGAAACCGGGCTGTACAACTACCCGACCTTCAACAGCGGCTTCCTCCAGGTCTCCGGCCTTACTGTGACCATCAACCCGGAGGCCGAGAAGGAGCGGCGCGTCGTCTCCGTGAAGGTCAAGGGCGAGGCGCTCGAGGCGGGCAAGACCTACCGGGTCGCGATGCCCGCGCCGCTTGCCAGCGGATCGCTCGGCTACTACAAGGTCTGGAAAAAGAGCGACATCGAGAAGGATACCGAGCAGACCCTGGAGGCCGCTATCACTGCGTACCTGAACGAGCACAAGACCATCACGAAAGGCGACGAGCGGCTTGTCTTCAAGGGCAAATAAGCGGGCCGTGACCCATCCTCCGTCCCCTTCCTCACAGAGGAGGGGGAGCGATGGCGCAAGGCTGACCCTCCGCAGCGCAACGCTGTCTGTTATCGCCTGGATGCTTGCCGGGGGATTCGGCTGTTCGCAGCCCAACCCTGCGCCCGCCGCGCCGCCTCTGGCAGCGGCCCCTGCCAGCCCGGCAAGTCCCGCGACAAAGGGAACTCCGGCGGCAACTCCCGCGTCTCTTTCTATAAAGGCGCAGCGTCCGGCCTTCGATGGAGAGAAGGCGTTCGCGCATCTGCAAAAGCAGTGCGATTTCGGGCCGCGAACGCTCGGCTCGGCGGCGCATGAAAAGTGCCGCGACTTTCTCCTCGCGGAGATGCGCAAGTACGCCGACAGGACGATCACGCAGGCGTTCTCCTATCGCAACATGCCGGTGACGAATATCATCGGCGTGTTCTACCCGGAGGGATCGGAGAAGCCCGCCGCGCAGCCCGTGCTGCTGACCGCGCACTGGGATACGCGCCCGATAGCCGATGGGCCGTTCTCGGAAGAGACGCGGCGCGGGGTGGCGTTCCGCTATGGCGCGAACGGCTGGCATCCGACCGCGCCGATACCGGGCGCGAACGACGGGGCTTCCGGCGCGGCGGTGCTGCTGGAGTTGGCGCGGCTCTTCAAGGCGAAGCGGCCTCCCGTCGGCGTGCTGATCCTGCTGAACGACGGCGAGGACTACGGCGATTTCCGCGCCAGAGACGGCGAAGGCGACGGGGTCTTTCTCGGCGCGCGCTATTTTGCCCGGCATTTTCGCGACACGCCCGATTTCGGACGGCCCGACTTCGGCATTCTGCTGGATATGGTGGGCGGCAAAGGGCTGGTTCTGCCCCGCGAATCGCTGTCGCAGCAGTATGCGCCCGGCGTGAACGAGAAAGTGTTCGGCACGGCGGAGTCGCTCGGTTACGGCAGGGTGTTTCTCTCCGGCGAGACGCAGGCCGTCGAGGACGACCATATTCCGTTGAACATGGCGGGCATCCCGACCATTGACCTGATTCATCCTCTGCCGATAGGCAACTACGAGACGACGGGCTATCGCTACTGGCACACGCGCCAGGATACGCCGGACAAGTGCAGCGCGGAGGCCCTCAAGATCGTGGGGGAGACGGTCGCGGAAGTGGTCTACCGGGAGACGCCCGCGCGATGACGCCGGGCGCGACAGCAAACGATTTGGAAAGACGACACGGAGCAGATGGAGTGAGCGCCTCCGTTGCCTCCGTGTGATCCGCCTCAACGCTGAGGCGCAGTACGAAGGGAGCGGGGGATGGCATCCCGAGAGACAGGACAGCACGGGTCGGGGCGGGCGATCCCGTTTCGCGAAACCGACCTCAAAATCTGCGACCTGTGCGGCTGGCTGAATCTGGCGTCGAACACGGAATGTTTCATCTGCGGCTGGCATGGCCGCTTCGAGCGCGATCCCGATGCCGTTCACGCTGCTGTCGAGTTGGCGCTGCGCCGCTATGGCCGTCTGGAACTTCAGCATTTCACCGACCCGCGCACCTATCGCCAACCGCTCGCGATGACATGGCCCCGACGTTTCTGGCTCTGGCTGAAACGGCTGGCTGCCCGGCTGAGCGGCTGAGTGTCGCTGTGGCCGCTGCCGTGCCGACCTTACGCTCCCATCCGCGCAGGAACCTGCTGCGCGCCGTCCCCTGGCTGCCTGCTTTCACGCCTGCCCGTATGCAAACCGTTCCACGCAATGCAACTTTGAGAAGCGCATGGAGGCTCTATGCCGACTGATCTGCCGCCGCAAGAGAGTAATCCGCCGCCGGGCCGACCGGATTCGGGAGAGACGCCCCCGGCGCGTCCGTCGCCTCCGCCGCCGGATGGCGGGGCGTTTCGCCTCGTCACCGTTTCCGGCATCCCGATCCGGCTGCACTGGACGTTCCTGCTGCTGCTGGCCTGGCTCGCCTTCAGCAGCCTGGGGGCCAATCCGAAGCCGGGGCAGCCGGAGCAGGCTCCCTATATGGGGCTGCTGTTCGTCATCGGCATCTTCGCGTGCGTCGTGCTGCACGAGTTGGGACACGCCCTGACCGCGCAGCGTTACGGCATCCGCACGCGCGACATCGTCCTCTATCCTATCGGCGGGGTAGCGGCGCTGGAGACCGTGCCGCGCCCCCGGCAGGAACTCTGGATCGCGCTGGCCGGGCCTGCCGTCAATCTGGTCATTGCCGGGCTGCTCTATGCCGGGCTGCGCCTGGCCGGGCAGCCGCTCACTCCCTTCAACCCGGTCGCGGGACAGTCGAACCTGCTGACGAATCTGCTGTGGGCCAACCTGACCCTGGCAATCTTCAACATGCTGCCCGCCTTCCCGATGGACGGCGGGCGGGTGCTGCGCGCCCTGATCGCGCGGTTCACCTCCGAGGTCAACGCGACGGTCATCGCGGCGCGTATCGGCCAGGCTCTCGCGATCCTGCTCGGTCTGCTCGGTCTGTTCGTCCTGGGAAACTGGATACTGGTCTTCGTTGCCATATTCGTCTATATCGGCGCGGGACAGGAGGCGAGCATGTTCCAGACGCGCGCGCTGATCACCGGGCATCGGGTGCGCGAGGCGATGCTGCGCGAGTTCCATACGCTCACGGTGGGAAGCACGCTGCGAGAAGCGGCGGATGTGCTGCTGGCAGGCAGTCAGCAGGATTTCCCCGTCGTGCATGGCGGCGAGGTCGTGGGCGTGCTGTCGCGTTCGGCGCTGCTGCGCGGCTGGGCGACGGAGGGGCCGGACGCCTACGTTGCCGGGGTCATGGAGCGCGATTTCAACTGGGCCAGGCCGGATGACGACCTGGAAACCATTCTGTCGCAGGCGCAGATGACCGGGCCGATCCTGGTAATGGAGGGGGACTCGCGCGAGCATGGCAATCTTATCGGGATGGTGACGCAGGAGAATCTGCTGGAGTTCCTGACGCTGACCCAGTTGAAGATGCGCCTCAATCCGCCGCCGCAGGGATAGTCTGCGCGCGATCCGCGAAACCAGGCAGTCATCACGACCGTAGGAACTATATCTGCAAGACTGATTGCCTGCACAGGAGGCAAAGCAGCCGTGACGACGAGTGCGCGCCTGCCCTGGCGGGTCGGGGCCGGGATGACCGACATCACGCCGCCGTTAGAAGTCGGGATACTGATGTCCTCGCTGGAGAGGCGCTGGGAGCCGTTCGAGGGCGTGCGGCGTCCCCTCCATGCGCGGGCGGTCGTCATGCAGCGCGGTTCGCGGCGCGTGGCGCTGGTGGCGCTCGACCTGCTCGGCGTCTCCGGCAAAGCGTTCGGGGGTCGGGCGCGCTTCAAGAACCGGATCGTCACGGCGTCTGGCAACACCGTTCGGCCTGGCAATCTCCTGCTGGCAGCGACCCATTCCCACTCCGCGCCGGAGACGCTGGCGCTGACAGACCTCTGCCACACGGCGGCGTTTCAGGCGTGGGTGGAGACGCTGGCCGAGCGTATCGGCCAGGCCGTGCGGGAGGCGGCGGCTTCCGCGCGCCCGTGTCGGCTGGCGGTCGGAACGGGAACCGCGCCGGGGCATGGCGTCTATCGCCGCATCCACACCACGCAGGGCATCCTTCTTAACCACCCGCCGATCCCGCCGGAGATCATCCTCTCGCAGGAAGGGCCGACCGATGACTCGGTCAACGTCGCCGCCTTTCTCGATGAGGCCGGTCAACCGGTCGCGCTGCTCGTCAACGCCACCTGCCATCCGGTACATGAGATGTGCCTCCCGCAGATTTCGCCGGACTATCCCGGCGAGATGAGCATCGAACTGGAACATCGCACTCCCGGCACGGTGGCGCTCTTTCTCAACGGCGCGGCGGGCAACATCAATCCGCCGACCGTCTCCGGCGGGCCTGCCGACTCCGTGCGGCACGGGCATCGCCTGGCCGAGACCGTCATTCAGACGCTCCATCATCTGCGTCCGGTCGAGGGAACGGAGTTCGTGCTGAAGCGCCAGGCCGTCCGCCTGCCCGGTCGCACGCCGACGGGCCGTCCGACGGCAACGCCGCTGCATACGGAGGTCGCCGCGCTCCGCCTGGGCGAGGCCGGTTTCGTCTTCCTGCCGGGAGAGCCGTTCGTGGAGACGGGCCTGGCGGTGCGCGCGAGTTCGCCGTATCCCTTCACGGCCATCGTCGGCTATGCGGAGGACTCCATCGGCTATATCCCGACGGACACGGCCTTTGCGGAAGGCGGCTACGAGACCGGGCCGGGCCTCTGGGCGAAGGTCGGCCCCGGCAGCGAGCCAATTTACCGGGACTCGGCGTCGGCGGCGCTGGCGGAGAGTTCCGGGCCGTAAACGACCCGTCTGAGGGGCGACAGAGCCGCCAACCGCCCTGCGGGCGGAGTTCTCCCCTCTCCCACAGCGTTGGGAGAGGGGCCGGGGGTGAGGGCATTTCCGGTCGCAGACCGGTTGGCCGTCAGACCCTTCAGGCAGGTCGTTCACGGCCTGGCAAATCGGGGCGGCAGTGAAAAAAACCTGAAGATAAAGGAAATTTAATCCGACTTTAATAGGGACTTAAGATTGTTCCGCTATACTGTGTCCAAGAGCAAATTCGATCAGGGTGACGCCCGAAGCAGCTTGCGGAGGACGCACGATACCTAACCGCCCGGCACTGACAATGCAGGGCGTATTTTTTTGCCTGCCTTGCCGGGCTGCCGCGCTTTGAATCTCGATGAGTTCAGGAGAGCGCCATGAGTCTGCCCGCGTTTCCGACCGTAGACTGGGAGCGCCATCGCGCAACCTTCTTTCCGGCGGGAGAGCCACTCCCGGCGGACGCGCCTGTGTCCGCCGCGCTGGTCTTCGCGCGCCATGGAGCAGGCTTTGTCGTTGCGAATATCGAAGGGCGAGGCTGGTGCATTCCGAGCGGGAGGCTGGAGGCAGGAGAGACGCCGGAACAGGCGGCGCGGCGGGAAGCGTGGGAAGAGGCGGGCGCGACCCTCAATTCGCTGCATCTCCTCGGCCACTTCCTGCTGACGGAGTTCGTCACCGGAGCCGTTGTCGTCGCGGCGGCGTTCGTGGGAAACGTGACCCGCCTGGACGCGCTGCCGTCGCACACGGAGTCGCGAGGCGTGCGCGTGCTGACGCTGGAGGAACTGCCGGAAAGCTACTATCGCTGGGATGAACTGCTGGACGCCGTCTTTCGCTACTCTTTACGCCCGACGCCCTGTGCCAGCGCATAGACGGCAAGTTGCGTGCGGTCGGCAAGGGCCAGCTTTTCCAGCAGGTGGCTGACGTGGTTCTTGACGGTCTGCGTGCTGATGCCGAGGCGGTGCGCGATCTCTTTGTTGCACAGTCCCTGCGCGATCAGAGTGAGAATGGAACGCTCGCGCTCGGTGATGGCGTTTTTAGGAACGCCTTCGTGCAGGCCGCTCTCGTCCGTTCTGGAAGCCGGGACTTCCCCCGCTTCTGCGGCTCCATTGTCGCGCGCCTCGTTATCCGGGCAGAGGCGGGCCGCGATGATGGCGCGCAGCGTGCGCAGGAGTTCCTCCCGATCCAGGCCGACATGCAGGTAGGCATCCGCGCCGGAGCCGAGGGCGCGGCGGCGTTCCGCCTGCGCTGCCGCACACTTCGCCACATCCTCCTGCGCTTCCAGGTTCTCCATCTTGCCGAGGACGACGATGGCGGCGTCCGGGCAGCAGACGCGCAGGCGCGAGAGGACGGGAGGCGTGCCTGCTTCACGGGTATCGGGCAGGCCCGCGCTCAGCAGGATCAGATCGGGGCGGGTATGCGTGCAGACGCGACCGGCTTCCTCGGCATTCGCCGCCTCGCCCACGACGACGAAATCGGCTTCGGCGTGGAGGAGCGCGGCCAGTCCCTGTCGGAAGAGCGTGCGTCCCTCGGCGATCACCAGGCGAATCTTCGGCATCCTCGGTACTCCTTATCCGATACCGTCTTTCCGTTCAGCCTCTTAGGTCTCTATGTCTCTATACGGTCTCTCCTCTGAGGATGTTCGGCTAAAACGGTTCCATGCCTGTAGCGGCGAGGGAAGCGGCCTATTTTCGTTTGGCGCACCAGAGGACGGCATTATAAAGAATGCGGCGCACGGTAGCGTCGTAGTAGGTCGGGAAGGTCTCGTGACCGGGGCGGAAATAGAACACGCGCCCGATGCCGTGTCCCTCGCCGACGCCGTTGCCCGGCCCGGACGTGAAGCCTTCGGTTTTGCCGTGTCCGACCGTCCAGCAGATGCCGGAGGGAAAATACTCGCCGCCGAGCGGGAAATAGGACTGGAACACCAGGCAGAGCGGCGGCGGCACGTCGAAGGGCGCGCCGTACATCTCCTCGCGCGGCAGCGTAAAGTCCGAGATACCCTCCGCAATGGGATGGCGCGGCGCGCAGACCGTGATCTCCTCTGTATCCGGCGGCTCCGCCTCCCGCCAGCCGCCTTTGAGATGGCCGGCAGCCTGCACGACCCACTGGAACGGCTTCGAGTAGTGGGCGGAGTGCAGCGCGATGAACCCCATGCCGCGCTCATGGACATGATAGTGGATGCGGGCCGCCGTGCTGTCCCAGACCTCCGGATGCCGGGCGTGCGCCCACCAGAGCAGCACATCGGTCTGGTAGAGCGTACTGTCGAGGACGCCCTGCTCGATTTCCTCGATATTGGCCGTGATTGCCCGAATCTGGCCCTGGCCCAGTGTGTTCAGTCCCTCGGCAATCGCGCCGTTGATGCCGATGGGATAGACCTCTTTGGGGGCGTGGGACGGTTTCTCGTCCCACACCAGCACGCGCACAAAGCCGTTGTCGGCCATGACTTCCGATTCTCCTTTATGAGACCCCACCCCCGTTCCCTCTCCCTTGCAGGGAGAGAGGAGGCTAGAGCGGCAGCTTCTACCCTCACCCCCGTCCCCTCTCCCTGCAGGGAGAGGGGAGCAAGAGCGCCCGCCTTTCCGTCCTATTCAAGCCGGTAGAGAGCGCATACGTGACTGTTTTGTTCCCCTCCCCAGCGCCCACAGGCTTTATCGTGGGTGCGAGTGGGGAGGGGTTGGGGGCGGGACTTTAGATGACTTCTAAACCATCTCGATCCGGCAGGGCGGGATACGGCGCGTGCGGCTCCGCCTGATACCAGAAGGCGGTCGAGGAGATGTCGTCCTGAAGCGGCAGATAGCGCCCGCCGCTGCGCCAGCCCAGCGCCTGAATGGTCACTTTCAAATCCTGCTCGAAGCGGATCGGGTCAGGAATGTGCCAGCGATACATGCCATGCCGCTGCTGGGAGCGATACATGCCACCGTCGCCCGCCATGATGACCTGCGGCATTCCGAGGAAGGGCGTGGTGAAGACGCCGTACTCGCCCTGTGGGAACTCGAAATTCCACGCGCCGCCGAAATAGTCCTCGGTTCCCGTGCCGCAGATGGTCGGGAAATCGGTGTCGCCGTCCATATAGAACTTGATCTCGCCTTCGCCCCACCAGCCCCGGTTATTGACCTGCCAGGCCAGGTACGTGCCGACATAGTGGCCCTGGCCCTTCACGCCGTCGAGCAGCGTATGCACCTGCTTGTAGGGCAGGGGATTGGAGCGGCGATACTGGGCGTGGAAGTAGGCGGCGTCCTCCGGCACGTCGGTCAGCGCGTAGGTGATCTGATAGTAGTAGCCGTGACAGACGTCGTCGGTCAGGTTCTCCAGCGTGATTTTGGCGGACTGGCGGAACGGCAGTTCCCAGTAGGAGTTGAAGCCGCCTGCCGGGTTGACCGCGATGGGCAGGGAGGCGATGTTGCACCGTTGACACCAGCCGTTGCAGAAGAAGTCGCCGAGCGGCGTCTCGACGGAGGGCGCGGTCTCGCCATCCCAGTACATCCGCAGGACGAGCCGCCGCCACCAGTCCGGGTGAACCGTGTTCCAGATATGCTGAATGGCTCCCGGCCCCTGGATGTCGGCCAGCGTGACCGTCTGGCGCGGCTGAATATGGATGGAGGGCGAGACTTTCCAGCCCTGGCCGAGATCGCGGGCCGCGTTTGCGCCGGTTCCTTCCGTCGCCATGCCCGCCTTGCCTTTTTCCCCGTGAAAGTTCTCCGCGCTGATCGAGCGCGTTTTCGCGCTGGACAGCCGTGAAATGTTGTGCAGCCCCACGCCGAGGCCGTTGAAACCTGCCATTAGGATGCGCTCCTCCGATGTTCCGCCTGTCGCGGCGGTAGATAAAGGCCGAGCGGCCCGGCGTAGGTTCGCCGCTCGCTCCGTGAAAACCTGCGTGACCTAACCCCCCGTCCCCCTTCCCTACTACGTTCGCTGCGCTCACAGGGAAGGGGGTGTCGGCAGCCTCCACCGTTGTATCCGGCTTGCCTCCTGTCCTGCCGACGCTCGGTTCTGTCCTTCTGGCTCTTCCTCTGTGCTTCTGGCCCTTCGTCTGTCCTTCTGAGCGCAGCGAAGAAACTCGTTTCCATCGGTAGGGAGAGGCTTCGCTCCGCGCAGCATGACAGGTTGGAAGCCTGCCGGGAAGGGCAGACAGCGTGAGAACGGACACGTTTTCGTCACCCCCTTCCCTAGCGAGGAACGAGCGGCCAGGGAAGGGGGACGGGGGGTTAGGTTCTCCCGCCCACTTTCGGCCTCTCTTCGGGAGGAGACATGGTTTCCGCTTCGGCGGACGGGGTCTGCCAGGTGATGAGCCTGGCTCCGCGCTGGAAGGTGAAGTAGGCCCAGGCCCATTCCAGCATCACCAGCAGGCGGTTGCGGAACCCGATCAGATAGAAGATGTGGATCGCCATCCACAGCACCCAGGCGAGGAAGCCGCTCAATTTCACGCGGCTCAGGTCCACAATAGCGAACGAGCGCCCGACCGTCGCCACGTTGCCCTTGTCGTGGTAGTGGAACGGCTGTTCCGGCCTGCCCTGAATGCGGCGCGTGATCAGGTCGGCGACATAGCGGCCCTGCTGCATGGCGACCGGCGCGACGCCCGGCAGCGGCTTCCCGTCCTGTAGCGCCAGCGCCGTATCCCCGATGACGAAGATGTTGGGATGACCCGGCACGGAAAGATCGGCCTGCACTTTTACTCTGCCTGCGCGATCCGTCTCCGCGCCCAGCCAGGTTCCGGCAGGCGACGCGATGACGCCCGCCGTCCAGAGGACGGTATGGCTCGGTATGTGCTTGCCGCCCACGACCACGCCCGTCTCGTCCACCTTCTCGACCGCCGCGTTGGTCCGCACCTCGACGCCCATCCGTTCCAGCGCCTGCTTTGCCTTCTCCGCCAGGTCTTCCGGGAAGGCGGTCAGGATGCGCGGCCCGGCTTCCAGCAGCAGGATGCGCGCGGAGGTGGGGTCAATGTGGCGAAAGTCGCGGGCAAGCGCGCGATGGGCCAGTTCCGCGATCGCGCCCGCCATCTCCACGCCGGTCGGCCCCGCGCCGACCAGGATGAAGGTCATCAGGGCGCGCTGCTTGTCGGGGTCGCGCTCCATCTCGGCGGATTCAAAGGCCAGCAGTATCTTCTCGCGAATCGAGATGGCATCCGTGATGGATTTCAGGCCGGGGGCCAGCGCCTCCCATTCCGGGTGTCCGAAGTAGTTGTAGCGCGCGCCCGTCGCCAGGATCAGGTAGTCGTAGGGAACGGAGCGATCCGGCAGCAGGACGCGCTGCGCCTCGGTATCCACGCCGACGACCTCCGCCATGATGACCGAGGTGTTGCGCTGCCGCCCGACGACATTGCGGATAGGCGCGGCGATGTCGGCAGGCGAGAGGCCCGCTGTCGCCACCTGGTAGAGCAGCGGCTGGAACAGATGATAGTTGTTCCGGTCTATGATCGTGACGCGCACGGGCGCGTTGCGCAGCCCTCGCGCGGCCAGCAGTCCGCCGAACCCGCCGCCGACGATGACGACGTGCGGCACGGTCGAGTCGGATGCCGGTCTGTTGTGTGTGTCCATCTTGAGACCTCCGTAGGGCGAACGCTACAGGAAGGAGCGCACAAGGTCAGCTTCCAGGGCCAGCCCTGTCCACTCGTCGGCGTCGGGGCCGTCGTAGATCAGGGTATAAGGGCCGGAGAATCCGGCCTGCTGCGCCAACTCCAGGCAGCAGCGATAGTCCTCTGCGTCGGGCGTTCGGGGCGCGGTAAAGGCGCATTTGGCATGGCAGGATTCGGCGCGTGGAAAGAGGGAGGCCAGATCGGCGTATTTGGTCGGCCCGTCCCAGTTGCCGAAATCCGCGTTCAGCCCGACGGTTCCTTCCAGGCTATCCAGCAG